>Ga0255774_10000052_pt1 | contig 112002 bp, 66 predicted proteins | sample 101ome_17_FD_179972 | JGI IMG/M metagenome (GOLD analysis project Ga0255774, IMG submission 179972) | Coastal salt marsh microbial communities from the Groves Creek Marsh, Skidaway Island, Georgia - 101407AT metaG (version 2) | ecosystem: Environmental > Aquatic > Marine > Intertidal zone >... | reverse complement strand
GTCTTCGATGATAGATGACGCATCATCGGATATGCCGGAGGCGCTATTAACGTCGCCACTCTCGATCGATGATTGCACCTTTTTAGAAAGATCCCCGCGGCGGGACGTCCGAGAGGATGGTCGTCATCTGTCGCCGCCTCGACGCGCGTCGGCTGTCTCGTCGCGCGCGAACGATGCGCGCGACGCGTTTCGATCGACGACGACGTCGACGCGGGTCGATCGCTCGCGCGCGACGCGAACGCGAACGACGACTTCATCGAGAACGGTGAGGCGACGTGTGACGACGACGCGGAGAGTAAAATTGTAAAAGATGCGTATGCACATGAAAAGTATTCATCAAAATTCGTCGTTCATGATGATGGTCTTGGGAACGACTGATTCGGTGATGCTGTGTCGTCGTTTCACACCACCGCGCCGTACGACACGTATCGACGACGGAAGAAGGAGAGTGGAGATTGTTCCTTGTCGTCCACGCGCGGCGGCGCGCGACGAGAAAAAACGCCGACGAAGACGGCAAAGACGGCGACGAGGCAACAAGCCGCAAGGACCCACGCGCCAGGCATGGACACGGTTGGAACGTCAAAGACACTCACCGACGCGTCGTCTGTTTCATCACTCGACCGTTTCTTCGCGCCGAGACCGAGGCGCGCGAGCGACGCATTTCGAGAAGACGGCGCGCAGTTCGCGTCCATGACAAACGCAAACGGCGCGGCGGCGTTCCCGGCTTCGTCGCGAACACTGCTCACTTCGACGGCGTACTGACCCACTTCAGTGTTGGGAAATCCAACCATCCACTTAAAACTCCCCTCCTTATTGGAGCATTGGAAGTCAAAGCCTGCCTTGATCGCTTCTTCGCTCACGGCTTGATTGACGCTCTGCGCGTCGGCTCTGCAAGACGTGCGTTTCTTAGTGATGGCAACTTTTTGATTCGAGCAGTCAATCGCTTCGGGGAACTCGACCGTGTAGAATCGATTGAACGAAGGATACGACCTGCCGGGTATCGGCGTCTTGGTGTCCACTCTGAGCGTGAGGATTTGATCAGAGACGTACTCGTGAACGGTGCTGTCCGCCAAGGCGCTGATGGGCCGAGTTTCTGTGCCAAAGCAAAAGTTCTTCAACCTCAACTCGTAAATGTTATCCTTAAAGCCACTGAGAAGCTTTTCGTACTGGTTATTGACGTCCCAGTTAAAAGTGCAACCGCCGAGACGCGACCCGTCGCATAACAGGTTTTTCTTGTAACTCAAATCTGGATCGCTGTCTTCAGACTTCGCCGTGATCCACTCGCCACCGCTCGCAGGACGATACTGCAGCCGAACGTATCGAAGATTCGGATTGATAGCGCTGACGTCGTCCGAAGAGCCGGGCCATAACAAAGCTCCGTCCGGATTGAAGACGGTCAATTTGAGTGGCTTGGGCGCGGCGGAGGAGACACTCGAGAACAAGTAATCGGCGACGGTGGAACCGTCAAAGGCGACTTGCGGACACTTTTGACTCCACGTCATCAAGCCTAGCGGAAGAGTGTTCGTGCTGATCGGTTCTCGACCGAACTTTGACTTTGATCGGATCTCTTGTTCGCATAAACTCACGACGACGACGGCGAGGTGCTCCAATCGAAGACTCGCCGGGCTTGTAGCCTTCACGGCGAGCGCAAAAGATGTCTCGAGTACCCTCTTCTGAACTTGCAAATCTTCACCGTCCACAAATTTCAGAGGTAATACGTCGCCAAAGTATGCTTTCTTTCCACTCACACTGAACTCAATGTTCTGCAAGTCTCTAAACTTTGGTGGAGCTCTCCGCGAGGCTTGTACAACCACGGCTGCGACGTCCGCCGCCGTCGCCGAGTGTTCTTCCACGGCAACTCGCGCATTTTCTTTTATTGTTTTGATGACGTCGGTATCTTTCCCGATAGCGAGCGACGCGATTGACTTATCGACGGCTTTCAAAACGTCCGACCCTGTCACGCCCTCCTTGGACAGCGTTTCGTACACGTCCTGAATCACTTTGTGGACCGACATCGCGAGACCGTCAACGATGCGCATTCCGAGCGGAAAACTTTCCTTGTACGGCGATTCGTTCGTCAATTTTAAGCGCAACAAAGCACGTTCACCAGGGTTCAAATTTTCGTTAAACGGCGTCTCCTTGGATAAGGAAAATCCCGCCTCTCGAAACATCGTCAGAGGTTCACCGGGGCACGCGCTTCTGCCACCCTTCGTGATGAACACCGGCGTGCCGAAGCGTACGTCTTCTCCAACCTGCACGACAAATTTATCTCCGAGTTGAGCGTCGCCCAGACTGTACAACGTTTTCAGAGAGGCGTGTCTGTTCCAAGCGAACGTTCGATCTTCGTCGAATGACTTTTGGAAGGTATATTTAGCCTCATCGTCCACCCCGCCGATCGCCATGGCGAGTTGAACGATCGTGCCGATCAAGCCTCCGAGCTCGATTTTGTATTTGTTGGACTGCTTCGCCGCCAATTGTACGCCGAGGCTGTAGTGAAGATCTGCAATCTTTTCATTCGAAGAGAAAGAATAGTCCGCGGTGTGACCGCCGCCGCTGAACGTCAACAATAACGTCCCCTTGTCGGCTACACCGGCTTTCGCGCTCGTCGTCACGTTCATACCTGTAGCAGCTTGTCCGCCCGTGAAGGACGCCACCACTCTCCGCGTCGCATCAGGTGAGTTCTGCGTATTCGAAATCAAGTAGTCTTCGCCGAAAGCAGTGGTTTGCTCCGACTCCGAGAGGGTGTCGGTCCTGATCTCATCGCGTTTGCACTCTCTTCCGGCGCAACTTTCAAATTGTCGTAATAAGTCATTTGTCGCGGAACTGAACATCCCCCACGTATACGCTCCTCGCATCCCGTCTTGATCTTTAGCTTGGTCGTCTTTGCTGAGCACGTCAGAATCATCGTCGAAGAAGTTTTCTTCAAATGCTGGTATGCCATCCTCGTAATACTCGCGTGGATACGCGACATACCTGTAGCCCATCTGATCCAACATCCCCCCCGGCTGGTCAGCAACGATTACGCCAGCTATCGCTCCTGTGAGCACGACGGCGCCCACAATCTGTCCAGCCGTGGTCTTTGCCGCTTTCTTTGCCGCTTCCTTGGCCGAGGTGAGCTTTTGGGCGACTTTTTGAGTAAATGTCGGTGGTTTCTTTGGAAGACTTTTGAATTTAGAGGCCGCGTTCTTGAGTACGCTTGTCTTTTGCATACTTGCGACAACAGCGGCAGCCGCCTTTCGTCTGGCGGCGAGTTTTTGTGCCGCATCACGGTTCTTCAACACCGTCTTCAATATGGACGTAGCGGCACGCGTGGAGGCATATGCGGCGATCGTAGATTCCGTCCGAGGAGGTTTTCCGTGGATTCTACTGTACGCAGCTGTGTCGCCGTCAGCATATTCCCAGTACCGCGAATCAAGTATCCAATCCACGCCGCCAACTACTCTCGGGTCATCGAAAAATGGTGGCGGGCCGATGCCGTTGAAAGGCATCATGAAGAAACTTGAGTCCCAAGCACTGGTGACGTCTTGGATGACCTCCTTAATCGGCGTTTCGTATGCCTTCTTGAATCGCGCCACCTGGGCTTGGTAGTTTGTGTGCATGAAACCGCCATCAGAAGCGGGTTTCGTGATGCTCTCGATGGCGTCGTAGTACTTCTTCTTCTCACCACCCTCGTCGATGGTGAACACTTTCGGAGAAGACCACTCGAGCGTTCGACGCCAAAGGTCAATTTTCTCATCGAGATACTGCATCCAAGCTTCGAGTTGATCATCTTTCGTGCACTTTGACATTTCCTTGCTCGTCGCGCCGGAATCGCAGTCATACAACATTTCCGACCCGTCTGCGGCGATACCACCCTCTTGCACGATCGATCGCAAGTAATACAGGTTAGGCACGACTTGCGTCTCGATCGATGCGACGCTCATTATGTACGAAGTCGGCTTTCGCGGTAACCACGTGATTTCTGCGTAAACGTACAAGCAAGGCTTTTTCAGTGTTCGAACGTCGTTTACGACATCCAAGATGTCTGATATTTTGTACACGAGCTCGATACCACCACCAAGAATCACGTCACCCGCTCTCCCCGGAGTACCTGCGTCCTTGCTCGAACGAATCGTTCGTTGTGTCGTGGTTGCGAGACTCCACCCCTTGTCTTCCGAGCTCGTTATACGCATTGTTGGACCAACCGTTTCAGTTTTGATGTCCCCTTTCGTCTTGATCAAATGCAGGTCTGTCGATAAAGAACCTTCAGCGACCCATCCCGCGTTGAAACCGACGTCGATGGACTTATCGATTTCAGGAAGTTTCTTCTTCGACGCTCCACCTTTGCCCTCGCTCGCCATACGTTTCCCAACCAAGTCGAACTGAAGTCCAATTTGAGAGCCCGTCGATAATTCTGCGTACGAGAGACCGCCGGGTGGATCGTGCACGACGGTGTAGACCAAGCCCTCCAAAGGCACAGTCGCCCAGTAGATATCGTCACTGTCCGGTCCGAAGAGACCTTCTCCTCGAGGTTTTGACCCCAGAGGTATGAGCTCACGCTTTGCGTATGCGGTGACGAGCTTGTATGTATCAAAGCGCTTGATGGTGAATTCCACTGTTCGACGATGATTGCCGGCGAGATTAGGCTTACCAGCGAGGATTTCCACGCTGGTGTCGCCTTCTTTATTCCAAACGACGAGTTCGGACGCAGGCTCAATCGTCGTGTCGAAATCACACAGCGGTCCGCCGCCTCGGTTTGGATGGCACTCGTTTTCGTCTTCATCGGTCACCGACTGTCTGAAACTGAGCAGAGTGCTGCCCGTCTGAGCTTCCTTGTTTGGTAACGCTTCGAAGCATTTGGAAAGTACAGGCTTGCCGTCGACTTGATCGAGATGCAACTCGAACACCTTCGCTTGGAGACGAATGGAGCCGCTCACGCCGCCCAAATCTTCGGAATTCGAGGTCCCGAGGAAATGCTTAATAGTGAGATTACCGTCCGCTTCGTTTGGATCGTAACACACTTCCAATGGATCTCGTATTTTGGGAATGTCCAAGATGTCAACGCAAATGAAACCGTGATACTTGTAGCGAATCGTCACCAAATCGTAGTCGTCGCGCATGGCGGCGATTCGTTCAAGGGCGTTTCGTGAGCGGAAAAAAGTCACCATGGAGCCAGGCTCCGTGCCACATCCGTCCGCCCACGGCTCATTCTTGATCAGAGGTTGGATGCCATTCACGTCAGGCCCCGACACGAGCATGATCGAGTAATCCATCGCGGCGAACGGCCAAATTTTAGCGTCTCCGGGCACAGTGTTTGCGACATTCCACGCTTCAACTTCTTCGCTCTTCACAAGCTTTGGTGCGTGGCATCCATTGATCGGCGTGACCTTAAACACAACACCGCTGTATCGCTGCTCACATTCTCCGTGGTATAGGCCAAGGTCTATGACACCTCGCGTGACGTCGGTGAAAAATACAAAGTTGCCATCTTGAACGTTCGGAAGCGTCTTGACCACACTGCGTCCTTCGCACGTGTGCACGTCTTCGACAGCGTTCTCTATGGTGTTTCCAGCGTAGCACAACGTATGATTCTTGTATTTTGGGCGTATGTTGAACGTTTTCCCACGCGTGAGAGCGAATTTGAAGAAACCTCGCTCATCCGTAAAGTATTCCTCAACTTCTCCTTCGGGTTCGAAAACTTCGATAGTCGCCTTGAAGAGTCCGCAGTCGGTGGATTGTTCGACGAGATCCTTGGGGAAGAGTACGGCGCCGTTCACGATGACTGTCGTATCATCCGTGAAGTCTTTCTCTTCGACGCGTTTATGCTTGACTGATACACTGACCCTATCCAACGTCACTTGATCTGAAAATATTCGTTCGACGGTTTCCTCTTCACTCGGCGCCTTGGGCGACACACTCCGCGGCACGGGAGGCTTGTTGAAGCTGTGCAAGATATCCGGAAGCCGCTTTTGGGCTTGGACGCGCAAACGAAAGTTATCTCGAGTCATTCGATGCATCATATCCAATGCTTTCGTCTCGTTTGACGTGTGCGTTGAGATGGACGCGGTGTCGAGAATCAGGTAGTTTGTGCCATTCTTGTGCGCGAGCACGGGTATGACGTACGTGCTGTTCGCCGCGCCGATCTCGATTGCTGGAACCTCAACCTTACTCAGATTTCTGCACTCCAAACGGGGACGCTCGTCTCGCACTGTCTCGTAAAACTTTGTCCACTGAGTGTTGCCGAACGGCAGAGCGGCGGAGCCACTTCTCACAATCAACAAATTTTCACACGATTCGGCGCTTTCCAGCACGTGACCCGTGCGCGGACCGCTATTCGTAGCGTCGTCGGACGTTTGCAACATGTTGAAATCGTACATGTACTGGCTATCTTGAAGTGGGAATACGAGGATCGGCTCCACGACCAACTCTTGCGCCACGATGCGGTTCGCAACGTCCGTAAATTCAGTCTCGTCGAGCACGCCGTCTTCATCCCGATCGAGCTTCGCCCATACATCATCCGTAATGATGACGTGACCACCTTCGGACGAGATCGTGATAGCTTCGATGTAGTCGACCAACTCGCTCCGCGTCACGTTACCCGAACCGTCGAAATCAACATCCTCGAGGACGTGGTTCGGCGGCGGCGGTGGAGGGGGCGAAGGCGGCGGCGGCGAAGGCGGCGGTGACGGCGGCGGCGACGGCGGCGGGGAGGGCGGCGGCGACGAGACTCTCCTGGTCCAGCGCACATCCTCCAGCGACGCACCTTGGCTGTACATAGATACGTCGACGTGAAGTGGATACGTCACCGTCTGATCGCTCGTCATGAGCTTCAAACCATTCAAGAAATATTCCACCTTGCCGTCATCGTTGAGCGCAATCTGAACCACAGCACCCTTACCGTACGTCTTTTGAACTGGTTTGTTTTGCCCCTTTTCATAGATGGTAACTTTACCGTCTGCTTGACAGTAAATTGCGAAATCGAGATGACGGTAATCGGTGGAATCCGCCGTCGACTGTGAATTCATCGCGATCATCCTGTATTGGTTCGTTTCATTGCACACGGCGGAGACGCCTCGAACGGTATCGGACGCCCCGCGAATGGCGCGTTTACTCACAGCGCCCGCGTTCCATCCTGATCCTGTTTGCGTTCGTTCGACGTGCCCTTTACCGTTCGATTTGGCGCCCTTCAAAAGCACCCACTCGATGAATTCATCCACCTCGGCGGCGCCTGGTGGCGGGGGCGATGGCGGGGGTGGTGGACAGTGTTGGGAATAACAGCTTCGGCTTTCCTTGTGCCCGTTCCGGTAACTACACGATCTGCCACCGTATCGCGCTGCCGTGTATATTGTGAACGTCTTTTGTTGCTTGCCCCAACCACACTTCGCGTCACACGTCGACCACGATCCAAACCGGCCGTCACAATTCACAGGACACGGATTCGAAGAACATGTCGCTCTTTGCCTGTAGTTGTTATAGTGCGGGCAACTGTTACCACCATTCCGAGGATATCTCGTGATTCTGTAGTACCTGTATCTGTAACGCGCGCCGCTCGTGCAACTTGGAGAACACGACGACCAGCCCGTCCAATAACCGCTGCAATGCACTGGTTGAGGTAACGGATCGCAAAACTCCCAGCGTTTTCGATAGTCAAACGTGTAGCACCAGATCGTGGGCTCACCATCAGGATTTCTGCAGTAGTTGTTCCCGCACGCACCTTTATGACACTTTCGATTCCCGTGTCGATGTGGCCACTGCCAGTCCCAATACTGACACGTGCGACCGCTCCTCGTCCTCGTCTGACACCCTCGATACCCATCGTTTCTCCAGCCTCGGAGCGTTTCGTCGCATCCTCCGAGCGCGGCCATCGTGCCGTTCCCCGCCGTCTCGTTTCCGCCGTCTTGATGGACATCGTACTCTGATTGGTCGTCTTGCAAGCCATTTTCAAATTCGTCAGCGTTTTCAAACTCATCGTATCCGAGCTCTTGCATAGCTGCGAATTCATCCGCGTGAACTCCATTCGCCGACGCGCGCGACGATGAACCGAGTTCGGTTCGCCTGTCGTTTCGAAGCATTCCAAGCTCAGAGGTGTCCAAATTCTCTCGAAGAATGAGTAACACATTGTGCGCCTGACTCTTGGGGACCGGGTACTCTCCTTGAGCATTCCTCTTTGAGTCAATCAAGACTTCGGTGGTTTCAGGGAAAATTTCCTCCTTGTAAGCCCCGATGTGTAGCGTCGCTTTGACTGGAACCTTGCCAGAAGTGTCTTTGAGATCCATCGCGTATTCGCCGTCGTCGTCGGTGACCGCGGTGTACTTGCATCTCGTCTTACGACCGTTGACCTTGATTTCCGTCACTTGAGCCTTCGTCAGGGCTTTTACGGTGATGTACTGGCCGTGAAACGATGTCACGTCGGTGCCTTTACACGTGTACGTCAAACACGCGTGTTCGGCCGAGTCTTTATCAACATTAACCGAATCACCCACCAAACACTCGTGCCCAAAGTAAGTACTTTTACCAGGGTCGTAATCTTGGACGTACGCGCCGAACGTGGATGTCGCCGATGATTTCAGACGTTTATGACACACGTCCACGCTCGACACGGATGCCCACCCGCCGAGATTGATTCGTATGTACTCGTTGGCGTCGATGTCGCTGGTTTCGCCCGCATCTTCGCCATCCGTGACGACGTACGACGTAGACGTTCGAGCTCTGTTTGAATGCATCGCGCTTTTGAAAGCGGCGAGATTCTCATACTCGACGTCAGCTTGAAAATCTTCGCTCACCCGAGTGCGCGTCACGAATGTGTCGAACTCGGCGCATATTCGCACGTTTCGAACTCCCTCGGTGGACGCGCCGGCGAGCACGCGCCCCTCGATCTGCGACATCCAAGGCGTGCGAAAAGTGAGTTGGGAAGACAACAAGTAGGTTATCTCATTGGCGTCGGCTGAATCCGGATTCTTCGTCGTGATGCGATACAGCCATTCGGAGTAGGGCGTGTACGAGGCGTCCCTATCCATGTATGTGATGGAGCTGAACTTTGCGGCGCAGCCCTTCAACCCGCCTTCAATCAGAACGACGGTATCAAACTTGGAATCAAAGTTTCCGTTGATCGCCGGCGCTCTGCGCTCGATTTCAAACGACTTTTCTTCCCAAGCGGTGTCTCGAAACTCAAAAACGACTCCAGCGAGATCCATCGATGCGCGTATGTCGATCGCCGTTCCGTCGTAGTACAACGCGCCGGCGCACGCGGGCTGTCCCGTCTTCGCACCTTTGACTTGCGTCAACACGCAGACGACGCGGCGATGCGAAGGAGTAGCGTGCGCGCGCATCGCGCACAACGTACCTCGTCCGCAGTCGCGCGCGCTGAGAAACAGTTCCATGTCCATGATGCCGGCGTACAATCGAACGTCGTCGATGTGCTGCCCACCACCGCCCCTCGACGCCCCAAAGAGCTTGATGTTTGGAAGTTTTGGAAGCGTGTCTTTCGGCCACGAAGGGTGACTCGCGGTCGTCGTCGAAGTCGATCCGTCTGGCAATGCGAACAGTTTCAAGCCGGCGTTATGGCTGAGCGTGAAACCCACGAGCACCCACTGACGCATCGGCGCCGAGATTTCTTTCTTTGCGAGATTACCACCCGATCCGACGGAATCGTACGACGCGCGCAGCGTACACGCGGACGAACAGTCCAAGACCAACGTGAAAGAATTGGTCAGTTGACCATCCATACCGCTGAATTCAATCAACGTCGTCGCCGAGCTCGACGCAACCCTGACCCAGGCCGAAAACGCGATGGCGTCGCCGAATGAATCGCCGACGTATTCAAAACCGCGTCTGTGTGCTGTGATGCACTGACCGCCGGACGCTCCCGAGCACGCGGACACAGGGCGGCCCGAATACAAAATGTACGGTCTAGTCTTTTGGCCATAGGCGAGCGGCGCCGCCGAGAAAATGCGATCGCTGCTGACAGTGTCTCCGATCTCGCGCTCGGTGTCAAAGGTGAACTGCGCGACGAGGGACGGTTGCACGTCCCCGATCGCACCCACGACGGGTCGCTTATCGGTAATTTTCGTCAAGGTGTATAGTCCAGCCACCACGGAATGATGACCGTTGCTGTTCGGCGGCGCTGCGCTTTTAGGTTCGTTGACTTGAAACAAGACGCCGTCCACGAAGACGCACACCGTGTCTCCCGACTTGGGTGGATTTTTAGGCCCGTACCCCCAGTCGACAGCCATCGCTTTGGCGTTTTGCGCGCAATCCTTTCGCGTCGTCTCTCGACCAGCCTCGGTCGATGGATACACGACGCTCTTAAAAGATACGGACTGCGCGATTTCAGACGACGCGCACGTGTGCGGCGCGACGCGCGCCTTCATGAAGTGGCCGAGCGACAGACGAAGCGGGCGAGTCTGGTTCCACACTTTCAGTATAAACCCGTCTCCGCCTTGTTCGCGAATTGCGCGGTCGAGCTCGTCGTAATCGAGCACGCCGTCGGTTGGATTGGTGTCGTACTTGCGAAAGATCGATTCCCTCACGTCGTCGAGTTTGTCGCACGGCGCACGGACGAAATCATCCGCCGACAACAAGATGTACTTGCTGAGTTCAGAGTTTTCCACGCCGCCCTCTGACGACGTCGAAGGTAAAATCGGTTCGCAACCACGCTCGATGGAGAACGTGTGCGACCCTGTCGTTCGCGACAACTCTCGCTTCGTGTTGTAGTGGTTCAAGACGACCCTGTACTCGATCACGTACGTTCCCGGATCGAGCGCGCCCGCGGACGTGGTCAATCCCAGTAACTGGGGTGGATCCACCGTGCCGTCTCGAAAATTGTCCCAGCGCTTGCACGGGAGATACGCGCCGTAGGATGAACACGAAACGCCGACTTTTCTCACCGTCGCGTAGATTTTAATCATCGATCGCCTCGGCGAACCGCTTGTGCGACAATCGCCGCCGCCGCACGCCTGGGAGTGTCTCACGGATAAACCGAAGTCGATGGTGTTCGACGCCACGCGCGTCAACGCATTACCGATGAACACCGTCGGACGAGCACACGAGGTGGTACAACTTGCATAGCTTTTCCATCCGTTACCATAGCTGCATCCGCGCCCGCCGTTCTGTGCGTTTCTAGTCACTCTGTACGTCTTGTATTTTCGGCCGCTCCCACACACGGCGTCGCACGATGTGTACGAGCTCCACTGCCCCGCGCAATGCACTGGTTGAGGTAGCGGATCGCAAAACTCCCAGCGTTTTCCAGGGTCAAGCGTGTAGCACCAGATCGTGGGCTCACCATCAGGATTTCTGCAGTAGTTGTTCCCGCACGAGCCCTTGCCGCAGTTTCGTCTCGAGTGTCTGTGAGGCCACTGCCAGTCCCAATACTGACACGTGCGACCGCTCCTCGTCCTCGTCTGACACCCTCGATACCCGTCGTTTCTCCAGCCTCGGAGCGTTTCGTCGCATCCTCCGAGCGCGGCCATCGTGCCGTTCCCCGCCGTCTCGTTTCCTCCGTCTCGGTTCAAAAAGACATCCACCTCACCGCGCGCGTCCACCGCATCATCATCGACGACGACGTCGTCGTCTTCGATCGCCGCACCGTTCCCAGGGACGTTTTCCCGCCCCCCGTCTCGCGCGCCGACCGCCGACGCCACCACCACCGTCGAGGCCACCAACACCATCACCAACACCTTCGTCGTCCCCCATACCCGTCGTCGTTCGCGACGCGTCCTCGTCCCGCGCGCGCGCACTCGCGCGTCCTCGCGTCGATTTGATCGGCGCATTGCGCGACCGTTCGAGCGCACCCGCCGTGCCGACCCCCGACGCGCGCGTCGACCTCGCGACGCGAGACGACGACGAGTAAATTCAAACTCGTCCGCGTCCACCCGCGTCTTCGCCGCGACTCAACCCTCGTCACACCGACGCGCCGATCGATCGTCAACACCGACGTTCGAAAAGATACGTCTTCGAAATGCGCACCGATGCTCGAACCGACGTTCCCCACGCGGATCTCCGAACGCACGCCGCGCGCACCACCGTCGCGCGCCCGCGTATTTTTTTGTTGTTTTTTTTGTCCGCGCGCGCGTCGCGTCGCGCGGCTCTTCGCGCGTCGCGTCGTGTCGCCGCGTCCCGCGCGTCCATACGGCGACCGTACCGTCGCGCTCGCGTAACACCCGGAGGGAATAAATTCACATCTCACGATAATTTTTACGATGATGTCGTCCCATTTGTATCTCCCCATCGCCCGCCGTGGACGAAAACGAAAACCCCTCCGGAGACGACCTGATCGGTGGACTCGAGCGCGCGCGAACACCATGATGTGTTCCACCATTCATCACACGCGCGCGCGCGCGCGAGGGGGTGAGCGTACGACCGCGAGTGAGTGAGGGCGAGCGAGTGCGTCGCACCGCACCGCGTCGTGTCGTCGTGTGACGTGCGACGCGACGCGCGTCATGGGGTGGTTTTGGCGCGAGCGCGAGAGCGTCGTGGACGCGCAGGAATTGGCCGAGTCCGTGAGACACACCACGCCCGCGGGTCGGTACACGGTCTCGGTGCGATTGGTGGAGGCGAAAAACTTGCAGGCGATTCAGGCGTTTAATTTCTTTCAGACGTTGATGAGTTTTAGGTTGAAGACGCAGACGGTGCACGCGGATCGTTTGCCGAACGTGGTGGGCAAGGTGTACTTGGAGCGCGCGGGCTTCGACCCGCAGAAGCGAAAGACGGTCTGCGAGAAGGAAACGGCGTCGCCGTTGTGGAACCAGTTGTTTTACTTCGATACCGTGGAGGTGGCGACGGATGAGCTCGAGGCGTGTAACGTCGTGGTGAAAGTTTGCGACAAGTCGAGAATCGGTAAAGACATGGTCATCGGGAGCGTCGACGTCAATCTCGCGGCGGTGTATCTATCGCAAGGGCACGAGTATTGGAACGAGTGGTTCACCCTCACAGATTTCTCTGGTAGACGTTCGGGGAGTCAGGGTGAGCTGTGCATGTGCGTGACTGTGTTGCAAGAGGGCGACGCGGCGCCGTTGCATCTAGATGAGAAATTTAGCGACGGGGAGGGCGACGTCGTCGAGGCGGGGGTGTTTGAGACGGAAAAGCAGCGCGCCAAGCGTTTAGAACGCGCGGAAAAGAAAGCGCAAGAAAAGCTGGCGGCGGAAGAAGCCGAAAATAGAAGGAAAAACGTACAAACGTACGCACTCAAGTGTTGTCTGTACAATGGTAGGGAATTCCCACGGATGGATAGATTCGGCGCCGGAGGTTTGGACGCCTATCTGAAGATTAACTGTGGGTCGGCGAAGGAGGCAAAGTCGCGCGTTATCACGAGTGCTAATCCAGATTGGAACCAAGAGCTCGTCATGCGGCTGCAGGTTCCCGGTGGAGAGGCGGGCATCGAGTCGATGCCGCCGCTACGCTTGAGCGTCATGGACAAAGACATCATCGACGCCGACGATCACGTCGCGTCGACCGCGATTAGTCTGAAAGATATCTTAGATCGACCGAAGGCGTACTCCAAACCTAAATGGTACTGCTTTTACGGCGGCTTGCGCGGCATGGAAGTGGCTTTGTTCAGTCGCATGTCGAAGCTTGCGAAGAGAATGAACGCCGGATACGTGGAGGGAGCCGCGTACAGAGGTCGAGCGTTGATGGCTTTCACGCTGGAACCCGAAAACAGAAAGAATAAGTACATGCGACCGAAGAAGTCCATCCCATCGGTGATCGAGAAGATGGGGAGAGAATGGCACTGCTTCCTCCACTCGCAAGTCATGTCCGTGGAGCTCTTCCAAACCAACGCGGTGGGCAAGATGCTCTCCGTCGACGTAGGCATGGGCCTGCAATCCAACGCGTCGCCCTCGGTGATACTTCGCGCTGAAGGCGGATCACTCATGGGTGAGTGTTACGCCAGGGTGCAATGCACGCTCGCGCCTCTTCTCGTCAAGCTCCCGGCACCCTACGAAGGTCCGTTGGCCGGTACGGGCGCGCCCGACATCTTCGTCAACGTAAACATTCTCTCCGGTAAAGGATCGCGAAGAATAGGATTCTGTCGCATTCCAGTGAAAAAGCTCATGCCCGTGAATGAAACGCATCGACCGATCGCGGTTCCGACGAACGCCGAGTTCCCTTACGGATGGACAGTACAGGGATGGTTCCCACTCCGATCAGACGCGCTGAGCAACCACAAGATGTTCCACAGCAGACGCGCTGAAAACGTGAAACCGATCGGTCAGGTGCTGTTGCGACTCATGATCCGAGGAGCCTCAGCTGGTAAAAACGCACACAACGCGGGTGATAACGTAGAAGACATGCAAGACGCGGACGAGGCGATGTCCATGTATTCCGATGCGGAAGTGGCGGCGGCGGATCGGCGCGACGATTTGGAACGCAAGGCGAATCAGAGAGGGCAACGTGTCGCGGCAAACTTGGAGGCGGAGTTCGTCGAAGCTCTTCCGACTAGACCATTTATGCTTCGCATGGAGTTATACCAAGCTCGGGATTTACCCGCCGCTGACGCGCACGGATCGAGTGATCCTTTCGCGGTTTTGAGGGTGGGTAGAAACATCGCGGAGACTCACGTCGTCAACTCGACGACGTCGCCGTCTTGGTTCAGAGAAATGTTTGTCCAAGTCGATCTTCCCCTCATCGTCAAGGATAAAAAGCGTTTGCCAGATGGCACTCTCGTGACCGATGACGACGACAGCGACTCGGACGCCGGTAGTGTTCTTCTAGATCCGACGAGAATGCAAGAGATGCAGCCAGCGGGGAGCGACTCAGAGGGCTCTTTTGATGAAGCACAATATGACATGGAGATGGCTGTGCAAGCGTCTAAAAACACCTCTAAAGGTAAAACGAAGAGCAAGTTCATTGGGAAAGGAGGCGGTGGGGCGGGGCACGAGTTTGACGGCATCGCGTGGTGGGCGGCTCCCTCGCTGAATCTCATGGTTTTCGACAGAGACGAAGGTTGTCTCTTGGGAGACAACGATCCTTTATCTGTGCTCTCCATACCACTCATTCATCCGGCCGCGATGGAAGCAGAAAGACGCGGTGAAGATAATTTCAGCGTTCTAGCGTCGTCGATTCTTTCCTTTTACTCCAAGTTTTCTCTGGATTCGCAATTCCCAGATCGGTACGACGATCTCACCAACTACGAAGTGGGCGCGTTATCGCAGGTGCCAGGATGGTACCCCATGCGACAGCTCAACCCTAAAAAGGGTTTGAGTGTGTCACCGATCGATGCCGGCGGGTATGTTTTGATGTTTTACGAGTTACTTCCCATGCCACCGGAAGGCTTGCTGGCGTACGCGGGAATGCAAGACTCGTCGTTCAGATCCATTTCCATGATGAAGCTGAATTCCGCGGTGAAACCACTCGAGGACTTGTACGGGTCGACGGCCATCTCTGTCGAAATCATCTTACTCGGTGTTCGCGGTTTGACGCCGTACAGAGGTGCGCACGTGACGCGTCCCTGCGTCGAGTTTGAACTCAACGGCGTCACGCCTCTGTATTACGGTTCGGAGGCGCACGTCGGGCGTTCAAAACAATCCATGTACCCCAACGGACCGAACGCAAACTTCAAAGGCGAGATCATCAGATTGAGTGGAATGATGACAAAACTCGAATCCGTGCGCCTCAGTCTATCGATTCGCGTGTTGGACGGTCGACAGAACTCAAAGCACATCATCGCCACGAATGAGCACCCGCTCAGGGTGCGCGACTCTGAGCGCGCCGAAGAGGCTGAATTCGTGAGCAAGTTGAAAAACGTCAAGGTGCGAGAATTGACTCCAGATGAAATTCGTGAGCGTCAAATGGCTGAGATGTCGGCCACGATGTCTGAGTCGGAGATGACGTTTGGTACGAATACGACGCGTTATCTTGACGAGTCCGACACGGTCACCAACGAGTGGACGGAATCGGAAGAGGAGTCCGAGCTGATGCATAGCTCAACCTTCCAAAACCGATCTTTATCGCGAATGAACACGAGCGGGCAATCTTTCAGGAATGAACTGCCTTCTTCAAAGAGCATGAAGAACATGAAGAGCATGAAGAGCATGAAGAGCATGAAGAGCATGAAGAGCATGAAGAGCAGCAAGGGCGCCAAGGACAAGGACAAGGGCAAGGAACGCCTCGACGCCGCGGATTATCACATGGTTCGCGCCATGGACGGTCGACGAAAATATATTCCACTCAAAGATATGAGTAAAGGCGAGTTGACAAAGGCGAAGAAAGGTCTTCGCAGTCTTCGCACCATCAAAGAAGTCGACAAAGAATCAGAGTCTGACGCCGATTCCAACAAAACTGAAGAGATGAGTCAATCCGACACCGGTTCCGAGGCGAGTTTTAGCAGCAGCGAAGATCCACACGCCGAGTCTTCCTCCTCTTCGTCGGAGGAATCCGAAAGCGAGCAAGAGAGCGAGGAGAGCGAGGAAGAGGAGGATGCGATCACGTTCGACGACGGGACGGGTAAGCTTCCATCGTGGATGGAGGGTAGAATGATACTCGCGGGCGGTTTACTCGAGGATGAATTGGCGCCGCTCAATTTTATGACCATTCCCGTCTACCACGCCAAGGGATTCGCGGATAACACGTCTGAAAAAGAGTTGGCTGGATTCGTCAAGTGCGCCATTCGCAGTCTGCCTCTGACTGAAGATACGAGTTTCGTCGCCGAAAACCTCCTCGACAACAAAGTGTCGACGCGTCGCGCGTTCAAGGAAGTCTTCAACAAGGCGGCAAAGCATAGGCGCATCGATCGCGTTCACGAGCAGGAAATGTCGAGGTGGGAACCCGACGAGGAGCACGCCACTCAACCCAAAGATGAGTTTTTGGACACGCAACGAATCGCTGGAGGAGGTAGTCTGGCCAGTCCACCGGTGGAAATAACGGTGCGCGTGTACGTGATACGTGGAAGAGATCTTCGAACGTCGGATCCGACGGGATTGTGCGACCCGTACCTCATAGTCAACCAACGCGGACACAAGAAGAAGTACGGCAATCGAAACGACAAGGTGGAGAGAACCCTCTCCCCGTGGTTTTACAAAGTCTTTCAGTTTAAGACTGACGTCCCGGGAGATTCTCTGCTCGACATTCACGTGTACGACTGGGAGAAACGAGGCAAGGATGAACTCTTGGGCACGTGCACCATCGACATCGAGGACAGGTTTTTTTCGCCGATTTGGTTGCAAAATCTTTCCGAAACTCCGCCATTGGAGGTGCGTCCGATTCTGTTACCGGACTCGGACACGCCGCAGGGTCATTTGGAGATAATTGTCGAGATTCATGAAGGGCACGATAATCCGCCCCAAGCGTTTCCTTTGCAAGCTCCGCCCGTGATGGAGGTTGAGTTGCGATGCGTTACGTTCGGCGCTCGCAAGATGGTGAACAAGGACATCGGCGGAAAGAATGATTTATTCTTCAAGATCACCCTCATCGGTCTCGACCGCACGCAGACGCGTTTTTCGGAAAGTCAAGAGACGGATACGCACTGGTTCGCCACGGATGGTCGCGGAAGCTTCAACTTTCGTAACATTTTCAATTTTGAACTTCCCATCTCGAGAGCCGCTCTGAGAATCGCGGCCTTTGACAGAGATATCTTCAGCGCCAACGACGCGATCGGTGAGGTCACCATTCCGCTCACGGGAATGTGTCGTCAGCTCATGCGCGCGGTCGACAACTCGCCGGACGGCGAAATGGCGAACGAGGCGGTGGTTGAGTTCAAAGCAAACTTCTCCGACTCGCTCTCAACGTTTAATCTCTTCGACGGCGCCGCGGAGGGGAAATGGCTCAAGCTTTACCATCCGAGTAAACCCGCCGAGTGCCAAGGTGAGGTCGAGATCATGTTATCGTTGATGACGCAGCGCAAAGCGGACGCTCGTCCCGTGGGCAAAGGTCGAGACGCGCCGAATCGTGACCCCGAGCTTCGCGAACCGGTGCGCGCGAGACTCAGCCTGATGGATCCGCTCGGGTCGCTGTCTTTAATTTTGGGACCGGAGATGTTGCGTAAAATTCTCATCGTCGGATGTTGCTTACTATTCGTTGGCATGTTCGCGGCGTTATCTGTGTTCATCGTCAATGACTTTATCGGCGCGTACGTTCAAATCGCCGTTCAGAAACAGGCAAAGGCGTTCGGTCTCGACTCTGGCTCCGGGCCGACCCCGGCACCGACGCCCATCGGACGCCGTTAGATACACGCGCATAAGAATCTGTAGAATTACAAAAAAATTTGTTAAATAGAAATCGAATACGTAGAAATCAATCAAGCGTTTCTGGACGATGGTGAAAGTTTGCCAGACTGCGCGCGGAGTTGGTTTTCACTTCTCACGCTCCCCTCGGCGGCGATGGAGTTGAGTTTTTGCAACAGGGTTTGTACGTGCTTGGGTTCGTAACGCGTGAATCCGAAACTGAAATGCTTGGCTCTGGGTTCGCGATCGAAATAGAACGCACCGGGTCGTAGCTTCTTCGCGTCCTCCGTCAACAAGTACATGATGGTATCGGCGCCTTGCGCAGGGGTGCGCAATTTACCTCGCATCGATTGATGGAATTTAGGGAGCGCGTCGGCGACGCCGGGCGTATCCACCCATCCCGGATGCATCGAATAATACCCGACGTACCCTTTCCCACTTTTGATGACGTTCGCACCCGCGTTCGCGCTCTCCACGCCGGCCCAATGCTCGGCGAGCGCCACCTGGTGCCTCTTGCCGCGCGCGTATTGCTTTACCGCGTCGAAATTTTTAACCTTCTTGAACTCCAAATCCTTCACCTCGAGCGCTTCCGTGAGCATCCCACCGCTCGACACGACGATGACGCGCGGCGTGTAGTACGCCCCTCGTCCGCACGATGTCTCTCGATTCGTCTCTTCTCTCGCCGTCCGTCCCAGCACGGGCCGTAACCCGGTCATCAACACGTGCGTCCCGAGCGTGTTCACGGCAAAGTTATACTCGTACCCCTCGCTCGTGTGCGCTCGCCTGTGTCGCATCACCCCCGCGTTGCAAACCAACGCGTGTAACGGTTTCCCACTCGACGTGTACCGCTCGACGAATCCTCGAATCTGCGCCAACGAGCTCAGATCCGCCACGTGCAGATGCGCCTCTCCACCCTCTGTCCCTCGCGCCTCTTGAAGCGCCGCGAGCGTCGTCGCCCCTCGTTCGGCGTCTCGACACACGACGTGCACGCTCGCACCGCGCGCGACGAGCGATCGCGCCACCTCGAACCCGATGCCGCGACTCGCCCCCGTCACGATGCACTCGCAGCCGCGAAGCGACGTCGACGACGTCTCGGGAAGCGGCGCGAGCTTGGCGCGCTCGAACCCATCGGCGAGAAAGTATCGGTAGCCGTGCTGCGCGAACGCGAGCGAGCGGAAGAGCGACGCCATGCGCGACGACGCCGCGCGTCGACGAGTGTCGACCGAACGACGTTTCGGGTGACTCTTCGAAGCCTTTCGAATCTAAGAGTGGGCGATGGGTCGATGCTCGACGACGCGCGTCGTCGTGAAGGGCTAAAAATGTACTACTACTATCGCTACAAAGTCACGCGTCGCTCGGCGTCGCGGTGGTCCAGTAGTGCGCGCGACCGTCCGTGGCGCACGTCACCATGGCGGGCGGGGCGCCTTCGGGTGAAAAATCGACGCCGCACACGACGGCTGTCTCGTCGTGCGCGCGAAGGTCGGCGACGACGGCCGCGGAGACTAAATCCCAGAAAATCACGCGGCCGTCCTCCGATCCGGCGAGGACGTGGGCGTCGGTGTTGGTGAGCCGACACTCTGTTTTCGAGCGCTCGGCGACGTGTCCTCGATAGGTGGCGAGCGCGTCGCCCGATGAACAATCTAAAAGCGCAACCCTCGACGTGAGACACGACACCGCGAGGCACTGTTCGTCCCGACTGTGACTCACGGACGTCACGGGCGCGTCGCATCGATCGATGTGACACAGACCGCGTCTGAGATCGACGACGCGCACCGCGCCGTCCACGCACCCGGCGGCGACGCGCGCGCCGCCCGAGCGTTCCGCCACGCTCACGCTCGTCACGCTATCACCGAACGGCACCCCCGTCCGCGCGTTCAGAGTTTGCATCGCTCGACTTCCACTCGCGCGCGCGTCCCACACGCGCACGCTCGCGTCGTACCCTCCGCTCACGCACACCGCGTCGCCCGGCGCGCACAGCGCCACCGCGTTCACCCCCCCATCCCCTTCGTGTCCCTCCCACCGTCGCACGCTCACGCCCGTGGCGACGTCCCACAGAAACACCCCGCGGTCGCCTCCGCACGTGGCGACGCGCGAGCCGTCCCGCGCGCACGCGCAATCGCGCACCTCGCGCGCGTGTCCACCGGTGTACTTTTTCAACAGCGTCCCCTTGCGCGCGTTCCACAGCGCGAACGCGCGGTCGCGGCCGCACGTGACGACGTGTTCGCCCGTGTGGGAGAAGCGAACGGCGAGCACCGCGTCCCCGCGCGCGTGGGCGCCGACGAGGACGCTCGCGCGGTGGAGCGGGAGGGACGACGTCATGCGCGCGGGGACGCCACCGGGCAGTGACGTCAAACGTCGGTGGATGATGTCGGCTTCGGCGACGCGCGTCGGCGCGGTATCGGTGGGAAGACGCGCGACGACGACGCGACGACGATCGCGCGCATCTACCGTCGCGCGCGCATCTACCGGATCGACGCCCGTGGTGGTCGTCACGGGGGCAAACACGGGACTCGGGCTAGAGACAGCCAAAGCAGCTGTGCGCGATGGCAACGTCGTCGTCATGGCGGTTCGAGACGTCTCGCGGGGCGAACGCGCGCGAACGCAGATTCTAGAAACGTATCCGGACGCGCGCGTCGAGGTCGAGGCGTGCGATTTGGCGGATTTCGCGTCGGTGCGGGCGTTCGCGCGCGGCTTCGCGGAGCGGCACGCGCGACTCGACGTCTTGGTGAATAACTCGGGCGTCATGGCGCTGCCGGAACGAACGGTGACGGTTGATGGACACGAGAAACAGATGCAAGTGAATCATAGCGGTCATTTTTTGTTGACTTCGCTGTTGTTGGAGACGATGATGCGCACGAAGCGAGACGACGGGGCGAAGAAGCGCGTGGTGAATTTGAGCAGCGTGGCGCACAATTTGGGCGCGTGGAACTTTCACGACTTTGACAGCGAGGAAGGATTGTGGGGGTATCCTCTGCTCGGATGGGTGACGTACGGTCGAACGAAGATGGCGAACATTTTGTTTACGTTTGAATTGGATCGAAGATTGAAGGCGGCGGGCGTCGACGACGTCTCGGTCAACGCCGTCCATCCGGGCGTCGTCGACACCGAGCTGAATCGATCTCTGACGCTCGATTTTTATCCGCAAATGAAGCGCATGGGTCGTCTGATCACGCCGGAACAGGGCGCGAGGGGACAAATCGCGCTCGCCTTTGATCCAAAGTACGAAGACGTGAGCGGCGCGTACGTGGCGGAGCAGAGCGACGCGGGAAAACCGGGCGTGCACGAAATCGCCAAGGCGAACGAGTTCGCGTACAATCGCGAGGCGTGGGCGCGATTGTGGAAAGACACGGTCAAAATCACCGGTGCCGAGTGGACGGTGTGAGTAGCAATTTAATTTATTCATTCTTCTTTCTTCACGCTGTCGCTCGCCGGCGCCCACCTCGCGACATTCATCGACGCGTTTGCGCGCGCTCGACGAGACGCGCGCTCGACGCACGATCGACGCACGCGCGACGACGACGACAACGACGACGCGAAGATGGGTCTATTTTCCAATCTGTTCGGTCGTGGGAGCAGCGACGCCAAGCTCCAGGACCAAATCTTCAACTTGAAGTTTACCGCGAAATCACTCGCACGCGCGGCGAAAAAGTGCGAATCCGAAGAAAAGGCGAACAAGTCCAAGGTGCGCGATGACTATGGCGACGCGCGCGCGTCGCGAGAATCCATCGCGAGCCGAGTTGAGACTCGAATGCGGTTTTGGTTGATGGTGCCAGGTGGTGAGATTGTGCGAAATGACGCGACGACTGACGGAGGACCGTTTTCGACGCAGGTGAAACGCGCGATCGAACGCGGGAACATCGACGGCGCTAAGATTCACGCGCAGGATGCGATTCGTAAGAAGAACGAAGGTCTGAATATGTTGCGGTTGGCCAGTCGTCTGGACGGCGTCGTCGCGCGTCTGGAGACGCAGGCGAAGATGAACGCGGTGAACGCGGACATGTCCGGCATAGTAAAGTCTCTGGAGAAGAGTCTGAACGCGAACAATTTAGAGCAAGTGTCGGAGACGATGGATACGTTTGAACGACAGTTTGAAAACTTGGACGTGCAGACGGAATTCGTGGAACAGGCGATGGGGAACACGTCGGCGCTCTCGACGCCGCCCGAGGACGTGGCGACGCTCATGCAACAGATCGCGGATGAGCACGGGTTGGAGTTCGCGGCAGACTTACCCTCGGCTGGGACGACGGTCCCGGGGGAGAAGCAAGCGGAGAAGGATCTCAGCATGCGTCTCGAAGAGCTCAAAGGTGGGGCTTAGTTGTGTCTACGCGTGCGCGTTGTATTAAAAAATCTCTTCTACGCATCTGTTCTAACGGTTGCTTTCGCGCCGCCGAAGACGGTCGAGTGCACGAACGCGCCGGCGCACGCAGACTTGAGCGCATCAGCAGCGGCCTCGCTCACGGTGGCGTACATGTCGTGCGCCTCGATGTATTCAGCGAGCGAATATCGAGACGCGTCGACCGACGTCGAGCCCGCACTCGCGGCGAGCGCGGCGGCATCGCCGGTGATGCTGTACTTGGCGAGCGCCACGGCGGCGGCACCGACTGGACCCATCTGGCCATCAAGGGTGTCTAAGAAAGCGGCCGGAGACTTGCTCTCAGTCAACTTGCCGACTTGCATCGCCAATACCTTCTTCATGGCGTTCGCCTCGTCCATGGTTTCGACGACGTGCGCCAATCGAGCGACGTTTGCCTTTGCCTGATAACTCTCTGGATTGATCTTCAATGCCTCGTTCACCGCCTTGAGGGCCAATATCGGCTTACCCTGGCGAATGAACACTTCAAACGCGAGAAGGTGCGTCTGTTCGTACGCCGCCGCGTGCTTTTGCAGTGGCTCGACAAACTTCATCGCTTGCTCGAGAGGATCAGCGGCGCTCTCGTGCGCATCACCGTACGGATCCGGATCTTCCTTCTTCGGAGCGTCCTTCGGAGACTTGTTCTTACTCTCTTGCGCCGCGGCCACCTTTTTGGCCTCCTCCAGAGCCGTGAGTCTTGCGCGCTCCTCCTTCTCTTCTCTCTCCTTCGTCGCTTGCAACTGTTCTCTAAACTTTTGCGCCTCGTCCGCGGACATCGCGGCGATCTTGGCTTCTAAAGCAGCCGCCTTCTTGGCCGGGGGCTCGTCGAAAAGATTGACGTACAACATCACGGCGCCCTTGGCCGCGGAGCGGAACTCGTCTCTGGCGTACATGGAATCTTCAACCTTTAACAAATCCAGATACGCGTTGATGGACGTGCGTCGCAAACAATACGAGTGGAAATCGAATTGGTCCTCGACGAACTGATTGAAGTGCGTGAGCACGGCGTGGTAATACTTGAGCGCGCGCCCGAACTTGTTTCTGCGAGTGTGGCACTTGGCCGCCTCGAGCTCGAACCACGTCGCCTCCATGTCGAACAAATTCGTCGCCGGATCACCGTCTCGCGCGAACATCGCCGCCAACTCCTCGGCGTACGCGTACCTCCCGGCGCGCAACATGTGACCGACGCAGTTTGAGTTTAAGAAACGATCGGCGAGATCGAGCTTGCGCGACATTTCCGCGGCGTCCGCGGCGCCTTGAAGGTCGCCGGCATGCGCCAGGAAACTCGCCTTGTTCAAATGCAGCTCAACGCACGATGCATCCATCGAGATGGCCTCATCGATTAGTTCGAGCGCCTTGGCGACCTCTTTCGCCCCCCCATCGGCGGCGCGTTGCCCCATCTCGTCGTAGTGCATCGCCAACAAGTTGACGGCGTACATCGTACACTCCTTCTTTTCGGCGTCGGAAGACGTCAAGCCTCCGGACGGAAACGTGCCAGACGACTTGAGCGACTCCACGATGCCTTTGAACACCTCCTCCATGATCATCGCCTTCTTCGGATTCTCGTACAGGTTCTTCAAGTCTTCAAACAAACTCGGCACGCCCTTGCGAAGCGGTTTCTCCACGTAGGCGCCGACGAGCGCCTTGAACTCGTCGCCAGGTTGCGTAAACGACAGCGGAAGACGTTTCGCAGAAGCGCAGTACGCAACCTTCGACGCGATCTCCTCGTAAAGTGTCTTCAACTTGGCCGCGTCGTCGTCCGTGATCTCGCTAGTGCCGTCGTGTACGTGTTCCGGAAGTCCCTTAGCGACGCGAAGCGCCTTGTGATAATCGTAACTGTCCGGCAGACGTTCGATGAGTTTCCAGTACGTCTCCTCCGCCGCGCTCGTCATCCCGAGCTCCACCTGTAACTCTCCCAGGAGAGTTAAATACGCCACTCTGTCTACGACGTTCGCCTCTTCTCGCTCTAACAGCGCCAGCGCCTCCTTGTGTTTCCCACCCGCCTTTTTCGTCGTCGCCTTGAAGAGCGTCAGTTCGCTCGCGTCGAACCTCTTCATCAACGGATCCTCATCCACCCACGCGCGCGGATGATCAAACTTATTCGACGCGCGAATCTTTTCATACGTATCGATCACGTCGTACGCGCTGTCGTGCTCGCCCAACAGATGCAACCCGCACGCCAACGACGCGTACGACATTCGCTGATCGGGCTTCTTTCCCAAAATCTTCCATCGCAAATCCACGAACGACTTGATGTTCCGCGTCTGCAGATAGACGATCGATAAATCCTTCATGATTAACCCATTCTCCGAATCCATCTTCAACGCCTGCGCGTAACACTTGGCGCTCTCCGCGTGGTTTCGCTCCGCGCGGTGCACCAACCCGAGGACGTGCCAACACACGTGCGACGACGGATGACACTCGATCCCTCGCTTCACCAGCGCGTGCGCCTCCGCGTTCACCTCGTGCGACTCATCCATCGATCGCACCACCAACCCCTTCATCGCCAGCGTCTCCCCGTGGTCGGGAAACTTGCTCAGGATTTGGTCCGCCGCCTCCACGCCCTTGGCGTACTTCTTCGACTCGTAACAGTCCACGAGCGTGGTGAAGAGGGCGTGCTCGCGATTGGGGAGCGCGTGACGCTCCATGTCGATCGACGGTCCCTCGAACGACGACGACGCTCCGCGCGCGCGCGCGGCAGACTGCCGATGGGTAAAGGTCAGGGTCTGCGCGCGCAAAGTCGTCATCCAGCGTCGTTCGCCCCGTCGCGTCGCCGACGTCATGTCGACGGCGTGTCGTCGCGCGATGACGTCTCTGGCGTCGTCGTCATCGTCTCGAGCGCGCGCGACGTCGAGAGCGACGTCGGGAGCGACGATGCAGACGATTATTCAAAACGAGGCGTCGTCATCTTCGACGACGTGCGCGCGACGGTGGACGCACGGACGCGATGCGAGCGACGCGTCGTCGTCCTCGATGTTTGACTCGCTGTCGCGTCTCGCGACGGCGCCGGCGCGAGAGGCGCGCGCGCGCGTGGACGCCGCGAGACGCGACGTCGCCGCGTTCGCCGAGTCGACGACGACGCACGCGCTTCGAGACGCGAGACGCGCGACGGATCGTCTCTTGGGACGCCGAGCGTCGGAATTTTTATGGACGATGAGCTCGATGAATCCGATGGTGGTGAAACGCGCGCTCGAACAGCGGGTGGTGAGCGGGATACAATCCAACCGGCGCGTCGTCGAGGCGGTGGCGACAGCGTTCGTCGGGACGGCGACTTGGCGCGCGGCGAGAGCGTTTAAAATAAACGCGCTCGGCGCGACGTGCGACTCGACGGTGTTTGACGTCGCGTTCGGAGATCCCGCGATGTTGGGCGGGTCGATGTTACTCGCGGGCGTCGGCGCGTTCGCGTTGCGCAAACGGTGGACGCTCGACGTCGAGTACGCCGTGCGCGCGGCGACGAAGAGATTGGAGACGCACGCGAGCGTGCGCGAGATTCTGGGCGCTCCGGTCACTGCGAGCGCGTCGCACGCGTGCGTCACCTCGGGCGGAGGGTTGGCGCTGTTTAAACGCACGAAATCGCGCGTGTTCGGCGCGGCGACGTTTCCCGTGAGCGTCGATTCAAAGTGGGCGCACGTGGCGTTCGAGTTGCGAGGCACGCGCAAGACGGGCGTCGCCTACCTCGCCGCGCGCAAGTGGGCGGGGGCGTACGAGACCCCACTCTTAGCGCTCGAGGTGTCGAGTCGCGACGGTGAACTGTACAGGGTGTTTTTAGAGGGGAGCGTCAAAGATTTCGAGACGAGCGCGTTGCCCGCGCTACGAGACGTCCTCGCCGCGAATTCGCGAGACGAGGACATGACGCGCGCAAGACGCGAGACGGACGCGCACGACGCCGCGCACGCGGCGGCACTCGCCGCGGAGCGCCGCGCCGCGCGCGCGCCGAAACCGCTCGCCGAAGGGGGCGGGATGCACGCGCACGAACGCGCGGTGGACGCCGCCGGAAACGCCGCGCTTTTCGTGCGCAAAACGTTGGCAAAGATGCGCGCGTCGCGAGAGACGTCATCCTAGAGCTGCATATTGTAAATTATTACGCTAGACTATTCATCGCACGACAAGAGCGCGCGCGTCTCCACGAACGGCTCGCGGGACAACATGACACGCGCCACGTCGGCGTCTCGATGAATGCGCGCCACGAGCGCGTCGAGCGTCGTGAAATCCGCCTCGGGACGTATGTACCCCGCGACGACGACCGCTAAGTCTTCTCCGTAAAAGTTGTCCTCGAATTCGTGCAACAACCACGGTTCAATCGTCTTTTTTGCGTTGTCAAAGTACGGATTCCATCCGATGGACATCACCATGGCGTGCGACGCGCCACGCACCGACGCCCATCCCAAATAAATGCCCGGCGCCAACGAATCCACCTCTCGCTTCAACGGCGTGACGTCTAAATTCGCCGTCGGTATGCCGAGCACGCTCGATCCTCGGCCGAAGCCCTTCACCACCGGTCCGCGCATCACCACCGGCGGGACGGGCAAGACGCGATCGCTCGACCCGTCGCCGACGGAGAGCCAATCCGTAAACGCCGGTAAGCCAAACCGTTCCAGCTCTAAATCATACAGAGAGTGCACCACCACGTCGCTCCACGGTTCAAACGCGCCGCGATCTCGAATCGACGGCACCGCCACCGTCGTCATGCCCGCCCGTCTCGCCGCCTCGCACCCTACCGGCGTGTCCTCGACGACGACGCACGCCTTGGCCTCCACCCCCAACGCCTCTCGCGCGCGCGTAAAAATTTCCGGATCCGGTTTACCTTTACTCACCGCGCACCCGGTGACGACGCACGCCATGCGCGCCAAGACGTCGCCGTGAGACGCCATCTTCGACGCCAGGTACTCGCGAGGCGTCGACGTCGCCAAGCCGTATCGAACGCCCGCCGCGTCGAGATGCGCCAACAATCGCGCGGCGCCGGGCATCAATCGCACTTCGCCCCATCGCGCGTTTAAGCGCGGCGCCGTGCGCTCGAGGAGCGCCTCACCGCTGATGGGAAGATTGAGCGCGCGCACGACGGCGCGAGAGGCGTCGAGCGGACGCGTGCCGCGGACTTTTTCGAGAGCATCGTGCACGCAAGACGGCGCGAGCGATGGATCGAGGTCGAGGACGACGGCACCGACGATCTCATCGACGAGCTGCTCGGTGTTGATGAGGGTGCCGTCGAGGTCGAGGACGACGACGCGGGACGACATGTGGGGACGCGGTCGACGCACGCACGACGCGTCGACGCGTTCGGACGCGTCGATCGATGACATTACTCACGTTTTTCTACGGCGCGAGCTATGGCGCGTTGAATCTCGCGGTTGGTGAGCGAGACGCCGAGCTCGGCGCGAAGGCGTCCGCGCGCGGATTTCACCGTCGGCGGCGCGGACGCGTTCTCGTCGGCGAGCGCGCGGACGCACTCGACGATGGTGGCGTCGAGTAAGTTTTCACCGGGCGTCGGGGCGACGACGGATCCTTTGGCCATCGCGGACACGCGGCGCGAGAGCTGGAAGAGCGCCGCGGCGTCGCTTCGGTGCATCGGCGCGGCGGCGAGGATGCGCTCGAACGCGCGCGCCTCTCTCGCCAATAACTCACCGTCGTCGTCCTCGTCGTCGTCCATCGATGAAGACGTCGGCTCGATGTCCATCGTCAAGACGTCCAACGCGCGTCGAGCGGCGATGATTTCGTCGCGAAGTGTCACCTTTTCGTCCACGCTCAAAAGTTTTTGCTTCTCCGGTAAAATTTCACCCTTGGCGTCGTCGCCTGAGCACGCCATGAAAATCTCGTACGCCGTGATCCCGATGGCGTGCGATAGATTTAAACTCGTCGGGCCGGTGCCACCGGTGTACTTTAAGCTCTTTCTACACAGTTTCCCCGTTCCCGCGGTGGGAATCGCCACCGCGGCGTGCGCCCACGACAATTCCTCATTCGTCAATCCCGTGCGCTCGTTTCCGAATAACACCGCCACCTTTCCATTCTTCGCCTCCTCTCGCACTCTCTCCGACGCCTCGCGCACCGTCATCAACGGCGTCCCACTCCTCGGTCTCGCGGTCGTCGCCAACACGAACGTGCACTCCCGCAGCGCGTCCTCCACCGTCTCGCATCGCTCGGCGTCCGCCAATAACCAATCCGCCGCGCACGCGTATCGCAACGCCTCCTCCGATAACGGCGCCGTCGTCGCCACCGCCGCCCCCATCGCTGACGACGCGCGTTCGGGAGTTCTTCCCTCGCCCTCGCTCGCCTCATCCAGCGTCTCTCGAGCCTCGCTCGACTGTAAAACGAACGGTCCAACGTCGCAGAGTTTGAGCTCGTAAATGCCAAAGTTTTGCATGACGCGCGCGCACGCCCCCACGTTCGCCGGTCCCTGGGGATTACACAGCACGAATCGCACGTTGGACAAGAGGGGTGAATTTTCTCGAACCATGCTCACCCACTCGCGTGTGTCGGCGGCGTCGGACGCGGCGCCGAGGGGCGCGCGCGCGCGTCGGTGTCCCGGCGGCGGTCGACGTGGCGGGGCGGTCGTCGTCGGCGACGGCGCGACGCGAGACGCGAAGCGAGGCGCGACGGACGACGACATGGTCGGCGACGGTTGTTTGTCTCTCTCGGGGCGGTCGTTCGAGTCGCGCGCCGAGGTGGGGCGACGAGCGTCGGACGATGCGGCGCTCGGGGACGCCGCGCGCGCTTTTTCGACGCGGGACTAGAACATACAGTTACAATTTTCTCGACGACCGCGCGCTGTCGAGCGAGGCACGTGAGACAGACGTGGACGCGGTCAGTCGACGTCTCTCACGACGAGACGTCGTCCTCCACGCGCTCAAACTCCCCCGTATCCTCGTTGAGCGTCGACAGCGTCCCGTCGGCGATGCAGAAGATAGCCCCCATAACGGCTAAATCCCCATTCACCATCCTCGACGCGACGAACGGAAACGACGCCACATTCTTGACGCTTTGTTTCACCAATTCACGCTCGAGCACGCGCGCGCGCTCGTCGTTGGACATCCCTTTCCACCCCTCCGTCTGTTTTCTCGTCCTTCGCACCGTCTCCCTCGTGAGCGCGACCCAACTCCCGATGAACCCCTCCCCCGTCGCCTCGTTCACCGCGAACGCGTCCGGATCGCTCCCCGGTCCATCGTCGTATTTCTTCATCCCGGCCGCGACCCCTCCGCACCGCGTGTGTCCCATGACGACGACGAGCGGCACGCGCAGGTGCGCGACGGCGTACTCCAACGCCGCCAGCGTCCCGTGGTGCGCGTCGTCCACCCCCTCGTACGGCGGTACGAGATTCGCCACGTTCCTAGCGACGAAAATCTCCCCGGGCTGTCTCGCGTCGAACACGAGCGCCGGATCGGCGCGAGAGTCGCAGCACGACACGACGAGCGCGCGGGGCGATTGCCCCTCCCTCGCGAGCGCATCGAGCGTGGCGCGCACGTCCACGTCCTCGCACGCGCGCGACGCGTCGTCAAAGTGCGCGGCGCGATAGCTGCGATACCCATCGAGTAACTCCACCACCGCTCTCGACGCGACGGGCATGGCTTCGCGAGACGCGCGCGTCGGGGTGTGACGCTTCGCTTCCTTCGAGGGCGCGACACACGACGACGCGCGCGAGGGGCGAGCGTCGACGGGAACGACCGGAGACGTCGCGCGAACGAACGGTCCACCGCCATGGGTCGCGAACACGCCGCGCGCGCGGCGATGGACGACGAGCGCGCGGCGAGAGACGCGTTGCGTCGAGGCGCGAACCCTTCGTTCGTCGATCGCGCGCGCGAGGAGGCGGCGCGCGTGGGTCGACGCGACGACGCGGGCGCCCGCGCGACGACGAAAGTGCGTCGGCATCGCGCGGGCGCGCTCGCGGCGGCGGCGGCGGCGGAGGAGGAGGAGGAGGAGGAGGAGGAGGACGCGTTGGGATTCGTCGCGCCGCGAGCCGGCGGGACGCGCGCCAAGGGGGATACCTTCGCAGCGACGACGACGGCGGCGACGACACGAGGCGTCGATGACGCGGACGTCGGTCGACGCGCGCGCCCCGCGGGGTCGGAGAGCGACAGCGACGCGAGTTCGTCGGAGAGCGAGGACGAGGAGGCGAGAGACGCGAGGCGGGCGGCGATTCGAGCGCGCGCGGCGGCTCGCGAGGCGGAACGCGCCGAGGACGACGACGATGAAGAGGAGGATGGGTTCGCGCGCGGTGCGTCGGTGGGTGATGGCGCGGCGAACGAAACGATGGCGGCGGCGGAGTCGTCGTCGTCGTACGAGACGGATAGCGAATACGAAACCGATAGCGAGGAGAGCGATTCCGGCGGTTACGGCGCGAGGAAAATGTTTAAACCCGTCTTCGTGCGAAAGAGCGAGCGAGACACGATCGAGGAGAGGGACAAAATGCTCGCCGAGATCGACGCCGAGGCGGCCAAGACGGCGGAGGCGAAGGAGGTGAAGAAGGCGGAGACTCAAAAGTTGGTGGAGCTCGAGGTGAAGCGCGAGGAGGCGCTCGCCGCGGCGTTGGATGAGATGGAACCGAGCGACGTGGACACGGACGACGAGTTGGACGAAGCAACGGAGTTTACGCTCTGGAAGGCGCGCGAGCTCGAACGTTTGAAGGATGATCGCATTCAGCGTGAATTGCTCTTCCGCGAACGCGAGGAACAAGAGCGCATTCGCGCCATGACGGAGGAGGAGCGCGAGCTCTACCACGCCAAGCGTGTCGCGCGTCAACAGGCGGAGGAGAAGGATAAACCCAAGATGGCGTTCATGCAAAAGTATTACCACAAGGGCGCCTTCTTCCAAGAGGCTGCCGACGACGCCTTCGGCACCGCCGGTCCGGATGAAATTTACAAGCGCGACTTTTCCGCGCCCACCGCCGAAGAAAAATTCGACAAATCCATCCTCCCCAGCGCCATGCAAGTCCGCAAAGGCAAATTCGGTCGCGCCGGTCAGACCAAGTGGACCCACCTCGCCGCCGAAGACACCTCCGCGGCGCGACGAGACGACGACGACGACTTATGGAGCGGTCGAAACAGAGACGTTAGAGCCATTCGCGAGAAGATGACGGCGAAACGGGGCGGTCTCAAGGATGCCGGCGCCCCCGCGCGTCGCTGAATCACTCGTTTGACGCTCGAGTCGGTGTAACACTACGCATCTCCACCCTACCATCGCCTCATTCCACGCCGTCTCGCGCGAAACAACAGACGAAACGCGCGCGTCCTCGCCGTCCCGCGTCACTGTGGGCCGCGGCGTCCCGTTCGTTGGGACGTCCTCCATCGTCCGCGCGCATGTCGCCTCCCGCCCGGCGCTCGCGCGCCCACCTCGCGCGATCGACGAAGACGATCACGGTCGTCCTTCTCGCGTCGCTCGCGTCGTTCGCGCGCGCGCAGACGCCGCCGAGTCCGCCACCGAATCCACCGCCGAGCCCACCGCCATCGCCACCGAATCCGCCGAGTCCACCGCCGGCGCCACCGAGTCCGCCGAGTCCACCGCCGGCGCGGGCACATCCACACCTCTCGTTCGACGTGCGGTCGATCAACGTCGATTCGGATGCGAATTTCTTCGTCTCGTCGGGCGGCGGCGGCGGCGGCGGCGGCGCGGCGGCGGGGGCGACGTGTCGACACGGGTGCGTCGATTCCACGATGGTGAAATTGACGTTTTGTGGAGAGTCGCGCGTGTCGTGGACGTATTGTAAACGGGGAGATCCGGCGACGCTCGCGAGCGGGGTGAGTGATCAGGAGAGCGCGGACGTGATGGAACGCGCGGCGCGCGCGCAATACTTGGGCTTGATTCGACAGTTGACGTTCGAGCCGACAGCGGGGTGCCGCGCGACGCTCAGGCGGTGGATATGTTTCGAATACTTCAACAGGTGTAACGTGGACGAGACGAAATACATGCCGGTGTGTAAGTCAACGTGCGTGGCGGTGAAAAAGGCGTGCGGAGAGGCGAACTCAGCCTTCATCGAGTGCGAGTTGGAATACGAGGAACAAGATTTAGGCGGAAGGACGCCGCCGACGTATTACACCGGAGGCACGTACGACGAGAACAACACGTACGTGAACACGTTGGAGGGGAAGCGCACCGGAGAGTACATTCGCGGGATGAAACCAAACGGGGAGAACGGGACGGCGGTGTTCGAAGCGGTGAGCGGCAAGTGCACCGGCGCGGCGGGCGTCATGCGCGCGACGTTGGCGCTCGCGCTCGCGCTCGTCACTCTTCTCGCACTCCACTAACGTCGTCATCCATCATATTTCTTGTAGTCATAGCGTAGTCATAGCGTAATCCGTCGCCGTCGCCGCGGCGCTCTCGACGCGGCATCTCGAGATGGGTGCCGAGGTCCACACGAAACGATAAATCCCACCCAAACGCTTACAATATGAGATCGGATAACCGGATAGGGCCGGCTCGAGTGACCGCCGTGCGCGACGCTCGCGGGCACACGACGCCGCGCAGGACGAGCGCGCGACGTCGGTCGAACGACGACGCGTCGTCGAGGACACTCGAGCGTCGCATCGTCGACTCGGACCGCGCGTCTAGCGTCTCTCGCGTGCGCGCACGCGGCGCATCGACTCGACCGATCGAGCGCGCCGAGACTGCGCTCTCGCGGACGTCGCGCGGTGACGACGCGAGCGCGCGAGACGACGGACTCGAGCGATCGATCGCGACGGGAAGGGTTGTTTCGTCGACGTCGGCGCGCGCGCGAGCATGGGGTGCCCGTACGCGAACGGCGTCGCGCCGGGGGCGGCGAGGAGGGCGCGCGGCGGGTCGGGAGGAGGCGACAAGGCGGCGAGTTCGAGCGCGAGCACGAGCGCGAATCGGGCGGAGAGCGGACTGGAGACGCTGACGAATGAGTTGGTGAATTCGTTGCGGCCGACGGAGATGAGCGAGATGCGGCGGAGGTCGGTGTTTGAACACATAAAGCAGTTGGCGCAGGAGTGCTTCGGGACGTCGCACACGCTGGTGAGCGCGTACGGAAGCGTGCCTCTGCGAGCGTACCTGCCGGACGGAGACATCGATGTGTGTTTGCTCGGGGATCACCGGGTGATCGACAAGGCGAATTGGACGACGAAATTTAGAAGACACATCGAAAAGGCGGAGGCAGAGGCGGATCCTCCGCACGAGTTCGCGGTGAGCGAGGTGACAGTCATCAACGCCGAGGTGCGATTGATGAAGTGCATCGTGGACGGGATGATGGTTGACGTGAGTGCGAATCAGTTTGGGGGTCTCGCGTCGCTCGGGTTTTTAGAGGAAACGAACACGTTCATCGGTAGGGACGACTTGTTTGTGAGATCAATCATTTTAGTCAAGGCTTGGGGATTTTACGAGGGACGCATCTTGGGGGCGCATCACGCGCTCATCTCGACGTATGCGTTGGAGACGCTCGTTCTGTATATCATCAACAAATATCACGCCGAATTGACGTGTCCGTTGTCTGTTTTACATAAGTTACTCAGCGTTTTTGCTGATTTTGAGTGGGAAAAGTACGCCCTGACGATTCACGGGCCTGTACCAATCGAAGAGGTGGCGAACGCGCAAAAAGTCTCGTGTCTCGAGGGCGGTTTACTCACCGAGGAATTCATTCAGTCGATGTTTGCGACATACAGTTGCGAGTTCATGCGCGCGGCGGCGAATTCAGCGCCCGTGTCCATCAAGTACATGAACATCATCGATCCGCTTTTACCCAACAACAATTTAGGTCGCTCCGTCTCGTGCGGCAATTATAGACGCGTGCGCGCTGCGCTTCGGCTCGGCGCGAAACGTTTGGATGCGTTGATGGCGTCTTCCGCGGCGTGCGACGACGTCGGCGTCCTGCGAGGCTTTGTGGACATGTTTGGCAACATTTTGCGGCACAGGCGTTTGATTTACCCGCTTCCACACGCGCCGGACACTCCGGGAGGATGTTCGCACGCGGATGAAGTATCCATGACTCCGTTGGGCATGCCGACGAGCGCCATCGCGTTGCGTTCGCGAAGCTGCCTCGTCGAAGGTACGACGCCCGCCACGGCGCCGGCGACGCATCCGCACACGAGATCCGTCGTCGACGAGTTGCAGCCTCGTAAACTCGAACTCAACGACGACGAAGGCGTCGTCACGGAGACGCAAAATTCTGTGAGCGACCCGTGGGCGTCTCTAGGCGCGCCATTGTCGCCCGAACGCCAAATCAAGCGCACCGAGTCGTCGTCGTCGCTCAACGGACAAGAGCGCGGCCTTCACTGGGGTCGATGGGACGTGCTCGTCGACGAGGAACCCGTCGTGCAGAGAGGCGGCACTCGCCGATCGATGGACGAAGACAGCGCTAAACTCTCGACATCACCTCCGCAGAGCGTCTCGTCTGACGACAACGGCGATCAAAACGATTCGTGCGACGTCGGCGCCGAGAGTAAGCAGTCACCTCCCATTCCCGAGGACGCCACCGCTCCGGGCATCAACGACATTTTTACCGGTTGTCTCGACACCATCCGCGAACATCTCGCGTTTGGTGTGTATCACCACCGACGCGCGCATGAGCGCAAGACGCAGCGCAGCGCGCACGAGCGTCGACGCGGTAACAACGGTAACAACCGCTCGGGCAATCGCCAGGCGCACAACCGCGCGCGAAACGCCTCGAGGAGTACCGAGGGTTCATCGAACAACGCATTCCAGCCGCCGCCGCCTCCCGGGGCGCCGCCGCCCGGTACCGTCAAGCGCGGGTACGAAAGCGATAGCTCGGGCGTCTTCGGCGAGAACATGCGAGCGCACTTCCCGCAGTTTAGTGCTTCCAAGGAGAAGCGTGCGGCGTCGAGCGCCGCCGGCGAACCGCCGAGACGTTCTCGATCGCCTCGTCCATCGCCTACGTTCCCGCAAGCGTGGAGCGGAGTCGCCAAGATGCCGGCATCATTCGTGTCCGAGCAATCCGTGGTCGGCGGCGAGCCCGTCACCATGGCGTCCATGCTCAAGAAGGATGTCGAGGAAAAGTTGAGAGTGAGCGCGCCGTTGGCAGATTCCCCGCCCGCGCCCGAGACGCCCGAGACGGCGTCCTCGGCGACGGAATCCACCGCGACGGACAAGAGTACGCAACGAAAGACCGCGACTCTCGTCAATGGCGTTCAAGAGAACGCGCCGCAACCACCGCCGTCGTGGGGTCCGAAGGGTTCCGCGCCCATCGACGTCCTTAAGGCGAATGCCGCAAAGCCCGTCTCTCACGAACGTCCAAAGACGCCCTCCTTGACGGCCGAAGACCCGCTCGCGGGCGCCGAGAACGCGACGCACGCATCCAATGACTCTTCCCGAGACTGCGCGCACTCCGAAGACTCCGCCGCCACCCTGGATCACGCGGACGCCGCGGCGAGCGCCGACCGCGAGCCGCCAACGCGCGCGAAACGCGTCCGTTCGCGCAAGTCCAAGCCGCAAGCGCCCACCGTCGAGTGCGAGGAAACCTTCCCCACCCTCGGAGCCGGACACGTCGCCGCGGACGCCCCGTCCACGGCGTCCACCGCCGCGACCAAGTCATGGGCCACGCTTCTGTAATCCTTCCTCTCTCTGCGCGCGTCGTCGCCGCCGAGACGCGCGACGCCGCCGGCGATGCCGACAAAGAGACTCGTCGCTCGCGCGCATCGCGTCACCCACGCGTCGACACCACAATCACCATTTTTGTTTCTTCAAGTTGTAACAGCTCGCGCCGCAGCAGCGTTCACCGTTCGCCCCTCTCGCCCCTCTCGCCGCCGCCGAACTTATTAAAAAAATGCGATGTCCCGAAAAACCAAACATTCAATCACTCCGAGCCGGCAGTCCGCGCCGCGGCGTCCACGCGCGATGTCGGCGGACGCGAGTTACGCCGCGCAATTACTCGCGCGAGGCGTGGAAAATCTCGCCGAGGTGCGCGACGCGACGACGACGCGACAGAGACGAGAGATGACGACGCGATTGGTCGATCGACGACTGACGGATGCGCGCCCGTGTCGCGTGCACGTAGGAACCCGCGCGTTTAGAAGAGGACGCACGACGCGCGGAACGACGTCTCGATGACATCGCGGTGCGAAACTACCGCGCGTACATCGACGCCGCGGAGTGTTACGCGGCGGTTCGACGCGAGACGAAGGACGCGGCGACGCTGTTGGAGACGCTCGAGGCGCAACTTCCGGATTTGAAGCGAGGGTGCGAGGCGTACGTCAAGGGTGCGAGAGAGATCGCCAAGGCGAGAGGGATGAATCGGACGCTGATGAATAACGCGGGGGCGGTGGGTGATTTACTCGAGGTGCCGAAATTATTAGACGCGTGCGTGCGAAACGGACACTACGACGAAGCGTTGGATTTGGAAAATTTCGTCGCCAAGATGGAGACGACTCACGGGGACATTGGATTGATTCGAAAGCTCGCGGATGAGGCCAGAGCGTCGAGCGCGGAGATGTTGCGCGCGCTGTTGGGACGGTTGCGGGTGAAGATACAGTTGCCGGAGTGTTTGCGAACAGTGGGATATTTGCGAAGACTGAGCGCGTACGACGAGACGACGCTTCGTCGGACGTTTCTGAGTTGCAGAGAAGAGTACATCGCGCGGTGCGTGGTGGAGTTGGACCATTTGAATCCCTATGATTATCTGAAAAAGCTCACGGACACGCATCGAGTGGCGCTGTTTGATCTGGTGATGCAATACAGGGCGATTTTCTCCGACGACGCCGAGGGCGAGGCGAACCGCGAGGGGAGCGCACTCTTGTACAGTTGGGCGACGCACAGGATTTCAAAGTACGTCGAGTTGGTTGAAGCGACGCTTCCACGCGTATTCGAGGGCGGCGCGTTGGCGTCCGTGTACGAACACTGCGAATACTGCGGCACAAGTTTGGCGAGAGTGGGACTGGACACGCGTCCGCTCCTGAGACCGGTGTTCGCTTCCGCCGCGGTTGGCATCTTCGACGCCGCGCTCGCGTCCGCTGGAGACGATTTCGAGCGCGCACTCGAGTCCGTGACGTCGTGGTCGTCGTCGAACGCGTCCGCACCGACCGACTCGGCGGACACCGACCCCGCCACGCCGCCGGCGTCGCTCGCCGAGCACCCGCCGCTCGCCGCCCTCGTCAACGGCGTCCTTCTCGCCTACAACGAGCTTCGCCATCTCACCCCGGGCCTCGATCTTCGAGGACCCATGACATCCTCCATGGAATCCACCCTCACGCGCGCCACAGCCGCGCTCCACGCCGCTCACACCGCCGTCGACGCTGAGTGCGCCGTCGACGCCTCGGCCCGCGCGTCCCGAGACGCGCGCTCGCGCGCGTACCGCGACGTCGCCGTCCCTTTCCTCGCGCGAGCCTTCGCCAGACTCATCGGCGAATCCTCTGAATTTCGCTTTGCGGCCGCGGACGCGGCGAGAGACGCCTTCGCGGACGTCAAATAGAGCGCGAGTCGTCTCTGCGCTCAAACCGACCTCGACGAGACGATGTAACACTATGAACGATTGAGATTCACATCCGCCCCTCACACGCCCGCGCGCGAGATGCGTCGCGCGACGCGCGTCGCCCTCGCGATCGCGATCGCATCGGCGATCGCGATCGCGCCGCTCGCGCGCGCCGACGACGCCCCGCGCGTCGACGTCGACGCGCGAGACGACGGGAACGACCCCGTGCTCAGCTTTGGGCAGCGGTACGTCCCGGGAGAGACGCTCGAGAGTTTAGACGCGCCGGAATCGCGCGCGGCGGCGGCGGTAGAGAACGAGTTCATCGTTCCCGGGTCGATCTGGGCGCAGGCGCTGGACGAGGGTGAGGCGATGCTGGCGAGGACCAAGGCGGACGACGCGGCGGCGATCGACGAGAGAGAGGAAAAGGTGTTCGCGCCAGTGGATGCGCCGACACGAGAGATCGTCGCGGTGTCGCGAGAGCCTGCGTTGGGACAGACGCGAGAAATTGTTAGTGACGGACCGTTTGAACCGCACGGAGAGCGATTCGCGGCGTGGATGCGTCGACAAGGGGTGCACAAGTTGAAACGGTACTGCGGCGACGCGCCGACACCCTGCGCGGAGAGCGTCAAGAGGGAGAAGATTTTCCTCGATAACGTCGCCAAGGTGGACGCGCACAACGCCAACGTGCCCAAGGGTGGTATGATGATGAAGGTGGGGAAGTTTGCGGACATGACGGAGGAGGAGTTTGAGCGACAACACGTGGCGTACGAGCGACGGACGCATCAACAGAGACGAGTGCCGCGGCATCGAACGGCGGCGCTGGGGAAGGAAAAACCGGCGGAAGAACTGGTGGTGGAGGAACAGAAACAACCGAAGAGGCGTCGGGGCAGAGCTGGGGCTAGGCGTAAGGTTGCGCAGTCTCCGCCGGCTCCGCCGCCGGCTCCGCCGCCGCCGCAGCCTCGCAGAGGCGCGCGCAGAGGACGCAAGCGTCCGCCGCAACAGCCCGAGCCGGAACTGGTGACGACGAAACAGGACGAGATGGACGCAGCATCCTTAGGTTTAGACAGCCGTTTCGTCAGTTTCGTCGCTCGTTACGGTAAGCAAGCTCAGTATTGCCCGGACGGCGCGTATCCGTATCCATGCGAAGAAGCGTTTCATCGACAAAAGGTGTTTTTGACGAACTTGAAAGACATCGAGATGACGAACAAAAAGGGTGGAATGAAGAAGCGAGTGACGCGTTTCGCTGATTTAGAGAATGAAGAGTTTGCGCGTGAACATGCGACGTACGCAGATGCGTTAACACCAGCGACGACGGAGGAACAAGATCCGCCGGCGACTGCGACGACGCCCGCGCCGGCGGCGGCGGCGGCGATGAGAAGAAGGAGACGAGGCTTACCGAGACTCGGTGACTTATCATCCCGAGATCTCGCGGCGTTGCACGCCCCGCGGCCGCACTCGAAGAGACCGCAGATGTTGTTCAACACGCATCGGAGTGTCGTCCCATCGGGTGTGAACACATCCTCGAGTTCGCTCGGGAGACTTGAGTATACCTCTCGCGGTTTCCCGGAATCGTTCGACTGGCGCGAGAAAATCGACATCGGACCCATTTACAGTCAAGGAATGTGTTCGGGATGTTGGGCGTTCACCACCGCGCAAGTCGTCGGCGATAGCAAGGCGATCGCCACCGGTACGCGCCTGTCTGTGAGTCCGCATCACTTGTTATCGTGCGACAATCTCGATTCGGCGTGCAACACCGGAAACATGGCGACGGCGTACGCGTGGATCAACGTCCAACCGAAAGGGGTGCTCTTGGCAGCGGATTTTCCCGAGGGGAGTAGTTGTGCCGTCGCGGACTATCCCGGAAGTCGCGGGGTAAAGATTCACGGGTATTGCGAGATTCCACCGCTCGAAGGAGAGACGACAATTCTAAACTTGATGCGCGCGATCAAACAACAGAGCGTTGCCGTCGGCGTCAACATCAAACCGTTGCAGTTGTACGGCGGCGGCATCGTGCGCGTGCACAACTGCCCTCCGGCGGATAGCAATCCGTTACTCGCCATCAACCACGCCGCGGTGTTGGTGGGTTGGGGGTATGACAAGGATTCCAATCAACCGTACTGGATTTTGAAAAACTCCTACGACGCCGATTGGGGCGAGGACGGGTACGCTAAGCTCTCCATGGAACTGGGCGAAGACGGATACGGGACGTGTGGATTGTACACGGAACAAAATTACCCACTCACGGACGGTCGATCGTGCGCCGAGGGGTCATCCGAGAAATGGAGCGTGAAGCGAGGGAACGATATTTATCTCGAACCGGATGACGTTCTCATCCTTCCCAACGGCAAAGGTTTGATTACGCCGTTCAAGTTTGAAATTTTCGGTTTGAACCTCACGTCGACGCTGCAAGTCGGCGCCATGATTTGCTTCTCGCTGTGTTTCGTCGTTGTGCTCATCGAGATATACTTTTGCATGTTCCCAGAGCTCGACTCTGAAAACGGAACGGAGGAGGACGAAGGCGGCAGCGTCGGCGCCAAATTACTCCAAAACGCCGAGGAGGGATCGTACGGCGCGCAAGCCTGAGACTCACTGGAGATGGGCGCTCGCCACCGTGTACGACACTAGAATTACATTTGTATTCACACGTAGAGTTGTTGATTCCGTCCCCTCGATCGCGGTGGTCATCTTCCGCCCCTCTCGCTTCGCGCGTGCGCCCTCTCGCGTTGACGAGCCTCCCATCTTTCCCGCACACCATGACTCGCCTCACCGTCCTCATGTTCGCTCGAGCGCGCGAACTCGTCGACGCGTCCTCTGTCGTCGTCGACCTCCTCGCCGACGCCGACGGCGGCGCCACCGTCGCCGACGCGCGCGCCGCGCTCCTGGAAAAGTTCCCACAGCTCGAGTCCGTGTTGCTCACCTCCCTGTTCGCCCTCAATCAGTCCTACGTCGATCGAGCGCGCGAGGACGCGACGACGGTAAGCGAGAACGACGAGCTCGCGGTGGTTCCGCCCATCAGCGGTGGATGAGCGCGTTGCCGGCGATGGGTTGGGCGCGTTCCCAAAAAGTGCGCGAAGAGACGCGAAGGGGCCGCACACCTCGTCTCGCGACGACGGGCGCTCGACCGCGCTCGACCGCGACGAAAGACTCGAGAGACATCTCTGGCATCACGTGCGATGCGTTTCGGCGCGTTCGCGCGCGGACCCGGCGCGAGTGGGTTCGGATTCCCGCGAGGCAACGGTCTCGGTCGTTCGGAACGCGGCGCTCGATGCGTGCGCGCGCGCGGCGGCGCGGGCGCCGTGATCGAGGCGATCGAGTCTAAACCGTTGCTCAAATCCGCGCTCGTGTGCGCCGGTCTCGGATGCGTCGGCGACACGGTGGCGCAGCGCCGCGAGGCGGGCGAGCGCGCGCGAAGCGCGGCGACGGCCAAGGGCAAGGCGAGCAAAGGGAAACAAACGCCCGTCGCGAGCGACGCGCACGATTTCCAGCGCACGCTGAAGCAGGCGCTGTACAACTTCTTCTTCTACGGACCCGTGCAGCATCACTGGTACATCGCGTTGGCGACCAAGTTTCCCGCCAAGGCGTTCGCGCTCACCGCCGAGTCTCTCGCGCCGTTCGGCGCCAAAGTGTTCCTCAACCAAGCCGTCCTCGGACCGCTCGTCGTGACCACTTTCTTCCTTTGGGGTGCGGTGTGGAGCGGTGACGTGTCTAATTATCCCACCAAGGTGCGACGGGACGCGCTCCCAACGCTTCGAGCCGGCTGGAGCTTTTGGGTGCCGGCCTCGAGCGTCAACTTCGCCTTGGTGCCGACGCGTCACCAAGTCTTGTACATGTCCGCCTGTTCCATCGTGTGGAACGTCATTTTGAGCTTAAACCTGAACAAGTGAGTACGCAGTAGTACCGTCGTCGTCGAATTTTAATATCCACGTCCACGACGCGAGACGTCTCGATTCAACTGTCGCCGCCCCACTCGACGTCTCGCGCGAAGCGACCGGCGTGTGACTCGCGCGCGCGAGATGCGCGAGATGGAAGAGTTACGCGCGCGCATCGACGCGTTTCGCGCAAAGTCTCCCGCGCACGCGCGACGCTCGCCGAAGAGCTCCAACGGTGGGACGAATGCGTTCAAAAGTTTGGACGGGCGCGACGAGCGCGCGTCGCCGCGAGCCGCCGTCTCACCTCGTTCGCCCGCGGCGTACGCGTTCGCGAACGACGACGACGCGCGGGCGAGTGTGGACGCGGCGCTGAAGCACCTGGAGGCTCTGAGCGCGACGACTCCAGGCGTGCGAGGTGCGTTGGAGCTCGTGCGAAGAGATGAAAACGGGCGCGTCACGGTGGAGAGTTTCGCGCGCGTCGCCGAGTGTCTGAGCGAGATTTCGACGACGTTGGCGTCGACTGGCCAGACGTTGCGCTCGCCGGGATCGGAGGCGACGAGATTGAGCCCGGGCATCGTTGGCGCGTCGCCGGCGAGCAGCCCGAGAGACGGTTCGAGCCCGCGCGGATTTCGTCGGTCGGCGTCGCCGATCGGGCCGCCGCAGAGAGTGAGAGTTAGCGTCAACAGTGAAACGTTGCACCAGGAACCCGCATCGGCGCCGCCTCTGACGTCTTCGCGCGAGCGCGTCGAGGACGCCGCAGTCGCGGACGATTCCGCGTACAGACTTCACGAATGGAGCGAGCACGTTCGGGAGAGTAAAAAGGTGGCGGAGACGGCAGAGTTGGCGCATCAAATTCGAGAAGACATCATGATTCAATATCAAGAGTTCATGACCGCCGGAACGACTCCGTCCGACCCGTTCGTGCAAGCTTTAGCCGAACAGACGATGAATTCGATTCGCGAAAAGGAGCAAATGACGCATGGCGTACACCGCGCGAGGCAAATGATCGAGGCTCTCAGCACGAGTGACAAGGCGAAAACGTTGTTAATTCAACGTTTGAGTGACGAGATCGAACGCCTCGGCGGTGCCGTCCCGGAAGGGGTCGCGGAAGCGGGTATTCAATGGTCGGCGCGCGCGTTTGAAGAAACTAGCTTTTACGGCGACGAGGAGTTGTAATTCTTCAAATACCATCCGTATACCTACTTTTCTAGTCTAAATTCATCTAAGTCGATGTCCGGAACATCGCTAAGACGCAATGTTTCGGGAGCGATGTCGAACGTGCGCTCGTAGACCCTCCTCCCTCGTCGATCCATCGTCTTCATGCGTTCGCGCATCAGAGGCACGAACGTCGTCTTCAACAGCGCCAAGTGTATCATCTCCCAATTCGCGCCGCTTCCCATCTGACCCAAACCGTACGACGGTTCACCCGCGGCGATATCGTCGCGCGTCGCCGCCTCCCACGGCCACACGCGCACGTGCGACGTCGCATTTTTCGCCTCTTCCTCGGTTTGCGTCTCGTTGGTGACGCGCGTCGCCTCGCCGTTTGGATTGAAATATCTCGGCACCCGCAATCGCAACATTCGCATCTGACGCTCTAAACTGTCGACACCCATTGCGTTCTCGTCGTTCGCGCCCTCGTCGACGCGCTCGCGCGCCCTCTCAAAGGCGCGAAACAAAAAGCGCAGCGTGTACGTCTCGCCCGTCTCCCGCGTCGTCGACGGCAACTCGAACCTCGTCGCCCGTCTCGTCCTCACCGGCGCGCCCTCCCTGCACTCGATGTCGCACGATCGCATCATGTGTTTCATCCGACCGCGCACGCCGTACGCCCGCTCGAGAATGGCGCGATAATCGTCGTCGTTCCACAGCGCGCGCCGCAACCGCCGCGTCCACCGCGTCACCTCTCGAAGCCGTCGCTCGACATCCTTCGCGCTCGTCGCCGTCGCGTGCGCGCGAAACCCGTGCGCGAACCGCTCGCGCGCGAAGTGCCGTGCACACGGGTCCGGCAATCGTCGCGCGCGCTTCAGGGCGGCGCGATAGGCGAGCCGAACGCGCGCGCGGTGCGAATCGTCGAACGACGCGCTCTCGGCGTCGGCAACGCGCGACGGCGACGCCGACGCGACGCGCGCGACGGGAACGCACGTCATCGTCGTCGTCGTCGTCGCGCGCGCCGCCGCCGCCGTCGACGTCACCGCGGACGCGAACGCACCGACGCGCCGCATGGCGGCACCAGACTGGCGCGCGCGGCGTACGATGACGTTCGTGCGACGCGCGACGTACGCGGCGGGCGCGATCGCGCTCGGGTGGTACGGTGCGTGACGACGATCGCGCTCGACGGCGCGACGCGCTCGACGCGCTCGACGCGCGCTCGACGCGCTCGGGGATCTCGGTGACAATCGCATTGAATTGCGCGCGAACGAACGACCACCGACTGACGACGACGCGTCGACGCTTCTCTCGCGCGCAGCGTACGAACACGCCAAGACGACGGAATCGTATAAACGGTTCGTCCGCGCGACGGTGTCGTACTACGCCGCGGCGATCGCGATGGGTGAGGTGTTGCAGAGGGTGAGCGCCGACGTCAAAGATTTCGTCTTGGACGGGGACGGCGCGGCGGCAAACGGCGTGCCGCCGGAGTCGTTGATGCGCGCGTGCGCGCTGATGGAACAGCCGGAGGTGACCAAGGCGGTGGCGAGCATCGCGAGCGCGGTGGCGCACGGCGCGGCCGTGGGCGCGAGTGCGGGCGCGAGCGCGCGTGGACGCGGCGGCGAGGCGAGCGCGAGCGGACGCGGAGGCGCGGGGGATAATCTGATGGAATCGCTCGTGGATGTCTTGCTCGAACCGAAGAGATTGCGCGCTGTGAGTGATTTCGTCGGTGCGACGAGCAAGAGTCTGATGAACGCGTTCGCGAGCGTGGCCAAGGATAACGCCGAGGTGTTGCGGGCGATGACGGGCGTCGGCGGCGAGAGAGAGGACGACGGGCGCGAGAAACCGAGCGCGGCTCAGCGCGTAGTGACGTTTCTCGAGGAACCCAGGAATAGAAATCTACTCGTCGACGTTGGACGCGAATTCGTGGACTCGGCGGTGTCGACGTACGTTCGAGAGATGGGCGATGATAACATGTACGCGGACATGTTCGAGGTCGTGCGACAACCTCAAAACAAACAAATTTTCTTGGACATCATGCAGGCGGTGGTCGAGACGAGCGTGCGGTCGTACGTGATCGCATCGACCGAAGTGGTGTTGCATCCGGAGAGCGTCACGCACCATCACGTGTTGAGACACGAGGACAAGAACAGCGACTCTCCGACGAGTCCTCTGGGGTCGAGATTCGCTTCGGTCGAGACTTCAACGCCGCCCTTATCGCCCGGTCTCCAAGCGCACGGCGAAGAAGAGATTCACTCCCCGGCGCTCATCGGAAGCTGGAAAGAGCTATTCACGGCGGCGAACGAGAGCAAGGAGAACCGTAGACTGGTCATGGCGACCACGGGAACTGCGACGCGGGCAGCAATCAGTGGACTCGCGCGTGGCGCGTACGAGATCGTCTTCAACGGGCGATTCGCGGGGCACAAGTTGAAAATACACTATTGGGCCCTGTGTTTGTTCGCAGCCATTTTCGCGATGATTTCCGTCTCGCTGTACATATTTATGCGATTATTCGTCTTGATAGCGCTCGCACGTTATCCGACATAGGCGCTTGCATTTACGTCACTTTAGGTCACGGGGACTTGTAAAATTCTAATACAGCACGGTTGACAAATCACTAAAATTGTACGTTCACAACAAATATCCACGCGTCCATCACCACGCCGAATATATATTAAGACTGGGATGTCTGGCTTGAAGCTCGCGCAAGTATTCGCAGCTACGCCTCTTACTCGTCCAACTTTGACGCTCGTAATCGCACTGGTAGCGATGTTGAGTGATGATTTCGTTCTCGATTCTATTTTCCACGGCTTTCCTTTGCGAAGAGGCGGCAAATTTGCGGTCAAACTCGCGTTTGTTGGCGTAAAACGAAAGATCCATTCGCTGTGTCTTCATCACGTCGGGGTGTTCCTTGGAACGCGTCAACGCGAAATCTCTCTCCACCGGCGTGAATAACCACATGATGAGGGGGATGAGTAACGGCGCTAGATGTAAAATGTTGCGAATCACCGTCGCGGTGTCGTCGACGCGCGGGTCGCTCGCGCCCGCGTGTCGTCTCGGGTGTCGGCGGTGCCCAAAAGGATGTCCACCGAACGGGTGGCCACCGAAGGGACTTCCTCCGAACGTGTGCACTCTGAATCCGGGTCCACCGAATCCACCCGACATACCTCCGTTGAAGAACATGTTGAAAATGTCCGCCGGATCTATGTCGTCTTCGAAGCCGAAACCTTGAGCGCCAGCGCCGCCGCGACGACGCATCCCCGGACCGAAGCCCGCCTGCTGCGGATCTTCGCTTCCGTATCGATCGAACGCTGCGCGCTTATTCGGGTCGCTCAAACACGCGAACGCCCGGCTAACCGTCTTGAACGCCTCCTCGGCACCATCCGCTTGACACTTGTCCGGGTGCAATTTGAGCGCCAGTTTCCTATACGCCTTTTTAATATCCGCCTCACTCGACCCCTTCGCCAACCCCAACACCTCGTAGTAATCCGCGCCGGCCTTTTTAATCTTTGCGATGAGTTTCTCTTGCTCGGGCGTCCCGCGCTTCCCTCCGCTCTTCGCAGACCCGCTCGTCGTCGTCCTCGCGCTCGCGCGATGACCGTCCCCTTCTCGTCCCGTCGTCCGTTCACCCTGCCCAGCCGCGCTCGCGCTCGCCGACGACGCCGACGCATAGAATCCTTTCGCCCGCCTCGCCTCCACCTCCTCTCGAAGGGTCTCCGCACGCGCACACGTCGAGTCCAGTCGCAGCGCCTTGTCCAGAAATCTATTCGCCTTGTCCAGATCGCTCGCGCTCGTCGCGCTCTCGAGCGCCGCGCGCGCGATGTCACAGCATCGTTCCGCCTCACCGCTGTTCATCGCTCGATCTCGCGCGCGAGGTCGATCGACAGCCGTCTGCGCGACGACGTGTGCGGCCGGCGGCGGCGACAGATTCGGGAACGTTGTTCGGGCGCGGAGGCGACGGCGACGGGACGAAGAGACAGACGAAACGAGGGCGGGCGGCGCGAGAGAATGATGGTTGCGTACGTCATGTGGTGGTAATAATAATAAATCACAGCGCCACTCGTCGAGCGCGTCGAACTGGCGACGGGTCGAACGGGATCAATCGATGCCCAGACGAAGGGTGACGGCGCTCCTGTGCGCGTCCAAACCTTCGACGGCGGCCATGCGGGCGACGTGGGGACCGAGGGCGTCCAAACCCTCCTTGGTGAGCTCTTGGACGGTCATGTACTTGACGAAGGAGTCTAAGGAGACGCCGGAGTACATGCGAGAGTAGCCGTAGGTGGGGAGGACGTGGTTGGTACCGCTGGCGTAGTCGCCGACGGATTCCGGAGTCCAGCGACCGAGGAAAATGGAGCCGGCGTTGTCTAATTGCGGTAACCACGATTCAGCGTTCTCGACGTTCACGATCAAGTGCTCGGGAGCGTAGCGGTTGCTAAAATCGCACGCGGCGGCCATGTCGTCGACGACGACGGCGTAGGAGTGTCCGAGCGCCTTGGCGGTGATGTCGGCGCGCGGCAAGTTGCGCGCTTGTTCCGCCACCGCGTCGGTGATCGCCTTCAAATCAACATCCGGGAACGTGACCAATACGACTTGGCTATCCGGACCGTGTTCAGCCTGAGACAGAAGATCGGCGGCGACGTGCGCCGGCGGAGCATCCTTATCCGCGATGACGAGCACCTCGCTCGGTCCCGCCGGCATGTCGATGGACACCATCGCGTCCGAGTTTTGCAAGGACATCTTCGCCGCGGTCACGAATTGGTTACCCGGACCGAAGAGCTTATCCACCTTGGGGCACGTCTCCGTGCCGAATCCCATCGCCGCGATCGCTTGCGCACCGCCCGCCTTGAGAATGTGCGTCACGCCAGCCTTCTTCGCTACGTACAGCACCTCGGGAACGATGGACCCATCCTTTCTCGGAGGCGTCGCGAGCACCACTCTCTCGCACCCAGCGATCTTCGCCGGCACCGCCAACATCAACGCCGTGCTCGGCAACACCGCGGTACCCCCCGGCACGTACAATCCAACCGCACCGATGGGTCTCGACACGCGTCGGCACCGAACCCCCGGCATCGTCGTCACGTCCACGTCTCCCTTTTGCGCTTGCGCCGCGTGAAACGCCGCGATATTCTCATACGCCACGTCGAACGCCTTCTTCACATCATCATCCAACACAGGTTCCGGCAAATCCTCCACGCGCACCGTCGTCGCGTCCAATTCCACCCCGTCGAACTTGCTCGTGTACTCGCGCACCGCCGCGTCCCCGCGCGTCTCCACCGCCTCCACGATCGGTCGCACGACGTCCAGAATCGACGTAAAATCCACCCGCGGTCGACGCATCACCTCCACGCGCTCGCGTTCCGTCAGATCACGCTCGACGTACGCGCGCATGTCGAACGTCGCCGCGTCCGACGCCGTCGCCCCGATCGCCGCCGACATCCTCCCTCGTCGCCCCCCCGTCGACGTCCTCGTCGACCCCCGTCGCCTCGTCGACGCGCTCGCGGTCACGACGACGCGCGCACGAATCGACGACGTCGCGTGCGAGGACATCCCCTCGACCCGCCTCCGTCGTCGTCTCCCGCCGCGATCGCCGCACTCTTCGTCGTCGTCGACGTCGTCACGGAGTGGGGTTTCAGTGACCGTTCATGACTCAAGGGAACTCCCTATATATGGGTACACAGAGTCAAAATCCCTTTTGTGGGCGCCGATCGTATGTCTCCGCGCGTCCGATCAATAAAAAAAACAAAAAAAAACAGGTTTTTGTTTGTCGTCGAACGCATTTGAATGCGTGAAAATCCTCCGATAAAAATAAACGAACGTCACGCGAGGACCATCGCGTCGCGCGCGACGACGAGGGATGACGACGAGGGACGATCGATTGGGGACGACGGACGATTGGGGAGACGAAAGGGACGGACGTGTGGTGACTTCTCGACGCGACGGTTCGGGACGCGGACGTGTCGACCGACGATGTCGAGCGCGTGCGCGATGACGGTGTGTCGAGCGTCGACGAGCGCGCGTGGGGTCGTCGTGAGACGAGGACGACGGGGCTCGGATAAGACGAGCGCGCGCGCGGTGGTCCAGCGCGCGGTGACGACGACGACGACGGCGACGGTGGCGACGCGACGGGGGCGTGCGGTGGTGGTGCGCGCGGGTGATGGTGGTGATCTCAAGCAGGCGTTTCCGTTCGTGAAGATTGTCGCGCAAGAGGAGCTCAAGTTGGCGTTGACGCTCAACGTCGTGGATAGCGCCATCGGCGGCGTGCTCATCATGGGCGATCGAGGCACGGCGAAGAGCGTGAGCGTGCGGTCGTTGGCGCAGTTGTTGCCGGAGATTGATGTCGTCAAGGGAGACCCGTTTAACTCGTCGCCGACGAACCCGGAGTTGATGGGACCGGACGCGCGGGAAAAGTTTAAGCGCGGCGAGGCGTTGGAGACGGCGAAGATGCGCGTGCCGATGGTCGAGGTGCCGCTGGGAACGACGGAAGATCGAATCTGTGGAACGATTGACATCGAGAAGGCGTTGCAAGAGGGAACCAAGGCGTACGATCCGGGATTGTTGGCCAAGGCGAATAGAGGGTTGCTGTACATTGACGAGGTGAACTTGTTGGACGATTCTCTCGTAGACGTCGTCCTCGATTCCGCGGCGGGCGGATGGAACACGGTCGAGCGCGAGGGCATCTCGCTCACGCACCCGGCCAAGTTTATCATGATTGGCAGTGGTAACCCGGAGGAGGGTGAGTTGCGTCCGCAATTGTTGGATCGATTCGGTATGGCGGTCAACATCAGAACCATTTTCGACATGGATCAACGCACCGAGTTGGTGATGAACAAGTTAGCGTACGAGAGCGATCCGAAGGGTTACCTCGAAGAATGCAAGGAAGAGACCGATGCGTTGAAGGCAAAGATTGTCGCCGCGCAAAAGCTCTTGCCCTCCGTGAAGATGGACCGCGATTTGGCGTTGAAGATTTCCGGCGTCTGCGCGTTGGTCAACGTCGACGGTTTGCGCGGAGACATCGTCGTGACGCGCGCCGCCAAGGCGCTCGTCGCCTTCGAAGGACGCGATGAAGTCACGCAAGAAGACATCGGTCGCGTCATCGGCCCGTGCTTGGGCCACCGCTTGAGAAAGGATGTCACGGACACCCTCGACAACGGCTTCAAGGTTACGCTCGCTTTCAACAAGGTTTTCAAGGGGAGCGCGATGCTCAACTTTGAAGAGACCATGGCCGAAGGGATCAAGGCTCCGGAGCCGGAGAAGCCAAAGGACGAGAAGCCGAAGGAGGCGCCGAAGAAGAAGGCTGGTGCCTGGTCTGGTTTGCCCGGCGGTCGTTAAGTAGAAGCGCGTTTCAATTCACACACGAACACATTGATTTACGTGAAGTCATTCCTTCGTTTCGTTTTTCGGTTTTTCGATTCACTACCTACTGTATTACATATACGACACGCGCGCGCGCGGATATTACGTCACGAATCATTCGGGGCGGGCGCCGGTATGCGCTCCACGATGAATGGATGCTGGAGCGCCTCTCCGACGGTGATTCGTTTCTCGGGATCGATGTTGAAAATTTGATTCAACAAATCTGCCAATTGAAGCGCCTTTTTTCGCTCACCGTCGTTCATGTCTTCGTCGCGCAAGAAGATCTTTGCGAGATCCTTCGTGGGCTTGGCGTCGCGAATGAGACGACGGATCGTCTTCTTCGTCACGGGGTCTTCCTCGATGACGGAGAACACGCCCAAGTGATCGTAGTGATTGTCCCTGAACAACGCTTTTTTTAGCAACTTCTTCGGCACCGGCCCTTTGAGCTCGAGCATGAGCTTCAGCATGTGATTATTAGATCGACCGGGGAACGCGATGTTTCCGGTGAAGAGTTCGTACAAGCAGCAACCGACGGACCACAAATCCATCGGATGCGAGTACGGCAAACCGAGGATGACTTCCGGCGCTCGGTAAAAGCGAGACACCAGGTACGGCGTCAACTCGTTATCACCGTCGAACATGGCGCTTCCAAAATCGCACAGCTTGAGCGCGTTGTGATTTTCATTAACGAGAATATTATCCGGTTTGATGTCCGCGTGAACGACGCCGCAGTTTTGAAGATGTCGCAACGCGATGAACAACTGCGTCGCGTACGTCTGCACCGCCTTGATGTTGATGCCGACGTTGCGTCCAAACTTTTTAATCACCTCGCGCAGATTCCTCGCCAGCGACTCGAACACGATAAAGACGTGATCGCGATACTCAAAGTGCCGAAGAAACCGAACGCAGTGTCGCTTATTGTCGGGATCGCTTCCGCTGAGTTTCTGTAATATATCGATTTCCAACTGCGCCGCCTTGCGCATCGTCTCGTTGCATCGAATGACTTTAATCGCAACTTGATTCTCCGCCTCATCCTTCTCCTTATCGACCGCGCGCAACACGCTCGAGAAGACCCCTTTTCCGAGGTGCGCCGTGATCGTGTACCGATCGTCGAGCACCTCGCCGATGCGCGCGCAGTAATATCCCTCGGCGTCGTCCCAGTTATCAGCCAACCCTCTCGACATGTCCACCGCCCCCGCGGGTTTCGCCACCCCTCCCGCGTCGTCCGTCGGATTCAAAAACAACGCATCCTCGTCCGAATCCTCTCCGAACATGTCCCCCGCCGGCGCCGACGCTCTCTTCGTCGTCGGCGTCGGCTTCGGCGCGCTCGCCGTCGCCGCCGTCGCCGTCTTCGTCGCCGCGCTCGCGTCCGCCCGCCGCGCCGCCGCGCTCGCGTCCACCATGAGCACCGGCTCCGTCACCGGTTGCACGGGTTTACTCGCCCCGTGTTTCGCCATGATGGCCGCCCGTCGCTTCCGTCGCGCCTCCATGAGCGCCTCCTCGTCGTCGCTCGCGCCGAAAACCGTCGTCGAATCATCCTGCTCCTCATCCTCCTCGCGTCCCTCGCCTCTGTTCGCGCGCCACGCGCGCACGCTCGCGTCGACGACGTCATCCGCGCATTCGCTCGTCGTCTCTCTCGCGCGTTTTCGCGCCCCCATCGCCACCGCGCCGTCGTCGGAAACATCCTTCCATTCACCATCCGCACGCACCGCGTCCGCGCGCGCGCCGTCGACGACGTCACCAACCATCCTCTCGGTCGCGCGCGTCGCTCGCTCGCGACTCTCGGATGGATTCACGCGATCGACGTCTCGCGATCCACTCGACCCGTCGCCGACTGCCGCGCGCGTTCTTTTATTCATTCATTCATTCATTCTTTCACTCATTCATTCATTCACTCGGTCGTCACTTCTCGCCCCGCGCGCGCCGTACTCGTCGCGCGATCCACTCGCACCGGCGTCGACGCTCGCTCGTGCGCTCGACGCCATGCCCGAAGGCACGGTGTTCGTCGGAAACATCCCGTACGACGCGACGGAGAGCTCGCTGACGGAGATCTTCGCCGAGGTCGGGCCCGTGCTCGAGCTCAGACTCGTCTCTGACCGGGACACGGGGAAACTCAAGGGGTACGGGTTCGTCGAGTACGCGGATTACGCCACGGCGATGAGCGCGGTGAGGAACCTGAACGCGCGCGAGTATAACGGGCGGCAATTGCGTGTGGATCACGCGGAGACGATGAAGGGCGGCGGCGGGGCGAACGTGGCGGCGAGCGCGACGGCGGCGGGGGCGAGTGGGAACGGCGCGGTCGGGGGAGCGGTGAGCGCGGAGGGAGCGATGGCGATGGCGAATTTGAAAGCGGACGTCGCGATTGGACAGGCGGCGGCGAAACACGCGAATGCGGTGGGGATGAGACACGCGTTTGAGGGCGCGGCTTCGGCGACGGGGGCGGCGATGGATTTGTTGACAAAGCGAGTGGCGGATCTCACGCCGACGCAGTTGTATGAGATTATGTCGCAGATGAAACAGATGACGGAGAGCGATCCGGCGCAGGCAAGAACGCTGTTGATTCAGAATCCGCAGTTGTCGTTGGCGCTTTTTCAGGCGCAACTGGTGTTGGGGATGGTGAAACCTCCGGCGGGCGCGCCGGCGCCGCCTGCGCCCGCGGCGCCGCCGATGCAGGCGCCGCACGTCGTGGGGCAACAAGCGGCGCGCGCAAGGGTGGTGCCGCCGCCTCCGCCGCCCGTACGACAGGTGGTGCCCCCGCCGCCGGCGCCGCCGGTGGCGCAGGCGCAACCGGCGTTGGATCAACAGCAGGCGTTGCTTCGTCAAGTGCTCGCGATGTCGCCGGATCAAATAGCCGTGTTGCCACCGGATCAGCGGGCGCAGGTGGAGTATTTACGCCAACTCGCGGCGCAGCAGGGCATGGTACGTTGATGTCGACGACGTGTCGAACGTTTTTGACGCGAAAAAACTGGGCGCACACGATGTAATCTTCTTGTTTTCTTAAAATGCACAAGTTCCAACTGACTGTCGCGTGAAGAGGAACAAGTTTACTGATGCGAACGAAGCGGACGAGTTTTCGCGCGTATTTCTCGACGAATGCGACGACTGACGAGTGCACGATCCACGCGCGCAGGTGTGATGATCCTCGAGCGCTCTGTGCCGTAAAATGTAGCTGTGTGAATAACGAACCGAATTGACGCAAATTGATGATACACGTGTTTCTTCTTTTACAAACTATGCGCGCGACCAAAATCTACCCGTAGTTGAGAGACGGTCCGATGGCGATGTGTTTACGCTTGTGCATCGGCTTCCCCTTTCCTTTCGAACTCAAACCTTTCACCTGTCTCTTGTCGTCGGTGCGTTCGTTCCATGTCGACTTTCTGAGCTTGACGGGACGATTACCGATGAATTTCCCCGCCATCTCCTTCATCGCCTTGGCGTAGCAGTTAATGTCCAAGAACGAGACGAAGCCGTACCCCTTATTCTTCCCCGGGTTCGCCTTATCCGCGACCACCTTGGCCTTGGCGAAACTAGGATACTTGGCGAACGCTCGCGCCAGCATGTCGTCGTTACACTCGTTCCCCAAATCACCGACGAATATCCTGAAATCATTCTCCGGCCACTCTGCCAGACTCGAGTCTTCCCACCGCTCTCCACCAGCCTTCCTCGCGAGCGATTTTCCGATGGGTTTGAAATCCTTCTTCATCGCCGGACCTCGTCCCTGCGCCGTCGCCGGATTAAAGTACGACGGCGGCGGCGGCGGTGGCGGTTTCATCGCCGTCGGTCCCGCCGGCACGCGCGCAGCCTCTCGCGCGATCGTCGCGCGAGAGTGCCCACCGCCCACGGTGGTCGCCGCCGCGCGAACCGACGATACCGCCGCGCCTCGCGCGGCTGGTTCCACCGCCGCACGCGCGCGATTCGCGTCACCACCCGCGGGCGTCTCCGTCGCCTCGGTCTCCTCGGGTTTGGTGAGCTCGGCCATCTCGGCTTGAAATTTCATAAACTCGTCCATCTGTGGATCCATGGCGCCCGCGCGCGCGTGGGTAACGCCTACTTGACGTCGACGATCGGCTTCGAAGTGTGAAGATGTCGACGACGGCTCGAGCGGTGAAGAAGATCGACGCGGCGAGACTCTCGGTTTTAAAATGCCCGAGGCGAAAAAACAGAAGGTATTACAAAGCATATTATGGTACAAGACCGACACCCGCCGTCGAGATGAGCGACGGACGGCGTCGCGCGTCGCGGCGAGACGCTCAATGTTTCCTGGTGCGCCGAGCGCTCGTCGCGGCGTCCAGTGGACACCCGCGAGCGCACACACGCGTCGATTCGTCGTACAGAGTGGTACAGAGTATACATTGATTCATCATTGACGTCGACTGCGTTCGAATTCACGCTTCGCATGCGTCCTCACTCGCGCCAAAGGTATTTTCGCCAGAGTACGTCACATACAGAAAACCGTCTTCATCTTTATGTTCCTCGTAAATCGCAGACATCAACGCCGCCGTCGGCGGCAACACATTGTTCACGAAGATGAAGATGGCCTTCTCAGCGCTCAGCTTGATTCGCTTTCGAATCACGTACACAAACTGTCCGACCGTGAGATCCGCCGGGACGAGATACTTCTTCTTGTCCAACGTCGGAATGTCGCTCTTCTCGGCGCGTTCCACGATCACGGGCACGCGGTCGCCGTATTTCTCGCGTATCCTCGCCGCTTCACCGGCGCGTTTATCTGCGTCGTCACCACATCGGCGTCGTCGCCACCACCGTCGTCGTCAGTCTTTCGTCGCGTCGGGTCCGGTCCATCGGTCCATCGGTGCCCATGTTTAGGTGCCGAACGTCAAGACGCGCAACGGTCGAGATGAAACGAATCTGACGCGTCCCGTCTCGCGCGCGCGCCGAGACGCGCGCGAGACGCGTTCGAGACGTCCATGGTAAAACGGTGCGTCGGTCGGTCGACCGTGTCGCGCGTCCGCGGTCGTCGCGCGCGTCCGTGGACGACGCCATCGCGCGTCAGCCTCGCGGTCGGTCGACGTGACCAAACGCGTTCGGGCGCATCCGATCGCATTCGCGTTTCGCGCGCGATCGATCGTCGACGCACCGAAGGCATGCTCCTGTTTGAAGGCGAATTTAGCGCTCATGTAAAGTCGAGGGCTCGCGCGCGCGTCGTCGCCTCGCGAGTCGTCGTGTGTCGCGTCGCTCGTTCAAAACGACCGAGGTGGCGTCAAAAGTAAATATTTTCGAGTTGGGTGTTTTAGGTGCTCCGATATAAAGAAAACATTGTTTTTACGATGATGGCCTTGAACCGCGTTCGAATGTGGGTGTTTTATCTTTTCTCGAGTTTATCCGAGACGCGGACGCGACCGACGCGCCGAGCGACGCACCGAGCCGACACACACGCGCGCGCGCGCGAGGATGCGCGCCGCGATTGGACCGGCGCTCGCGTCTCGCGCGCTCGCGCGCTCGCCCGCGTCTCGAGGCTCGCGCGTCGCGCGCAATGCGGCGCCGCAGCCCCCGAGAGGAAACAGAAAGAAGCGCGGCGGTGGACGCGCGCGAAAGCCGCGCGAGCAAGAGTTCGTCGAGGACGCGGGACGTCGCGAGCGAGAGTTCGGTGAGGCCATGTCTCGCGTCACCGCTCGAAACACGCCGGGATCGGTCGATGAGGAGGACGCGATGAGCATGAGCGCGGACGCGGGGGCGAGCTTCGAGGAAAAGCTCGCGGCGGTTCGAAGAGAGGGCGCGGCGAAGAAGGCGGAGGCTGGGACCGGGACGAGCGGAGGTTCGTTCGACATGGGCGCCAAGGTGGATTTCGGAGGCTCGACGCCGTCGGGACCGATGGCGAATTACATGGACCAAGAGAGCGGCGCGCGCAAGTCGGACGACGACGAGGACGGAAACCAAACGCTCGTTCGCGTCGTGAGCTTTTTGGCGGCGTGCGCGTTGGTCGTGGTGTTCATTCCGTCGGATCTGACATTCAACGCGCCGGCTGGTAGAGGGAGCGATGGGCTCAGCGACAAGGTGAAGGAGGAGGTGCAAGCGCAGGCGGATGCCGTCGTCGAGGCGCTCAAAGCGGCGCCGGAGGACGCGGATAAATTGCGTCAGGCGGCGCAATCGTACCTCGCGCTCGACGATTACCCGAAGGCGTTGCCGTTTTTGGAGCGACTCGTCGCCGTCGATCCGACGAACGAGGAAAACGTGAGCGCGTTGGCCGAGACGTGGATCGCCGACGGCCAACCCGCGAGAGCCGTGGACGCGTTCCGCGTCGTCATCGACGCCGAAGTCTTAGATAAGGACGGTTCCATGCGCGCGCCGTCGTCCTCGTTCTTGCGCGGGTATCTCGACGCTCTAGGTAAGACGGGTCGAAACGGTCTCGCCCTCGAGTACGCCAAGACGTTCGCCAAGAAGGGCTGGGTTGATGACGTCGACGCCGCGCTTCTCGAAGCGCGCGTCTACTCCTCTTGGAAAGGTCACGGCAAGGACGCCGAGAAGGCGTACGACGCCGTCATCGCCGATTACCCGAGCGATTTCAGAGGGTACTTGGCCCAAGGCGTCTTCTACCGCACCGCGGGTAAGCCGGACGCGGCGGAGAACGCCTTTCGCAAAGCCAAATCGCTCGCCCCCGCCGACACGGCGAGCGTCGTCAATCAAGTCATCGCCGCCTCCAAGTCGTCGAAATAGACGTATTTATCACCATCAACACACACGCATTCTTTCCTATCTCTTCATTTTCACGCGTTCGCGACGCCCCGCGCTCTCGAGAACCGCCTCACGTTCGCCTCGTCGCCGCCTTGCCGATTTTTAAAAAACTGTCGACAGCCAGCTCTTCGTCGATCGCGATGGCGTCACACCGCCCCGCGCGCCGAAGCGTCGCCGTCGCCGCCGCGCGAACTGAGGACGCGCAGAGGTCGATCGCGCCCGTCGTCACGGTCGTCATGTCCCCTCGCGCGCGTCTCGCGCGCGCGCGCGGGCGCCCAATGTATCGAAGCGAACAACATTCGCTCGAGCGCGCGTTCGAAGAGCTCGACCCGAACGTCATCTCCGCTGTCCTCGAGCGTCGAGGCGGTGACGTCGATCTCGCGGCGGCGGATCTGTTGGAGCTCAAACCGACCAAGGCGAAGCGCGAGGACGGGAGCGCGGAGAAGCGGGCGAGATTGAACGACGCCGGGTATTGGGGAGGCGTCTTGGAGGACGAACGCGGGAACGAAGATGAGGAGGGCGACAGAGGGCTGGCGTACGCGCGAGAGGTGATTCGATCGATGCATACATGGGCGGAGGATCAGTGGACGCGCGAACCGGCGGAGAGCACGAGGTATGCGGACGTGGAGAGCATCGTCGGTTGGAGACGAGGCGAGGACGCGGAGACCGAGGTGCTGTTGAAGTGGAAAGGGACGGCGTTCGCGCACTGCACGTGGGCGAAAGTGACGGCGATCGAGTCAGACGTTGTCTCCGGAACGCACGGGAAGCTGCGCGTGGCGAGATTTTTCGACAAGTTTCCTCAACAGCTCGGGCCGTGCGTGGACGTCAAGCCGCAGTATTTGGTCGTGGACAGAGTGTTTTCAAAGTTTGAGGAACAAGATCGAACCTTGGTGTGCGTGAAGTGGGATCGAATGGGTTACGACGAGACGACGTGGGAAGACATCACGCTGGTGAGGAACGTGTTCGAAGGTGGGGCGAAGGCGTTGGAGGATTTTGAACGCGTGAGCGCGGGAGCAAAAGCGGCGAGCGAACGACAAGCCGTCGTTGACGCCGAGACTGAAGCCGAAGTGACGCAAGCGTGGAGTTCATACGAGGACGAACCGGTGTCTGACGTGTACGGTGAGAAGAGTGAGTTGCGTGCGTATCAAAAAGAGGGCGTCAAGTGGATGGCTTTTAATTTTCAAGCGGGACGCGGGTGCATCTTGGCCGACGAGATGGGTCTCGGTAAGACGGCGCAATCGCTGGCGCTGATCAATCACGCTTTGAAAGTTCGTCCAGGTCTCCCGGCGTTGATCGTCGTGCCATTATCCACGATCGTTAACTGGGAGCGCGAGGCGCAGCGATGGGTTCCGGAGGCGTACCTGGTGACGCACGTCGGTAAACAAGCGGGGCGTGATTTCGCTCGTGAACAGGATTGGTACCACGTGCAATTGGAAGACGAAAACGCGCCGCGCGCCATGAAGGCAAATATTATTTTGACGACGTATGAAACCATCACCGCCGATCGTCAAAGCTTTGCAAAGGTCAAGTGGAGCACGATGGTCATCGACGAGGCACATCGTTTGAAACGAGTCGGTGGCAAGCTCGGCAACGATTTGAGCTCCCTTTCCGTCGAGCGCATCTGTCTGCTCACCGGCACACCGCTACAGAATAATACTAGCGAGCTGTGGTCGTTGCTGAACTTTATCGACTCGAAACACTTTTCAAACGCAGAAGAGTTCGAAGCCGCGTTTGGGGGCATGGTGAAAGCCGCCCAAGTCGAGCGGTTACAAAAGGTTCTGGGACCGTACATATTACGTCGTTTGAAGCGTGACGTCGAGCAGAAATTACCTCCGCGCAGTGAAACTCTCGTCGAGTGCGAGCTCGCGCCTCTACAGAAAAAGTGCTACCGCGCATTGTTCGAACGTAACTTTGCATTTCTCAAGCAAGGGTGCGCGACGAGAGAAAACTTTGCAAACTTCGCCAACATCATGATGGAGGTGCGCAAGTGTTGCCAACACCCATTCTTGCTCGATGGCGTCGAAGCAGCCATCGCGCCGGGAGGTGCGAGCGCGAACGCATTGGTTTCGAGCGCGGGTAAGTTGCAACTCTTGGATAAGCTCCTTCCTCATCTCAAGGAGGGTGGACATCGGGCGCTCATTTTTAGTCAAATGACGCGCGTCCTGGACGTCTTGGAAGATTACTGCCGAGCGCGCGGTCACACGTACGTTCGATTGGATGGGAGCATCACCGGTAGGGCGCGTCAAGAGGCGATCGATAAGTACTGTGCCGATGACTCGGACACGTTCTTATTTCTTCTCTCCACCCGCGCGGGCGGGCAAGGGATCAACCTCGTTCAAGCCGACACGGTCATCATGTTCGACAGCGATTGGAATCCTCAGAACGATGCGCAAGCGTTGGCTCGCGCGCATCGCATCGGACAAACGCGACAAGTGCAAGTGTACCGACTCGTCATGCGAGCGACGTACGAGAAGGAAATGTTCACGAGAGCTTCGATGAAACTCGGTCTCGAACAAGCCATTTTCGGGAGCGCTGAGAAGGAAGAAAAATCGGCGGCTGCGTCGCGTAAAGAAATCGAAGACTTGCTCAAGCACGGTGCGTACGGTCTCTTCACCGAAGATGACGATAGAGCGCAAAAGTGGAGCGAGGAGAGCATCATAGACATTCTCGCCAAATCTGAGCAAAAACTCGTCAACACGTCCGAAGAAACGAGCGAGGCGGATGTCGGACCGAGCACATTCGCGACCGCGACGTTCGTCGACGGCAGCGGATCGGCAGACGGTGTCTCGCTCGATGATCCCGATTTCTGGCTCAAGCTCATGCCAGAAGCCGCCGCCGCCGAGGAGGAGCGCAAGGCGGAGGCGGAGAAGCTTTTGGCCAAGTTGCAAGCCGCTGAACAACTCGCCCTAGAGAAGAAGAACTCTTCGACCGCGTTTCAGTGGTCCTGGGGAGAGCGCAAAAGACTCGTCTCGTCTTTCATGATGTTCGGTTGGAGCATGTGGGAACAAATCCTGGCGCGTTCCCAATTGAAGGAAAACAAGACGATTACGCACGTCAAACTGTTTTGCAGATGCTACGTCGAAGAAGCTCTCAAGTCTTTGTCCGCCGACCTGTTCCCCAACATGGTCGACGTGCTCACGAAAGATGAGGACGAAGAGGACGAGAAGAAATTGCCGCGCGAGGAAGGACGCGATTATCTCAAGTACATAATGGCTGAACAAGGTTTCAACAACTTTCTTCGCGGTAGAGCAAACGACGACATGATTCGATTGGAACTGTTGCAAGGCGGCATCGCCGCGGTGACGAAAGCGGGCGGACTCGAGCGAGCGCTCACCGCTGAAGGCATGCCCATTCCGGAATTGTATGCCGATCCGTTGGCGGACTGGTGGACGGAAGATCACGATCGCGCGTTGGTCGTGGGCACGCTGAAACACGGGTTCGGGAAATACGCGGAAATGCGCGACGACGTCGACTTACCCTTCGCCGCGGAATTCGCTGGAAAAGTCGCGCCCGAGCCGAAGAAAGAAAAGCGTCGCGTCGAGCCGACCGAGTTGCCCGCCGATGAGGACGCCGATGAAAACGCCAAGACTGAAAACGTCGACGCGGAAACCGTCGAGCCGACTCGTGAGTGGATCCACGGACGTTTCTTGAGCATGCGCGTCAAGCGCATCTTCAACGTGCTCGGAGGCAAATCATACGAACCGCCGCCAAAGATTGAGCGACCCGTGAAGCAGAAAAAGCCAAAAGTACCCAAACCGCCGAAAGAAAAGAAGCCAAAGGGCGCGCCGCGCAGCGGTTCTAGCATGACGATGGAAAAGTTGCAAAAAGCGCAAGCGTTCGTCGACGAACTATTACGTGATGAGCGAGGCGGATTTGTCATGCCGGTCGGTCCCATCAGTGGCGTCACGGTTGAATCGTTGGGTGAAGTTAAGATTAAAAAGGATTTCGTCACGCAACAATACATATTGCCGGTCGGCTTCAAGACGACGCGAATGTATCCTCGCATGGATAATCTCGAAGAGCGCACCAAGTGGTCGCAAGAAATCACGGAAGGTCCCAACGGCGAGCCGCAGTTCACGCTCACCGCCGATGAAGGGTGCGAGCCGATTTCCGCTAAGAGCGCAACCGCCGTTTGGGCAGAGGTGCTGAAACGCGTCAAGGCTGTGAGAGAAGCGCGAGGCGAAGTGGCGAAGAAAACCGCCATATCCGGTCCAGAATTCTTCGGCTACAGCTTGCCGAACATTCGGCTCATGATTGAGAGCTTACCGAACGTCGACAACTGCAAAGAATACGTGACATACGCCGATTCGTGCGCCAAGCAAGAGGAGGTGCGCAAAAAGCGCGAAGAGGAGAAGAAAGCTGAAGACGCCGCCGGACTGGAACATCCGGATGCTGCGACTGACGAAATTGATCTCTCCCAAGGGTACGAAGTCATCGACGTCGACGCGAACGTGAGTCCAATGCCCGAATTAGTATGAGTATGATTGAAATACAATGGATTGATACAAATTAAGCTACCCTATATCATTCGCGCCTACAACCCTCCGCCGTGCAGAACTTTTGCTTCTCCGTCAAATCGGCGTCCAACTCGACGTCGACTTTCCCGGTGCGCCGGATTCTGTCGCGACGGCGTCTATTCAGTTCAGCGAGGAGCTGCATCTCCGTCGCCTGCGAAAGATCAACATCACCGTTCCCGTCGCCCACTGTCGTGTTATCTTTCTCTTCGACCGCGGGCATCGTTTTGTCCTGGTCGGCGGCGATCGACCGAGACCGCTGCACCTTTGCGTTCACTTTCCACTTGTTTCTAGACTCGATCGTCTCCCGTATCATGGCCAGAATGTCCATCGCCGCGGGATCAAACAACGGCGTTAACGCGTTGCGCATGCACGAGTACAAGGATGGAAACACACTCTCCTCCCTGGACAATAACTTTTTAATGTGGTTTCTCTCCTTGGGCGCCTCGAAACACGCTGGGCAGTTTTCGTTGATGACGGGCAATCCCACGTCGTACGAGAAATCGCGTAACGCCTTCTCGCGCGCGTATATCGCCGGTCTGATCACCGTGATATCCCCCTCGTCGATGATGTAGGACGCCTTCATCGTTCGCATGATGCCGTTATACATCGTGCTCATGAGAAAGCTCTCCACGCAGTCGTCCAAATGTTGCGCGAGCACGAGCTTGTTGTATCCATACTTTCGACAGCACGTGTACAGCGCTCCTCGCTTCATACGCGCGCAAAAAGCGCAGATACTATCGCCACTCATGTGCGCGTCCGCCATGGACATGATCTCCTCTTCGAGATAGTGGTATTCAATCCCGAGTGATTCGACGTACGGAATCAACGGACGCGGATTGAACGCCTCCGTTCCCGGATCGACGGTGGCGCACGCCAGCGTGAACGTCCCTGGCGGGTACCGCGACATTAAATACATCAAGATGTGAAGCATCGCGAGCGAGTCCTTACCACCGGATAAACCGAGCAAGATACGATCGCCCGGTTGAATCATCTCAAATTCGTGCACGGCTTGCGTGATGGCGCGCATTAATTTTTGCGGCGGTTTGGCAAATTTGTGTCTCTTCTTTTTCGTCGGCTGTTCGCCCTTTTCGGCTTCCGTCGCGCCATCCGACGCTGTGGACTTCACGTGCGCTTCGGAAACGCCACCGTTCGGCGTTGAATCCTCGATGCGAGGCGGTTCGTCGAGCTCCACCTCGCGCTCGACGGGTTCGTCGCGCGGCGATTCGGCGTTTGCGGCCTTCTCGATTGCGATCGTCGTCTCGGCCGGTGCGTCGCCCGTGCAGAGCGGCGCCGCGCGCTGGTGCACGAGACCCGATCGAATGTTACCGAGTTTTTCAGTCACGCGCAGTGGATGTTTGCGACTCTCCGTACGATACTTTTGACCGTGCGCACTCGGCGCGGATTCGCGCGCCCCGCACATGTACGGCGGACGCAAGGCGCCGGTGATCGGTCCACTCGGTGGAACGTAATCCAGCGGTAGTATTCCATCCCTCGAGTGTTCCGGGAGCGCGCTCGACAGTATCTCGCACGCTTCAGAGGGAAACATGAACCATCGAAGCGCGTCGCCTCTCTCGACGTTGGTCGCCGCGTCCCTCGCGACGTCGTCTTCGTCGTCGCCGACGTACGCCAATCTCGACTCATCGTCGTCACGTCCACCGGCGAGTACCATGCGCTCGTCCGCGATCGACCCACCCGTGTTCGGCATGCGCAGCTGTCCACTCTTCGTCTTGGTCTGCGGTTCACCCTCGCGGTATTGTCCGCACGTCTCCATGATGCGAGACGCGACGACGAGTTGTTCCTCGAGCCGACGCGCGATGTCCTCTTCGCTCGGTGGTTCATCGTACATGCCCTCGTTCGACGTCGGAAACTGCATGTGCGCGAGCCATTGTCGCTCCGGGAAACTTCGAGCGCGAAGGACGTGTCGCCACTCGCCCGTCTTCGCGTCCATGCGGTAGACGGGTAAGAGACGCCATCCGTGCGTCGCCACGGCTCGAATCGCCGCGAGCGTGTATTCAATCTCCGCGTCCGACGCAAAATAAGGCAGCGAGACGCGCGCGAATCCGGGACGCAAGACCTCCGCCTTGTCGAGCAAGTGCGCCTCGATGGCGGCGGCGTCGACTGGGGATAACCCGAGGAGCCGGTGCGCGTACGGGCCGGCGCACGCGCATCCGCCTCGCGATTGCACGCCGAAGACGTCGTTCAACACCGCGCACGTGAACGAGTAGTGTAAGAAACGACTCTTCGACGCCACCGCGGGTGCGCGAATTAAGAAGGAAACGATGGGTAATCGCTTCGTCTCCGAAGACGCGTCCGGACCGAGTAAACAAATGTTTTCGTGCGCCGAGAGCGCCGAGAACACGCGGCGGCGCAATCGTTCCTCCGCCGCCTCGATCACCGAAGTCCCGATCGTCGCCTTCATCTGAAACGCCAATCCGGCGCGAATGCTTCCGACGATGTCCTGTGTCCCACCCTCTTCGCGCTCGACGCGATTACTGAGATACCTGTGATCCTCGCTCGTGACGTAAAAAACCGTCCCTCCGCCCGGTTCGCTCGGGACGTCGTTGGAGAAGAGCGCGCGCTTCGCCACGAGAATCCCCGGCGCTCCGGGGCCACCGGGAAGTTTATGCGGCGATATAAAGATGGCATCCTTGTACACGTACGGATTCAAAGCGCCGGTCTCGTCGTCGAACACCACGGGATTCATGTCGACGTCGACGTACGCCGCCGCCGCCGCGTAATCCCAAAACGCCAACGCGTTGCCTCGATGTAACGTCTCCGTGATGAGATTCACTTCCGCGCGCACGCCCGTGACGTTACTCGCCGCCGAGAAACTTCCTATGAGCGTCGCGTGCGACGCGTATCGACGCAACGCCGCGCGCAAAGCGTCCACGTCCACCGTCCCCGTTCGTTCGTCCTCGGGAATTTCCACCACGACGGCGCAACTCTCCCTCCACGGTAAAATATTACTGTGATGCTCGTGCGGTCCGACGAACACCACCGGTCGCGCCTCTCTCGGCGCGTTCGCCGGTAACGGCACGTGCGCCCCCAACGCCCGCACCAACCGATCGATCGCACCCGTGCTCCCGCTTCCCGCGAAGACGACGACGTCGGCGTGTCTGTCGCTGTACCCCACCCGCGCGTTGACGCACTGCGCCACCACCTGTCTCGCCTCCTGTCTGAAACACGACGATTGCGCCCCCGTGGACGACGTCGACGTGTGCGTGTTCGCGTACGTCGGCAACACGCGCTCGGCGACGTATCGCTCCACCGCGCGAGACGCCCGCCCGCTCGCCGTCCAGTCGGCGTACGTCACGAGCTTGGCGCCGTACGCGCCGTGAAACATCGCGCCGTGTCCGACGACGTCGCGTCGCACGTCGCGAAGCAACGATTCGACGCGTTCGGTCTCCGTCTCCGCGTCGACGCGCGTCATGGCTCGACGTCGTCGTCGACGACGCTGAAGATGATGTCCCGGCGGCGCCGACCGCGGAGGATTTCACGCGCGCGCGGAGCGAGCGGCGACGAACGCGGTCGATCGGTCGATCGGTGGTCGAACGCGTCGCGCTACGCGCGTCGCGCCGTCGTTCGGTCGGTCGGCGGCGTCGACGCGCGTCGCGCGAGATGGTCGGTCGTCGACGTGGACGCGCGCTTTCTGACGCCCGCGCGTCACTTTTCGCGCGCGCCTCGACGCGCCGAGTCGAGTCGCGTCGCACCGACGAGAGCGTCGCTCGCGTCGGTCGTCCGCGCCGTCGTCTCCCGCGCGTCGTCGTCGTCGTCGTCGTCGTCGGGCGTCGAGCGACATGCCGACGCTCGCGCGCGCGGTCGCCGTGACCGCACCGTCGACGTCCGCGCCTCGACGCGCGCGCGCGACGCGCGCGCGCGGGCGACGATGCGCGAGAATCGATCGCGGTCGCGTCGTCGCCGCGCGCGCGGACCGCGAACGCGTCGTCGCGCCGCGCGCGGTGGGCGTGACGGCTGACGCTCGTCGTGACGTCGAAGGGGCGGCGTCCGAACCGACGACGCGCGGCGACGCGCAGGGCGACGCGCAGGGCGCGCGCGCGGACGAGAGCGTCCGGGACGACAGTGCGAGCGACGACGACGCACCGGTGGAGCGTAAGCCGTTCTCGCCGTGGCGGTGGGTGGTGACGAGGACGTTGTTGGTGGGACTCGTGTTGAGACGCGCGGTGGCGGTGTGCGTGTGGTTCGCGTTCGGTGGTGTCGTGCGCGCGTTGGGGGCGACGTTGGGGAGCAGACTCGGGCGAGGGGTGGTGTCGGCGTCCATGCTCGCGGGGGCGGTGTTTGTGGTGCGAGGGGCGAACGCGAGAAAGGTGAAGACGCCGGCGCCGCCGACGACGATGTATAGCCAATTTTTGAAGGATTTGAAACAAGGGAAGATCGAGACGGTGCGGTTCGAGGAGGGATCGACGCGATTGTTGTACGACTTGAAGGAGGTCCCGGGAAAGAAAGGCGCGGCGGTGGGCGCGGAGGCGGCGACTGGACGCGTGAGGACGTACCAGACGAAGCGCTTGATGGGAGACTTGGAGTTGATGAAGAAGCTCGAAAACGCCGGCGTCGAGTTCGGCGCGGTTCCGGCGGCGGTGTCGAGGCTGGCATCGCGAGGAGTGTTCACCATGCTCGCCATGTGGCTTCCGATCATTCCGCTCATGATTTTCATGAGGAACGCCATCAACCGACAGAGCGGCGGGGGCAAGAAGCGTAAAAAAGCGGTCAAGGTGGACGAAACCAACAGAGTGACGTTCAAGGATGTCGCAGGCGTGGAGGAGGCGAAGGCTGAGCTCTTCGAGCTCGTACAAATCATGAAGAACGCGGACAAGTATAAGAACGTGCGCGGACGTCTTCCCACGGGGTGCTTGTTGGTCGGGCCGCCGGGCACGGGGAAGACGCTCCTAGCGCAAGCCGTCGCGGGAGAGTCTGACGTCGCGTTTTTCCCCGTCGCCGCGTCTGAGTTCGTCGAATTATTCGTCGGACGAGGCGCCGCGCGCGTGCGCGAGCTCTTTGCCGAGGCGCGAAAGTCCAAGCCCGCCATCATTTTCATCGACGAACTCGACGCCGTCGGATCTCGCAGAGGCGCCGGCCTCAACGAAGAACGAGACCAGACGCTCAATCAAATGCTCGTCGAGATGGACGGTTTCGCCAAAGACAGCGGTATACTCATACTGGCCGCGACGAATCGTCCGGACGCGCTCGATCCCGCGCTTCTTCGTCCTGGTCGATTGACGCGACGCGTCTTCGTCGGCCCCCCGACGCAACAGGGCCGCGCGCAAATCCTCTCCGTGCACCTTCGCGGTCTCGACCTCGAAGACGACGTCAACGTCGTCTGCGACGTCGTCGCGCGCGCCACCCCCGGTTTCACCGGCGCAGAGCTCGCCAACGTCGCCAACGAGGCTGCGCTCCTCAGCGCGCGAGAGGGAAGACTCGCCGTCTCCGTCGAAGACTTGCTCGACGGCGTCAGTCGCACCAGAGACGGCATCGCCACCAGCGGCAACAAGGCGGACGCCATGTTCCGCGAGCTCCGCTCCAGATTCCTCGGCAATTACAAGGACGCGCCGAACGCCGCCACCGACGCGCTCAAGGATAAATTCGGTCCCAAAGCCACCGACCAAGGTTTGCCCATCTCTATGGGTCCGAGTTAGCGCGTCTCCGCCGCCGCCGGCGGTCGTCGGTCGTCGATCGTCGTCGCCTCGCGCGAGTCCAAGTCGCACCATTCATTCGTCATTCACAGAATATTCACATCACACGTTTCATTCGTCCTCTCTCTCGCGCGCGCCTCCTCCACCCGCCGTCCCTCTCTCTCGCGCTCCCGCCCGCCGTCGATTTTCCTCTTCGTTTCCCTCAAGTCGTTGCTCGAGACCGCCATCGTCGGGACGTTCGTCCCGCCCTTCCCGCACACCTCTTCACGCGTCCGCGCGGATCGCTCGGAACGATGGCGGACGAAACGGCGCGACTCGTCGCCGCGCTTCGCGCGACGCTCGGCGCGGACGCGTCGGCGCGCGCGAGCGCGGAAGAGTACTTGGCGGCGAGATCGACCGAGGATGGGTTTCTCTTGCGCGCGCTCGAGGTGGCGTCGAGCGAGACTGTCGACGCCATGACGCGGCAGAGCGCGGCGGTGACGTTTAAGAACGCGGTGCGCGCGCACTGGGATCCGGCGGAGCCTGATGAGGTGGGAGCGGTGAAACCGCGGGGGACGAGCGAGGGCGAAAAGGCGCAGTGTCGCGCGGCGATGGTCGGGTTGATGCTGCGAGCGCCGAAACTGGTCGCGGCGCAGTTGAGCGAGGCGCTGAGCATCGTGTGTGCGGTGGATTTCCCGGAGCGGTGGGAGGGATTGCTTCCAGAGTTGGTGCAGAGGATGGGGAGCGCGGGGAACAGGGACTTGCGGGACGTGGCGGGCGTGCTCACGACGGCGAACGCGATGTTTAAGCGGTACCGAGGCGCGACGAAGACGGAAGAGCTGTATAAAGAGTTGAAGTACGTCTTGGATACGTTCGCTAAGCCGTTACTCGAGTTGACGCTCGAGTTGAGCGCAGGGCTGGAGGCGAACGTCGGGAACGTCGAGGCGTCGCGCCAGTTGTTGACGTGTCTTCGATTGGCGTGCAGAGTCTTCTTTAGTTTAAATAGCCAAGAGTTGCCGGAAGTGTTCGAAGACGCGATGGCGGAGTGGATGGGTGCGTTCCACAAGTTTTTAACCTACGACGCACCGGCCGGTTTGGCGAGTTCGGATGATGAGAAAGCGAGCGAAGTGGATCAAGTCAAGGCGGCCGTCTGCGACAACATCAACCTGTACATCGAAAAGAACGAGGAAGAATTTGCCCCTTATTTACAGACTTTCGTGCAAGACGTGTGGACGTTGCTCATGGCGACCGACCTAAAGACGAACCGCGATCACTTGGTGACGTCCGGTGTCAAGTTTCTCACGACGGTGGCGAGCAGCGTCCATTACAAGTTGTTTGAGTCTCCGGATACGTTGCGTCAAGTGTGCGAAAACATCATCATTCCAAACTTGCAGTTCAGAGAAGAGGACGAGGAGCTGTTCGAAGACAACCACGTGGAATATATTCGCAGAGATCTCGAGGGGAGCGACGCGGACACGCGACGGCGCGGTGCGTGCGAGCTCGTCAAGGCGCTCACTGCAAAGTTTCCAGAGCACGTGACGTCGGCGGTGACTGGGTACGTGAGTTCGCTCCTCGCGCAATACGTGTCAGATCCGAAAAAGTTTTGGAAGGCCAAGGATGCGGCCATCTATTTGGTCATCGCGCTCACGGTGCGCTCAAAATCGTTAGTGAAGGGTGCGACGGAAACCAACAATTTGGTCAACATTGTCGACTTCTTCAACCAACACATCGTCCCGGAGCTGCAAGCCGCCAAGGGAGGCGCGCACCCCGTGATTCGCGCCGACGCGCTCAAATTCTTGACGATGTTCAGACAACAAATTCCGAAGAACGTCGTCGCGCCTTTGTTGCCGGCGCTGGTGCAATTGCTCGCCGCCGACGAAAACGTCGTGCACTCGTACGCCGCCAACTGTTTCGAGCGTCTACTCACGGTTCGCGACGGTCCGGGTGCACCCCGGTACGCGTCCGCCGACATCGCGCCGTTGAGTCAACAGCTCTACACGAACATGTTCCACGCGTTTACCATTCCAGACAGTGGAGAAAATGAGTACGTCATGAAGTGCGTGATGCGCGTCGTCGCCTTTAGCGGCGCCGACGTCAAACCGGTGGCAACGATTTGCTTGCAAAAGCTCAGCGAAATGCTCCTCGAGCTTTGCAAAAATCCGAGAAACCCGACGTTCGCGCACTACCTGTTCGAATCAGTCGCCTCGTTGGTGAAGAACGTCAGCGGCGAGGCGTCACTCATGGGTCAGTTTGAACAAATGTTATTCCCCGCGTATCAACACGTCTTGACGACGGATGTCGTCGAATTCACGCCGTACGTCTTCCAATTGTTGGCACAGATGATCGAGAGCTACCCGATGGGATCGGCGCTTCCGGACTCGTACATGGCAATCTTCCCAGCCCTGTTGACGCCGCTCATGTGGGATCGTCGAGCAAACGTCACGCCGCTCGTGCGTCTGCTCAAGGCGTACCTCACCAAGGCGTCGCAAGCCATCGCATCCGGCGGTCACTTGCAAGGCGTCCTCGGCGTCTTCCAAAAGCTCGTCTCGAGCAAGGCGCAAGATCACCAGGGATTCTATATTTTGAATTCTTTCGTGGAATCGCTCGCCCTGGAGGCGTGGGCGTCCTATCTCCCCACGATTTGGTCCATCTTGTTCCAGCGACAACAGACGAGTCGCACGCCGAAATTTAGCAGATGTTTGGTCGTGTTCACGTCCGCGCTGTGCGTCAAGCACGGGCCGTCGAGCGTGATCGATAGCATGAACAAGGTTCAACCGGGAATCTTCGACATGATTTTAGAGAATGTCATCGCGGTCGAGATCGCTGGCGTCACGGGAAAGATTGAGCGCAAGCTCACGTGCGTCGCCGCGGTGAAATTCCTCACAGAGTGCCCATCGGTGATCGACCGCCCAGGGGCGTTCGCCAAGCTCACGACGGGCGTCATCGAACAATGCATCAAACCCGACGACGCCGAACCTACGGGTGAGGACGACGACGCCCTCTTAGAAGAGATGGAGGCCAACGCCGGGTACGCCGCGTCCTACTCCAAGCTCACCCAAGGCGCCGTCAAGGAAACCGATCCCGTCCCGGACGTCACCGACGTTCGACGATTTATCGCCGAGCGGCTCGCACAATTCTCCACCACCCGCTCCATCGCCCCACTCATCGCCCAGACCCCTCAGGCGGTCCAAGCCGCCCTCGGCGAGTACTGTCGACTCGCCGGCGCGCGCGTCGCCTAACGCCGTCTCTTCGATTCATTCGCTCCGTCGTCAATCATAGTCCACCCGGGGAGAATTTCCCGATGTCACGAAGCACGATAAATCATTCATTCACGCGCGCGCGCCGCCCCGTTCCCTCGCGCGTTCGTCGTCCCCTTTTCCGTCGTCTCTCCCCGAGAAATCTCGAGAATGTGTTCATTGGTGACCGTTCGTGAACCGTCAAACGGACCCACTCCAAACGAACTCCCCGCCAGAGAGTCTCTGGAAAAGTGACGACGCGAGAGAATGAACCGACGACTCTCGCGGCACCCTGCGACGCGCGTCGCGCGCGCCGACGGATACGTCCGGGGCGTCCTCCTCTCACCGTCCTCGTCGTCCGCGTCGAGCGCGCCGCGCGCCGAGCGCCGCGCGACGTCGACGCGTGACGAAACCACACCCGGGTTTGTGCGGCGCAAAAACGCGTGGCCGCGTGGCGCCGACCATCGGTCGCGCGCGCGCGGTGTGTGTCGCGTGCGTGCGCGCGCGTGAGGAACAGTGGTCATGGCGACGTTGCTCGGAAGGGCGCTGTTATCGGCGGCGGTGACGACGACGACGACGACGACGGAGACGAACTCGACGGCGCACGCGCCGAGCGCGGGACACGGCGGCGAGACGGATCCTCTGTGGTTCATCTTCATCTCGTTGTTCATCGGGAGTCTCACGCGAACGGCGCTGCATGGGACGTCCGTACCGTACACGGTGGTGTTGTTCTGTCTCGGGATGTTGGAGGCGGTCATCAACTATTATCTCGACTTGGGAATGTTGGAGTCGTCGCTCGAGTCGTGGGGCAACATCAATCCGCACGTGTTGTTGGCGGCATTTTTACCGGCGTTGATCTTTGAATCGTCGTTTTCGATGGAATGGCACACATTGAAGAAGGTTTTACCGAAAGTGCTCATTCTCGCGGGTCCGGGGGTGTTGATGACGATGGGCCTCGCCGGGTGCGTGTTGCGCATGTTTCCCTTCGGGCTCAGTTGGTCGTTTTGCATGATGGTGGGTTCAATTTTAGCTGCCACCGATCCCGTCGCCGTCGTGGCGATTTTGAAAGAGGTTGGGGCGAGTAAAACGTTGGGACATCTCATCGAGGGTGAATCGCTCGTCAACGACGGTACAGCCATCGTTGTGTTTAACGTGTTTCTCACGCTCGCCAAGGGCGAGGAGAAGTCGTTCGGATCCATCATGAAGGATTTGATCACGCAACCGCTCCTGTCCGTCGTCGTCGGCGTCGGTTTCGGACACGCGTGCATGTATTGGATTCAGTACTCGAGGAGGGATCATCTCGTAGACATCACCATTACGCTCTTCGCGGCGTATATCGCGTTTATGCTCGCAGAGACAGTGTTAAAGTGCAGCGGCGTGCTCGCGGTGGTCGTGCTCGGATGGTATCTGAGCGCCAAGGGTCGGACGTTCTTTAAGGGCGACGTTCAACACTCCATGCATCATTTCTGGGAGGTTCTCACGTACGCCGCGAACACTGTAGTCTTTATTCTCGCCGGTTTCCTCATTGTGGGTGATATTTTGGTGGGCGAGTTGGACATACGTGCATCTGATCTCGGTTGGTCGGTTCTACTCTATTTGTTGCTGAACATCATTCGCGGTGTCGTGACAGCGATGTTATTTCCATTGATGAACATGTCCAAGGCGTACAAGTGCAACTTGCGTGAAATGTTCATCGCCGTATGGGCCGGTTTGCGCGGTGCAGTGGGGCTCGCGTTGGCGCTCGTCGTGCTCGAGGAACACGATTACTTCACGAAACGGGAGCGCGGTTTAACGCTTGTGCTCGTCTCCGCAGGTGTCGTCGGCACTCTTCTCATCAACGCGACGAGTTCGGCGGCGATGCTTCGAGTCGTCGGCTTACTCACGCCGGGGCTGAGTCACGAGAGAACGCTGCTCGCCGCGCGCAAGGCTATTCACGAGCGAGCGATGACGCACTACGACAACAAACTCGATGAGACAGGGGCGAAATATCTAGGCGCACCCGATTTCACCGCCATCAAACAACTCGTTCCATTCTTGCGAACGCAGAACGAAGAGACGGAGATCGAGTTCAACAGGGAAATAACTAAAATGGACGAACAGCTCATGCACGAAATGCGCAGTCGCTTCTTGGCGGGACTGTGTAAAGAAATTTGGAGTATGCTCGAGGATGATCTCATCGACGCGAAAGTCGCGCACGGTTTGTTGGTGGCGTGTGAGCGAGCAACCGACAGGGCCAAGACTGATGCGATCTGTTCTTTGGCGGAGTTCAATCACTACATGCAGCACAACCGCGTGAAGAGCGCGCTAGTAAAGTGGTTGGAACACAGAACGCTTGGACAGAAGCTTCTCGGTGTCCTGAGATACTTGAAACTCGCCGATGAACCGTGGATGGCGACGAGACGACAGATGCAAGGTTTACACGCGCTGATCACGGCGCACCATCTCACGTCAAAACAGTTCAAGTCTCTGCTCGGTAAAGACGAGGAGGAGGAGGAGGAGGAGGAGGAGGAGGAGATGGAACAGGAGGCGCAACCGACGGATCAAGTGCGGACTCTGGCGAGGGAGTACACAATCAAAGTGTCTCCAAAAGGTTTAGGAGACAATCTAGCAGCCGAAACGTCGATTAAAGTGAACCACGTTCGCAACGTCATCATCGAGTCGGACGATGAGGTAATTCACGCCGTGGAAATGCTCAAGGAGATGCAACACGCGCATAACGCCGTCGCCAGATCCCTGAGATCTGAAGCACTCGCCCGCGAAATTTTGGAAGTGACCATGGCGGAAACGCGACTTTTGACGCACACTGGTTTGCTGGATGAATCCGAGGGGTCGGCGTTGCAAGCGGAGCACGACTTGTACCTTCAACGAATCATCATGAACCCGCTTCCGCCTTCGCGGACATCGCCCGGGCGCATTCTCGCGTCTCTACCTCTGTTTGATTTCACCATGCGCGTGGGCATCAAATCGCGAGGGACTCGTAAGCACTTCCTTCGCGAAGCCGAAGTCATCGAATTCGTGCAAGGCGACGTCGTCATCGATCCAGACGCGCCTCCGAGGCGAGACATTTTCCTCATCGGGAACGGTGTCGTGCGCATTGAAGACTCAAACGACGTGAACCGACAATTTACCGCCGGCGTCAAGTCTGACGCGCACGCGTGGGCGGCTGGTCTCTACGAATCGTTGGCGAACGAACCGGACGACGAAGAACCCGCGCGCAGCGGCGTGCGAGTCATCGCTGATGCGAAAATGTTTGGCTTCATCATTCCGCATTCGCTCTTGCACGAGCTTCGAGAAGATCCTCGCGAATCAGAGACGCTCGAGCATCTTTGGAGAACCGTGTTCGGGGTGCTGTCCAGAACGACGCTAAAGAAGGCGTTAGACGCGCTTTTACCAGGCGCACCGACGAACAAACTCGTCCGTGCGGGGAGACTGGTTAAAATTTCCAAGGGAACGAAACTCGAGCACGATCCAAAGCAAGTCGTGGTGTTGCTTCGAGGGTCGCTGTACAACGACACGTGCGGTTCATTGCCAGCACCTTTGGTCGTCACCTTCAGAAAGTCCGATACGCAGTCTACGTCCGGGCAAAATAGCCTACTGGAGAAGAAACTCGCCTCGCGCATGTTGTCGATGAAGTTTGGCAAGAATGGCCTCGTGCGCGCGTCGTCTCAGAACCTCGTGGCGTTGGAAACCACCGAACTCGAAAAGGAGAAAACGTCGGAGAGCGGCGAGGTGGAGGACGACACGCTCATCTGTTTCGAGAGCGCGAACGACTTACTCCTCTACGTCATCCCAGCCGATCTCGCCGTGGTCAAGCAGGCGGTGTTTTCGTCGCCCAAGAAGCGCCTCACCAAGAAGGATACGTTTTTGAAGTCGTTCTCGAAGAAAATGTCGCGAATGGAAACCTCACCGAGATCTCCGCGACGAGGCGTCGAGTTCGACCGAAACGTCACATTTGATCCCGAGACGGGCGCGGGTGCGCCGCCGCCGCGCGCGCCCGAGCGTCACCTATCGATGATCGGCGCCGGCAGACACTCGGAGGATCATCCGCGCACGCAATACTCCGCCGGCAGCGGTATCGCCATCTCCGAGGACGACCAGGCGCAACACACGTTTCTGAGTTCGGGAAGCGCCGAGTACGGTCAACGGTCGACGATATACCGAACGCTCACGAGTGGAAACTACGAGGACCCATCGACACAACACACCATCGCGTGACGCGTCGTCGACGCGATATCCGCGCGCGAGACGCCGGCGCCGACCGCAACGCGCGCTTTCCATGTAATACACGAAGAACGTGCAACGCCACGACCAAAAGACGACCACCGTCGTCATCGCGCGCGTTATTGTCCATCGTCTCGCGTCGGCGTCGCCACGAAATCCTCGACTCGCCGCGTCGCCGCGCCTCTGCTCTCTAAAACCTGCCCGAGTGACGTCGACCGAAAGGATGCGCGCGCGCCCCGCGCCACACGCCCGCGCGCGACGCCACCGACGCGCGACGCACCCGCGAACGACGCGGTAGAGACGCGGCGCCCCAACGCGGTCGCCCCCGCGCGCATCGACGCACTCTCGCGCGCGCATGTCGACGTCCCGCGCGCCGCCGCCCGCGATGATGGCGTCCACGAGCGCGCGCGCGCGCGTCGGCGTCGTCGCGAGACCGGCGCCGACGACCGCGCGCGCGGCCCCGTTGTCTCTCATTCACGCGCACCATCGCGCGGCGGCGTCGACGAGGACGACGAGGACGCGCGCGACGAGGACGACGTCCCCGGACGCGAGAGACGTGGAGGAGTTGGCGCTGCAAAACGGCGCGTGCGTCGTCGCGCGCAAGTATTCCCCGGAAGCCGTGCGTGAACGGGCGCTGAGTGGACCGGGGGAGTTGGCGAAGACAGCGCTTCGGTGTGGGGAGATCGTGTGGAACGCAGCGTCGTTCGCGACTGGATTGCTCATGGACGGCGTCGACGAGCGGGAACGCGTGTCGAGTCGAAGCGAGCAGTTGCGCGTGCAGTTGGCGGGGCTCGGTCCGAGTTTCGTCAAGGCTGGACAGGTGTTGGCGAATCGGCCGGATATCGTGCGAAGCGATTACATGGAGGAGTTGTGTAAGCTTCAGGACGACGTGCCCGCGTTTGAGAATGAGGTGGCGTTTAGAATCATCGAGAGCGAGTTGGGACGGCCCATCGACGCGGTTTTCTCAACGATTTCATCCGATCCCGTCGCGGCGGCGTCTCTGGGGCAGGTTTACAGGGCGACGCTGCGAGAGACGGGAGAAGAGGTGGCGATCAAGGTGCAGCGACCGGGAATCGAACCGATCATCTATCGCGATTTGTTATTGTTCAGAACGCTCGCGTGGTTCATCAACGGGTACTCGGTGCGCGCGTTGGGGTGCAACGCGCAGCTCATCGTGGACGAGTTCGGGGAAAAACTCTTGGAAGAGCTCGATTACGTGCAAGAGGGAAGAAATTTGAGCGAGTTTTACGACAACTTCCGGGGCGATCCCATCGTGAAGATTCCCAAATACTACAAGGAGTATTCGGGGTCGAAAATTCTCACGATGGAGTGGATCGACGGCATTCGGTGCACCGATCCTCAGGGAATCATCGACGCCGGCATTGACGTCGAAGACTTCATCAAAGTCGGCGTCGTGAGCGGGCTCAGACAATTATTGGAGTTTGGTTTGTTTCACGGTGACCCGCACCCGGGGAACATATTCGCCATGCGCGACGGACGAATCGCGTACGTCGACTTCGGCAATGTCGCGCAATTGACGCAAACAAATAAGGAGGTACTCATCGATGCTGTCGTGCACGCGGTCAACGAAGACTACGACGCCATGGCGGGAGATTTCATTCGCCTCGGTTTCTTGAGCCCGGGCACGGACGTTCGACCAATCGTTCCCGCGCTCGAGGACATTTGGCAAGACGCGCGCACGGCGTCGCTCGCCAATTTCAACTTTCGCACCGTGACGTCGAGTTTCAACAAACTCGTGTATCAGTACCCGATTCGCATTCCCGAACGATTTTCTCTCGTCATTCGATCGCTGTTGACGCAGGAGGGGATTTGCATGACTTTGAAGCCGGATTTTAAATTCCTCGAGGTGGCGTATCCGTACGTCGCGAAGCGTTTGCTCACGGACAGAGACGTCTCGCTTCGCGAGCGCTTGATTCAGGTGTTATTCAAGCAAGATAAGTTTCAGTGGCGTCGATTGGAGAATTTGATCGACTTGGCGCGAGACGGTGGTGGGAGTTTGGATTTGACGGAGACGGCAACGGATGGCGCGGGTCTGTTGTTGACGGATGCAAAATTGCGTCAACAGCTCGTGCTGGCGTTGACGGAGGACGACCGTCTGCAAGTGGACGAAATCACACGTTTGCTCGCTGTGCTCCAACGAGAAGTTAACGTACAAAAAATGGTTCAAAATGCCGTCGCCGACGGTCCCAACATTGCTCGCAAATTCGCGTTGAGTTGGTCCAGCAAAGTGCTGGCCGATTAAACAATATCGTGTTGTATTACATCAAGAGAAGCATCGAATCGTTCCGCTCATGACGCATCGACAGTGTGGACATCTCGCCTCTTCGTTTCCTCGCGCGACGCGCGAGATGCACTCGTGGCAATACATGAGGTGCAAACACGGGCACACGAGCGTGTCTCGTTTCTTCGAGTAACATATCGTGCACAATAGCTCCTGTTCTCGCTCGACGCGCAGTCTCGACACCTCTTGACGAAGTGTTTCGAGCTCCTCACGTCGCGTCGGCGCCGGCGGCGACAACGGATCGTCGTCGTCGAGATGATCGTCGTCGTCCAACTCGTCCTCGTCTTCGTCTTCGTCGTCTTCGATTACGACTCCCGAGGGATACGACGGAAACCGCCGCGCGCGTTGTCTCCACAAAATCACATCCGTCGACTCGCTCGACTCGTACGCCACGTGCCTCTCATTCGTGGACACGCCGGCGATTAGAATTTCCGCGCGCGCGCGCCACGCCGCCCTCGCGGAGACCGTCGTCGGCGTCCTCGCCGAGAATCCCGCGCGAAACGATCGCTCCACCAACGAGTTCCCCAGCTCGTTCAACAAGCCCGCGAGCGTACCGATCACGTCATCATCGCCCGCCAAGACGATGGCGTCCACGCGACTAAACTCTCGCACGCGTCGTAACCATGCGCTTCGCTCGCTCTCCAACCACGCGTTCGTCTGAGCCGTGCACAAAAAGGAAGCTTCGAGGTCTCTAAGCGCCACCGCCACGCGCGACACGGTGGTGCGGTGCGAGCCGATCGGGGCGACCGTGTTCTTGAAAAACGCGCGCACGGCGGACCACGTCGAACTTCGAGCGTCGTCTCGCACGGCGTCGTCCAGCTACGAATCGTCACGAGGGTGGGTGCGGTCAGTCTTGGGAAAAACGGTTCGGTTCACCTCTCATCCCACCTCGAGGATGAGTTCGCGAACGGTGGCGAGGGCGACGTCGACGGGCACGCGAGGAGGCGCGCGAGGAATGTCCCGTGCAGCGTTTAATCGGTGACGCGCGCGTCCTCCGGGCATCGGCCGTCACTGACGCGTGGTGTTCGAGATGTACGAGGAAATTTCTCGAAATGTACAATGGCGACGCGCGACGAAGGTCGAGAGGAGAGGATGGGGACGCGTGCGGCGCGCGCGCGGCGTGCGTGCGTGATGATGCGTGATGATGCGTGCGCTACTTTAGTACATGCGTGCTATGAGACTATGTGAATGAGTGCGTGTGAGTTCAGTCGAACGCGCCCGTCGCGCGTAAGACGAGGACGACGTCGAAACGCGTGGCGCGGAGACGCGCTCTCGCGCGCGCCGCCGCCGCGTCTCTGAACGCTCGCGCGTCGGAAGGCGCGTCGAGAACCATGCGTCGAACGATCTCGTCCGATATGGACGTGTCGAGACGATCGGCGTATTCGTCGACGTTCCACGCGAACGTCTCGCCGTCGCGTCTCGCGTCTCGCGCCGCCGCTCGCAACATGTCCGCCGCGCGCGAAACCAAATACATCGCGAATCCCAACGCCGTGCTCGCCGCTCTCTCGCGCGTCGGCGTCAACACCGATAATATATCCGCCGCGTGCATCAACGTGACGAGTCCCGCCTCGAGCGGACGCGCGCGCATCGTCTCCCCCGTGTAAAAATTCACCGCCTCGAATCCCGAGTCGTCGCCACTCCGAGAGTCTTCCAGCACCGTCCTGTACCATCGTCTCTGACTCGCCGTGCCGTACAAAAACATCAACCGTTCGCACGCACCACCGCACGCGCGCGCGAGAAACGATCGATCCCGCCCGAATCGCGCGAGACGCACGGGAAACAATTCGCTCCCGTACGCCGTGTGTCCCAGTCCCGCCGTCGAGCACGCCGCCGGCGCCTCGAGCGCGTCTCGCAACCAATCCCGCACGCACGTCAGGTGCGTCTCGAACGTCCCACGGACGTGCGCCGTCTTTCCCGCGTTCGCCTCGCGAAGCGCGCGGAGCAGCGTCGCCTCGGCGTCGTCGTCGACGACGTCCACACTCGACGGGCCGAGCGCGTCGACTAATCCATCGTCATCGCATTCGCCGCCCCACGCGACGCGCGCGCGATCGTTCGCGCACAGAGACCACGCGCACGGACGACCGAACGCGTACCACGCGACGCGCGCGCACGCACCGCGCGCGACGTCGATCGCGGACGCGCGCTCGAGGCGTCCCATGGTGACGACCGACCGTCCATCCCACCCGTACGTCACTCGCGCGCGATGATGATGACGATGGGCGCGACGCGCGCGCGCGCGTGCGCGGCGACGACGACGATGACGACGTCCACGACGGCGTCTCGCACCGCGCGCGCGCTCGCGCGCACCGCGCGCGCGAGACGTGTTCGAGGCGGGGCCATCGTGGCTTTATCCAACGTCGCCGCCGTCGCGACGACCGACGCGCCGGTGGCGCGCGCGCGCGCGTCGCGGGCAAAGGAATCGACGGTGACGGATGTGATTCGCGCGCCGGCGGCGCTCGACGCGTTCGAGGCGCCGATGCGCGTGTGCGCGGTGGGGGCTGCGGCGGCGGCGACGGCGGCGTTGTTTCCCGAACACGCGCTCGCGGCGGCGGACGTCGCGGCGGACGTCGTCGCGGATGAGGGCGCCGACGGTGGTTTCTTGCAAGGTTTGTTGTTAATTTTGTTCAGTGAGATTGGCGATAAGACGTTCTTCATCGCGGTGTTGTTGGCGTTGCAACAGGATAAAAAGGCTGTCTTCGCGGGGACGTACGGGGCGTTGGCGGCGATGACGCTCATCTCGGTGACGCTCGGTCAATTCTTGCATCAATTGGATGAGAACTTGCCTTTCGACACTAGCTTCCCGTGGGACGATTTCTTAGCCGCCGCGTTGTTGATTTTCTTCGGCGTGCAAACCATTCGTTCGGCAGAGGACAGCAAAGCCGAGGAGGAGGAGGAGGACGCTAAGGAAGCCGTGGAGGGTCTCGGGAGCGATTTTAGCGATGAGATGGCGCTCATCGTAACCACGGCCGCGCTCGTGTTCGGTGCGGAGTGGGGCGATAAGTCGTTCTTCGCGACGATTGCACTCGCCGCCGCCGCGGATCCGGGTCAAGTCGTCGCCGGCGCGCTCGCCGGGCACTTCGTCGCCACCGCCGGCGCCGTCACCATCGGTGACGTCGTCGGTGATTACATCTCCGAGCGAGTCGTCGCCTATTTGGGTGGCTCTCTCTTTCTTGTATTTGCCGCGGGCACGCTTTACGACGCCTTCACGAGATAGAGTGTTCGCCGCGGATGGATATCTCGCGAGTCGGTTCGTATTGTCGCTTGTGATGTGAAATCTCTCTTTGATTGTTTAAAATCATCGTCCTACGCTACGGGGTGGAAAGTTTGCGAATCAACGCCGCGAACGACAACGTTATCCAAGTTTAAGTTCATGTTTTTAGTCAAGTTTTCGATCGGCGGGAGCGGGCTCTCCTTGGCTTGCGTCACCGCCTCGTCGACGATGCGGCGCTGCTCCTTTTCGATTTGTTTAATCTCCGTCGCGTCGAGCAGCTTGTGCTCGATGATGAGCTTGCGCAAGCGCTCGACTGGGTCACGCTCTTGACGGATGCCCGTGATCTCATCACGCGTGCGGTACGTGCTCCCCGGGTCGCTCATGGAGTGACCGTGGTACCGGTACGTGTCCATCTCCATGACGATCGGTCCCTTGCCGGAGACGCAATACTCCTTGGCAAACTTCATCGCTTGCTTCACCGCGAGCGCGTCCATGCCGTCCACCTTTAATCCAGGCACGTAATCACCGCGTTTGTAGTACACCGGACTCTTCGCACTGCGGTCTTGCGCGGTGCCCATGCCGTAATGGTTGTTTTCGCACATGAAAATCACGGGCAAATCCCAGAGCGCCGCCATGTTGAGCGCCTCAAACAACTGACCTTGGTTGGCCGCACCGTCGCCGTACATGGTCACCGCGACGTTGGGCTGCTTGTTATACTTGAACGCGAATCCCAAACCCGCACCGATCGCCGTCTGCGCGCCGACGATGCCGTTACCGCCGAAAAAGTTGGCTTCTCGGCGATACATGTGCATGGACCCGCCGATGCCCTTCGCCGCGCCGTCCACGCGTCCCATGAGCTCTGCCATCACCTCCAACGGCGTCCCACCTCGACCGAGATGCACGCAGTGATCCCGATACGACGTCACGACCGCGTCATCCTTCGTCAACACCGTCTCCATGCCGACGACGACGGCTTCTTGCCCGTCGTACAGGTGACAAAATCCGCGAATAAACTTCCCCTTGTACAACACGTCAGCCGCGATCTCCAATCGTCGCATCATGTACGCCTGCGTAAACATATCGATGATCTCTCTCTTGGACGTCTCCACGATCTGCGACGGCGGTTCGATCAGGTGTCCCTCAAACGCCACCGGCGTCTCCACCGTCACGCGCTCGTCATCCGTCCCGCTCGCCGCTGAAAACGTTCGCGTCGCCCGCGTCGCAGCCTATCGCGCACCGATAAAAACACACACACACCGCGTCAGTCATCACCGCCCGTCTCATCGCATCGCGTCTCGTCTCCGCGCGTCTCGCGATCGCATCCATCACCGGTCGGATCATCCACCCCGACGCCGCACACTCGCGTCGTCGCGTCGTCGCGTCGCTCGCCTCGCGTCTCGCGCGCACCCGTCCTCGCGTCGTCGTCGACGCCACCGCGCGTCTCGCGATCGCGCCGAGCATGACGATCGCGCGTCGAGGAATCGCGTCGAGGACGGCGTCGACGCGGTCGTTGGGGAAAAACCCGGGTGTGGTGAGGTTTTTCGCGGCTCTCGCGGGGACGGCGCGGGAACGTCGCGCGGCGCGGCGCGGTGCGTCGTGATGCGTGTACTAGTCTACGTGGTATGCATGCGCTATGCGATCGTGCGCTCAGTCGTCGCTGTCGTCGCCGTCGTCGTCGGCGGAGGCCATGAGTTGGGCGAAACTGAGTTTGGGTTTGGCCGTCGTCGTCGTCGAAGGCGGCGCGGGCGGCGGCGACGCGCGTCGAACCGGTGCGGATGGTGGTTTCTGTGGTGCCTCTGACGTCGTCGCCGGCGCGGACGCTGGCGCGGGGCCACCGCCGACGAACATGGAGAACATGTCGTCGAACGTCTCGAGCGGCGCGGCGACGGCGACGCGCGGCGGCGTCTCGGCGCGCGTCTCCCTCGTCGGCGGCGTCGGCGACGGCACCGCGCGCACCGCCGGTGCCTCGACGAGTGATTCTCGAGGGACCGGCGCGGGTTCGGGCGTCGTCGCCAACGCGCGCGCGCGCGCGTTGGATCCGCACAGTCGTCGCGCTTCCTCTAAAAGCGCCTCGTCTGTGACGCGTCTGACGCACGCGTACGCCGACGACATAAGTGTTCTCGCGCCCGTCGCCGACGCGCCGATCGTCGTCGTCGGGCGCGCGGCGGGAACGCCGACGCCGTCGTCGTCGCCCTCGGAATCGGACACGACGTCGAACAGACTCGATCTCGGGCGCTCGTCGCGAGGCGCCGGCGCGTTCGCGTCGGCGTCGGCGTCGTCCTTCTTGGTCGTCGTCTTCCCCTTCCCTCGCGCCGTCTTCACGGGTGGCGGTCGCGCCGCCGCGAGCACGCTTCCCGGAAGACGTCGTCGCTTGACGCTCGCGCTCGCGCTCGCGCTCGCGCTCGCACCGGCGTCGCGCGTCGTCGAAGCGTCCATTTCCTCACCGGTGAGATGTCGGTCGCTCGCGCGCGTCATTCGACTCGACCGCGATCGGTACGCGTCGACGACTCGACGACCGTTCGCCGTTCACGCGTCGCCGGTCGTCCGCGCGCGCATACCCAACGCGCGTCACGCCTCGCGCGCGTCTCGCGATGGCGCGTCGTCTCGCATTCATTCGCAACCGCCGCGCCGCCCCGCCAGTTCCCGTCGTCCGTCGTCGGCGTCGTCGACCGACCGCGACGAACGATGCGAGGCGTCGCCCCGACCGCGCGCGTCGCCGTCACGCCTCGCGCGCGCGTCGCCGTCGCGCCTCGCGCGCGCGCGTCCGCGTTCGCGCGCGCGCGCGCCACCTCGATGAGGGTCACGCGCCGCGCGCCCGTCGCGCACGCGCGCGCGCGCGTCGTCGCGCGCGTCCAGGCCCCGGAGCGCGAGGAAGACGCGATTCCGTCCGATGATTTCAAACCCGAGGAACTCAAATTCCGAGACATTGTCTCGCTGTGGGTGACGCAAATCTTACAGACGTACGGCGACCGCGAGAGCAAAGATAACGCGCCCGTGTGCGAGGGCGTCATCGACGACTTGGTCGGTGGGCCCATCTTTTTGGCGTTGTACCCGTATTTTCGTCGATACGGTGGTGTGTTTAAACTCGCGTTCGGTCCCAAGGTGTTCATGGTGTTGAGCGATCCCGTCGTCGTGCGCGAGGTGCTCAAGGAGAAGCCGTTTTCATTCGACAAGGGCGTCTTGGCGGAGATTTTAGAGCCAATCATGGGTCAAGGGTTGATTCCCGCGCCGTACGCGATATGGAAAAACCGTCGTCGTCAACTCGTGCCGGGATTTCACAAGGCGTGGCTCGATCACATGGTGGGATTGTTCGGACACTGCTCGAGCGAGTTGGTGCGGAATTTGGACGCCGCCGCCGACGCCGACGAGACGGTGGACATGGAGGAACGATTTTGTTCGGTGAGTCTCGACATCATCGGTCTCGCGGTGTTCAACTACGATTTCGGGTCGGTGACGAAAGAATCTCCAATCATCAGCGCCGTGTACAACTGTTTACAAGAGGCGGCGCATCGAAGCACGTTTTATTTCCCGTACTGGAATTTGCCCTTCGCCACCGACATCGTCCCCCGGCAGCGCGAGTTTAAAAAGAACATGGGCATCATCAACGACACGCTGAATGGATTGATCGCGCAGGCGCAGCAGTACGAGGGCACGGATGATTTAGAGGAGTTGCAAAATCGCGATTACAGCAAGGTGAAGGACCCGTCGTTGTTGCGTTTCTTGGTGGACGTGCGCGGCGCAGACGTCACCGACGCGCAGCTTCGCGACGATTTGATGACGATGCTCATCGCGGGACACGAGACGACGGCGGCGGTGCTCACGTGGGGATTGTTTTGTCTCGTGCAACAACCTGAATTGATGAAACGCATTCAGGCGGACATCGATGAGGTGTTCGGAGACGATGATCGCGCGCCGACGTACGAGGATATTCAAAAACTCGAGTCGGTGCGTCTGTGCATCGCCGAGGCGTTGCGTCTCTATCCCGAACCGCCCATTCTCATTCGACGATGTTTGGAGGACGTCACCCTTCCCAAGGGCGCGGGCGATCGAGAGGTGACCCTCATCAAGGGGATGGACATATTCATCAGCGTGTGGAATCTGCACCGGTCGCCAGAGTGTTGGGAAAACCCGGATGAATTCGATCCGTTTCGATTCAAGCGCCCGTTCGCCAACCCGGGCGTGAAGGATTGGGCGGGATATAACCCCGATTTATTGACCGGTCTCTACCCGAACGAGATCGCGAGCGATTACGCGTTCATTCCATTCGGCGCCGGCGCGCGCAAGTGCATCGGCGATCAATTCGCCATGCTCGAAGCCACCGTCGCCATGACCATGACGCTTCGCCGCTTTGACTTTGAGCTCCAAAAGAACCCCGCCGACGTCGGCATGGAGATGGGCGCCACCATTCACACCGCCGGCGGATTACCCATGAAAGTCCGACGACGTCGACGATGATGCGTCCCGATGATTAATTTTCTTTCGGCGATATCGCCGAGCCGCTTGTAACATCGCCGCCGTCCCGTCGCCCCTCCGTCGAGGTTTGTCCCGACCCGCCCTCTGACCCGTCGGCAACAGAATCAATCATCGCTCGTCACACGCGCGCGCGTCATGGCGAACGACGATGCGAGCGAGATGATCGCCACGCGCGAGGAGATGAAACGCGCCAAGCTCGATCTCGGGTACAGAGACTTTTGCGCGCACTTGCTCATCCCTCTGAATGAGTGCCGACGGAAATCCTTCTACCTGCCGTGGAAGTGCGGACACGAGCGTCACGTGTACGAGAAGTGTCAATACAAGGAGTGCGTGTGATGCGCGGTGATGCGTTTATTGTTTTCGCCACGGGCGCGTGGGTTCGCGGGCGACGACGCGCGCGTGACGAGCGTCGATGAGGCGGGGGTGGCGATCGAGCGGTGGACGACGGACGCGCGATCGGACGACACGAGACGCGATATAGAGACACGGGAGGACGACGCGAGGACGACGACGCGAGACTGACGGTAACATTTCCCATCTCCTTCTCTGTCGATGACTAGGTACATGAAGCGCGTGGCGTCCATGAAGGCGTCGAAGGAGTGAGAGTTCTTAGCGGCGGGGCGACGGCGACGTGTGTAATATATACCCTCTTTTCGATGAAGCGCGGCGATGACCGACGACGACGTGCGAGCGATGCGGTGCGCGTGAATCGTCATGTGATGTTACAGCTTTGTGCGCGCGAGCGGGAGACGGACGGCGATGAGGATCGAATCGGCGACGTCGGGGACCTCGGCGGGGCGAAGCCGCTTGACCGACGACGCGTCACGAGCGCTCCTCGATCGCGTCGCGAGCGCCCCTCGCGCGCGTTCACGAGAAAGAATCGTACATTATACCTCGATGATACCCGCGGCGTCGAACACGTCCTCTAAAGGCGCGTGACTCCCCGTCGAGACGTCGTACGACGCGTACGCGAGCGCGCCGTCTCGAAACACAAACGTACCACCCTGTTGATATCCCTGCGACGGTTCCGGCGGTAACCACGGTTTCCAACGCCGCAAAACACCGAGTAAATCTTTCGCCCCATCCTTTTCCCATCTCTTCAGAATACTTTCGGGCGTCGCCTTTTCCAAAAACGTCTCTCTCGCGCCTTTTCGCAGACGCAACGCCGCGTACGTCGCCGACGTCTCGTCCGCGTGTAGCAATTCAATCGGGAAATCATTCTCTCTCGCGAAATCTCGCGCCCTGTCCAAAACACCGATGGACACCACGACCAAACGCACGCCTCGTCGCTCGAAGAGAGGAATCGCCTCGCGCGCGAGCTCCACCGCCCGTTCGCTCGCGAAGAATCACCCAAAACTTCTGAGAAACGTCACCACCGTCGTGCCTTCGTCGAGCACGAGGTCCGGGACGGTGACGCGCGCGCCGTCCGTCGCGCGCGTGATCTCGACGCCTTTCAAAGCGCGCAGAGGGTCGGCGGGGGCGCCCGCGGGGACGTTGATGCGCCGAGCGTGCTCGGCGCGAGTGATGATGACGTCTCGTTGAGTCGCCCGATGGCATCGTCGTCGTCGCGTCGTCGGGACGCGCGAGGCGATCGCACCGCGCGCGGTGAGCGACGCCATCGTCTCGCGTCCGCGCGTCGCGCTCGTCGCTCGCGCGCGCGGAGGCGACGTGTGTGGTCGACGTGACTCGACTCGACCGCACTCACCGTCGCTCGGTGTCTCGTCGTCACCGCGCGCTCGAGCGACCGCGCGCGCGGACGCGCCGAAGAACGCGCGCGCGATGTCCATTCGAGGCGTGCCGCAGTTGCGCGCGCTTCGACTCGTGTACTGCGACGTCACGGGCTCGTCCCGAGGCGCGAAAGATTTCATAACCTCGGGCGGCTGGGGAGAATTCGTCGCCCGCGTCGGCACCACCGCGTCGACGTCGACGACGTCCGAGGTCCAGCGCGGGTGTGATCCGCACGTGCGCGCGTCCTACGCGAACGGGAACGAAAAGACGGTGGGGTTGAAGAATCTGAGCGCGGACGCGGTGGCGACGCACTGCGCGTGGCTGGCGAGCGAAAAGGGCAAACCCGGGTCGAAACCGATGAAAGGACGGCACTTCACCAAGAGACCGAGCGTACAGGGACGATGGACGCCGTTTACGTTCGGCGGTGGGGCACCGTACATGGACGCGGAGACGCTGTCGTGAGCGAACGAACGAGACGGCGGGCGAGTCGAGGCGGCGGGGCTCGAGCTCGACGAGAGACGAGAGAGACGCGTTGTAATATTGATTTTAAACGGTAGACACCACGTTCGAACGCACACGACGCGCGCACGCACGTTATTTCCACCGCGCGGTCGTTCATCGAGCGCGACACCCACGCCTGATGTTCGCTCTCCCGCGTCTGCGTCTCCGTCGACCGGCGCCCAGTCAGCCTCACCCCCGCGCGTACGTCACAATCACGCGCGTCGAGCATGCGCGCGCGGTCGCGCGCGGTCGCGCTCGCCCTCATCGCGCACATCGCGTGCGTCGCGTGCGTCGTCACCGCGCGTCCGCTCGAAGAACCCGTCCGCGCCGACGCGTTCGTCGTCGTCCCGCGCGTCGCCACCGCCTCGACCGTTCGCGCGCGAGATTCGCGCGCGAGCGCACCGCCGTCCGATGCGCGCGAACTCGCGCTGTGCGCGTGCGCGTTCACGACGAGCGCGAACGGGCTCACGTGCGAGCGCGAGGGCGCCGTCATCGCCGGGTTCGAGGCGAGCGGCGAGTACGCCGGGCGCGACGCCGACGACGCGGGACTGGTGCCGCTCTCGCGGGCGATATGTTGCGTCCCGTGCGTCGGTGGGGACGACGAAATCGCAGATTTAAAGGTGAAGGATGTGTTTCCGGGCGTGGCGGACGAGGTGGACGGCGCGTCGGACGTGCGCGCGCTGCGACCGATGAGCGTCGACTGCGTTCCGGCGCGCGCGCCCGAGGGCGACCGGGGCGGCGCGACGTGTCCGCAGGGGACGTTTTTACAAGGATTCGAACGCGTGAATCGAGCGTCGGGGACGCACGGTGGATCGTTTTACTACCCTAAAGATGCCGGGGAGTGTTGCAAGGTGAAATTTGTGCTACCGAGCGGGAAAGCTTTGGGCGTCGACGCGTGCGAGTGCGCGACGGAGGACGGCGTCGACGCGTCGTGCGGACAGACGAACGCGCCAGACGCCGTGGCGGCGAACGGCGCGGTGGTGACTGGGTTTGCGTCTCTCATAAGCGCCATGGGCGCGCTCGGTTCACCGATGCTCGTGCCGGCGACGCCGCTTCGGTGTTGTAAGACGTGCGTGCGAGACGACGCGACGCCGCAACCGCTCAGCGACGGGTGTTCGCACTTGAATCGATGCAGTGGCCACGGTGAGTGCGTCATCGACGGACACTGCGAGTGTCACGCCGGGTGGATCGGCGACGATTGCGGCGCCGTGGACGAGGGATCGAACGGAATCTACGGACAATCGTGGCAGTACGCCGTCATGCTCTGCGGTGTCGTCCTCGGATGTTGCGCGCGCGCCATCCTTTGCAGACACGTCGAACAGATGAACATCATTCGCGCGCAGCGTTTGATGATGCAAGAGCCACTGTTGCGCCGACGAGAGGAGAACACTGTCATGGACGAGTGGGAGGAAGCGAGCGATCTGAGCACGTCTGAGGAGGACCCGGATTCGGACGATGACGACGAAGATCAAAGCCGAGACTCACGCGTCGCCGTCGCGCTCGTCAACCCCGTCTCCGGGAGTTCGGACGACGATGACGATGGCGAACACAACACCGCGGACATCGGCGAGATTCCACTCGCCTCTTCCGTCGAGGCGTCCGAAGACGACGCCGGCGAAGAAGACGCCGCCGCGAAAAAGACGACGAAGCGACGCAGCGGCGTCCCCGGAAGCGAATGCGTCGTCTGCATGACCGCCCCCGTCCAGTGCGTGCTCATTCCCTGTGGACACGCGTGCATGTGTCGAGGATGTTCTCGTCGCATGCGTCGATGCCCGATCTGCCGCGTCGCCGTAGACCGGCGTCAAAAATTGTATATGGGCGCGTAAACGCGTCCCCGTTCCTGTAAAAAGAAATGACGTGTACGTTCACCGTCCGCACGCCTCGTCGCGCGCGTCGACATGCGCGCGAACGCCCGAACGACGTCATGTACGCGCCTCGCGTCTCGCGCGCCCGCGTCACGACGCGTCTCGAGACGTCGCGCGGCGTCGACAGCGTCGTCATCTTCGCCGTCTTCGTCATCGTGCGTGCTCCTTCTCGGTGAAGACGACGACGATCTGCGCGTCGTCGAGCGCGCGGTGCGCCGCGTCGTCGACGCGACCGGTGTGGACGTCGTGCGATTGACGCACGCGTCGAGCGAGGGCGCGACGAGAGACGGACGGGCGTTGGCGCTGTCGACGCGAGAAGACGAGACGCGAGGCGACGGCGACGGCTCCGACGACGACGTCGCGTCGACGTCGTACGACCTGCGCGAGGCGTCGGGCGAAGACGCCGCCGTCGTCGCGCTCGATCCCACGGATGGATTACTCGCGAGATTGGGGCGCACGTGCGCGCTCGCGATCGTCGTGGCGAGAGCGCCGTGTTTGGGCGAGGACGTCTTCGGACATCGAGCGGCGAGGAGCGCGAGACGGTGCGCGGTGGCGGGCACGCCCACCATCCTCGCGAGCGTGCCGACGACGTCGAAAAAAGTAAACATCGAACCGTGCGCGGAGGCGTTGGAGGCGGTGCTTCGTCGAGCGTGGGAGGTGATTCCGAACGCGCCGCGGAATAATCCGAGGTCGCACTTTCCGTTTCCCACGAGGGGGCGATGGGCGAGTTTAGGCACCGCGCAGCTTCCCATGGACGACGAGCTCGCGGCGAGCGTGTTCGCCTCGAACGCGAACGATTTCGCGTCTCTCGATTGTTGGTCGCTCGGTGGGTTCGGAGCCGTGCCACATTTTGGCGGCGGCGGCGGCGGCGGGACGGAGTTGTCGCCGAGAGAGAGGCGCGAGGCTCTCCGCGACGCGTTTCGAGACGCCGACGTGTTTCTGAGCCTGAGCGTGCCCCCGACGTGGGTGCCGGCGAAAGGATTCTCGGCGACGCGTCCCGGCGTTTTGTGGCGACAGGAGAGGTGTCGAGCCGTTGCCGCCGACGAAGACGCCGCCGACGAAGACTCCCGGACGCCCGCGTCGACGCGAGATCGATTCGGACGGACGCTCCCTGCGCAGGACTTATCCACTCCGCACCCCACCGAAAAAGACGCGAGATTTGTTCGTCAACTCGCCACCGAACGTCTCATCGACGATCGCGCCGCCGCCACGAACACCGCCGCCACGAACACCGCCGCCGCCGCCGCCGCCGCCGTCCCTCCCCGCCCCCTTCCTCGCGCCTTCGTCGTCTCCGACGGCGTCGTCGTCGCCGACGACTCCCCTCGAGGCGACGTCGACGCCGTCATGCGCGGCGTCGCATCCATCACTACCGTTCCCACCTGGCCACACGGTCACTCGTTCGCTATCCTCGACGCGCTCGCCGTGGAGTCGCTTCGCGCCGACGCCGACGGCGTCCCCGCCTACCTCGCCGTCGCCTCCCACAACGCCGTCGACGCGTCTCGATGATCACGCGCGGATCGCTCCGACCGAATGTCATCCCACAAATCACGCAGTCACCATCCATCGCGCGTTCTCTCTCGTCCGTCGCGTCGTGCCTCGCCGCGCGTCCCGTCCCGTCACGGACGGTCCACGTCGACGCGAAGAGTCGTGCGGGCACACCTCGACGCGCGCGGGCGCGCACGCGGTCGACGCGCGCGTGGGCGCGAGACGAGAACGCGCGTCGTCATGGCCGTCGTCTCAGCCGCGCGGGCGTTCGGTGATGAACTCGCGTCGTTCGACGTCGCGTGGGTGCGCAAAAAGAGCCAAGATGGCTTTCTCATCTTTCCGTGCGTGGGGAAATCGTGGTACGGTGAGGACGGCGGAGGAGACGCCCCGATGTCGAGCGTGTTGGCGATGTATTGCGTGTTCGACGGACACAAGGATAACACGGCGATGCTGTACCTAGAAAAGCACTTGGGGAAGAATCTGGAGCACGAGTTGCGTCTGCTCGCGGCGGACGCGAGGAGTAAGGGTGGGCGAGAGGAGGATGAGACCGCGCTGGAGCACGGTATACGGCGGGCGCTCGTGCGGACGGAGGAGGAGTACGGTCGGAGTAACATGATGGGGTGTTTTTTTTGTCACGGACGTGCGCCGGAGGGGGGCTCGACGGTGGTGATTGTGGCGTTGCAACGCGCGGCGGTGGATCGACAGGGTACGGATTCGTTCGCGATAGATCTGGTGTGCGCGAACGTGGGAGATTCTGGGGCGTTGATGATGCCGCATCCGTCAGAAGTTGAGGACATGAGGCCGGAGGATCTCGGAAAGCACGTTCGATTGAACCGGGAGCACAACCCGGACGACCCGTTCGAGGCGAGACGTTTAATCAGCGCTGAGTGTCGATTGGCTCGATTGCGCACGCGTGACGGCGACGAGGTTGGGCCTCTGAGAGTCTTTCCGGGAGGGTACGCGGTGTGTCGAGCGTTCGGTGATTTCGATCTTCCCGCCATTGTGTGCGACCCCGAGTTTACTCGCGTGCGCATGCCGGAGAAAGGATGCCGTCTTCTCGTCGCCTCCGACGGCGTGTTTTCAGCTTTGAAGGATAGCACCGTCGCTTCAGAGTGTTCACAGTTCAAGGACACGGATGCGTGCGCGGCGGGCATCGTACAAAAGGTTTTAAAAGTCCGCGGCGTGCACGACGACATCACCGCCATTGTGGTGGATTTGCCGCCAATCGCAAAGATCCGAGACTACGTGCGAGCGTCTCGACCGTCGGTCGGACCCATCAGAAGAGTGACCGGTTTTGCTAAGGAGCCCGAGCCCTTGTCACGAGAGCAAGAGATGGAGATCAGGGACGCGGAGAGCGTCGACGTCACGGTGCACCAGGGGCGAAACTTCGGTGATTTTTCAGCCAAGAAAATATACGACGAATTCGACGTTCAAGATCTCATAGGTCGAGGTATTTACGGCTCTGTTCGTCGTGCAAAGGATCGCGTTTCGGGCGAAATCGTCGCGGTAAAGTCTATTTTGCGCTCTCGCGTGTTAGCGAGTGCCATCAGGGACGAGTGCGACGCGTTGCAAGTCTTGTGTGGGCACCATCCAAATTTTCCATCAAAGTTTATGATTTACGAGGATCATCCAATGTTGAAGAGCGAGGTGACGCACATAGTCACCGATTTATATAGTGGTGGGACGTTGCTTCAGGCGATATCTTCGCGCGGTTTGTTCGATGAAGGCGACTGGTGTGTCTGCGCGAATCAGCTTCTCGGAGCGGTGTCCTTCATGCACTCGTTGGGCGTGGCGCATCGAGATTTGAAACCAGACAATATCATGCTCAAAGAACCGTGGTCGTCCACGCCAGGCACTATACCGTTTCTGAAGATAATCGATTTCGGTAGTGCGACGTTTTGCCTATCCAACGAAACCATGAGAGGCCACGTTGGAACCAAGTTTTTCAGCGCTCCCGAATGTCTTCGGAAGAAGCCGTACACGAAGAAATGCGACGTGTGGTCCGTGGGTGTGCTCCTCATGGTGCTGCTCAAGGGCTTTCCGTCAGGTTTGGAAGTCGATGGTCAGTGGCGTTCGCTCCATCGAGGCGAAGAACCGACGTTTCCGTCGAACATTCCGAAGCATTTCATCAAGCTCATCAAAGCGGCACTTGTTATGGATCCCACACGCCGACCGAGCTGTGGAAGCATTCTGAAAGCCGCGAACGAATGGCTCGGTACCTCATTCACGCATAATAGAGTGTTTATGAGTCCCACGAAGAGTCGTCCCGCCCGACCGTTACCTCTACCGAAAGATTTCAAGGCGGCACACGATCTACACGTCGAAAACGTCAAGGCGACGAGCGTCGTGCAAGATCAACATCAGGACCACGAAGAGGAGGATATTTCAGTGTACAAAGGCAACAGCTGGCAATTAGATTTAAGTATAGAGAAGGGTATGCCACAAAATGCCTCTGGAGGCGCGCTCGACGTCGTTGAAAGTTTGAGCGCGCACAACAACACGTTGGTGTTTCAGAGACACGTCATGGACATGTTGAGTGTCGTCGCGACTCCAAAAGAAATTCGAGACGTGCTGAAGAGCCTCAAACTGAAACTTGGGGGACGAAATCATGCTCAGAAGCGGTCGTTCGACGCCGAAGGGCACGAACACACGTGGTGTCCGGCGCTGGTGTTGGAGGAAGCTGTGGAGGATAGCGGCGCCGTTGACGTCTTGGCGCAACTCAAGCTCGCGAGACATCTCACCGGACTTCCTCCGGAAGAGTTATTGATCGACATGACCACGTTATCCAATCTCGACACGCTGCACGAGCGTCACAAGCACGTCTTCAACGCCTTCTCCAAGCACACTGCCTGCAGCGCAAGTAGCGTGGCGGAGGTGTCCGCGTCGTCCTCGCCGGCGAAACTCAACCCCGCGGAGCTGAGCGCCATCGACGACGAGCGTCGTTTAGTGCAATCCGACGCGCACACGGACATGGTTCGCGCCATGATCGCGCGAGGATTGAGTTCGTACGATCTCACGAGTTACGCGAAAGAGCCCGCGGAACCGTCCGAGCTCACGGTGCGAGGAGGAAGCGCGTGGTTCTTTGAGGATTGGAGCAATAGCTCGGGAGCGAAACTCGAGCGACTCAAACCGGACCATTCGTGATTATTCTTGTGTATTGAAACTACAATGTGCGTACATAAACAACCACGCGCGCCCGCGCGTGCTCGCGATCCCCCCTCAAACGAGCCCGCCTTCACAATCGCTTCTACATCCCGCCCGCACCCTTCGAGTACGCCTGCAGCACCACGTGCGAGATCATCTTCGTCGCCTCCACGTACCTATCCGTGCACTTCCCCAGACACTGCGCCTCCGAGCTCGACATCGTCGACGACGGTTTCGTCACGCACTTTTGGAAACACTTATCGCGCACCGTCGTGAAGAACTCCTGCGCGTACGCGTTCGCGAGCTCCGCCTTCACCTGCGACATGACCATTTCCGGATTTTGTTCGTGCGCCATCTCGCTCGCGCCCCGTCCCGCGCCCTGCCCGCGCGTCGCCGTCTGTCGTCCGACACTCGTGCGTGCGTGCACTCATGCGGCGCCCCGCGCGACGACGTCCCTCGCGTCACACGTCGCCGCGCGCGCCTCTCGTCGCCATGGGCCGACGCGCGCGCGACACCACGGACATCGATGACGCACTCGCGCTGCTCAACGCGCAGACCGCGGCGCTGGCGGACGCGCCGAGCGCCGAGCGCGCGCCGGCGGCGCCGCACGGCGGCGGCACGAAAAAACGCCGCGCGCGCGACGACCGCGTCGACGCCGACGACGCCGCGCGCGGTGACGACGACGATGACGCGCTCACCGAGGCGGCGATCGAGGCGAGACGCGCGTCGCACGAGCGAGAGATGCGCGAGCGGACGAAAAAGTATCTCGTGGGGGAGCGCGTGTCGAGCAAGGGCGTGAGCGACAAGAAGACGAAGGCGACGCTGCGGGAGAATCAAAATTTAGCCGAGGAGGCGGCGAGAGCGGCGGCGACGCACGAGAAATGGTTGTTAGCGGATGAGGTGGGGTGTTTGGAGGCGGAGGACGGGGAGCGGACGTATCAGTATCAACAGCGGGACATCGTGAAGAGCGTCGACCTGAACGCGGCGGACAAGGCGTTCGATTTGGACGTGCCCGGAACGGGACGGTATTACGTAGATTATTCGCACAATGGGCGAGAATTGTTGTTGGCGTCGAGTGAGGGGGCGCTGAGTATGATGGAGTGGCAGAGACATCACATGATCAGCGAGACGGATGCGAGAGAGACGGTGCGAGACGTCACGTTTTTGCACAACGAACAGTTTTACGCGGCGGCGCAAGACAGGTACACGTACATTTACGATAAACGTGGATTGGAGGTGCACTGTTTGGACGAGCACATGCACGTGAATAAACTCACGTTTTTACCCAAACATTTCTTGTTGTGCTCGGTCGGGACGCAGGGCATCTTGAGATGGCAAGACACGACGTACGGGAAAATCGTCGCGCAGTATCGCACCAAACTCGGCGAATCAAACGCCATGACACACAGCAATTACAACGCTGTTGTGCACTGCGGGCATAAAAACGGCACCGTGACGCTATGGAGTCCAAACCAAGGCACACCGTTGGTGAAGATGCTGTGTCATCGCGGTCAGGTAAAGGGCGTCGCTGTGGACAACTCTGGGAAATACATGGTCACCTCGGGCGCCGACGGACAAGTCAAAGTTTGGGATTTACGTACGTATAAGCCCGTGCACGCGTATTATTCGGCGCAACCGTCCGACCACATTCAAATATCTCAGCGCGGTCTCCTCGCGGTGGGATGGGGGAGCACGGTGCAAATCTGGAAGGACGCGCTCCAGACGAAGCAAAATTCTCCATACATGAAGCATCAGTTTTCGCACGGACAAAAAATCAACTCTATGAAATTTTGTCCGTACGACGATATTCTCGGTGTCGGTCACTCGCGCGGATTTACGAGTTTACTCATTCCGGGCTCGGGCGAACCGAACTTTGACACGTACGTCGCGAATCCCTTCGAAACGAAGGGTCAACGTCGCGAGAACGAAGTCGCGCGATTGCTCGACAAGCTTCCCTCGGAGACCATTCAACTCGACCCTGATTCCATCGGTAAGGTTCGTGCGGTGCCCAAAGAAGTTCAAGCCGAGCGTCGCAAACAAGCGATCGACGCCGAGTTATCGGCGAGGAAGCAGCAGCGCGAGAAGAATGAAGATAAGACGAAGATGAAGGGTAAGAATAAAACGTCAAAGAGGTATAGAAAGAAGCAGCTCAACGTCATCGATGACAAAAAGCTCGCAAAGATGGAGGCGAAGCGGTTGCGCGAAGCCGGCATCACAGAAAAGCGCGGTCACGTGGCGGCTCCCGGAGAATCGGCCGGGGCTGCCTCGACGGCGCCTGTGGCTCCGGAGAACGTATCGAAGGCGCTTCGACGCTTCTACAAGTAGACTCGTGTAAAAAAAGTACAGATAGGGATAAAACGTTCATCGCATGCTAATGCTTTTCGTCTGATTAAAATTCGTTTATTGTCTATATGCGCGCACGCACGATGGCGAGCTCGCGCTCGCTTTGCTTATCGTCTATTCTACGTCCTCCCATTCGTCGAACATGTCGTCCACGGCTCTGTCTACTTCCGCCGCGACTTCGTCTTCCACCTTGACTTCTTCGGGTTTCGCCTCTTTTTGCTTTTGCAGCGCCGAGAGGAGCGCTTTGAGATACTGTTCTTGCATCTCGGAGTTGCCCGACGGCTTCGAATCGCCATCCTTGCCGTCTTTATCGGCGTTTTCCTTTTCCTGCACGGCGTCCTCCTTTTCAAAGGCGTTTCGCGTGACCCACTCGGGTTGAACCTTGATGGCGTCCAACTCGGCTTGTTTTTGCTGTTCCTCCGCCGACGATCCGAGCTCGACGACGAACTTTGTCTCCTCCAAGTGTACGTCCAACGCCGCACCGCCGCGCCGGCCTCCACCGCCGCCACCGCCGCCACCCTTGTTCTGCGCGTACCGCTTTCTCGCCACGGCCCACTCTGTCAACGTCCCATACAACGGCGCCGGCGTTCGCATCGCCTTGGCCAACTGTGCCTCCAACGGCTTGAACTGGCGTTCGAGCTCGTTAAACCGTCTCTGTAAGCTTTCCTTCGTCTCGCGCGCTGCCCCTTCGGGCTCCGGCGCGCCGTCTTTCCCCGCTTGTTTCACCTCGCACCCGCAATTCGCGCACTTAAAAATCATCTCGACGGGATCCAACAGCGCCGCCGCGTCCAAACTCGAGTACGTTTTCCCACAAAACTCAGCCGGCCCGACGCACACGTACACCTCGTGCACCTTACCCTTATCCACCGCCTGTCTCGCGTGCTTTTTAATCATGTGCAACCTGTACCTCGTCACGTCCAACGCCCGTCCGTAATTCAAAGAACACCACGTCACCGTCTTCTTCACGTCCGGCGCGTCCGTGATCCCTCGCTCCGCCAACGCCTGCGCCCTCGCTCGATCTTTCTCCCGCACGTGCGCTCGAGACACGAGCTTCTCTCGCTCCAGGTACGCCAACAACTTGCGCACCTGCTTAAAGCTCAACCTGAGATCGCTCGCCAAATCATCCTCTCTCGTCCACGTCCGTCTCGTGAGCGCGTCCACGACCACCTCCACCACCCTCGGATCGTCCAACTTGGTCTTCTTATCGATCACCGGCGCCTTGACCGCCGCGGGCGTCGCGCCGACGACGTCCAGAGACGTCGTCGCGGTCGTCGCCCCCGCGCCCACGCGCGCCGGCGTCCCCGCGGGCCCGCGCGCGGGCGCCGCGTTCAGGCGCTCCTTGGCGTACGACGTCGCGTAAAACGCGCGCGCCGTCATGCGCATCAGCTTTTTATGCTCCGACATCGCGAGGCGCGCGCGGCGACGACAACGCGCGCGCTCTGACGTCTGAGCGTTCGATCGGAAAACATTCCATTCGTTTGCGCGTGCATTCAATCGTCGAGGATTGGGACGACACAGCGGCGCGCGCGACGACCCGACCGATGGTGACCGAGTCGCGAGGCGCGCACGAACCCCCGCGGTCAAAGTTCGCGCAGCAGGAGCTTCCGGCGACGCGACCGGTGTTGACGCCGGCGTTCACGGGGAAGGTGGCGATCGCGCTCGCGGTGGTGTTCTTGGGCGTCGGTGGGGCTGTGTATCGCGACGTGCGGGATTTGACGGTGGTGTCGAAGCGATACGACGATGAACCGTCGTGTGTGAGTGGGTTTTTCCCGACCCAGGCGGAGAAAAAGATGCAGCGGTCGTACGCGGGGGTTGGGACGACGTGCGCGGTGACGCTGCGCGCGGACAAGGCGATGAAGGCGCCGGTGTACGTGTACTATGAGCTGGGTAATTTTTTTCAGAATCATCGCTCGTACGTGAGGGATATGGATTACTTTCAACTCAAGGGCGAGGCGAGTCAGGGTTTGTGCACGACGCACACCACGACGGCGAGCGGGGCCGACATCGTCCCGTGCGGCGTTCGAGCGTGGAGTTTCTTCAACGATAGTTTCGCCATCGAGGTGAATGGACAGTCGGTGACGTTGGACGACACTGGAATCGCGTGGAAAAACGATCTTAAGTATCGTCTGGGATCGTACGCACCGGAAAATATGAACACGGATCAAACGACTCGCGGAGGCGGACGAATCACTGGTTCAACCGTAGACGACGACGAGCACTTCGCGACGTGGATGCGCACGCCTGCGTTGAGCACGTTCCGGAAATTGGTGGGGCGATTGGATACTGATATTCCCAAGGACACCGATATCACGGTCACCATCGACAGCCGCTACAACGTGTATCCGTTCGACGGCTCAAAAACTGTGGTCATCGCGAATAGCGGACGCTACGGCGGTTACAACATGGCGCTTCCGATCATGTACCTCTTCTGTGGTGCGTTTTGCTTCGTGTTGAGCGTCGTGTGCCTGGGCATGTCGTACTTGACGAACAAACGCGAGGACGTGCGCATCGAATAACGCGGCGAACGACTTGTAAAAATATCGCACATCTTTCAAAATTCAAAAGCGTCTCTATTCTCCTACTGTTATTCGAGTTATTCATACAGGTACATCGCATCTCGTCGAGTGCTCCCTATCTCTAACGTCGTCGTCGTCGCGATCTTTGCTCCTCCGGGTCGACGCCGACTTCTGCCGCTTGGTCCGTCGTGGCTCCCGCGGACGCCGGCTTGGCGCTCTTGCGTTTGCGGGCGGGAGTGCTCGCGGTGGTATTTTCAGACAGAGGTCCGGGCGACACCGGCGGCGAGGACACGACGACGAGCGCCGTGTTAGTGTCGACTTCATCGTATTCTTCTTCGCTCTCGTAATCATCGAATTCATTCTCAATGTCGCGGTCCCCGACGTCCACGATGGCGTCTCGTCTCGCGTTTCTCTCCGGCATGGAACGCGTCCCGCCGGCGAAAGACAACTTGGTTTGTTTCATCGATTTACCACCCTTCGGCTTGGCGGAAGAGGTCGACGCCTTCGAACGCGAGCGTTTTTGCGCAGCGGTCGCCGTGTTCGTCTTGCTCGCGGCGTTGGAAGTGGAGGCGATGGGCACGGATCTCACGATGACGTAACCGCGCGGTAAATGGCTGTAATCCCCGAGACCCGGTTGCGCGCCCTCTTTCACCGGTGGTCCGCTCGCCATGAACGCCGTCGTCTTGTACAATTGTGTCGGATACACGATGTGTCCCGGGAACTTGCTCGTGTCCCATCCTTTCGCGCCAGCCTGGTCGTTGACGAGCAGCAAGGCCAAATCGCTCAGAGAGTAAATCAAATCAGAGTTACTCGGCGTCACCTTGTCGAGCGTCGTCTTTAAGCGTCTCAACATTTTACACGTCACGGGAATGGCGTCACCATTCGTACCATGCGTCAACGAGGAAATTGCCGCGGACAAAATCAATTGCACTTGGCGCCACTTTTGACCTCGATCCTCCATGCCTTCCTCCGCCGTCTTTGGCGCGAGCGGATGACGGGTGAGAAGGAATACCATGTACACGAGCACGTACTCAGGCATGTGCACGATCAAAAACTTGGAAGTGTCGTCCTTTGACTTTTTCGCAGCCATTTGTGCCGCCACAGCCGTGGATCGCTGACGCTGTGCCGCTACCCAGGTCGCGAACGTATCCGTCGCCACGTCGCGAACGCTCTTGTCTTTGTCGACGAGCGCGGTGGCGAGCGTGGCAGCCCACATCATCGGCAACATGCGATCACTCGGTCGAACTACGAGGCCCTTCTTCAACTTTTCAATCATCTCGCGTCGTATCGTCGCGGCTTCGCATTGATGCAAGAATAGCGACACGCACACCCACGCGTCGGGCTTCACCAAACCGATGGCGCAGTTGCGGGAGATGCTCACCATTGCCTTGCACGCCGTGAAGCGGAGGTGCACGCCATCGGCGGCGGAGTAATCCGAAAACACCCCACCGTCCTTGTATGAATTCGGATCGGCGTAGCTATGGAGTAATTCAATGGTACGAATCGTGAACGACGATTCGACTGTGTCGGCCGTTGATTTGTGCGAAGCGGCTCTGGCGAGAGTCTTGAGACCGAGCGCTTGAACATTCGTGAGGTCGCTCACCACCCCGACCGCGAGCCGTTGCGTGGGCGGCGGTCGCGTCAAAAGTGTGTGCGTTATGTATTGTTCGACTTCAGCGAGTTGCAGCATGAACGTCTGCTGATAGAGAGCGCCAATCGTACCAATCGCTCCGAGCACCGCCGGTAAATCTGCGTCAGAGACGACATCCTCGGCGAGAAGATCGACAATGTGAAGGTACACTTCACTGAGTTGACCAGCGGTAGCACCCGCGATGATATCGACCGAATCAATTTGTTCCTCTAGATCCATTTGCAAAAGTCCGAGAGCCTTCGTGGCCAACTTCGCTTGCTTGCGATCGCCGGAGGTGCACTTCGCCTTCAGCTTTTGCCAAATAGATCCTCGATGCGGAGTAACCTTAAGCGCCGCCGCGGCTTCGGAGGCAACCTTGCACGTGGACGTCACGGTGCGTTCATCACGAGCGCCAAGTAATTCATCGATTTCGTCGCCGCATCCTGAAAACAGCTTCGGAAACGACTCCGCGAGAGTGCACAAGTGTTCGAGAGCGACGACCACTCCTTGAGGAGTGCTGGAACTCTTTGAGCTCTCAGCCGCGCGCGTCGCCTTGCACGCCGCTTTGAGCGTCCCACGCACGTGTTCACGACCGAACGGCGCGGATTGTATCTTGATCATCAGAGCCTTCATGAAATCTTGGTCGACAGAGTTTGAACTCGACTTGGCGCGTTTCAGGGCATCTTCTTCTGCGCTCACAGCGTTCGAGAAAGACGTTTCGGGATTCAAAACCGTTTGTATGCATCGGAAAATGTTGCCATCCTTTTGAGAGTGCAACCCGGCCATGGCCGCCTTCGCCTTTTGCTGGTCTGGAAAATGAACTTTGATGGCGTCGATGACGCGCATCAGCGCCGCGTCTCCATCCTTCTTGCTCATAGTCGACAACTTGGATCGGACCAAAAAGTATTCTCGCATATCAGCTTGCACGCGCGCCTTGGCGGCTAAGTAGTGTTTAAGACACTTGACCGTGAACGCGTCCGCGAGGTTTAACGCTCGCAACCAAAACGTACTGCGCACATCCGCAGACATCTTCGTCGGGAAGAGCGTGGCAATCACCGGTTCGACGACGTGCAAGCGAACATCCGGAATCGTGATCGCGCGAAGGATGGCACACGGAATCCAATCGAACCGTTTCGCTTCCCAGGTCGGTGCGTCTTCCGCGCAGCGCTGAGCGTACGCACGGTAGACGATGCACAGACGCTTGAGCGCTGTTTTGCGCACCGCGGATTTCTTATCCTTGATGCGATCGCCGACGTCGGAGACGAGCTCGAGCGGGAACAACTCACTCGAGGTCGGCTTCTCCAGAACATCACAGAGCGCGTTCACCGCCGCCAACCTAACCTGGTCGTCGTAATCACACAGACGCTCGCGAAGTTGCTTGATTACCGTCGCCGCCGGAACGGAGGAGAGACTCGCGTTCGGATCGACGCGCGTCTTCAAAAACTTGGAAGCCCACTTGATCATCTCTGAACGAACCTCTACCGCCTTATCACTGAATCGACGAACGAATTCGAGCAATAAATGCGGGTACTCTTCCGCCGTCAACGAACCCTCGTACGCGAACACTCGCCCAAAGAGTTTCACGGCGCGCAGGCGCATGCTCAAATCGTCCGCCTGCAAGTCATCTGTCACCGACGGCCACACCGTGACGAGAGCCGTGGGATCAGACACCGCAATCTCTTCGATTATGTCGACGTGGCGCTTACTCAACGGCGCGAGCGCGTCTTCTTCATCGACGAGTCCGTGCATCGCTTGCGTCAAAAAAGTCTGAATCGGCGCGTGCAGCTGATGCTCGCACTTTCGAACGAGTTCCGCCGCCAATCTGTACGCCGCCGGATTTTCCGTGCGCACGGGATCGATCAAACGCGACAAAATCTCACACACGACGTCCGACGGCACGGGCGTGTCCTCATCGCAGCTCTCCTCGATCATCGTCGACAAAACCTTGCCCACTTCCTCCGCCACCGCCGTCGAGTTGGACGCGTTCGTCGCGTCGAGCAACACCTTGAACAAATCCCGCACCAACGTCTCCGCCCCGTCGCAATCTAAATCTAACATCGGCACGCACAACCCAATATTCGCCACGTTCACCAACAGACTCTTCGCCGCCTCGAACTCCTCGCTCTCGATAGATCTCAGGCTTCCGAACGCGTCCATGAATAATTCGTACACGTCTCGCATCGCCTCCTCCCCCTCCACGGGCGCCTCCGGCGCGCACACCCGCATCAAATCCGACACACACAGCGCCACCAACACCCGAACACGTTTATTCTCGTGCGTCATCAACGATCGCTGCGTCAACGCCTCCGCGCTCGACTGTAATCGCTTCGCCCCTTCGCCGCCCTGGTCGACGCGACTCAACGCGTCGGCGAGCCCCTGGATCCGCGTCGACGCCACCGTCGTTCGTCAGTCCTCGCGCGTTCGATCGCGTCTCGCGCGAACAGCGCGCGTCACGAATCACCCCTTGTCTCACGTCGCGTCCCGTCGCGCGGTTCCGAGACACCGCGCCGTCGTCCTCGCGCATCGTCGTCGTCGTCGTCGTCGTAATTTTCAAAATTTCGCGCGCGCGCACCTCGAGCGTCTCCACCGTCGCCGCCGTCGCCGCCGCCGCGCCGCCGCGCTTCGGCGCGCCACCGCGTCGAAGCGCGTCGCATCTCTCCACGCACGCATCGACGAGCGCGACGCTCGACTCGGCGCGCATCGTGTCGCGTCGACGTCTGGCGACGACAGCCCGCGAGGTGCGCGTCGGTGGCGCCGTCGTGTGTGCGCACTCATATGGGTTTTCTTTATGTGTGCGCACTCATATGGGTTTTCTTTGTGTGCACTCCGTCGGGGCGCGCGACGTCGATCGAGCGACTCGGCAGAGTTGGACGCGCGCGCGAGGACGCCGGGCGCGCCGACGGTCGAGGTCGAGGTCGAGGTCGAGGTCGCGCGGTCGGTCGGTCGCGCGGTCGGTCGTCGGTGGACGGAAGACGCCGGAGACGACGAGGGCGCCATGGCGAGTCGAGATCAAAAAGCGACGGATAACGCGGTGAGAGACGCGCTGTTCGGCGCGCTCCTGCGTAAGACCGGAAATCGCACGTGTTTTGATTGCGGGTCGCCGTGTCCGAAGTGGACGAGTAAGAATTTCGGCGTCTTCGTGTGTTTGGATTGCAGCGGCGTGCACAGGTCGCTGGGCGTGCACGTGAGCGCGGTGAAGAGCGCGAACATGGATAGGTGGACGGACGGGGAGTTGGACGTGTTCAGGGTGACGAAAGGGAACGATAAAGCGAGGGCGTTTTTCTCAAAGCATGGATGGAGCTCGGCGGAGAGAGGGAGGATTGGACAAAAGTATACGTCGCGCGCGGCGATGTTGTACGTCAAGCAAATCGCAAAGGAAGTGGAGGCTCTTCGAGCGGATGGAGAGGCGCCGACGTCGCCGCGGTCGCCGAGGGATGGTGTTGGGATGGAAGAGAGTGATTTCTTCAAGATGGCGGAGAAGGAAGCGGCGCCGGAGGTGGCCAAGGTGCAGGCGGCGGAGAAGCCGACGGCGGCGCAACAGCCCAAGATTGAGGTGAAACGCGTCGAGGCGAAGAAACCGCTTCCATCGAAGCCGCGCAGTTCCATTTTCGCTAAGCGACCGATGATGAGCTTGCCGAAGACGAAAACGGCGTCGGTGAACCAGGCGGTCTCGTCACCGGGGGTGAGAAGCGTTCTCGCGGAGGAACCTATGCCCGAGTCGCCCGTCGAGGTGAAGCCACCGTCGCCCGTGGTTGAACAGACGCCGTCGCCTGCGCCGGCACCGCTGCCGGTGAAGCAGCCGTCGCCCGTCGCGGCGCCGATCACGAAGCCGTCCAACATCGGAAGAACGGCGGACGGCCACGTGACGTTGCTGAACCCAAAATTCACGTCCAAGTCGACGGAGACATCGAAGCCCGCAAGCGGCGCCTACAGGCCGAACTACTATGCCAATCCCGATCCTCGCTATGGCGTGCACAACGCTCAAGGCGCGCAAGCGTCGTCTGTGAATAGGTATGCGCCTTCGAGTGACAACGCCTCGAGCAGAGGTTACGGGAACAACATGAGCGCCGTGTCCTCGAATCAATACGGCGGTAACCAGTACGGCGGTAACCAGTACGGTGGTAACCAATACGGTGGTAACCAGTACTCGCCGTACGATGAAGATGATGACATGGATTTGCAGGCAGCGCACCTCATGCAACGCGTCCGTGTCGCCGCGCACACCGACTTGCAAGCTGTAAAGAACGTGGCGAGTCGAGGTGTGAACATCGTGAAAGGAGTCGCGTCGGCGATCTACGATGAGCTCCAACGATGATTTCTCACAAGAAGGCTAGTTGTAATTCAGTTTTATACTCAGCATCGTGATGTCCTCTAACGGCCTATCGCGCTTATCGCACTTCACGTTTTCGATCGCTTGCACGACGTCCGAGCCTTTGGTCACGCGACCGAACACGGTGTGCTTACCGTCGAGCCACGGTGTGGCCACCGTGGTGATGAAAAATTGCGAACCGTTCGTTCCAGGTCCAGCGTTAGCCATGGAAACTGTAAATGGACGGTCGTGACGCAAGTCGCGAACGATTTCATCCTCAAACTCACCGCCCCAACACGACTCGCCTCCGGTGCCGTCGCCCAAGGGATCTCCGGTTTGCACCATGAAGTTTTTAATGACGCGGTGGAAAATGACGCCGTCGTAGTACCCATTTCTAGCGTGCGTACTAAAGTTTTCGCACGTCTTCGGGCACTCGTTCGGATAGAACTGAATGTGGATATCACCCACGGTGGTGTGAATCACCGCGCTCGTCGCGAGTCCTGCGCTCGCAGAGGGTGCGGACGAAGCCGCGAGGATTTCCTCGGCGCGCGGCTTCTCGTTGAAGACGTCACGACCCGTCGCTGCGTCGTCTCCTTCCTCTGGCTCACGACTTGAGAAGATATACATGCGAACCTTATTGAACGCGCACGCCACGATCGTCGGATCCTTCTGCGCCACCTTGACATCTTTTCCAGAGCCTCTCGCCCGCTTGTCTTTCTGTGGAATTCCTTGGAAGAGTGCTAACCTTGTGAAACGCTCCGTATTTTCAACCTTACCGATGATTCGCGGACACTGGTTGGTCACTAAATTCACAACCTTTATCCCCAGATGCGTCGCATAAATCAAAAAGTTGCCGCTTTCGTCGAAAATCGCATTCGGCCACGCGTACTTGTCTAGGGACTTTGACATTTCACGTTCAACCGCGAGCCGTCGACCGAAATCTATGTCCTCAATCACGTACTTCTCGTTTCCACTACGCTGGATGTCTTCTGCGCATTCTAAAGATTCGTCTATGTCCTTGATGAGTTTCCCAGTCTTCCATCTGAACACCCGCACTCGTCTATCAGGTCCCGTGGTGCTGAATTTCTCGCCGTCCGCGCTCACTTCCAAAGTGTACGCGACGGTCTTCACCTTGGCCAAAGCGTACAGATCCGTATCCAACTTGAAATTAAACTCCACATTTGGATGATTTGAGCTGGTGAGCGCCGCGTACTCTTCTTCCGGTCTCGACGACCAGTATTCGAGAACGCCCTTCGCTTCGGCGGAAATCACGCACGCTCGCGCGGCGTTGTATCGCAACGCGGTGATTGCCGATCGATGCAGCTTATCGAGCGTCTTCACGGGCTGACCACTCGATGAAAGCGCGTCATACACGCGAACGATGCCCTTATCGTCTCCTATCGCGATTGCCTGCACTGCGTCGCCCTTTCGATAAATAAACTCGCACGCCGTCGGCTGAAAGTCCAACTTGAGCATCATGATCATGTCGAAATTCACCACATCAAACACCTTGCACGTGTTATCCTCACCGATCGTCGCGCACATCGCGCCGTCGGCGCTCACGCACAGGCCGATAATTTCGCTCGAGTGAGCTCGAAAGTGCTTCACGAACTCCACGCCCTCGTGTCTCTTTTTCCAAAACTTCAAGTGCCCGTCCACCGACGCGGTGACGAAAAAGTCGTGCGTCGACGCGAAGGCGACGTGCGTCACCGTGTCGCGATGCATGAACGAACGCTCGTACATGGAGGCGGAGGGAAGGGCATCGAGGTAGACGGATTCGTGCGCGAGCACTTTGCGCTTCTTGGATTTCTGCGGCGGAGGCGCGGCGGCCAGGAGCCAATCGCCCGGCGCCGCCTCGGGCTCGTCGGCCGGACCTGCGTCACCGGCGTTTGCCCGCGCATCGTCCGCGGGTTCGGTCATCGTGCGCGGGGAAGTGACGATGCGGTGGTGGGCGACTCGACATCTTCTCTGCGCTGCTAACGGCTGCAAACTACAAGGTGCTACTATTTTCTTCCCTCTCTGCGCTGCGCGGCGCGAAGACGATCTCGCGCGAGTTTATTAGCGGAGTTCGTGAGAAGCTTGCCGACCTCGAGAGCGGCGACGCCCTGTTCGAGCTCGCCGGCGGTGATGAAAGCGCGAACCAAGTGCGCGACGGCTGTTTCGCTGAATCCCGTCTTGGAAGAACCGTCCCTCGAGAGCACGTCATCACTGAGAATGCGAAGCGCCTCTTCCCACATACCGACACGTCCGAGCACGTCAAATAATTCGTCAATCATTCTCTCGGACGGTTGTATGTCGAACTCGTCTCTGGCGACTCGGTAGAGACAGAGAGCGCCCGTCGCGTCAGCGCGAACCTTGCACTTGTTCATGCATTGAATAAATACCCCGCCTTCGATCGGGATGCCTAAATCGCGCCCAAATCTGATGATATCAACGGCACCATCGATATCGCCGTTCGCAGCGTATGGCGGCGCTAGGACGCTCAGCGTGCTCTTGCACGTGAGTTTCACTCCGCGCGCGCACAGCTTTCGCAACTCCTCGCGTCCACGCTCTAAATCATTCCCAGAGACGCACAGCTGAAGCATGACCGTCGTCATGCGCTCCGTGATTCTCACATTCAAAAATGAGCCCATCTCCATGATGGTGAGCGCCTGCTCGAGTTGTCCAGGCTGCGCGACGACGTCTCCGTACGATTCCATGAGTAGGGTGAACGTACGATCCGTGGGCTCCATCCCGGCTTCAATCGCGTCCATAAACACACCGAGCGCGTCAGATGCCCTACCACTGTCCGCGCACGCTTTCAACAGAGCGTCCAAAGTGTCTATTTTATACACCACGCCCGCTTCCCTCCCCTTTTCCAAGTAGCGCATCGCGATGTCAGCTTCCTTTGATTTTGCGCACGCCAGAAGGACGCGAGTGAGCGACTGTGAATCGGGCGCCGGTTCGCTCCCTTCGAGCATTCGATCGAACAGATTCGTCGCGAACGCGACGTTACCCTCGTTTACCGCCCCATACAGTAAAACATTCGCGTGCATGGTCCCGACTTCCACGTCGCCCTTGCGCTTGGTTTCACGGTAGAGCGCCTCGGCGGCTTCAACGCCCTTCAACTTGGACAAACACTGCAAAGCAACGCGCAGTACAACGTGATCTATCGTTTCGACCTCGCCCTCGTAAAACACTTCCATGGCTTTATCTTCGCGACCACACAGTTGGAACGTCTTCATCGTGTTCGCGAGCGAATACTGCGAATGGTATCCTCTCCCACTCGCCCACACCTCGGATATTGCGTCGACAATGACTCGTTCCCTCGGCTCATCTCGTGCCTTGTTCCAATTCTCACGCTTAAACGTCTGCACCTCGCGCATACACGGCACGATGAGACCGTCGAGCGCGAACGGAGTCATCGTCGCCCCCGACGACACCGCCTCCCGCAGCGTCGCCAAAGTCGCACCGACATCCCTCGATCCTCGACACAGCCCTCTCGCCAGCTCGTCCAGCGTGTATTCGCTCGGCTTTGCCATCTCCCGTCGCATCTGACTCCACACGTCGCGAACGCGCGCCTTGGCGTCCTCGTCCTCGCGCGCGCGCCCCGCGGCTCGAAGGGCAAAGTTCCACTCCTTCGTCGTCAACGAGGTCGTGTCACTCCTCGCCGCCTCCTCGGCGCGCGCGCACACGATGGCGTGCGCTTTTTTCGACGCGCTCTCGTCGCGCTCGCGCGTTCTCGTCGACGCTAATAGGTACAGCTCGCGTCCGACGTCTTCCCCAGCCTTTCCCTCGCCTCGCCCCCCGTCGTCCCGTCTCGCGCGCCCGCGCACCGTCGCGCGCCATCGCGCGCGTCGCGTCGCCGCGCGCGAGATCCCGAGACCGTCTCTCTCGCGCGCGAGACGCGCCTTCGTCGTCGTCGTCGACGACGACATGCGCGCGCGACGACGCGTCGGCGTCAAACTTTGACGCGTGGACGTAACAAACTCGCCACAAATGCAAATCTTCGCTCGTACCGGTGCGCGCGACGCGACGCGCGACGCGACGCGAGATCGCGCTCGGTCACCGCGCGACGCAACGGACGCGACCGGCTCGGAGATGTCGCGACGGTCGAGCGTTCGACGGTGATTCGTTCGCTCGATGAGTGCCCCGAGAATTGACGGAACCTCGATGACGCGACGACGACGCCGACGACGACGACTGCGTTCGCGATGACTGACTGACGACGCGCTCGATTCGCGCTCGATTCGCGCGCAGTTGAGGGCACCACGGTCGTCGTTCAAGGCGCGCGCACGGCGCGCGCGCTCGAAGGCGCGCTCGAAAACCGAGGCGTGCGCTTTGATTACCTCACCACGTCTCGAGGCGCGCGCCTCGAAGGCGACACGACGTTGGAGGATGAATGCACCGTGCACGCGCGCATGCGCGTGCGCGGTGGTCACTGCCAAGTGCCGTGCGGAATCTTCGACGATCCGGCCATGGTGGCGCAACTTCGGGAGATGAGCGCGACGATTCGCAAGGCGATGACGCAAATCAACGAGTTGGCGAGCGGACTCTCGGATCCGGTCAAGTTGAACCAATCCATGCGATGGGTGATGACCAAGGAAGAACACTGCTCGAAGATCATCACCATGATCGGTGAGTACTGCCTGTGCCAACGCGTCAAGGCGGCGGAGATGTCTCCGGAGGATTACGTCGACGCGTTGAAGATTCACCACTTGGTCATGCAAAACGCCATGAAGTGCAAGCAAAACGTCGACACCGACTTTTGCTGCCACTTGGATCACTCGTTGGACGACCTGGCCAAGATGTACACGAAAGCCTGAACGATTCGGTCGATGCTCTGACGAGACGACGCGTTCGAACGCGTTCGCGTCGCGCCGACCGAGCCGCCGACGCGACGCGCGTCGGCGATTCCCGTCACCAGAGACGCTCACGTCGTGTAACGTCGCATCTTTCACGCATCCACACCATCACATCGTCTCGCGTCGATACGCGCGTCCGCGTCCACCTCGCCATCCGCGTCCGCGTCCGCGTCCGCGTCCGCCTCGCCGTCCCCGTCGCCTCACTTCGCGACTCTCGCGTCTATGCCGACCCTCGCGACGCGCGCGTCCGTCGTCGTCCGTCCCACCACCGCGCGCGCTCGCCCCGCCGCTCACCGCGCGCGAACGACGATTCCGCGCGTGCAACCGGACGGTGGTGCGTGCCAAGAGACCGCCGGCGCCCCCATGAACGTCGGCCGCCCCGTCTACAACGCCATCACCCAAAAGCTCACGCGGGCGCTCGCGCCCGTGTCTCTCGTCGTCATCGACGAGAGCGCCGCGCACGCGGGACACGTGGGTAATCCCGCCCGCGGTGATCCGAGCGCGGAGACGCACTTCAAGGTGGAGGTGGTGAGCGAAGCCTTCGAGGGGAAGCGCCAGGTGCTCAGACACCGCATGATTTACGACGCGCTGAGCGAGGAGATGAATAATCCGATTCACGCGCTTCAGCTCAAGACGAAGACCCCGACCGAGGCGCGGTAGGTGGGCGTCGGACGCGTGCGTCGCGTCGCACATCGTCTCTACGCTCGCGTTCGAATGGTTCTCGGACGCGCTGTAATTAATCACCACGACGCAGACTCGCTCGAGTGTTCGAGCGCGCGCCCCTCGACCGCACACGCCCGCGCGCGCCGTCCCCGCCCGCCCGACCGCGTCCCATGCGAGGACTCACCCGCGCGCTCGTCGCGACGCACCGCGCGGTCGCGCGCACCGCCGCACCACCGCGTCCCGGCGCCCATCATCATCCACGCCCCAACGCGACTCAAAGCGACGTCATCACCGACGTCGACGACGCGCCCCCGTTCGCGACGCTCGTGCAGGGCGCGTCGCGAGGCATCGGACTCGAGCTCGCGAGACAGATGCTCGAGCGCGACGCCGAGCTCTTTCGCGGTCGCGCGCGGGGCGGGATCGTCGTCGCGACGTGTCGAGATCCCGAAGGGTCGGACGGGTTGCGCGCGCTGCGCGACAGACACGGCGCGCGCCTGGTCACGGCGCGGGTCGACGTCGAGGACGAAACCACGATCGAGGCGGCGGTCGAGACGGTGATGCGAGAGGTGGGACGATTAGATTTCATGGCGAACGTCAGCGCGGTGTTGAGCGATGGGAAGATGCGACCGGAGACGTCCATCGCGAGAACCGAGGCGGCGCACTTGCACCGCGCGTACGCGGTGAACGCGGTGGGGCCGACGATGATGATGAAACATTTCTCGCCGTTGATGCTCAAGACGGCGGAGGTGAACTCGAGAGAGGGTGGGAGTGGACACGTACCGGTGATCGCGAATTGGTCGGCGCGCGTGAGCAGCGTGGGGGATAATAAGTTGGGGGGATGGCACTCGTATAGGGCGTCGAAGACGGCGTTGAATCAACTGACGAGAAACGCCGCCGTCGAGTTCGCGAGGAAGAAGCATCCGATCATCGCCATGTGCGTGCATCCGGGCACGGTGGATACGAAATTGAGCGAGCCGTTCAAGAAGAACGTGCCGGCGGATAAGTTGTTCACGCCGGAATACGCCGTGACGCGTTTGCTCGAAGTCATCGGAGACGCCGACTTGGAGACGTCGAGCGGAAACTTGTTCGATTACGCGGGCGATCAGATTCAGTGGTAGTCACTGCGCGCGCGATGATTCTTGACTTGTGTTGCGTATAATTAATTACTTCTTTTTTAATTTACAATGGTATCCTCTAAGTAAAACGTTTCTGCTGCGGCGCGGTGGGAAACAAACGCGAGGTCAGTCGCGGTTCTCCCACTCAAAGCGCGAGGCGAGAAAGAAGAAGTTTTCGTTTCGAGTCTCCTCAGACATCCAAGGAAGGTGGGGCCTGCACTAGTTCTCAAGCTAGGCATCCGACGAATCGGTAGCGAAAACTCTAGAGTTCGGGCACTGCGAATGGTTTCTTTGAGAAACGCCCTTGCTGTCTTCATCACCGGAGACTCGCGTCGTCGAAAGAAAAAACAAACAAGAACAAATCGCGAGCAGGAAAACGTGTCAGGCTGGTACATGTTCGATCACAGCTCAAGCTCTGAGGGAATCCGAATATGTAGATTATCATCGTCCACGTTCCCGACACGCAGTCTTGCCTCGTCAAAGATGCCTTGGTGATGTGTAACAGTGTCTTGAGTTTCCTCACGAAAAATCAGAGAAATCCGCTAAGATAAGATTTCATCCTCATCGGCAACCTTTGACGGCGAAAAAGACGAGAAAAAGAAAGAAAGAAAGAATATATATGCACGTGCGAACCACGTGTAACGTTCCACGATCGTCCTCGGCCCGGCGGCTTTTTGCGTCGGTTAGAGCTAATAACTTGATCATCACGCAAACGCCGGCCTTGGCGCGTAAGACAGGGATAACTAAATTTTGTTCGTCATCCGCAAAATCTAGACGCCGGGCGAGCGACCATGGTGGAACGTTCTTTTGCACCTCACGCGCACACTTCGCTCACAGGACGCACCTACACCATTTCTAAGCTACACACCGAACCGACGTCCCGCCTCTCGGCGCGCCTCGTCCTCCGCGTCTCCTCCGCGTCCTCACTTCCGACCGCTATAACTCTGTATCGTGTTCGGATTCCGCGGGTCTCTCGCCTTGAAATCATTCAAACGCTTCAACGCGCGTTGTTTCGTAAATATCCACCGCAAAACCCGTTCATCGAGGCGTAACGCGCGTTCCGCGTCGGCGACGACGCTCGGCGGCGCGTTGAACGTCATCTTCACGAATTGCGCCTGCGCGCGCGCACGCCCCATCCACAAATCACCACCGTCAATCACACGCTCGCGCACACTCTCGCACTCTCGTTCACATCCCTCGTCGCGCCTCGACGACGCACACCCTCCCCTCGCGCGTCCCTTCGCCGCTCTCTCTCTCTCTCTCGCGCGTCCAACCCTCGCGCGGCCCGCGCGCCCGCGCTCTCTCGCCCCCCCCCCCCCCCCCCCCCCCCCCCCCCCCCCCCCCCGCCCCCCCCCCCCCCCCGCCCCCCCA
>Ga0255774_10000049_pt1 | contig 117404 bp, 80 predicted proteins | sample 101ome_17_FD_179972 | JGI IMG/M metagenome (GOLD analysis project Ga0255774, IMG submission 179972) | Coastal salt marsh microbial communities from the Groves Creek Marsh, Skidaway Island, Georgia - 101407AT metaG (version 2) | ecosystem: Environmental > Aquatic > Marine > Intertidal zone >... | reverse complement strand
GCGCGAGACACACACAGAGACATAGTCGTCAGTCACCGCCAGTCACCGCGTCGCGCACCCCGCGCCGTCGCGTCGTCGCGTCGTCGCATTCGCATTCGCACTTTTTCAACTTTTCCGCATCGTTCGCATCGTCTCTCGACACGCCGAGCACGTCGTAGTGCGTGCGCCGCGCGCGAGACGTCGACGTCGACGACATGCGTCTCTTCTCTCGTCCTCGCCCGTCTCTTCCTTCGCGTCTCGTCGCGTCTCGGTGTGTCGTCGCGCGGTCCGAGAGACGCGCCGTGGTACAGTCGAGTGGGTGCCCACTTCTCCTCGGGAAGTTTCTAGAAGGCGCGCGGGACGTACGGCGCCCGTCCGTCGACGACGACGACGACGATGGGCGGTGAGACGGGTGTGTGGTGTCGTGTCTGTGGTATGTACGATGCGTGTTCTATCGGGTGGCATCGGCGGCGTCGCGGCCGAGGACGCCGTGGACGAGCTGGACTTGGAGCGCGCGCGCGCCGTCGACGACGATCCAGACGCCGGCGGCGAGTCTGTCGCGTCTGGTGACGGAGACGCGGCGTTCGAGGGCGATGAGGATGCGGGCGCGGGCGAGACGCCATTTTGCGGTGGCGTTTTCGGAAATCCTGGCGTAGGTGTCGCCCATCATGGCGACGAGGAGGTTGAGGAGGACGACGGAGCCGAGCACGGTGAAGGAGGCGAGGAGGAGGACGACGACGACGGCGGAGCGCGGGGAGTCTCGCGCGACGTCGGATTCGAAACCGCCGTTGGTGAGCCATTCGAAGCAGGATAAGAGCTGGGCGTTGAAGTCGATGAGGGAGCGATCGGCGGATGGACGTTGGACGACGTAGACGGCGGTGGAGAAGGAGACGATGAAGATGGCGAGGATAAAGGCGAAGGGACGCACGTCGTGTTCGACGATTTCGTAAGTCATGATGATGAAGTGGCCGATGGATTTGAACCCCATGAAGAGCTGGGTGCAGTGAAACCAGGCGAAGAGGAAGGCGGCGGCTAAGAGGGCGTCGGCGAAGATTTCGCGTTGGAAACCAGACCTCGCGATGGCGGAGCCGAGGTACAAGACGCAAAACGTCGCGCTCGACGCGCTCGCGCCGTACCCGCGATGGGTATACTCGTGCGCGAGTTGTACGAGCACCGCGCAGAGAACCGCCGTTTTCGCGGTGTGCGCGACGACGGAGCACATCTCGTTGGTCACCAGCGCGTCGGCGTACGGCGTGACGTGCACAAACGTCGCCGTCAACAAAAAGGCGACGACTTGATACAGACGATCGTAATACAGCTTGGCGCCGTAACAGTCCCACTTTCGCTGTAACAACTCTTGCATGAGCGGCAACTCGAGTAATTCCGTGTGTCCGTTCTCGACAATCTCCAAGAGGGCGCCGCGCGCGTCGCCCTGCCTCGTGTCCACGTCCAACAGCGGCATTCGTTGGCACGTCACAGGTCCGTACGACCACTCCGTGACGCACGTGCGACCGAGAATGTGTCCGTACATGTCCTTGAACCCGTGTCTCGCCGCGAACAAAATCGGCGTCAATCCGTCCTCGTTGACGACTCGGTCCAGCGCCTTGCCGGTCCACTCTTTGCACACCAAGTCGTACATGTCCGGTTGGTTGTGAATGACGGCCAAGTGCAAACACGTGTTCCCGTGCGTGTCCTGCGCGGTGGCGTCGGCGCCCGCCTTCAACAACTTTTTCACCAATCTCCCCTGACCCGTGCTCACGGCGAAACTCAACGCGTATTCGCCGTAATAACACGGCGCGTCGCGTCCGAAGAAGCGTCCCGTCGCTCGCGCCCCGAGCAACGCCGCCGCGTCCGGCGTCATTCGCAACAACCAATCGACGAGCTCTTCGTTCTGATTCACGACGGCGATGTGCAACGCGCTCTCCCCAAAGTATTCATCCCCCACGTACACGTCGTTGATGGTCTCCGGATACGCCTTGCCCACGTACGCGGCGCTTCGCAACTGCGCCGACGACACCATCGTCCCGCTGCCGCCGTACAAAAACATCAACAATAGCGGCGTCTCTCCCACCGGTCCGCGCTCACGAAGCGCATTCATACCTCTCGACACAACCTCTCGACGCACGCCGACGTCGTCTCCCGTCTTGAGCGCCAACCAAATGCCCCCCGCCGACGTCGCGTGCAGCGTCTGCAACTCCACGTCCCGAGCGCTCGACGTCCCCACCGCCGCGAGCGCGTCTTCGGCGCGTTCGAGCGCGCGAGACATGCGCGCGTACGCCCACGCGGCGCACGCGGCGCACGCCATGCCGACGACATCGACGCGCAAACGCTCGGCGCGCTCGAGCGCGTGGGCGGAGAAAATGACCACCGCCGCGACGCAACACGCGCGCGCCACGCCGAGACGACGCACGGCGCGGGCGCACTCGCGACGGTACCGCTCGCGACTGCGCTCGTTCGCGCGCGCGTCGATGCTGGACGACGCGAGCGACATGGCGAGACGTCGAACGGCGGCGTCTGAGGAATGTTAGAATTAGAATTATTGAGCTCGCCGGCGAATACCGTTCGAGTCTCGACAAAGGCGCGTTCGGATGCGTGACAGCGCTAGGTACAAACTCGTTACAATAAAATGCGATACTTTTCTTCGCGCGGAACCTCGCCGAGGAGAACGGCGCCGTCGGCGGTCACCGCGGCGTGCGCCCACGGGTCGCTGGCGGACCACGCGCACGCCCGCGCCGACACGAAATCCTTACACGTCCGACGATCAATCTGACGCACGGACGAGACGCCTCTCTCGCGCGCGCTCATCGAGGACGCAGTGGCGTCGGACGGGAGCGCGTCGTCGTCGCACCAGACGCGCACAGTACCGTCTGAACTGGCGGTGAGCGCGAGCGCGGCGTACACGGGATTGTACGCGCACGACCAAATCCAATGGTCGTGTCCCGCGATCACCTTGAGCGCGCGCTCGTGCGCGCGAGCGTCCCAAAACTTGAGTAATCCATCGTCACCGCACGTCATCATCTCGTGCGGGGTATTCGGGTTGTATCGCACGTCTCGAGTCTGCCGCGCGTGCGCGCGCTCGACGGTTTGCGCGCGCCGCGCCGAACGCGCGTCGAACACGACGACGTCCGCGTCCACACCGCACGCGAACGATTCCGGTTCGTGCGGGTCCCACGCCCCACCCGAGACACCGTCTTGTCGCGTGTTCATACCGCCGATGATGTCCGACCTCGACGCGTCAGAACGCGTCGACGTCTTGGAGCTCGAGGCGAAACCGCCGTCCTCGCGGCGTCTCCACGCGCGCGCGGCGAATTCATCCACCGTCATCACCGTCTCCCCACTCGCGTTGAATCGCGCGCATTTCACAGTCTCAAACTCTCGCTCGTCGTCACCCTTCTCGGCGCGCAATTCAAGCACCGAAGGCGCGCCGGGCGTCTCTTGCGTCGTCGCGTCTCTTTCGCCGCCGCCGCCGAGCGAGCCCGAGACGACGCACGCGCCTCTCGACCGTCGCACCTCTCGACCGATGTCCTCGTACGTCACCACCGCCTGCGTTGCGCTCGCGTTGACGTCCACGTCTTCGCACGCGCGGTGGTCGAGCGCGATGGACCGCGAGACGACGGCGGTTTTCGTCTCGACGTCGCGTTCGATCAGTCGAAGAAAATTACGACCCTCTCGAAGCGCGTTCGTCGCGGCGTACCATCGCGACGTGGACGCGTCGGCGTCGTCGCGAGACGGGACGGCGACGAGCGCGCGCGCGGGCGCGCCGAGTTCGAGCGTCGCCGACATCTGACGCGCGGGCGGTCGACGTTCATCATCAATCATCGTCTTTGGCGAAAAACGTCTCGCGGCGACGTCGAGGGATTTGAAGAGGTCCGATTCATTGACAACACCGCGCTACGTGAACGTCGAATGCACCGGTCGATTCTATCTATCTTCGTGCTTAAATGTATCGCCGATCGTGACGATCGGTGAAGATGAGGGAACGTCGATCCGCCGACGACGCGCGTCGGGACGAGACGCTCGCGCTCGTAGCGTCTTCTTAGTCGAAGTCCAGCAAATCACTGATCATGTCGAGGTGAGGGAATTCCGATTGGATGCCCGGGGACCACGTGGACGGGTGACCCATGCCCGGCGGCGGGGCCATGGTCTTCATGCCCGGAGGCGTGCCGAGGGAACCCAAGCCGTGCGGCGGTTGCCCGTAGCCATTCATGCCCGGAGGCACCGACGGCGGTTCGGGAGGTCGCGAGGCGGCAGCCATGGCGGCGAACGAGGGCGGAAGACCGCTGTTCCCACCGTGCGGCGGCGACGCGGGTCCGGCTTCGGGCACGCGGGCGGAACCGGGGGGCGGCGGACCACGAGGTGGCGGCGGTTGAGACACGTCGCCGCTTCCCGGAGGCGGAGGCCCGGGCGGAAGCGGCGGTTGACCCTTCGCCGTCGCCATCACCGGTTGTTGCACGCTCGCGGGGCCCGGGGCGGCGGACGTGCCGTTGGACATGATGCTCGAACTTGAACCCATGCGCACGAGGTTGGTGGCGTCGCCGAGCATGACGGAGGCTGCCTGCGCGGTGCGCGCGACGTCGCCGAGCGCGTCCATGGACGGATGCTTGGCACCGGTGCGCATCGCCGGCACGCCGCCGCTGCTCACCAGTTCGCTTCGTAACTGCAGGATGATATCCTTCGCCTTGTCCAAGTCGGTCGAGAGCTGCTTGCACTCGCTCGTCTTTTCCTCGAGTTGAAGCTCGAGTTGGGCGACGCGCGAGCGGAGTGCGCTCACCTCGTTGGACAGAGGCGCGGGGATAACCTTGGAGGGCGAGGACACCTGCGACATCGACTTGCTGCGAGTGGGCGTGGACGGGCTATCCGGCTTGGGCGCCGGGATGAACTTGGCCGCCGCCTCGGCCGCCGCCTTGGCTTCAGCCTCCTCCTTAGCTCTTCTCGCCTCCTTGGCCTTTTCCTCGGCGTCTCGCTTGGCTTTTTCCTCAGCCTCGCGCTTGGCCTTTTCGGCGGCCTTGGCTGCCGCCTTGGCCTCGCGCGCGGCGCGAGCCTCCGCTTCGACTTTCGCCTTGGCCGCGGCTTCGGCTTCCTCTCTGGCGCGTTCTTCGGCCAACGCTGCCGCCTTGGCGGCAGCCTTGGCGGCGCGTTCGGCTTCCTTCGCAGCCTGCTCCTCTTCGCGTTGTCGTTGCTCCGCCGCCTCCTTCTCAGCCTTTTCCGCATCCTCGAGCGCCTTCTTTTGCCTCTGACGTTCCTTTTGCTTTTGCTTCTTGCTCTTCTTCTGTCCCTCGAGCTCCTGGGCGAGTCGTTCCGCCTCCTCCTCCTCCGCGATGAGCGCCTCTTGACGCATCAACGCCTCGGCTTCCCGAAAGGCAATCTCCACGTGATGCACGAAGACGTGCGACAACGCGTACATTTCAATCGTTCGTCGACCGAGTTCGGCTAGGCGCTTCTCGTCGCGCTCGACGGCGTCCGTGGCGGATAATTCGTCGGAGACCGACTTCTTTTCCTCCTCGTCGGCGTCGAAAATGGTACCATCCGCCGCGCGCTCGAGCGCCGACACCAAGTCGCCCGTCAAGACACACTTGTTTTGCGTCACGCTCATCGCTACGGAACACTTATTTGACGTGCTCACGGAAGTCGCCGTGGCCTCCAAGTCTTCCTCGCCAATGTCCAACACGCGACATCCGCAATACAGAGCGTCCATGACGAGCGTGGACGTAACTTCCTTTTCGTTAAAGAAACGTTTGACGATGCCCTTGAGAAGCACATCGGCTTTCTCCATCGTGAGCTGCGCCTTTTCTTTACCCTCGCGAGAGTTCCAAAACTGACGAAGATTCGACCACTGTTCCTCATCCGCGCGCATCGTCATGAGCTTTTCGCGCTTCTCGTCTAAAAATCGTCGACAAATGCCCTGCGTCGAGCGATAAAACGTACAGAACGCGCGCACGGTCAGTCTCTAATCTCTCTCGCGAAACCGAACACACTTCGCGCCTTGCGGCGGAGAAAACATCGTTCAGATTCTATGGGTGTATAGATGCTCATCAGAATATATTGCTCAGAACGAGAAATGCTTGATGTGGTTATCATCAGCACGATGATTCATTCGGCTCGGCTCGAGTAAGTCAGTCGTCGCGCGCGCACGATCGATCGATGACGGACAGACACACACAATACGTACCTCGACGTTTGTGAGATAGACGCGCACGAGTTCGCGCCTGTACTGCGGATCTAAACATCTGAACGGTCTCGCAACCTTTTCGTGAATCACTTGCACTTGCGCCTTGATCACGAGCGTGTCCGCGACGGTGAACCCATCGAGAACCTTTGTGAGCTCCATAAACTTCTTCCAGCCCCAATCGTGCTCCTTTTTGCAGAACCGGTGCAACGTGTCGCTGTACTTTGATTTTTTCGGATCCTTATTCACCACGGCGATGGTAAACTGCGCGAAGTGACTCCAACCCGGAAGCAACTTGTCGTAATCAGCCACGCACAAGAAGAGCGACAGATGATTACTCACGTCACACCCTTGCGGGTACACCAAAATGTACCACTTATACCCGCCGACCTCGAACACGTTGGATCGAAGTTCCCGCTTGCTGATTTCTGAAAAGTTTTCAATCTTCCACGTAAACTTTCCGTACATGTTCATCGGTTGCGGACCTACATCGCGCGCGCACACACACACACTCGCTCGTCAGTCTCTCCACGCTCCTCTTCTCACGCTTCCCACACTCATCTCGCGTCCGACACCGAGCACGAGGCCCATCCTTTTCCCGCGTCGCGTCCGCCCAGTCGCGTCCCGGGCGATGGATCTCTCTCTAGGTCCCGGTCGAGTCACGGAATCCTCCCTCCGGCCGTCACCGTCGCGTCTCCGCGCCTCGACCGCGCGCCGCGAACGCGCGCATCGACTCGCAATCACACGCACCCGCCGCATCTTCGCTCGCCCACGGCCCGCCCTCGCTCGCGTCCAACGGCCCGCGTCGCGCGCGCCACTCGGAATCCGCGGGCGAGTCCGGGGTGACGCTCAGCGTGCCGTCTCCGCCCCCTTCTCGAGGCGCATCGCCCGATCGCGCGCCGCCGAGTCGCGCGACATTTTTTATAGCCTTGTTTTCCGCGCTCTCCGCGCCCGCGGCGAGGTCGTCGCCCGAGGAGGCGTCGACGATCGCGCCGCCCGCGACCGGGGCGTCGTCGCTCGGCGGGGAGACGCCGTCGGCGGATGCGCCGGCGTGCGCGGAGGGCGGGGCGCCGCCCGAGGGGGAGTCGTCGAGGGAATCGACGCGCGCGGCGTCGCTCCCGCGCGCGGCGCGTGCCATGGTGCGTCGCCGACGACGACGGGGCACCGAGGTGTGACGCCGCGACTCCGCGGGGTGGTGAACCTTCCCGAGAGGACGGAGGGGACTGGTGATGGGTCGTGATTGGTCGATTTGATACAAGTCGATTTGACACACACGCGAGCGCCGCGCGAGCGTTCGAGACGTCACGTCGACGCGTGGAGGCGTCGGATGCGGGTGCCGACGAACCGATCGACGACGACGTCGTCGTCGTCGTCGCGCGTCGACGGACGCGCGGGTGGACGACCGAGGATGGCGTCGAGGGCGTGATTACGCGCGGGCGCGGAGGCGGAGGATCGAAACGCGCCGGCGCGCGCGAGAAAGACGAGCGGTTCGGGAGTCGGTGGAAGCGACGACGCGATGGCGACGGCGGAAGAGAGTTTTGCTTCGACACCGCCGGTGACGTCGTCGACGCCGTCAGCGATGGTGAAGGTGGGCGTCGGGACGGCGGTCGAGGGGAGCGTCTCGTCGAGCGCCGCGAGCGGCGACGCCGAGACGCACCTCCACGACCCGTTCGCGTCGGTGACGACGATGTCGCGAAGTAACACGGCGTCTTCGTCTTCAGACACGCGAAGAGGGACATCGTAATCGTCGGAATCGACGATGACGGACGTTTTCGGCGGTCCCGCGTAGACGCCGAAGACGTCTGAACAAAACACGACTCTGGGCGGCGGCGCGTTCGCGTCCGTCTCCGCGACCCATCTCGCGCACCACGCGACGATGTCGTCCCCGCTCAACACCGATGTTCCCTGCACGGCGTCTCGCACGACGTCACCGTGAATCACCGGCACTATTCCGTTCGAGCATAGTTCGAGCACGGCGTCCCGAGCCGCGTTCGACGTCGACGTCGACGCCGGCGTCCCCGGCCCGCGCGTCTCCCACCCCTCTCCTCCGGTCGACGGCGACACCCCGCGCGCGTTCACCCCTCTCGCGACTAAGTCTTTGACGATTAAGTCGTTCAGTTCTCGCACTTTACGCCTCGTCTCGTCCACGCCTCGCGCGAACGCGGCGTCCCGGTCGAGGTTGCCGCCGCGCGCGCACCCGCACGCCCTCGCCTCCGCTGCGACGCGCGCGAACCTCTCCGTCAGTCGTCTACACCGCGAGATTTTCCATCGTCACGCACCGTGTCCGAACGATCCCGCGCCGTGCGCGACGATCAAACGCGTCGCGCCGGTCGCGTGCGCTCTCGCCACCGTCTCGACGCAATCCGCGAACCCGCGCGCGTCGATCGTCCCGCGACGCGATTTCACCGTGAGCGCGGCGCCGCCGAGCTTGACGATGACGACGTCCATCGCGGTCGACGGCGCGCGCGTCGCGCGTCGCGCGTCGCGCGCGCGTGTGAAGCGTCGACGGAGATGATGTTGCGCTCGAGTAACCGTCCGTCGAGACGTGATTCTCGGACGCACCGCGGTCGCCGGTATGCGCGCGACGACGGGCGCGCGCGCGACGACGGGTGCGCGCGCGACGACGTCAACGGTGGATGGGTGCGCGCGCGCGCGCGGCGGTCGCGCGCGTCTCTGTGCGCCTCGCACGTCGACATCATCATCAGCTTCGGCGTCATCATCAGCATCGGTCGCGCTCGCGACGACGGCCGCGCTCGCCGCGCTCACCCTCGCGTGCGCGCAGCCGTCGAACGCCGAGTTTTACATCGAGGACATCCCCGAGGGCCTTCGCGCGAGCGAATCCGCGAGCGCGAGCAAACGTCCCAGCCTTCGTCGGCTCACGTCTGGGCCCAACGGCAAGGCTATCGAAAAGTGCGCCAACAAGTGTCTCGCCACGTGCGCGCGAGGGGGCGGTGGGGGGCCGGGTTTAGGTCCCGCGAGCGTTCGTCGAGATCCCGTCGTGTTCAAGGAGTCGTTTCGGAGTCGAGAGTATTGTTTGTACGAGTGCGCGGAGGTGTGTAGTTTGCGGCTCAACGGCGGCGGCGGCGGCGGCGGCGGCGATAAGTGAGCGGGGACGTCGCGACCGACGTCGCGACGACCGACCGACCGATCGATTTGTTTTGTGATAGTGAATTGTAGATGCATCGCGAGCGCGCGCTCGAACCCTCGTTCGAACCCGTCTCGCGCGTTCGCGTCCCGGTCGCGTTTCGGTCGTTTTCAAAATGACATTTTTTGGATAGAGTGACGTCGGCGGCGGCTTCACATCGTCGCGCGTCGCTCGTCGACTCGTCGTCATGACGACCGCCGGACGCGCGCGCGCGTTCGCGAGAACATCCCTCGCCGTGCTCGCCCTCGCGTGCGTGGCCGGACGTGTCGTCTCCGTCGACGCGCTCGAGAGTTTAACGTCGCGCGCAGCCGCGCTGGCGTCCCAGGCGCCGGACCATCCGTTGGTCGAGCGCGCGGTCGACGCGTTGGTGCGGCTCGAACGCGCCGTCGATGGGACGTTCAAACGCCTGTGGACGACGGTGTTGGCGCGTTTTCACCCGTTCGTCATCGCGGGACCGCTGACGTTCGCGTACCACGAGGCGGTGTACTTCGGCGCGTGGTTGCCGTGGTTGGCGATGGATCAATTCGACTATTTTAAGCGGTGGAAGATTCAGCCGGATAAGACGCCGAGTCGAGAGATGGTGACCAAGTGTTTGATTAAATTGCTCAAGTCGCACGTCTTCATTCAGTTGCCGATGCAGATGATGTTTTATTTCGTGGCGCCCTATTTCGGATTTTCGTTGGCGCTCGAGGCGTTGCCGAAATCGAGAGATTTTTTGTGGCAGATTCCGGTGTTTTTCGTCATCGAGGACTTTTACTTTTATTGGATTCATAGATTTTTACACCACAAACGCGTGTACAAGTACGTGCACAAGATTCATCACGAGCACAAGTATCCGTTTGGCATCGCCGCCGAGTACGCGCACCCGGTGGAAACCTTCTTCTTGGGCATTGGAACGCTTCTCGGACCGCTCTTCTTCGCCAAGCACATGGTGACGCTGTGGGTGTGGTTGTTCTTCCGACTCGTGGAGACGGTGGAGGATCACTCCGGATACGACGTGCCGTGGAACCCGACCAACTTGATTCCGTTTTGGGGAGGCGCCGTCCACCACGACTTTCATCACAAGACGTTCGAGGGACCGTACTCGAGCGTTTTCACGTGGTGCGACTGGATGTTCGGCACGGATAAGGAGTTTAGAGCGCACCAGAAAAAGTTGAGAAGCGGCAAGGAATCGTGGGCGTATCCGGCGGTGTTTAGAGGCGCGCCGAACGAGAAGAGTCTGGACGAGACGAAAGCCGCGAAAAAATTGAATTGAGTTGGATCGACAGACTCGAGTTGCGTTGAAAGAATTTTACCGGTAATTCAAATAACAAGTTATTAGTTTGTCTAAAGCTCGTCGTGCGGCGCGTCGGCGTCGCTCGGCTTTTCGTCGTCACCATCGGAGGCGTCCGTCTCTGGCGCGGAATCCGCGTCGGCGTCGGTGGCGTCGGTTTCATTCGCATCCGTCGCCTTCGCATCCGTCGCGTTCGCATCCGTCGCGTTCGCATCCGTCGCGTTCGCGTCCGTCGCGTTCGCGTCCGTCGCGTTCTGCTCAACCTTTGGCGGTTTCGGTTGCTTTTTCTTCTTCAGTCTGGTGAACTTGGTGTCGATCGGGCGCAGGCTGACCTTGATCTCGGTCGATTCCAAGGTCGGATCCTCCGTCGGCGCCAACTTGTCTTGCGCCTCAACCTTTTCGTTGAGCCACTCCTCGAACTGTTTGACTTCTTCGGCCAAGTCTGCGACGTGCGTTTCGTTCAACCAGGGCTTCTTTTCGGGCCAAGATTCGATTTCGGGCTTGGCCTTGGCGATGAATGCGCGCGCCTTTTCGATCATCGCCGGTCGTCTCGTTTGCTCCGCGGCGCGGAATTCAATCGCATCACCCTTCTTCTTAAGTTCAGCGTGCGTCTTCAAGAACACTTCCGTCGTGGAGTCCGAACCGTCCATGTACAACCAGTCCTCTTTATCCATGAGTTCATCCTTGAACTCGGAGCGTTGTTCCTCCGTCGTCACGACTTGAATGTCGTCCTCGTCGAGCTTGCCTCGAATCGCGTAAATGTACGCCTCCAAATTACTCTTCGCCGCCTCCTGCTTGCGCTTAGCTTCGTCGATATCGCGCAAGTTGGTGAGAACCTTGATTGAGGCTTCGATTTGCTCGGTGGTCATCGGAGCCATCGGCAAACCCGTCACCTTGACGTCGAGAGGCGTCTTGAACACGCGTCGACGCATCTTCATCTTCGGCGCCTCCTCCTCGACCGGTTCCGCGTCTTGCGTCGTCTCCGCCGTCGTCTCGGCGTCGCCCTTCGCGTCTTCGGTGGCTTCGGTGGCGTTGACGTCATCGCCTTCCTTGTCGTCCTTGGCCGCGTCTTCAGGAGTTTCGGTGGCGTTGGCCGCCGCCTCTTCGGTGGCGTTGGCGTCGGTGGCGTTCGTCGCCGTCGGCTTCTTCGCCGGCTTGGGCGTGCGCTTCGGCTTTTCCGGAACGTAATCGATGACTTCCACCGCGTATACGGCTTCGTAGACGTCGAGCACGCCGTTGGCGTCGAATTCAAAGTACACGTTCATCTTGCCGACGGTGTCGTTGTGCTTGGCCATCGCCTCCTTCACGCCCGTCACGTGCACGGTCATGACGTCGTCCGTCTCCGTACCCGGAGGCAGAGGCGTGCCGTTCGACGTGTCGAGTTTGACGGTGAACGTCGCGTCTTGCGTTCGGTTGAGAAGTTGCACGCGTCGTCTGAGAGGAGACGACACGAACGCCGGAACGAGCACCTCGGCGTCCTCCGACGTGAAATCATCGCCGGGAGACACCGAGTACGACATGCCGTGCGGCATCGCGTCCGCGGCGCCGAACTTGCGCATGCGGAACGTGGTGGACATGTTCGCCGCGAAGAGACCGGCGCCCATGGCGACCGCCTCGTCGGCGTCGAGATGAACGTCGAATTTGCGCCCGTTGAGCGCCTTTTCAATCTCCTCCTTGACGCCCGGAACGCGCGTCGAACCGCCGATCACTTCGATCGCCTCGACGTCGTCCAACGTGATGTTGAACTCGCCGAGCGATTCGACGATGTCGCGAAGCGGTTTGGCCATGCGCTCGAAAATGTCTCCGGAGAGCTCGGTGAACTCGTCGCGAGTAATCTTCGATCGCACGTCGATTTCGTCGTGAAGAGACTCCACACTGAACGGCGCCTCCTTGTTGGCGGACAAAATCTCCTTCGTCTTGCGAACTTGCTTGCGCATTTTCCCTACCGCGCGGGGAATCGTGGTGAGATCCGTGCCGTGCTTGGACTTGAACTCGCTCATAAAGTGATCGATGAGAAGCATGTCGAGCGCGTCTCCGCCCACGGATTCGTCCCACTTCACCGACACGAGTTCAAACTGTCCGTGCGGCTTCTTCACCTTTCCGGACGTGAACGAGCTGTATCTCGCCAGCGCGGCGCCGCTCGACGTGCTTCCGACGTCGACGAAAATCACCCACTTTGGCTCTGGAAATTCCTTATCGATTCCCCACTGCAACGCCGCGCACGAAAGATCGCTCTTCATCGCCAGAACGTTCAATCCCGCGATTTCCGCCGCATCTCTCAACGCTCGTCGATGCGACTGCGACGCGAACGGCGGCACCGCGATCACCGCGTCACGAATCCGTCCCCGACCCGCGTCTTCGCCGATCTTCATCGCGTACTCGAGCGTCATCGCCACCAACTCCTCCACCGCGTAGCTCGCTCCCTTGGAGAACTGCGCGCGCACCGCACCGTTCCTCGCATCATCACCCTGCGTCGCGTACGCCAACTTGGACCCCTCACCGACCGCACGCACCCGTGCACTCGTCGCCGCCGCGCCCAACGCGTCCCTCGCCCGCGTCGCCACGTCCCCGGGCGATCTCGGCATCATATCGCACGCCGGTTCCCCGACCGCGCGCTCACCGTTCACGAACGACACCGCCGCCGTGGTTTTCCGTTTCGACACCTCGTTCAGCGCGATGGCGATCGGCGTGCGACCGGGAGCGACGAGGGACACCTTGAGGTATTCTCCGCCCAAATCCACGCCGATCACCGCCGCGCGCGCCGCGGTGAGCGCGCTCGCGACGAGGGCGAGGAACAGCGCGAGACGACCGACGCGAGACGTCGTCGTCATGGTCGTCGTTGGTCGCGCCGACGGACGCCGATGGGCGCGCGTGGCGAACGTGCGAGGCGAACGATGACGATGGTGTAGATTTCGGACGACGGCGTCCAAGGCGAAGGCGAAGGCTCGCGCGAGCGAGCGAGCGAATCTCGGGCTTTAGGACGCGATCGCTTCGGTCGAGACGACAAAGTGGCGATTGATTCGGGTGGAAGAAATAGTGATACAACGTCTCGAGCGGTCACGGGAGACGGACGGCGATGCGCTGTCGATGGAGATCGACGGAGGCGACGCGAACCGCCACCGTTTGGCCGACGCGATAGAGCGCGTGCGGATCTATGGGACCGCCGGTGGAGCCGTCGGGACGACGCATGGCGGTGACGTGGAGGAGAGCGTCGCGACCGACGCCGAGGTCGAGGAAGACGCCGAATGGGACGACGTTTCGGACGACGGCGTTGGTGACGACGGCGTCTGGACGCAAGTCTTCGATGGTGGCGGCGTGCGTGCGGAGGACGTTTTGTTCGGAGGCTTGGCCTCTGACGTCGTCTCCGGGGGCGGAGAGTTCGTTGATGATGTCTTTTAGCGTGAGCGGGTGGCATCCGAGACGGGCGGCGCGCGTGGCGAGCTCGCCGTCGTCGTCGCGGATGGCGCGGAGTTTGGGCTTGAGACGTCTGAGCGTCTCCATCGACGTGTCCGCGTCGTCGCTCTCCGTGAGGTCGACGACCTCGGCCACGTCTCGCTCGAGCATTTTCAACAATTTCTTGGCGACGTGATAGCTCTCTGGGTGCACGGACGTGCGCTCGAGCGCGTCTTTGGCGTCCGGGACGCGCAGGAAACCGACGATTTGTTCGTACGTCTTCGCGCCGACGCCCGCGATGTTCTTCAGCGCGGCGCGCTCGGGGAACCGACCGTGCGCGGAGCGATGCCGAACGATCTTTTCGGCGAGCGACTTTCCGAGACCTGGTATGCGGGACAAAAGGGACTGCGACGACGTGTTCAGGTTGGCGCCGACGTTGGCGACGGCGCTCTCCACCGTCGCCGTCAACGCGTCCGCGAGCTCCTTCTCCTTGACGTCGTGCTGATACAACCCAATACCGATGGATTGAGGTTCAATTTTCACCAGTTCCGCCATCGGATCTTGTAACCGTCGAGCGATGGACACCGCACCGCGCAGGGACACGTCGATGTCCGGAAGTTCCTTGGCGGCGATTTCAGAAGCGCTGTACACGGACGCGCCGGCTTCCGAGACGACTCGCCAACCGACGCCCTCGAGTCCCCCGAGCGCCGAACCAACGAGCGATTCCGTCTCTCGACTCGCGACGCCATCGCCGATCGCGACCGCCGTGACGTTCCATTTCTTCACGAGCGCGCGGAGTGTGTCCGCCGCCGACGCGCCGTTCGCCTTTTTCGACTCCAATTGCGGTAAATACATGACGCCCGTGTCGAGCAAAGCGCCCGTGGGATCGACGACGGCGAGTTTACACCCAGTTCTATACGCCGGATCCACGCCCAGCACCACCGCCGCCGGAGATAACGGCGGTTGTAACAAGAGCGCGCGAAGATTGGCGCCGAAATCCGCGACGGCGCGCTCCATCGCCTCCGTCTTCAATCGACTCTTCGCCTCGCGCTCCATGGACGGCGCCAACAGACGTTTCATCCCGTCCTCCACCGCCTCGCTCACCACGTGATACCTCCCTCCGCTCAATCGACGCGACCCTACCATGGATTTCATCGCCGCCGCTCTCGCGCGAGACGTATCGAAATCCACCTTGACGCGCAACACCTTGGCTGATTCCGCTCTAAAAATAGCCAGTGTCTGGTGCGGTTTCACCCGTCTCAACGGCGCACTGAACTCGTAATAATCCTTCACCGCCTCGGCGATCTTTTTCACCCTCTTATCGTCCACGGTACCGTCCACCGCCGCCTTCCCGCTCGCCGTGAGCGCGCACGACAGTCTCCCGTCGACGAGCGTCGACCGTCTCGCCGCCTCTCTCGCGCTCGTCTCATTCGCCGCTCGCTCCGCCAACACATCCTTGGCCAATCGCAGCGCCTCCTCCACATCCTTAATCTCTTCTTTCGTCTTCACGAACGGACGCGCCAGGGCTTCCACACCTCCCGGACCGTCTCGCAAGAGCGCCTCGGCGAGCGCGTCGACGCCGAGCGCGCGCGCCCGGTCCGCGCGCGAGCTCGTCTTCGTCTTATACTTACCGATCACGTCCTCGATCGTCTCCACCGACGTCGCGCGCGCCAACGCGTCGAATAACGCCTCATCGACGATGGACAACTTTTTCAAGAGCTCGAACGCGCTCGCGCGCTTGGATTCGACGACTTCGTACGCCGCCGCCGCCGCGCGCACCGCTCTGAGCTGCGTCTCATCCATCCCGTTCGTTCGCTCCTTCCGGTACCGCGCCACGAACGGGAGCGTGCACTGTTCGTCGAGTAAGAGTCCGAGCGCGGCTTCCACCTGCGCGCGCGTGAGCGCGGCGACGCTCGAGGAGGACGCGGTCGACGAGGTGGCGCTCGCGCGCAGACGCTCCACCACGGCATCGGCGCGCGACGCGCGCGCGCGCGACGACCCCGACGCCGCGGTCGACGCCGCGCGCGCGACGACGCGCCCGTCGAGCGCGCGTTTCATCGTCGAGTAGGAGACGAACGACGACGCGGTGGTGGTCGCCGTCCGCGCCGTCGTCGAGTGCAGTCGGTTGGTGTGTCACAAAATGGGAACGCTGTTGAATTACACTACGCGCACGCGTCGTCGTCGGCGTCGGCGTCGAGACGACCCGACGGAACCCGCGTCGTCCTCGTCCTCGTCCTCGTCGTCCTCGCGCTCACGCGTTGTTCGCGAGCGCGCTCTTCAACCCCTCCTCTTGTCTCGAGTGCGAGTTGGGCGTTCTCGCCTCCTCCGACACCCCGTACTCGGCGTCCGCGAACGCCGCCTCGCCGCGTCCGCTCTTGGCGCTCGCCTCGGCGGCGGCGCGAAGCGCCTTTTTGCGCGCCTCCTTCTTCGCCTGCGCGTCGGCGAGATCGGCGGCGCGCGCGGTCGGGACGGCGAGGGAGAGGGCTGCGAATCCGAGCGCGAGCGCGCGTCGTCGCGCGCACGTCGACGCGTCCGGCGACGCGGACGCGCGCGCGATGGGTCGCGCGCGCGTGTGTGACGCGGACGCGCGCGTCGGGGCGGACGCGAGGCGCGGCGCGCGCGCGACGGGCGTCGTGAGCGCCATTGTGCGTTGACACGTCACTTTGTGCGGAATCGGGCGCGCCGCGGTGCGCGACGACGGCGACGCCCGATCGACGTCGCGCGCGAACGCATGACGACGCGAACCCATCTCCGCGCGTCGGGCGCGCGGTGGACGCCCGCGCGCGCGACGTCGCGCGTCGACCGGCGCGAGCTCGGTCGCCCGTCGCCTCGAGACGACCGACGAGCGAACCGTCGCGGCAGCGACGTCGCGCGCGAAGCGACGACGGACGAGGCGCATGTTCGCGCGCGCGACGATGATGCGTCGTGTTCGACGCGCCCGTTCGATTTTCGCGCGCACGAGGCGTTCGTGCGCGCGGCGTTGGAAGCCGCCGCGGGCTCGCGGGCGCGCGGGACGCCGCCGAAGACCGAGACGACGACCAAGACGAACGCGACGCTCGGCGTCACGACGACGACGGAGGTGTGGTCGACGTCGAGATTACGTCGCGTGCGATCGACGTACGTCGACGGCGGAGAGTTGGCGCAGATTTATAACTGCGCGGTGTACCCGTCGCCCGCGGCGTGCGACGCGCCGATGTTGGGCGTGGATTTGATTTCGTTGGGCAAGGGCAAGGCGAGGAAGATTTTAATCGGCGTCGATTTACATCCGATGAGTCGAGACGAGGATTACGCCAACGCGTACGTGCCCGCGCTCGAGGCGTTGCGCAGAGGACCGGGAAAGGTGGCGGACGCCGCCGCCGCGCTCGGCGCGACGACGCCTTCAAAGAAATTTTACGAAGACGCGACATTCTTCTCGCGAGGCTTATTCTTCGCCCGCCCCGAGCGCGCGGACGAGGAGACGATGGAGAAATCTTTAGACGTGGTACAGGCCTACGTGGACGCGTGGACGACGCGATTGGACGAGGCGGAACGTGAGGCGGAGGCGATGGACGGCGCGTGTAAATTCGGGCTGGCGCTCGAGGACGTGCGCCGGTGCGTGTTGACGGAAAACGCGGCGCGCGCGGCGCAGGACGCGCACGATGCGTGGCAATTGGCGCACGATCCCGCGATACCGATGTTTGCGACGTGGTACGGCGAAGAGTGGGCGCGCGAGTTCGCGGAGACGGTGCTCTTTCCCGGCGCGAACGTAGCATAGAAACAATCACTCGGCAAACAATCGAAAACGGCATCGAGACCACGCGTTCGCCGCGTCGTCGTAGCTGTAGCGTAGAAACAAAGATTCAGCAAACATTCGAAAACGACATCGAGACCACGCGTTCGTTCCCCACGACGACGGGCGTCGTCAACGCGCGCGTGAACGCCTCGCGCCATTGTTCGTCTTCCTCGTGCATTTTAGATAGAAACGCGCGAGCCGAGTCGCTCGTCGCGCGCTCTAAAATCGTCAACACGCGATCGCCGACGCGCGCGTTTCGTTCCGCGACGGCGGCTTCGCGCGAAGACAGAAACCGACCGCCGTCGTCCTCGCGCTTGAGCGCGGCGAGCGCGTCGAAGAGTCCATTCGTCACCATCGACGCGGTGGCGCGCGCGGACGCGTCTGGAAATTCAAGGGTCGTCTCGTTCGTGCGTTCGCCCGCGAGCGCCAAGACGAAGACGCGATTCGCCGCGACGTCCGCCAAATTCACACTCGCCGGCGCGCGTACGAAGTGCGCGACGACCGACGCCACGTACGCGCCCCGCGCGCGTCTCGGCGGTTCGAAATACACGACGTGTTCGGGATTTCCCTCATCCGAGAGATCGCGACGAATCGCTTCCACACCGAATGCCTCGAATCGCGACACGTCCGCGTCGAACGCGTGTTCGACGATTCGCAACGCTACTCTCCACGACGCCATCGATCCGTCGATCCACACCTTTGCGCCGCCTCGCGTCTCCGCCGTCGTCGTCCCCGCGTCCTCCACCCGCACGCGCACGATCACGCACCACGACGCGTCCGCGATACCGACGCGCGTCGACGGCGTCGCGCGCGTCATCGCCGCCGGCGTTTCGAAATCGAAAACGTCTTTCCCGTTCGCCGTGATCGCGACGACGTGCGGCCAGACGCACACTCTCGCGCCCTCGGCGAACGACGCCGCGGTGCGCTCGACGAACGTTCGCGCGTCCGTAACGGCGTCTCGAAACACCATCATCAATCGCGCCCCGAACGCATTCGTCGTCGTCGAATCGTACTCCGAATCCAAATCCACATCCGCGTCGATCGACGTCGTCGTCGTCCACGCGCCGTCGACGCGCCTCGAAAATCGCACCCATCGATCGGAACACGCGCGCACGTCCAGCGTCGCCTCGACGCGTCCCGCGACGTCATCGTACGCGGCGAACGCGTCGTCGAGGCCCGCGGTGCATCGCTCGGGGTGGGACATCGCGGGCGACGCCGTGAGCGCGCACGCGAGCGTCGCGTCGTCGTCGTCGCGATGTGATGTCAGATGGAGGTGAATGACGCGCGGTGGATCGCGCGTCGACGCGACGCCTCGCGTGAACAGAGCGAGCGCGCGGGCGAGGGTGGGGTACACGAAGCGCGCGGCGTCGGTCGCCATCGTCCGTGGCGGTCGCGCGCGCGCGTGTGACGCGCGTCTCCTCGTCCGAGAGAGCGCATTGATTAAAATAAAGTCGAGTGGGAAGATGAATAGACATATTGATGAGATCGGGCGTATTTATGTATTTACTTACACGAGCGACGGACGCGCGGTGGTCGATCACTCGAAGGCGAAGGCGTCGTCGTCGTCGTCGTCGAAGGCGACGGTGGCGTCGCCGAAGAAGAGCGCGGTGCCGACGACGCCGGGGCGGCCGGCGGCGCCGAAGGTGACGAGACCTGGTCGGCCGGGACCGACGTCCCATTCGTCGACGGCGTCGTAGTCGTCGTCGGTGGCGTCGGTGGCGGTGTCGAGGTCGTCGCCGGCGCGAGACTCGAGCGCTTCGTCGAGGGATTTTAATCCGGTGTCGGTGGAGGTGGAGGCGGACGGGCCGTCGTCGAGGCGGTCGAGGCGAGGATTGAGCGACGGGAGATCGTCGAAATCGTCGTCGAGGTCGGGCCATCCTAGATCGTCGAGGGCGATGCCGTCGCGACGTTCGCCGAATCGATCGTTGTTCATGACGTTGGCGAATTGTTCGGCGTCTCGCGCGTCGAAGCCGTCGTCCTCGCGTTCATCGCCCCAGAATCCGCCGCCGCCGCCGCCGAAGGAATCGTCCAAGTCGTCGTTGAACGCGTGGCGTCTCGACGCGTTGTTCGCCTCCTCATCCGCCTCGACGACGACGAAAGAGTTCGTCAACGCCGCGCAGAGCTTGACGTTGGAACCGCCGGCGCCGATGGCGCGTCTCAGGTCGAATTCACTCACAAAGGCGGTGTACTTGGGTCGATTGGAACCCTCTGGGAAACTCTTCTCGACGCGCGTCACGTGCGCCGGGAAGAGCGCCGCCTTGATAATCTCCTCCTCGTTCTCGGACCAATGAATGAATTGAATGATTTCGCCGCCGCATCGCTCGCGAATGCGTCGCAATCGATCGTAATCTTCGCCGACGCACGCGCTCACCGCGTCCGCCACGCTCGGGTCGGTGGTCGCCACCGTCACCTTGGATAACTTTCCGGCGAGTCTCGCCACGGATTTAATCTCCACGAGACCGTCTTGAATCTCCGGAACTTCATCGCGAACGACGCCGGGCACTAACGCGGGAATGGTCATCGACAGCACCACGGGCGTTTGTTCGCGACCGGTGAAGAGATTGGAATCGACGTCCAACACAAAGCACGTCACCTCGTCGCCTTGTCGCAACTGGTTCCCGTTGACGAGTTCCAACTGTTCGTTGGCTGGAATGACACCCGCGGCGCCGTCGTCGATGTCCACCATCCACGCGCCGTCCTCCGATCGGAAGCGCGTCTTGGCGCGAACGATGCTTCCAATCTGGCCCACGTATTCCTCTGTCGCCGCTCTCGCCACGCCCGTCTTCATCTCCTCGCTCATGAATCGAATGAGGGGGCGCATGCGGTTCTGACGACGAATGTTAAAGTTGAAAAATTTCGTGTCGTCGTATTCGCGCTCCACCGCGCCCGAGCGACCGTAGACTTGCACGAGCACGGCAAATCGTCCGCGCTCGACGTCGATGTCGACGCTCACGTCCAGACGCGCGCGCGCCTCTTTTTGGAGCACACTCAACGCGCTGCCGCGCATGTCGCGATAACTCCTCGCGATGGCGCGCGCGATGGCTTCTAACTGCATCCCGGTGTCCGCCTCGTATCCAGATTTTTCCTTGGCGAGCTCGCGCAAACCGTTCACCACCGCCACGCGTCGCGCCAAATCATCCTTGCTCACGCGTTCATTCGCCGGTCGCAACAGGTCGGGATATCTCCCCTCGATCTCGCGCAGTCTCGCCATCGTGGACTCTTCCTCGTCCTCGCGTCTCGCCCACTGCGATCCCCACCCACTGTCGTCCTCGAAATCTTCGCCGTCGTCGTCCGCGTCTCGCGTCCACCCACCCGCGCTCCCCGCGCGCTCTCTCTTCGCTTCTCTCGCCGCATTCGCCGCTTTTACCGCCACCTCGTCCACGCGCACGACTCGAGATTGCCTCCACTCGGTCGCTCGCGCGATCACCTCTTCCATGGGCGCGATATCGGCGCGATGGTCGCGCTCGTGCGCCAAGACGCGCTCGAGCAGCGCCGACTTGCTCCCGCCGAGCTTCAACCCGTACCCTCGACACAGCGGTTTCAGCCCCTTCTCCACCGTGAGCGTGGACAGATAGCTTCGACGTTCGTCCAACCACGGATCGGCGACGTCCTCGGCGCTCGCGCGCGTCGCGAGACGACGCGCGGGAACGCGAGACGCGGCCGAGGCGCCGCCGCCGCCGGGACGCACATTCGTGACACGCGCGCGCGATGGACGCGCGCGGACGACGTGCGTGGACGCGCGAGCGATGGAAGACATGTGCGCGCGTCGAACGGTGCGAGACTAGGCGTGCGCGCGCGCGACGCGGCGACGACACGAGACGGTGGGCGCGCCTCGGTCTCTGAGGGTACCGAGGGGGCCGCGAGACGCGCTTTAGAGTCACGATGTCTAGATATATTTCAACGGTGCGCCGCGCCAATGACCGCGCGCTCGGCGAGCGAGGCGTCTCGAACGATTAGAATAAAATCACTGTCCGGGCGCCACGCGGCGCGGCTTTTTCAAGAATTGAAGATTGCCCGGCACGAACTCCGTCGCTTGGTCCTCCGGCACGACCATGAACGGATCAAACTTATCCCCGTACGGATCGTCGAACGGTTGCAACGCCCACTCCAGAGCCTCGTTTTTCAATTTCGGGTACAATCGCTCAAAGTTTTCAATCAAGAGCTCGGATCTCTGCGCCAAGCACAACCGACAGAGGTTCACGCTCGCGGTTTTCTCCCCCGCGTCGGGAACCTGGAGAGTCCCCACCCCGTTCCACACCATGTTCAGCGGCCCTTGCTTCTTCACCATGAGATTCACCGAGAACGGTTCGACGCCCTCCTGCTTGACGAGCGCGGGGAATCCACCGCTCTCGTCCGCCTCCCCGCCGCTCTTTTTCTTTTCATCCTCGGGCCCAAACTCGCGAAGAAACGCGCCCCCTTTCTTCGCGCGAACGCGCGCGTCCGGTCGTCGCCCGCGCCTCGCCGCGAGTCCACACGCGCTCGTCGTCGCCGTCGCCGCCGTCGTCGGCATCGTCACCGTCGCGCGCGTCACGAACATGCCGCCTTCGCGAGTGGGAAAGTGACGTCGACCCTCATCGGATAAAGCGCACAAAATCCCGCCACTCCCTCGCGCGTCCTCCAGCGTCATGCAACCGTCCCTCGCGACGCGTCTCGCGACGCCCGCGCCCTCTACGTCGCGCGCGTCCGCATCCGCGTCCACCGCGCGCGTCGCGCGCGCCCGCGTCGTCGCGCGCGCGGTCATTCTCTACGGTTCCCAGGGAAGTCGCTCGCCGCTCGTGAATTGGTACGCCGACGAGATTGGATTGGCGCTCGAGATGCGAGAGCCGCGAGACCCGACGAATCCGCATCCATTCAATCAAGTCCCGGCGCTTCGCGACGACGACGACGCGCTCGAGCTCTTTGAATCGGGGGCGATTTTGAGCTACCTCGCCGACAGGTATGGCGGATTAGACACGCCGGACAAGCGCGCGAGAGCCAACGCCTGGATCTCCTGGGCGAACGCCACGCTCGATCCAGTGTTATTCATCGAAAACGAGCGCGGGGGTGTCGTGGACACCGGAGCGAGAGATCCGAACCAACGTCGATTACGGCGGCTCGACGACATTTTATCCGACGGACGCGCGTGGTTGCTCGGCGACGAGTTTTCCGTCGCCGACGTCGCCGTGGCGTCGTATCTCTTATACGTCCCGCAATTCTTTCAGGACGTGTCGTTCGCGCCGTATCCGAGCGTGGCCAAGTACATGGGTCGGTGCGCGTTACGCGAGTCGTACGGGAAGGCGTTCGGGGAAAACGTGCAGCGATACCTCGTCCAAAAGTGTATGAGTTTCGTCGACACCGCGTGAGTGTCGTCCGTCCGCGCGCTCGTAGACACCGACGAAATATATGTCACCTTTCACGCACAATTCACGCCCACACGACCCGCGAGCGCGTCGAAAACGATCGAATGCCATCGCCAACATCACGAGGGCACCTACCGCGCCAAAAAGTCACTTTTCCACCCAACCCCTCGCGTCACACTCGCGCGCGGCCCATCCGCCGCGCGCGCCGCCGTTCCAGCCGTGCACCCGCGAGCAAAGACGTCGCGAGCCTGCGCGGTCACTCTGCGCGCGCGCGCGCCTCGCGTGCGCGCGCGCGCGTCGTCGCGACGCTCGGTGAATCGCGCGCGGTCGTGTCGACCGCCGCGCCCCATGCGGTCGAGCGTCGACGGTGGGCACGCGATGACGTCGGAGGATGACGTCGATGAAGATGGGGACGCGCCCGCGTCCGCGCCGTACGCCGCGTTTTGTACGTCGGCGATTCTGGCGGCGGTGAACAGGGCGGCGATTTGGAGAGATTCCAAGGATTTCGTCGACACGAGGTCGAGGAGTCCGCCAGCCAAGGTGTTTGAGGCGCTGGCGGCGAGCGGTGCGGCGACGTGCAGCGTCGCGGCGCGGGAATTTTTAAACGAGCACTTTGAATCGGGGCCGAGAGAGCGGAGTAAGATGCCGGAATTGGTGGATTGGCGACCGGATCCGGCTGTGGCGAGAGGCTCGCGGTGCGCGACGTCAAAGGCGTGGGCGACGCACGTGCACGAATTGTGGCGCGTGCTCGCGCGTTTAGACGCGGACGATTACGACGAGCACGAGGATGGGGAGGGTGGTGCCGGGGACGCGGAGGCGGCGCGAACGACGAGTTCGAGGATTCGGTTACCGTATCCGGCGGTGGTGCCGGGGGAACGGTTTCGAGAGACGTACTATTGGGACACGTATTGGATCGTTTTGGGTCTGATAACGAGCGAGATGCCGGCGACGGCGCTGGGCGTGACGAATAATCTTTTGTACATGGTCACCACGTACGGATTCGTGCCGAACGGGGCGAGAGTGTACTATTTGAATCGCTCGCAACCGCCGTTGTTGAGCTCGTGCGTGAGCGCCGTGCACGAGGCGACGCGAGACACCGAGTGGTTGCGCCAAGCGTTGCCGCTGTTGGTGCAAGAGTACGCCTATCTCACGCGAAGCGAACGAACGATCACGGTGAGAGATCCCGAGAGCGGGGAGGTGCACGCCGTGTCGAGATATTTCGCCAATACGACGCGACCGAGACCGGAGAGTTATCGCGAAGACGTCGAGATGGCGAGACGCGCGACGAGACGATTGGACGACGCCGTGGCGAAATTAGACGTCAAGCGAAAGATTTATAGGCATCTCGCGAGCGGTGCCGAGAGTGGTTTCGATTTCAGTTCGCGTTGGCTCGCGGATGGGGATAATCTCGAGACGATTCGCACGTGCGACATCATACCCGCGGATTTGAATGGATTCATGCTTCGCGTCGAGACGGATATCGCTCGACTCGCTCGCGAGGCGCTCGTCTCCCTTCCGGCGTCCGAGGATGAGATTTACGCCGAACGCGTCTACTTGAACCATCTGCTGGAGAAATTCACCCGCGCGAGCGAGGTGCGTCGACGCGCCATCGACGCCGTGCTCTGGGACGACGACGCCAAACGCTGGCGAGACGTCGCCTTTCAGCCCCTCGTCGGCGAGGACGCCCGCGCCATCGTTCGCGACATCGGCGAGCTCGCCTTCGCGTCCGAGAGTCCATACGTGAGTGATTTCACTCCCCTCTGGTGCGGCGCCCTGGACCCCGGAAGCGAACGCGCGTACGAGGTGGTGGAGGCGTTGAAAAAGTCCAAGCTCGTCACCAAGAAGGGCGTCGCCACGTCGCTCGTCGAGAGCGGACAACAGTGGGATTGGCCCAACGCGTGGGCGCCCTCGACGCACATGCTCGTGGAGGCGATTCAACTGTACGCGCCGAGAGAGGAAAAGTACGCGAAAGAGCTCGCTCACTCGTGGCTTCGCACCGCGTATCAGGCGTGGAAATCCACGGGGTTCATGCACGAAAAGTACGACGTTCGCGAGGACGCCGACGGCGTCGGCAAAGGCGGCGAGTACGTCCCGCAGCGCGGGTTCGGATGGACCAACGGTGTTACCCTGCGCCTGCTCGAACAATACGGATTCCCAGACGACGCCGTGGACGTCGTCGAATGAATATGAAACGCATACATTTTTTGGTGGATATGGACGCCGCCGACTGGAGACGCGCGCCGGCGACGACGCGCGTCTCGGCGTCCCTTTTTGCGACGGTCCGCCGTCGACATGAGCCGCCGAACGAACATTTAAAAGACACCAATTCCACTCGTTGTTGTTGTACTGTACGACTACTATAATTCATCCTGTAATTCAAACGAGACACACCAACTCCTCTTTAACCGTCTTCGTCCTTCGTCTCGACGAGGCGCGCGTTCCAGTGGAATGAATGATGCGACCCACACACTCTCGCGCGCGACGTCATGGACGCCGACGAGCCACCGCCGAGTCGAGAGACCACCTCGGATCGACTCTACGTCATCGACGACGACGCACAGCGATCGCTCGCGGTACAAAAACCGTGGGCGCGCAATCCACATCACTTCAAGAGGTGCGGGCGGTTGACCGAGCTCGGAATTGGGCGCGCGACGCCACGACGCGATGCGCGCGAATCGTCGACTGACGCCGACGCCGAATCGTGCGTGAACGCGCGCGCAGGGTAAAAGTATCCGCGCTGGCGCTGATGAAGATGAACGCGCACTGTAAACGCGGTGGGCAGATTGAGGTGATGGGCATGCTGCAGGGGTACGCGCTCGGCGACGCCTTCGTCGTGACGGATGCGTTTGAACTCCCGGTCGAGGGCACGGAGACGCGCGTGAACGCCCAGGCGGAGGCGTACGAGTACATGGTGGCGTACACGCAGGCGTTCGAGGCGTTGGGTAGGAAAGAAAAGGTTGTGGGATGGTATCACTCGCACCCGGGATACGGGTGCTGGATGTCGGGCATCGACGTCAACACGCAACAGTTGAATCAGAGACACTTTGAACCGTTCGTCGCCGTCGTGATCGATCCACTCCGCACGAGCGCGACTGGGAAGGTTGAGATTGGGGCGTTTCGAACGTATCCGGAGGGGTACACGCCGCCGAATGAGGTGTCGACGTCGTCCAAGCAAGGCGTTCCGTCGAATAAAATGGAAGACTTTGGCGCGCACGCCAATCAATACTACTCGCTCGAGGTTAGTTTTTTCAAGAGTTCGCTCGACGCGCGCACGCTGGACGATTTATCGGAGCGGTACTGGGTGAACATGCTCGATTCGTCCCCGTGGACGACGAACGAGAAGCTCTTCGAGAGTTGGATGACGGACGTTGAGGGAAAATTAGAGCGCGCCGAAAAGACGGCGCTTCGCGGCGGAGCGACGCACGAGCGAGGGAATCCGTTTGCGCGGACGCCGACGTCCGCGGTGAACGGTCCGGACGTGTCCGCGCTCGCGTCGGCAACGCACGACGCGGTGGCTCTCGCCATGGAACAATCGAAAGCTTTCGCGTCGTACGCCGTCAAACGCGCCCTCTTCGACGCCGCTCGCACCGTGGACGCTCGAACAACAACCGACGGCGCCGACGACGCCATGCGCACGGAATGATAGGACCTCGAAACGAACGCAAACCGACCGACACGCGGCGCACACGCCTAGACTCTGTATTTTTACAACGAATTCATCAGCATCACACGACTCTTTCCTAACTTTTCACGACGACGATTTTCTCGCCGCGCTCTCCTTTTCCTTCACCTTTTCCTCCAACGCGCTCGCCAACGTCGATAAATCGTGCTCCATCGATTTCACCCAATTCTCAAAATCCCCGATCGTGCGCAGCTCCTTATCGAACGCTTCAAGAGACGCCGCCCACGCCTGCGAGCGCTCTCGAAACTTGCTCGACGTCTCGTTGAGCGCGCACGCCGCCTCCTCGACGCGCTTCTGATTCTCAAACACCTCGACGACGCCGTGATTCACCGAATCCGTGAGCGAATTCGTCAGCGCCGACACGGACGCCAGCGCGTCCTTGCGTAAGAGTTCTGTGCGAGCGATGACGACGCGGTGGTCAGCGCACGAACGACGCGCGCGAACGACGGACGAGTGCGATTTGTTTTCATTCGGGTGTCATCAATCTTGGTGTTGTCGATGAACGACGCGTCGCGCACGCACCGAGATCGCGCTTGACTTGTTCCTGTCCCGCGCGGTGCGTCTCGTAGAGTTTTTTCAGCGACATGGTCGACGCGCGCGCGAGCGTTCGCGCGAGTCGACGTGCGCGCGCGGACGAATGCCGTTCGAGTCTCCGCGGTCGAAGACGCGGCGACGGTTTCGTCCTCGACGTCGTCATTCGAAGAACGAACGCGCGACGAACGTTCGCTACGCGCGGTGTGATTACACATATTAAATCAATGACTGACGAGACGCGGCCGGGCGCGCGGCACCGCTCGTCTGAGGACTAGGAAACGACGACGCGAATCAACGCGCCTGCGCCACGAGCGCGCGCAGTTGCAACGCGTGCACCACCAACACCATCACGTGCCAATTTTCGTGCGGACCCCACACCCCGGGAATCTCAAAGTAGGACCTGTGCCTGGCGTCAAATCTCGTGCACCGCATGAAGTACCACGGAGAGATCACCTTGGACAAGAGTTGAATGAGGAGCATCGTCTTGAAATCGTTGATGGCGTTCCACTCGACGACGCCGAGAAAGACTATGTTTAAGAGTATGAGCGTCAATCGCCGTCGACGCATGAACATCAACACGCGCTTAGTCTTCTGCTTGAATGCCATGATTTGCATCACGCACATCGCCGTGAACACGGCCAGCGCGCCCGCTTGACTAAACGTGTGCACGCCGCCCGTCCACAAGACGCTGTGCGAGGTGAACCCCCACGATATCCCGATAAAATCCAACGCCAACGCCACGTCGTACCCGAGCGACGTCTTCCACGGCACCATGTGCAAACACACCGATAATAAATACGTCAACATCGTGCACTGCACGAACAACACGGCGCGTTCGGGAAGCGTTTCGTGATACCCGAGCGCGCGTCCAGTCAGCGCCGCCAACAACGACGCGAAGTGCACCCACCCACGCATCAACGGTCGCACCTGCGCGTCGCACGTCGTCGTCGCGTATCGCGCGCGATCGTCAGTCGTTTCCTCGCGTCGTCGTCGTCGAGTGCCGTCGTCGTCGTCATCGTCGTCCCATTCGTTTGAGCTCGAAGACGTCGTCGAGCGGAGCGCGCACCTGCTCGCCTCCCGCGTACGCGTCGTGCCTCCCGAATTCCTTCACGTAGTGCGACGCGTTCGCTAAAATTTCCTCTAAATCGCTCCCTTTCCTCTTCATCGTCGCACCCGACGCCGCCTCGGGTGCCTCCGCGCGCGCGTCTCGTCGCGTCAACGTCCCCGATGGAGGTCTCGGCGGTTTCCCCGCGCCCATCGCGCTCGCGCGCGTCCTCGGCGCCATCCGTCCGCTCTCGCGCGCGCGTTCGACTCGAGACGACGTCTTCGACGCGCTCGATCCGTCGTCGACGCGTCCACCGTCGCGCGTTGATGGCGTCGGCGTCTGGAGCGTCACGTCTTGGAGTGGCCGAGTCGCGTGTGAAGATTCACTGCGACACAGACGCGCGCACGACGCGCGACGCGAGTCGTCGTCGACGCGAACCGTCGGTGCGCGATGCACACCGTCCGTGGCGCGTACGTCGCGCTCGAGTGCGACGCGTCGACGGACGTGAACGTCGGAGACGTCGTCACGGTGGAGCGCGTGGATGAAAGCGATGACGGCGCGACGCGCGCGTACACGCGCCTGCGCGCGCGCGCGCGCGCCAACGACGGTGAACCATCGACGTCGGTCGTGCAGTCGTTCGACGCGCGAGCGAGCGGGGTGTACGTGCGCGCGTTCGCGGCGTTCGGTGACCGCGGAAAGATGCATTGCGTCGGCGCGAGACGCGGCGCGGGACGCGACGCCGACGCGCGCGAGACGAAGATTCTCGTGTGTCGATGCGACGTGACGCTCACCGGAATCTCTGGACGCGCGCTGGCGGGGACGACGCGCGAGGATCGGATCGCGGTGCTCGGACACGCGACGACGGAGGAGGACGGGATGAGGGAGCGCCGAGACGCCGAGGCGGCGGCGGAGGACGCGGAGATTGGGTTTTGCGGCGTCGTGGGATGTACGACGCACGTGGGCGATCGAAAAGCGACGTTGAGCGCGACGCTCGAGGAACTTCGACCGGAGATGCGACGGAGACACGAAATCGTGCAACCGGCGGTTGCGGGATACCTGTGCGCGGGCGATTTGCCCGAGGACATCACGATTCGAATCATGAGCTTCATGGACGCGAGAACGGCGGGAATGTTGGCGTGTACGTGTAAAGGGTTTCGTTCGCGCGTGGAGGAGACGTCGTCGACGCTGGCGTTGACGCTGCATCCGCACCAACGCGCGGCTCTGGGATGGATGCGCCGCCGCGAGCGCTCGCGCTTGGCGTCGATACGAGATCCGCTCTGGCGACGGTTGGATTGCGAGCAAGGACACGCGCTTTGGTTGAACATGATCAGGGGTGATTTGAGTGACGTGCCTCCGGAGACGCATCAGGATTCGCAGGGAGGCATGCTGTGCGACGAACCGGGATTGGGCAAGACGGTGACCGCCATCGCGCTCATACTGGCGCGAAGAGGCTGGCGACCGTCGCCGCCCGTCGGTAACACGGCGCGTCAGATGGGGTCCAAGTGGTACTACGAAGATACGAATTCGGTCGGTAACGGTGGTGGGTACGGTTTGCCGGCGATCGCGAGCGTGCCGACGTTGAACGCGGAGACGCCCGCGTTTACGCCGACGAAGACGGCGCCTGTGAACGGCTCGGCGTCGAGAGGAAACTCTTCGGGATTGCGTCGAAGTAAGCGGTCGGCGGGGAACACGCCCGTTGGTTACTTTGCGGCCGTGTGTAGAGACGGATTGAACGGAACGATGGGCAGTAGCGCGAAACGATCGAAATTAGAGGAAAAGAAGGCGTTTGACGCGTTGGCGGCGGCGACGATTGAAAATCCAGATTGGCAGACGCGCTTAGAGTGTTCCGCGCACTCGACGCCGATCGGTTTCATCGCTCGCGACGGTTTGAAGGAGGACTCTGCGAGATTGGCGCGCAACACGAGATATTTCGAAACTGTACTCAAAAATTGCGTCTTGTACGTCGGAAGAGCGGCGACGTGCGACGTCGTCGATTATATCTTGGAAAACACGATAGAAGTTTCACACGCGATGCCGGTGTCCATGCCACCGTTTCGTAGAAATTCCGACCAGCCACCGGTGTTCCAGGCGCTCGGTTTAGTCAAGTTTAGCGGCACGGGCAAGGTGGAAAATGCGGTGCCATTCGGGCCTCCCGGCGCCGCCGTCGAGGATCTCATCTTAGATAAGCAAGCACTGCACGACGCGATACGCGTGGTAGACAATCGTGGCAGTGATAGCGAGACATTACGGATATGGTTATCCAGCGCGACTTTGGTCATCATACCCAGCGTGCTCATAGAGCACTGGCTTCAACAGATTACTTTTTGTACGGGAGACGTCGCCGTTCCGCGCGTCGCCGTCATCGACAAGGCGCCGAAAACTGAATCAAACATCGAGCACGACGTCAAAATGGAAAATAAGCTCAAGCCGACGTTCATCAACGATCTCAACGGATTCGATGCGAGCGATTTAGCGAATGATTTCGACGTCGTCATCATGCCGATCAATCGACTGTCGACAGAGTTTTCAAAGACGGACACTCCGATCTTGCGCGTGTTTTGGCAACGAGTCATCATGGACGAGGGGCACCAGCTCGGCGCGAGCTTGGCGTTGACGGCGAAACTGTCCGTGGCGTGCGCGCTCAGAGCGCATGCGAGATGGTTGATGACGGGAACGCCGACGCCGACTACTCTAAAGGGGGCGGGCACGGCGCATCTTCAGCCGCTTCTAGGATTTTTGCGTCAAGCGCCGTACGGCATGAACGCGGGTTTGTGGACGACGGCCGTACAGCGACCTTTGGATGGAAAGAATCGTTCTGCCCAGATGGAGGCGGTGGCGCGCCTCGGCGACGTGCTTCGAAGATGTATGGTTCGTACGTGCAAATCGCACATCACGTTGCCTCCGCTCAAGCGTTCGGTAGCCATGCTCAAATTTAGCGACGTGCACGCGGAATCGTACAACGATCTCGTCGCGCACGTGAAGCGCTCGTTACTCTTGGCCGATTGGGGCGACCCGAATCACGAAGAATCTCTACTCAATCCGAAGAATGTGGGTCCGGCGACGGCGGCGGTGAGCAACTTGCGCGAGGCGGCGTGCGTCGTCGGTAAAATGCCCACCACGTTCGACCCGGATGAGTTCGATGAGACGATTCGCGATTTACACACGCTGTTGAAGAAACGAGGTTTCGGCGAAGAGGAACGCAAAACGCGCGTGCGACGAGTGTCGCCCATCTTGATGCAGTGTAAAGGTACGTGCGACTTGTGTTTGCACGAAGTCTTGATGCCTCTCGTCACGCCGTGCGCGCACATTTTGTGCTGCGGTTGCGTCATGCAAGGTCCGCCCAAGGGGAAAACCATCGATGGAAGCGTGCGAGAAGACGAGATCGAAGAGCATCCGCTGCCACCGGGGGTGTACCGCGCGCCTCGCGGTTGTCCGGTGTGCGCGCTGAGCTACGTGATGCAACGCGAGAATCCGTACAATCCGAATCCCGCGCAGGCGGTACCGGAAGATTTGATCGAGCTTCAACCGTCGTACATTCAGCACCCGTGGAAAGTCGACGAGAGTCAAGCGGACGGCGTGTACGCGCAGGGTGAAAGTTCCAAAGTTGATTATCTGCTCTCGGCGCTGCGCAAAATGGGCGCCGCCGTCACCGCCGAGGTGCTGGCCCAGCAAGATGCGCGCGACGCCTTCTTTTCGCGCGAAGTCGCCGGCGTCGCGGCGCACACGCCGGGTTGGAACGGTGACTTTGATTTGAACCATCCGACGCGCGACGAACCGCAACAGGGTCGACGCAACAGGCGCCGCATGTTGGACGCGGCAACGCCTCTCAAGCCAAGAGATTTCAATCCCTCGGCACCTCGACCGAAGAAGTGCATCGTGTACAGCGCGTTTAAACCGCACCTCGACGCGATCGATTTGGCGCTGTATGGAGCGCGCGTCCCGCACGAGAGCATCGCGCGCATCGGTCAAAGCAGGCACGACAAAGAACGCGCGCTCAAGAGGTTCAAGAAAGATCCAGACGTCGCGGTGCTCCTTTTGAATAGAGCGGCGGCCGAAGGTTTGGATCTATCCTTCGTCAGTCACGTGTTTCTGATGGAACCACTATCGAATATGTCTTTAGAGGAACAGATCGTGTCTCGCGCGCATCGCATGGGTCAGATGGACACGGTGCACGTCGAGGTGCTCGCCATGGAGAATACGGCGGAGGCGACGATGCTGGACGTCCAAGCCGAACTCATCCGTAAACCGGCGCAAGACCAGGCGCGCGAAGTGGCGCTCGTTGAAGGTGGGACCGTGGAGAATGCGATAGAGGCAGATGTCGCGCCGACCGTCGTCGTCGAATCCCTGTCCAGACGTCGCATTCTCGAGCGTCTACAGCTCGTCGCGTCGAAAGGCAGCGACGAAGCTGCCGCCAAGAAAATCCAAGAAGTCAAAGACCGCGTCGATAGCATCGAAAAGAACGGTAGCAACGGCAGGATTTTGGGTACCGGTCAACACAAGGGCGACTTGGAAGAGGCGAATCTCATGCGCGAGGCGCTCGAGGCGAGTGCGCGAGAGATTCAGGCTCGCGGAGGAAGCGTGCCAGAAATCGGAAGTCCACAAGCGGTGAAACGCGCGCGAAGCGACGAACGCGAAGAAGATGAACAAAAAGAACATTCGTGGACGCTACGATTCCGCGATCCGATCGATCGTGGTGTCGTGAAGGAGTTGACGTTACCGAACGGTGGCAAGACGACGGCCGCCGCCATGCGCGCTCGCATAGCGTCGACATGCGGCTCCAGTCTCGACGGGTTCGTCCTGTCGTGCGGATTCCCGCCACGAGCGCTCGGAGAAAAAGATATGGTGACGCCGATATCTTTGCTGGGGATTCGTCAAAACGATTTGATCAATCTTCGTGCCGCCAACGCGCCGGACATGCGTCAAGCCGACAAGCCGACGTCCATCCTGACGACGGTCGTCGCGGAAAGACCAAAGGCGGCGAAGCCCGAGACTCCCGCGCGAGTCGTCGATACCGCGGTTTTAGACGCGCGCGTGCAAAAGCGTCTCGCCAACGTGCTGAAGGCGTCGGAGACGAGCACGGCGATGATGCTGCAAGATCCGGACGCTGAAGGGGGCGACGCGGGAGGCGTCGCCGGCGCCATGTCTGTCGATCTTCTCCGAGCGGCGGAGACCGCCGGCGGTAAACGCGTGGCGAGCGACCCGACCATTCGATCTCTGCAGGATGCGTTCAAATCCATCGTCGAGGAACGCGCCAAGGAAACCGAAGGTAACGCCAAATGCGCTGCCGCCAGAGCCGGCAACGTCCAGTACTCAACGCTACCAGACGGCCGTCTCGTGGTGAAATATTCCGCCCCCGACGTCGGTCGAGGCCAAGTTCGACAAACCGAGCGAAGCGATTGCGTGCAAGACGTTCCTGCACCGATCCTTCCCTTCATCCTCGCCGCCGTCGCCGCCGACGCCGAAAATTCTCGCGCCAACCTCTCCCCGCCGGCCATGGCGGTCGCGAGTCCGCGCGTCTTCTGGGCCGTCGTTCGACACGGCCGCGTCGGTCCCGATGTCACCTTTACCGATGCGCTTCGCAGCATCGCCCCGAACGTTGCCGATTGGGACGCCGTCTCTGCGCGCGAGCGCCGCGTCAACCCTCGGTACGCCGACTACGATACCTCCGGTCGGTGATTCGCGCACGACGCCCCTCGCGTTGCACCGCGACGAAACACTCAGACATTGACTTGTAATTTGTACTCGAATCCATTCTTTCTTTCGGCGATGACGCGCTCTCGAACGCGACTCTTCCCGAACCGGGCGCGCTCAACCGCCGCCTCCGCAGACGCCGCCTCGCAATCCACGTCATGTCCGACGACCTCGAGCGCGAACTCGCGCTCGAGCGGGCGAAAAACGCCGCGTTGGAACGCGAGCTTCGTCGCGTGCGCGCATCCGCCGAGAAACTCGCGCAAACCGTCGAGGCTGAGGAAGAATTCCTCGTGCGCACGCTCAACGAAAAACTCGAGCGCGTCACCAACGAAAAGCGCGAGCTCGCCGAGACGTGCGCGAAGAACACCGTCAACGATGCCCTCGAACGGCGATTGCGCACGCTTCAGGATGAAAAGGTGGCGATGGAGAACGCGCTGGAGAGGGAACAGGAGTGCATGATGCATCGATTGACGAGCGCGTTGGAAGAATTGGGACGCGAGCGACAGAGTGCGTTGCGAGAGCGGGATCGTTTGAGTCGAGATTTAGAGCGAGAGACGACGCGGTTAAAAGAAGAGAAAGTCAAGATGGAAAACGCGCTGGAGAGCGAGGAGGAACACATCGTGAATGTGTTGCAGACGCAGATTTCGGCGTTGCTGACGAGGATACGAGGCTTGGAGCGACAAGTCAAGTCACTGGGAGGGGTCGTCTCGGACGGGGAGTACGTGAGCGACGATTCGATCGTCATGTCGCCGAAGGGGCGGTCGGGATTTACGCCGTTCGGGTCGGGGAGGGACGTGTTCGCGGGGAGGAAGGGTCGGCCGCCGACGTCGTCCAACGCATCTCCGTTCGCGAGCGACAGAGAATCTATGAGTCCGCGACGAAGATCTTTACAGGGCATATCGGCGCCGCCGAGCGTGAATTCTTTATCCGAGCCGCCGACGCCGCGGTGAGCGGCGCACGCACGGCGCGCGCGGGTGGGAGATGAGAAGACGCCGCAAGGCGCGATTCGTAGCTCGAATAATCCAACGCAGCCGACGCGTCAAGGAAAACTCTAGCAGAAATCTGTACAGTATTACATTACACAACACGGTGTACGTGTATAAATAAATCATCACCGTCGCCTCGCCAACGCCGCGAACGGATTCCCGCTCGCGAACGTCGATGTCATTTTCTTCTTTTCCTTTTTCGGCGCGACGACCGGAGCGACGACCGCCTCCTCCTGCTCATCCTCCGCCTCCTCCGACGTCACCACCGACCGTTTCTTCTTCTTCGTCTTCCTCTTCTTCATCTCGCCGATCGACGTCCCTCCCGCGCGCTCGTTCCACGATTCAAATTTCCGTTTCTTTGTCGATTTCCGGCGCGCGAGCGCGGCGTCCAACGCCGCCGTCGCTCCGTCTCCACCCCCGCTCGCCGATTCCCCCCACGCTACCATCTCGCTCGCGCTCATCTTCGCCTTGCGCTTCACTCGCGCGTGCCATTTCATCCCCTGCGCCTGCGGCGCCTTCGCCTTCATCGTCGTCGTCGGTTCGTTCGCTCACGCGTCGACGCTGTTGGCTCTCAGACACCGCTCGAGGTGCCACGCGAACCGTCTCGCCGCGAGCGCTCGCGCGCACGACGGACACCGAACGGTGGGATTCTCGTCCGCGCCGGTCGCGGTGGTCGCGGCGGCGGTGGTCGTCGGCGCTGTCGTCGACGATTTCTTTCGACGCTGCGCTCGAATCTTCGCGCGCGCGACCGCGATTGCGTGCACGAGCGCGTCCACGTCGCGCGCTTCGGCGTCGTCGGACGCGACGAGCGCGAGCGCCTCTCGCGCCTCGCCGTCCGGACGCTCGCACGCGCGCGCGAGGAGCTCGATGACGCGCTCGCGCTCGGACGCCGCCGCCTCGCGCATGAAACTGTGACGTCAATGATGCGCGCGTCGGCGCGTCTCGTCGTCGTCGACGGCGCGCGCGCGAGGCGCGGTCGATGGCGCGCGTCGTCTTCGACGTCCCGGTTGACGCCGACGTCGCGACGCGACGCGACGCGCGCGCCGAGACGCGGGGACTCGACCGCCGCCGCCGCGAGCAAATCTTCCAAAAATGGAAGGTTTCCGGCGACGCCGCCGGCCGAGGACCGCGCCGCCGTGCGCGAGCGCGCCGCAGGAGAGATGACGTCGACGTCGACGTCCGTCGTGGACGCGGCGTTGGCGTCGTGGGGGGTATCGAGCGAGACGGTGGCTGAACGCGCGCGTTGTCTGTGGCCCGACGCGTTCGCCGACGACGCCGACGCGCGCGTCTTGAACGCGCGCGAGGGCGCGAGAATCATCCTGACGCACAAGAATGAAAATTTATACAACGCGTACGCGTGTGAGATGGCGGCGATGACGTCACCACCGGCACGAGCGATGTGCGTGGGGATGTTTTACGCGGCGGGCGGCGCGCGAGACGCGAGACGCGCCGCCGGCGCGCGCGCGGAGATCGCCCCCGTCGCCGTCGCCGCCACGGCGGAGGAACTCTTGGAAGAGATTTCAAAGCTTCGCGTGCGCGTGGACGCGGCGGTGTCGTTCGTGCACGAGTGCGTGGCGAGACACCCGACACGAATGTCGAGCGACGAGACGGCGAGACGATTTCGCGCCGTCGTGGCGACGTTTGGCGCGCGAGGCTTGAACGATTCGAAAAACGAGCGCGAGACGGACGAGGTGATTCGATTCGTCACCGTGGAGTCCGCGGAGGGATACGCGTTCGGGTTGGTGACGTATGCACCGTCGAGTCTGAGCCTGAGAGCGGTGGATTGGGCTCGAAAGCCTCGACATTTCAGCGCCGGGACGCGCGCGGAAATCGCCCTCGCGTGCGTCAACGTCGCCGTCGCCGACGATCCCGACGCGTACGACGTCACCGACGGCGCGTGCGTCGTCGTCGATCCGTGCTGTGGATCTGGGACGATGATTCACGCCGCGTGGTCGAGAGGTGTCGCCGTCGCGGGCGGCGACGTGTCTCCCGGCGCCGTCGTCATGTCGAAACAAAACGTCGGGCACTTTGTATCGCGCGCGGCGAGCGACCGCGGGAGCATGCCGAGTATTCTCGAGCGCGACGCCTTGACCCCCGGCGCGTTCGACGATGGGTACGGATCGCGTCGACGCGTGCGCGCGATCGTGTCCAATCTTCCGTTCGGTCGCCGCGTCGCCATCGGCGGCGGCGACGGCGACGGACGAAACGCGCCGGGAGCGTCGGCGAGCGAGTACGCGCCGTTGCTCGAAGCCTTTCGAGACGTCGCTGAGCGACACGTGTACGTCAGCGGCGTGCCCATCGCGGAGGAAATGCGCCGGTTGGGGTACGTTAACGTGACCGAGGTGAGTCTGTGTCGATTCGGTCGGTCGTTCATGACGACGGCGACGGGAAAGACGGCGTCTGCGGCGCTGGCGCCGGACGTCGCGTTCACCGTCGAGGATGCCCTCGCGAACGCCGCCGGGAAGAAAGAGAAACGATGGGGGAAGAAGACGAAAATGAACGTCGATCTCGACGCTCGATTCAACGATCCGAACGCGCTTCGCGTCGCCGTGGACGTGTCTTACGAACAGGATTCCGCGCGCGCGAGACGAAGCGTCGCCAAACAATTGTGCGAGTGCGTCGGCGTCGCGCATCGCGAGTACGCGTTGGCGATGACGTATTGCGCCTTTGACGGCCCCATCGCGGAGGAATCTCGCGAGTTCTTCTTCAGCGATCGATGGGCGTCGGTGAAGACGGACAGCCGACGCGTCGAGGAGGCGTTCGACAGAGAGCGCGTCGTGTACATGTCGCCCGACGCGTCCGACGTGTTGGACGAGGTCACGTCGGATAAGGTGTACGTCGTCGGTGGCATCGTCGATTTAGCCACGCGAGGGATGCGCACGAGTCTCACGAGCGCGAGCGCGCGCGAGTTTCGGTGCGCGCGCTTACCGATTCGCGAGTATAGACCTGAACAGACGCACTCGGTGTTGAACATCGACGCCGTGGTGAAAATTCTCGCCGGGCGGCATCGCGGCGAGTCGTGGGACGACGTGTTCGAGCGCGAGTTGCCCAAGCGACAGGCGGTGGAGCGACCGAAACGGGAGAAGCGCGAGCGACGCGCAGAGACAGAGTAGATTTTTTAGTGATACAAATAGGAGCGAGCGCGGCGTTCGACGAGGCTATGCGTGCGATCAATCTATCATTCCATCGAGACGGTCGTCGCGTTCGGCGTCAATGACTCAGTCGCGAGTCTTGCGCCACAGACGCCGTCACGCTCGAGCCTTGGTTCGCGTTAAGAAATCCTGAAGCGATCGTAGACGCGCGTCTATCTCGTCGAGCATGACCTCGTTCGCGGAGTCGTCGTCATTTTGGTCGGCGTTTAGGTCGGCGTCTTCGGCGTCGGTTTGACGTTTCGCGGCGACGAGCTCCGGTCGCGCGCCGGCGACCGCCACCGCGCGCGTCGATCGATGCTCGCCCGCGCGACGCATTCGCTGCACCGAACGCAACGTCGCCTCCGTCTCTCGTAAACGCACGCGCGTGTTCGTCTCGCGTTCCTTGGCGCTCTCCAACTCGGCGCGCAACTCGACCATTTTCGCCGTCGATTCGGCGCGCTCGGCGCGCGCTTTTTCCCTCTCCTTGACCAACTCTTGCACCGCGCGACGCAGCGCGCGCGTCTCCGCGCGCGCGTTCTTCAACTCCTCGCGCAATCTCTCCTCGACGCTCGACGTCGACGGTTCGCCCGTCGACGTCTTTTTCGGTTTCGGCGACGGTTTCGACGTCGACGTCGACGTCGGCGTCGATTTCGGCGGCTTTCGCGGCGCGCGCGTTCTCGCATCCCGGACCTCCGTCGGCACTCGCTCCAGCGGTAACGGATAATGCGTCTTAGCGCCTTGAACGGAGATGTGAGTCAGGACCAAGTACCACACGTCGTCCTCCTCCTCCTCGCGCGTCCTTCTCCTCCTCCTCCTCGCCTCGCCTCCGCCGTCTCTCAACCGTTCTAAATCCTTCAGACTCAACGCATCCGCGCGCGCGCTCGACGACCCCTCGCGCGACGCTTCGCGGAGTAAACCGACGATGACGTTCGCGCCGTCGTCGTCGTCGCGCGAGGGGTCGTCGTCGTCGCGGTCGCCTCTCGCGCGAGACGTGAGTGTGTTCAACCAGGCGCGCGAGTAACAGTTGGCAAACAGCCGACGCTCGGCGTCGTCGTCTCGTCCGCGCATCGCGAGCTCGAGCGCGCCGTCCGAGCCGAGCGACCACGCGACGACGCGCGCGTCGTCGTCGCGGAGTCGAAGCGTCGCGCGCTCGCGTGGCATGGCGACGACTGGCGACGACTCGGTGACAGCTGGCGAACCGGCGCGACGGCACGAATCGGCGCGCGGGCGGGCGACGCGCGGGCGAGGGGGGGTGGAGCATGCGCGCGACGACGTCGGAGGGTATCTTTGAGGCGTGGGAGGTGGTGCGACAGGCGTGGACGGCGTGGACGGCGTGTTGGGTGGCGGTGCGTCGCGCGTTGGGATTCGGGCGCACGAATCAAAAAACGCTCGACGCCGTGCCGTCGACGCGTCGCGCGGGTCGCGCGGAGGCGAACGCGAACGCGCGCGTCGTGCGCGTCGTCAATCTCGGCGGTGCGCTCGGTTCGGAGGCGTGCGCGTGCGTGACGCGCGCTTTAGAGGTGAACGGCGCCGAGACGACGACGGCGAGCAAAGGCGAAGACGAAGACGCGACGACGACGATGACGCGCGACGCGCTCGACGGCGCAGAGCACGACGACGCGCCGTGCGTATTCGTCGTGGAGACGGCTGAATTCGACGAACCCGCGCGCGAGGCGAGAGAGGCGGTGAAGATGATATTAAAGCGCGCGGCGAACGATTCTTCTTCCGCTGCGGCGCCGCCGGCGCGTCGATTCGCCGTCGTCATGATCGGTGATTGCGACATCATCGGCGATCGCGCCGCGTACAGGAGCAATCAAAACGTCGTCGACGACTGTAATCGATGCGGGATCGCCGTGGAGACGGCGTTGAGACGAGGGTTGGGGTGGCGCCGAGTCGGCGACGCGTGCAAGCTCGATCGATCCAAGGTGGACGACGACGCGTGGTCGCGACGCGAGTGCGTCGCCGTGGACGCGTGGGCGCGCGATGTGGTGAAAGAATTGATTCGCGATTGAGTATTAGTAATTGTAGAAGAGAGTAGCGGCACCGAGCCGCGTGAGAGAGACGAAAACACCGACTAGAGCGCGAGACGCAACATTTCGCCCAATTCCTCGTCGGTGAGCGCCACGGGATTTCCCTTCATGGACGAACTCTGTTTACTCTTTTCGATGACGGATGGGAAATCGGATTCCTTCAATCCGAAACTTGCGAGTCCCGGGACGTCGCAGTGTTTCACGAGCTCGACGAGGTGTTCGACGCCGTCGCGCGCGGTGGCGTCGGGTTTACCGGTGAGCGCGCGCGCGACGTCGGCGTACCTCGCCAAGACGCGCGCCGCCGACTCGGGATCGTCTCTCGAGACGCGTCCCTCGAGCGCGGCGATGTTGATCGTCCACGAGTGCGGCAGCAGCGCGGCGCAGATGGCGCCGTGCGGGGCGTGTAATAAACCACCGAGCGTGCCGCTGAATCCGTGCACGGCGCCGAGTTTCGCGTTGGCGAGCGACACGCCGCCGTAATACGAGCACAGACACATTTGTTCTCTCGCGTCAATGTCCGAGCCGTCGTCCACGACGCGTCGCAGCGCGCCCGCGCCGGCTATGATTCCCGCCATGGATATCGCGTCCACCATCGGATTCGGCGCGCAACAGACGTACGGTTCGATGCACTGCGTCAACGCGTCCAATCCCGTGTGCGCCGTCGCGTCCCTGGGCAGACTCAGCGTCAACACCGGATCGATCACCGCCACCGACGGGAGCATGAACGGATGTCGCATCGACACCTTCCTATCTCCAGCCTCCAACACAGAGTTCTTCGCCACCTCCGCGCCCGGTCCCGCCGTCGTGGGAATCGCCACGAAGGGCGCCGTTCGTCTCGTCAGCGGCTGCGCGCGTCCGACCACCTCTAAAAAATCATACAAATCCGGCGATTCCCCACCGTTCGTGAGCATGGCGGCGACGCACTTGGCCGTGTCCACCGCCGTGCCACCGCCCACGGCGACGACGACGCCGCACCGGGCGTTCACCGCCGCGCGAATCGCCTCCTCGGCGCTCGACGTCGTCGGCTCGCCCTTGGGACAGTGAAATGTCACCACCTCCACACCCGGAATCTCTCGTCGAAACATCGCCTCCAGCGGCGCGGAGAAGCGATCGGAGGCGCCGGTGACGACGAAGATTGGATTTTTCGTCGCGTCCACGCCCTCGAGCGTCGCGAGCTCGGCGACGAGGGACGGGACGCGGGCGAAGGCGTCCCGACCGAAAACCATGCGGGTCGCCGTTTGGAACTCGAACGGGGCGATGGGCGTCGCGCGCGTCATCGTGCGCGCGCGGTGACGACGAGACGCGGTGGAGGATGCGTGTGTCGTCGCGCGTACCGCGTGCGTGGGCGTGGACGCGACGGCGAGCGTCATGAAACGCGCGCGGCGAAGTCGTGCTTCTTCGGCTCTCCACCGTTGGTGTGTTTTGTGTCCACCCGCCGCGAACTTTGTATTACATATGGTGGCGTTCTGCCGGAGATTCGTCTATCTATTTGTGTTTCATTCACGACGCTTTTCTAGCCGTGCACGCGCGACTCGGACTGCCGAGCGGTGATTTACTCGCGCGCGCGCGCGAATCGCCAAACTCACTCATGTCGGACGCCGGCGCGCGCGGTGGCACGCGCGGCGGTCGCGATCAGTTTAAATGGTCCGACGTCAAGGAATCCGCCGATCGCGAGTATTACCTCGGACACTCGGTCAAGGCGACGACGGGACGGTGGTGCAAAGGGCGAGACGTCTTTTGGTACGCAAAGGCTCGAGACGACGACGACGACGGCGGCGGCGCGAGCGCGCGAGAGGAGCTCATGCGCGTCAAGGCGAAAGAGGAAGATGCCATGCGCGAGGCGTTGGGGTTACCACCGGTGCGCGCGTCGACGAGCGGGCGAGAAGAGGATGATGGGCGAGACGGGCGCTCGAGGTCGAGCCGGCGAGACGCAAAGGCAAAGAAAAGACGACGAAATCGTCGCGACGCGTCGGGTTCGGACGCGAGCGAATCTTCGGATTCAGACTCCGATTCCTCGTCGTCGTCGGAGTCTCGTCGTCGACGACGACGACGTCGCAAAAAGGAAAAGAGACGCAGACGCCGCGAACAAGCCGAAGACGAAGACGAAGACGCGCGACGCCGAAGGGATCGACGACGCCATCGATCGAGATCGCGCGACGCCGACCGAGACCGAGACCGAGACCATCGCGACCGAGACCGTCGCGACGGAGACCGATCGCCTCGACGATAGACCAAATACCAATACCATACCATACCACACGCCGTCCCCGTCCCGTCCCGCGAGAAAACTAACAACCGAATGCGCTCGAACGCCAATCGTCGTCGTCGTCGTCGCGATGACGCTCGAGTACCCGCCGGACGTCCTGCAGACGATTGCGAGTCACATTAGCGAGGATGTGCTGGCGTCGAATTACGACCTCATCAAGCCGCAGCGAATCACATTCGTGTCGTCGGTCACGTTTGGCGGTGGGAAAACGCTGACGAGTTTCTTGTTGAGTCTGGCGTTGCGCGCGTTCGGTCTGGCGGTGTTGGCGGCGTGTGGGCTGGTGGCGTTCGTGTACGTCAATCGCGCGCGCGTGACCGCGCGTTTCGACGAGTGGGCGCGGGAGCGGGTGATGATGGAGCTCAGGAAGCGCACGACGGCGACGTGCGCGCTGGCGAGCGCGCGGGTACGGTGGAACGCGGTCACGCTGCGCGGGTTGACGATCGGGAACGCGAGAGAGGAAGGGTCAGAGGTGACGTTCGCGTCGCCGCACTTGGCGTCGTTCAGGGAGATTAAGATTGGTATCGATTTCTTCAGCGCGTTGGGAAGACTGCAAATGGGAAACTGCGTCTTCGGCTTTGTCACGACCAAGTGCGAGGAGATTTACGTCTCCGGCGCGAGCGTGTACATCGAGGAGGTTGGTAAGGCGAAGAATTTCCGCATCATGCGAAAGAAGGACAAGGAGGTGGTCGTCGTGGAGGCGGCGGCGCCCGCGGAGGTGGAAGTCGCGCCCGCGGATGGATTCTTCGGGAGCATGACGAGTTCTCTGCAGGCGACGCAAAAGGCGATCGACGCGCAGATACAAGAGGCGATGAAATTACCCGGTGCGGTCGCAGGAACGCTTCAGAACGCCGGTGCCGACGTGACGAAGCGTCTGTACGCGCTGGCGGAGATTTTAGAAAAATTAAAACGCGCGTCTCCCATCGACGACGAAGAAGAAAAGCACTTGGACTCGACGAAACTGCGTCGCGCGCCGATGGTGTTGCGCGTGAATAATCTCACGTTTCACGATTGGTCGCTCTCAATCCTGAGTGTTGCGTCGACGCCGTTCCAGTTCAACCTATTCGAAAAGAATAACTTCATCGGACGGCCGGGCGTTCTAGCGAAAGAAATCGGCATCGGACTCGTGACGGAGATTATGAATGATTTTCATCGACGAATGTTCACCGGTATCACGGACGGCGTTTTGGGCGCGGGATCGTCCATTTTAGGCGCGGGGACCACCATCATAGGCGGCGTGGCGACCGCGGGATCGACCATCGTCGGCGGCGTGGCGAGCGGCGTGACGACCGCGGGATCGACCATCATAGGCGGCGTGACTTCGGGAGTGACAAGGCTCGCGTCTTGATCGGGTGAAAATCCAATAAGAATCTACAGCAGGTACTACTACATGTAATTGCTAGGTTATGCGTCTAGTAATCTATCTAACGTCTATATCTTGTTCGCATCCGATGCGATCCCGCGCGCTCGCGCGATCGCCTCTTCGGCGCGCGCGAGGATGCACTTGAAATCGACCTCGGCGTGTCGACCCCACGTGTGGTGTCGCGCCCACTCCTTGCTCGGATACGCGGGCGAGTGCAGCGCGTGTAAGATGCGCGCCACCGCTCGCGCGGACATGATGCCCGCGCCTCCAGTCTTACCACCGCTTCGATGCGCGAGCAAGGTTTTAATGTCCGGCGCGAGAAGATTTGACTCTCGCTTGACGCACTCGGGCGGCGACGGCAGCTCGTCCGAATCTTTATCGAGGTACGCGCCCAAACATCGACGCAGGTGCTCACCCTGCGCCTCTTCGTTTTCGGCGTCCGCGGCCTCGTCCATGGCTCTGTACAGCGCGTCTAATTTCCCGACGGAACACGCCTCGATCTCCGAGCAGTGATCCGCCAACGCCTTGGCCAGAGGAAGGACGTCCTTGGGCGGGGCGCGAATGATTTCAAAACCCACCGCTCTGTCGGCGAGCGTATACCGCACGCCGTCGTTTTTCGACAGCGCCTTGAGCTGTGACGCGACGTCGTCGAACCCCGTCTGCATGTGCGTGCAGGCGTCGACGATTTTAAACTTGTACGTCGACGCTCTCGGTTTCGGAACGAGCTTGGCGATGGCCGCCGCCAGCGGACACTCCTTGCCGATCTCCGCCGGCGATCGATCGAAGAATTCAGCCTCGCACGTCGAACGAATGTCCGGTAAGATTTTAATGAGCCCTCTGGCGTGTGCGGCGTCGAGTTCATCCACGGATGCGGCGTCTTTCGAACGAATGTCGATGAGACCTTCGCCCCACAAATCCAAACACGAGAGCACGGTTTCGATGGCTTCGATGCGCATGTCGAGTTTAATCTCCATCTCGCTCGCTGTGAGCGCACCGACGCACGGTGTCCACTCGGACTCGTCTCTTGCTTTCTTTGTCACGGGTCCGGATTGAAACACGTGCTGCAGAAGCTTGGTGATGGATGGTTTATCGACGCCGTCGCAAAACGTGAGCGAGCGCGAACGCAAGTAGTCGCGCACGTCCAAAAAGGTGACGCACGCCGCGGGCGCGCCGTCACGTCCGGCGCGTCCGGCTTGTTGAATGTACGCCTCCGGTGAACGCGGCAACGCGTAATTGATCACGGCGCGCACGTCTGCCTTATCCAGACCCATGCCGAACGCGATGGTGGCCACCACGACGCGCACCTTGTTCATCATAAACTCTGCTTGCGTCTGTCTCCGCTGCGCCGGCTCTTGACCGGCGTGATACGCCTTCGCCTTGATGCCCTCGTTGTAGAGATACGACGCCACGCGCTCGGAATCGCGCTGCGTCGCCGTGTACACGATGATGCTCCCTGTTTGTAACAACTCGTCAAACTTGAGCAAGTGGAGCAGCGTCTTCTCTCGCGCCTTTTCGGGAACGCGCATGACGGACAGAATGAGATTATCTCGAACGCGAACGTTGCGCATGACGCCTTCGCTCGGAATACCGAGTTGTCGAATAAGCGAGACTTCCGTCTTCTTCGTCGCCGTCGCCGTGAGCGCCAGCGTCGTCTTCGCGCGAACTCTATCCTTGAGAATGCGCCCCAAGCGGTGATACGCGGGTCGAAAGTTGTGCGACCACTCGCTCACGCAGTGCGCCTCATCGATGCACGCCAGCGAGACACCTCCTTCGACGTTTTGCAGATCGTTCACAAAGTTTTCGTTCAGAAGACGCTCGGGCGAGACGAAGAGGATTTTGAGTTGTCCCGCGCGGAGGCGCGTCAACGTGTCCCACATGTCGTCTCGACTCATATCGCTTCGCAGAGCGCCGCCCGGAAGAGACGGCGGCAACGAATCCATCTGGTCCGCCATGAGCGCGAGGAGAGGAGAAATGACGAGCGTGACCCCGGGCAAGAGCATCGCGGGAAGCTGATACGTGAGACTCTTCCCCGCGCCCGTCGGGAGCATCGCGAGCGTGTTTTTGCCTGAGAGGACGCGCTGGACGATCTCGAGCTGTCCGGGACGAAACTTGTCGTGACCGAAGCCGCGATTGAGGACTTCGGTGAGATTCTCTTCCGTCGGATCGCTCGTCGCGCGTGAGATGGCGGCCTGCATCTCCGGACCAACCTCCAACTTTGCGCGCCGCTCAGCTTCCGCTCTGGCGCTCTCCGCCGCCGCCGCCGTGACGTACTCCCGAGCGATGCCATCAGCCGCCTCTTTCGCGCGCAACGCGCGTTTCGCCGGCGTGAGCGCGTCTTCCGCGTCGTTCTTCGCCGCCTGAGCTCCCGGGGGTGGTTCGCACCAATCACCCGAGGCCCAGAGCGACGGTGCCTCCTCCGGCGCCGCGTTTGGATCCTTCTCGGCGTAATCTTCCGCCTTGTACTTTGACCGACGACCTCCGCCGTACCGGTAGTGACTCGCCGCTTTTTTACGAGCGCCGTTTTTAATCTTCGATTTATACGTGCGCTTGAGGTTCGTCTTGACAAAGTTGCCTCTCTTCGACGCCTCCTTGGCCTCGGCTTGCGCCGCCTCGAATTCGGCTCGGAAATCCGCCGCCGTCTTCGGTTTCGACGCCTCCGCGCTCGCGTCGCCGTTCCGCGAATCCGTCACCGCTACCGCCGACGCCGTCGCCGGTCTCGCGATCGAGCTCGCCGTCTTCGCCGTCGCCTTCTTCCGTCTCTTCCCTTCGTCTCGAGTCGCCAACATGGTCTCCATGCTCGCAGCGTCCGCCTTCGATCCCTCCTTCCTCCTCGCCGCCAACGCCTCGTCGCGCATCGCTCGAACCGTCGCCTCGCACATCAACGCCTTCTCCCCGCCCCCCTCCTCGATCGCCCGCTCGCGATCGCGCTTCAACGCAGCGAATCCGCCCGTTTTCGTCGACGCCGCCGCTCTCGGCTTGTACCTCGCCTCCGCCTCCGCCGTCGAAAACGTCAACGGTCTCGCACACTTGGCCCGAGGCGCCGCCGCCGCGGGCGCGCGCGTCGCGTTACAATCCATCGCTCGAAGCGCCTGCGTCGCCGTCGCCGTCGTCATCGTCTTCGCGAGCAGTCTGGGAGACCGTCTCGGCGTCGTCGCCGTCGCCCGGCTCGCGGATTTCACCGGCGTCGCCTCCACGCACTCACTCGCGTCCTCGCTCTCGCTCTCGCCCGCCCTGATCGCCGCGCGCATCTGCGCGTACGTCTTCGCGCGCGCGCGCGGTCGCTCGGGCGTCACCGCCGTCGTCGTCACCGCCGTCGTCTTTGCCGCATCTCTGAGCGATTTGTACCGACGAAACACTTCGCGCACCGCGGGATCGCCCTCGACGTCCGCGCGCGTCGGTTCGCGCCCTCGCTCGCGCGCGAACGACGTCTGCCACGCCGTGATCTCCCTCGACAGGGCGTCCACGTTCATCCCGACGCGACGCGCGCGATCTGACGCGCAGCTGTCGAAGGTTTCGTCCACTAAATTCAAAATCAAAATCGTCACTCGACGTCGCCGCGCGTCGCGGCGGCGCCCGCTCACCGTCCCGCGATGAAATTCAAAGCCACCCTCGGCGACGTCGGCGCGCGTTGGCTCGAGCGCTTCGCCCCGATCTTTGAAAAACTCGGGTCGGAGTGTTCGCTCCTCTTGACCCCGACGACGCTCTGCGTCTTACAATCCTCGCGCGCGGCGAACGGCATCGAGACGCACGCGGATTTCCGCGCGGACGAGGTGTTTGAAAATTATCGAATCTCGTCGGCGAACGAGGATAAGATCGCGGTGAAGCTCGAACCGCAGGCGCTGCATCGAGTGCTCAGAGGATTGATCGCGTTGGAGGCGACGCGCGTCGAGGCGAAACTGGTGAAACGCGCGCCTCGAGTCGGCGCGAGGGCGCTGCCGTTTTTAAATTTTACCTCGGTGGAATCCGTGATCGATGTGTCGCAGGATGTGCCGATCGTGGGACCGTTGAATAGGGCTGAATTGGCGCAGTGCGAAGCCGTCGTCGGCGCCAACGTCGTCGACGTGCCGTATTGGTTGGAGTGCGATAGGTTGGCGTGCGAGTCGGTGCGAGACGGGGTCGAACGTTTCGCGCGCGTGAGCGAGTGGATCGAGATCACGACGACAAGGAGTGGATCGTTGTACATGAGCGCGAGCAAGGGGAGCGTGCGCGTGCTCGGTACGGAGCACAGAGGGTTGCGCGTGTTGCCGGCGGAGGCGGACGAGTACGACGAACACGCGAGGGAAGCGGGGAGCATCGCGGCGAGATTGGCGGAGATTAAGAGCGCTGGAACCGGAACGACGGTGAATTTGAGCGTGAAGCATTTACAGAGAGGGTTGTTGGGGTGCTCGAGTAATCCGAGCAATTTGTTGTTGGGGGCGTCGGCGAGTGGGAATTTCTTCGAGCTGGTGTTTCGGTACGGCGCGCAGACAGAACGAGACGGCGATAGCGTCGGGTTCATGGTACGCATACCGGTCGTAGACGGCGATGAGAATCTGAATTGATAGAAGAACGACGAGACGAGACGAGACGAGACGAGACGACGTGTAAATATAGCAGTATAGGACGCGACGAAACGAAGAGGCTACTATGTAAACTACATTCTTTCTTCCGAAACAAGTCGAGGCTAATCCTTCTTACCCGGCACGAACGTGTCTTCGGCGCGAAGATACTCCCCGACGTCCGCCAAGTGATACGCCACGATCGCGCTCGGGTCCAATTTACGACAATCCTGCGTGCTCTTCGCCGCGACGCCGAAACCGATGGGCACGTCCGCCATGGAGTAAATCACCACCCCGGCGTTGGCAGGCGTGTTTTCAGAAATTCTCCCCAACCCGCTCTTCAACAGATGATTCCCGTACATGAACCCCATCTCGCTCGTCGGTTTCACCCACATCTTATACTTGGCGTGCGCCGCCAACAGATCCAACGCGCCGATCGTCAATCGAAACTTGTCGCTGTGCGTAAACTTGCCCACGCACGTCCCCAACGACACCAACTGATCCCTCCCCACGCTCGTCGCGCGCTTCATCACGTCGTCCCGCACGTAATACACGCGCTTCTTATGTAATCGCAACGAGTGCGGCGCGTCCGCCCGCTGCAGCACGTTCTCGATGTTCTTCCCGACAAAGGTGAAGAGCTTGGTGAGCACCTGCTCGAGCTCCGCCTCCTCGAGCGGACGCATGATGACGACGACGGGCGCGCGAGTCGCGTCCACTGGCGCTCGCACGCGTGTGAGAGACGTCGACGAGTTGTTTTCGTCGAACGCGCGCGGTCTTCGGACGCGGGTCGCAACGACGACGCAGACGCGACAATGGGCGCGCGCGCGGTGAAGTGGCGGCGGCGGCGGGATTTCCCCCAGGAAAAGGGGCGTCGCGTCGGCACATCGCGCCTCGGGCGACGCGCGCGCGTAAGAGGGCGCGGGACGAGCGAACGAGTCGATCACCCGCGTCGCTCGCGTCGAACGGTGACGGGAGAGGGCGAACGGCGACGCGGACGACGCGCGGGCGCGGGTCGGACCGAGCGTCATGGCGAGCGTGAGCGGGAACGCGGGTGCGTGCGAGACGACGGCGAGGCGATCGCGGGGCGAGGAGACGCAAAGTCGCGCGCGTTCGTTCGCGCGCGAGATCGAGCGATGACGACGCGGAGACTGACCGAGACGCGCGACGCGGACGATGGATGCAGGGGGACGGATCACCGCAGGCGCCGGGTTGAACTTGCTGGGACAACACGGAGCGGATAGAAACGCCGAGGCGACGGTGTACGTCGGGAATTTGGACACGCAAGTCACGGAAGAGTTGTTGTGGGAGTTGTTTTTGCAGGCGGGACCGGTGACGAACGTGTACGTGCCGAAGGATAGGGTGACGAGCACGCACCAAGGTTTCGGATTCGTCGAGTTTAGGAGCGAAGAGGACGCGGAATACGTACGTCGACGCGACGCGACGCGAACGCTAGTGAACGAAAACGCGCGAGCGATGACGATGATGATAAAAATATCCGCGCTTCTGATGAGCTCCGGCTCGTGAGGTTAACGATATATTATGGTTGAATTTCTTCGGCTGAGTCAAGCGCTCGCGCGACCCGCGAGAAACGACGCGAGCGACGCGAGTGTGCGCAGACTGACGACGGAGCGCGCGATCTTACCAAACGCAGGCTATTAAGATTTTGAACATGGTGAAAATGTTCGGTAAGCCCATCAAGGTGAACAAATCCGCGGGCGACAGACGAGACGAAGTCGGCGCCAACTTGTTCATAGGCAACTTGGATCCGGACATCGATGAGAAGCTGTTGTACGACACCTTCAGCGCCTTCGGGGTCGTCATCAACACGCCGAAGATCATGCGCGATCCGGACACCGGTGTGAGTAAGGGATTCGGCTTCGTGGCGTACGACGCGTTCGAGGCGTCGGATGCCGCCATCGAGGCGATGAATGGACAATTTTTGTGCAACAGAGAGATCAACGTGCAGTACGCGTTCAAGAAGGACAGTAAGGGTGAACGTCACGGTTCGCAAGCGGAACGGTTGCTCGCACAGTCCATCGAACGACCGAAAACCGTGCGTCCGCACACGCTCTTCAGCGCGGGGCCGGCGAGCACGCCGGCAGCGATGGGCGGTCTCGTACCACCGCCGCCGCCGGGCATGGGCGGCATGGCGATCCCACCGCCGCCTCCCGGTATGATGGGCGGTCTCCCGCCACCGCCTGGATTCGTACCGCCCGCGGGATTCACCCATGCGCCGATCGGAGGATTCGCCATGCCTCCCGGCATGGGAATGCCTCCACCGCCGGGCATGATGAACGTCCCGCCACCGCCCGGTATGACGAACGTTCCGCCCCCTCCGGGCATGACGAACGTCCCACCACCGCCGCCGCAGTGAGCACACACACTTTAGTTAGCCTAGTTAGTCGTTGTTTTTACAAATATTTACACACCACATACATTACTCTCGTATCAAAATGTTCGCCAATCCCGCGCTCTCGACACGGCGCGCGATTTTCTTCCGGCGCCACCGTCGCGAAACATCAACGATCCGACGAGGAATCCCAACGTGAAGAACGTCGCGTGCACCCAATCTACGGTGAAAACCTCTCTTTTGACGTCGATCACCTCCCCCACCGCCGAGGTCGTCGTCGCCGTCGTCGTCGTCGTCTTCTCCGCGCTCGGCGCCAGCGTCGCTCGCTGCGTCGCCGCTTGAACCGGAATCACCACCTCCTCCCCACCTCGAACGAATCCCTCCGGCGACCGACTGGCGGCGACAGAGTTGTACCTCGCCAGCGTCGCCGCGGTCGTGCCGTGCGCACGCGCGACCGTCTCCAGCGTCGTGTCCTCGTCCGTCGAGTGAATCAAGAAGTATCGCGTCTCATCTTGCCCCGACGCCACGCTCGACGTCGTCGTCGACGCCGCGCGACCGACACCGCCGCCGACGCGTCTCGCGCGCGTCTCACCGACGCGCCGCCCGCGATCGACGCGCGCGTAGACTCGCGCGCCGACGCCGACGACGGTCGCCATGAAGTGAGGCTCACTTCATATTTTCCCCATTCCGGCGCGACGCACGCACGTCCACCGCCTCGTCGACGCCTCGCCGACACTCGAGACGATGAGCACCGCCCTCCGCCGCGCGCTCTCCATCGCCCCGCGCGCCGCCTCGCGCGTCACCGCGTCCCCGTCCTCCCTCGCGACGGGCGCGCGCCAGACGAGAAACTACGCGGCCGATCCCAACGCGCCGCCCAAGGTGCCGTACCCGTGGAACGACCCGATGAATCCGAGCAACTGGAAGGAAGAACACGTGCGTGATCGTCTTCACCGCGCGTCTCGACGCCCGCGCGCGTCCTCACGACGCCAATCGCGCGGGCGCAACACCGATCGCTCAAAACCTCGTTCGAGCGCGCGACCTTCGACTCGACGACTAACCTCGATCCTTGGCCCTCGTTCGCGCGCGCAGGTCGTCTTCACCGTGCTCGGCGGTTGGGCCGTGGTCATCTACGGCGCCAAGACGGCGTTCTCGTGATCCCGCGCGTCCGATGATGTAATTCTACTCCGATGACTTTTGAGCTCGAGTCCCCGCGCGCGTCATTCGGCGCCCCGTGTATGCGCGAGGACGCACGTCGCGCGCCCGATTACGGTAACCTCTGGCCCATCGCGCTCGCACCGTTGATTCCAGCGATAGGAATCGCCGTTCGCGGACATCCCGACCCGAGAACGCGTTTGGGCGCGCCCGCGCTCGCGGCTGGCGCGATCCTCATCTTTGCGCACGGATTCGCGGTGAGCGCGTCGACGGATACGAAATGATGACGCCGCGCGCGCGCGGATGGAGTCTCGTGAGAGTGTTCCTCGCGATCGTGGTCCTCGCGTTGGCGGCGACGACGACGGGAGCGCGCGCGCTCGACCGCGATGACTCGATCGAGACGAGAGGCCCGTCCCGAGACAAGTGCACGGAGAAGTCGGCGATGATCGATAAGCTCAAGGAGGAGCTCCTGAGACTTCGACGAGAGCTGTCTATGGCGGAGAAGCGTGGAAGAGACGGCATGGAGTGCGACGCGAGGTTGCGAACGGAGGTCGGGACGCGAAAGATGGCGCAGCAGGAGGCGGCGAGATGCGAGGAGGCGCTGGAGCGCGAGCGACGGCGGACGAACGCGGCGAACGTCGCGAAAACGATAGCGAGCGATGGTTTGGCGCGCGCGAAGAAATTTGCGAAAAACGCGAGACCGATTATCGAGGCTGGGGTGCGAAACGCCGCGCCCAAGGTGAAAGAAGCGACGGAGGTGGCGAAGAAGAGGTACGTGCGAGAAATCAAGCGCGTGCAAAAGAAACTGTCGCCGGTGCGACGCAAGATGAAGGCGAAGATGGAGACGATCGACGCGCTCGCGCCATACGCGACCGATCATCACATCAACTTTGCGTTTCAAGCGATTTACACGCTGTTCATGGCCCTCGTCGTCCAGCGAGTGTTGGGCTTCGTGCTCGGAGCGTTGTTTCGCCCGAGAAGGCGGCCGGTGCCAAGACACATTCGAAGAAATTCTGTCGAACTCAGACCGTTATCGCCCGAACGTTGAGTCGTGAGCGCGATTCCCTTTGCTAGCTGCCGCGTTCGACATGTATCCTTTGAAATATTTCGATAAAGTTACACATTTCTATCGCTCTCACTCTCCTCGCTCAACGTCTCCGTTGAGGTAACGGCGTGAGAGGTCTCATCCCCCCGACGATGTCCGGATTCGACACCGAGTGTGCGTGAAGGGACGCGGCGTTTCCGAACGCTGGACCCGATTCATGCAACTGACTAAACTCTAAAAAGCTCACGTTTCTGGTGTGGGCATTCGACAACCACTTGTTCTCCTTTCGATCCTCCATGATCTGATTATCCTCATCCGTCTCGCGAGGAGGACCTCCTTTCGCGTCTAGCAACTCGAGCCACTCGGCGGAGAACATGTTGAACTTTTTGAACAACAAGATTCGGATTGGCATCAAGGCTAAGATGAAGACGGGAAACGTCAGAGCGATGGGCGAGCTTCGTATGCCCCACAGAACTCCAACACACGCAATTTGCACAAGAGTGAACGCGTGCACACGACTCAGAGGAACATGCCTGACGTATGACGTCGGTGGATGCAGTCTAGGTTCCATGAACGCTATTTTTATCCGCTCCCAGAAATGGTTTTCGTACAATCCCATCACGCCAGTGTAGATGAACAAGCCGAAGAGCACGCTCATGGGAATCGATTTCAGCGCCGGAACGACCACGAAACTCAAAGCCACGAGAACGTTGACTAGTAATGGGCTCAGACGTTGTTCGTGCACTTTGATAATTTTTCGGCGAGCTTCACCGTCGACCGTGTACTCCTCCACATCACTGAGCGCTAATACGTATTGAGGTGAATGCGGAAGCGAGCCGGTGGGCGGTGGTAATCCAAGTAAGGAAGTAATACAGACCAAGATTGCCAGTATCGCAAAGTTGTAGTGGTATGCCGCGCCCTTTCGCATCTTCATGGACGGAGCATTGCACAAGAGCGTCGCCACATTCATATCTATGTAATACAGAATCGTCAACATGAGTGCGGGGAAGATGGAAATAAGTGGAATAAACTTATCTCCCGATCCCAAATCGATCCACCAATCTCGCTTTGCGGATGGCTCAAAGGAATCGGACAGAATCAAGTGCTCGAGTCCTGAAATTTTGGACAACTTTGCCGTCAAGCTCGCGATGACGACGGCTGATGCGAGACCAAAATCCGCCGTGAGCTCGCGGACCGTCGTGTTCAAGTACGGAGAACTGCGCACTTGCACCGCCCATAAGCCAATTTGTAACGTCAGCGCGCCTAGTATTAAGCTAAAGAGCGCTGCCTCCGTGCTGAAAGTATCGTCCGAGATGTATGCGATCAAATTCTTCAACCCCTCAAAGATGAAAATGGCGCACACAAACAGACTAAATATGTCCTGGGTAAACTTTGTGCACTTATTAACCACGAAAGCGCAGGCGTCTGAGACCGCGATGATCAGCATGAAGATGCCTGTCCATGATCCTACCCAAGCAGACGTCACCAAGAAATCTATCTTCCAAGATTGACAGCGCTTGTAGAGCTCGATGAGAAACACAGTCTGCGGACCCGCGGGACGAAGCACAATTTCGGGTTGTCCCGAAAACACCGCCCAGAGAATACCGCTGAGCGCTTGGCTACACAGATACTCCATGGCGCCAACTTGTCCGGCGGTCTCTTTGTACGCCAAACCTCCGAATGCGATGGCGGGACCCAGACACGCGAAATACATGTAAAGAGTCGCGCTCAAGCACTTCATGGGAGCCCTCAATCCGTCCACCCAGTCGCTCTTGTACACTACCCAACGTCTCTTGATGTCGTTGACGATACCTCCTGCAAACTTCCCAGTGAACTCTGCGCCTTGCCTGGCCGCTATCTCCGCCCTCTCTTCCACCTGACGAAGGTGCTCCCCGGTGAGAACCGAACAGGCTTCAACGTATGCCTCCATGAGTTCCGGACAATTCCTCGAAATCCGCGCGTCTCGCACGAAATCCGTCTCGCGAATCAATTTCAGGAAACCAAGCTTGATCGTCTTGAGCGCCTCGAGTCTATTCATCGTCTCCAATGCCCCCCGAGGGTGCAACGACTGCGGCAACGTGACAAACAACACCACCTTTGTGTTTCGCCCATCCACCGCCCCGAGGTTCACCTCTCGCTCGAGCGTGCACATCGCCACGTGACACCCTCGAGGTTTCAACTGTTCCGCGATGCTATTCGCCTCGACGACGCCTTCAAAGTCCTCCATCTCTTCGCCGACGAGCACGGCGCAACCGCGCTCGTTCGCCGCGGTGAACACCCTCCCCACCTTAACCGTACGCGACGTCTTCACCTGACGTATGAGCGAAGACACGATATCCATCTCTCGCCAACAATGCGAGCGCACGGCGATCGATTCCGCGCGCAGATCGTCGCGCAACTCGCACAGGAACTTCACGCTGAACGGTAGATTAGCTTCCTCGTCGCGCGGAACCTCAATCTCGTCGATCGTCGACGCGTCCGCGTCGCGCGAGCGGCGCGCCGAGCTAGAATCATCGTCTCGATCGTCCTCGGGCATCTCGCCCGCGCGAGCGCCCCCGGCGCCGACGCGCTCTGAGGTGGGATAAGGAAAACCTGTGCGATTGGAATACGAGACATACCTCGACGCTCATCCGGTCCGTCGATGCTCAGCCTCAGCGCCTCAGCGAACTATCGCATCTCCGGTTTCACCGACGCCGCCCGTCGCGCGTCGTTCCGCACGTCCAGGCGCGCGACCAGAGCGCGATCTTCTACCCGAGTCATGGCGCTCTCCCAGGATGAGCTCAAGAAGCTCGTGGGCTACAAGTCCGTGGACGATCACGTCAAGTCCGGCATGGTCGTCGGTCTCGGCACTGGGTCCACGGCGTACTTCGCGGTCGAGCGCGTGGGCCAAAAGCTGGCGAGCGGTGAGCTCAAGGATGTGATTTGCATCCCGACGAGCGAGCGCACCCGCGAACAAGCCGAGTCCTTGAACATCCCGTTGTGCACGTTGAACGAAAAGTCCGAATTGGACGTCGCGATCGATGGTGCCGATGAGGTCGACCCGGCCCTCGCGCTCGTCAAGGGCGGTGGGGGTGCGTTGCTTCGTGAGAAGATGGTGGAAGTGATGGCGAAGAAGTTCATCGTCATCGTCGACGAGTCCAAGCTCTGCAAGGGTCTCGGTCCGGGCTTCCCGTTGCCGGTTGAGATCACGCCGTTCTGCCACATGCACACGCTGCGAACGATCGGCAAGCTTCCGTCCCTTGCTGGCTGCGAACCGATCTTGCGTTTGGGTTCCTCGTCCAACAACAAGATTGACGGCGACGAACCGGCCGTCACGGATAACGGCAACTACATCGTCGACCTTCACTTCAAGGAGCCGATCAAGGATCCGGTCGCCGCTGCGAACGAATTGAAGAACACTGTCGGCGTCGTCGACCACGGTTTGTTCGTTGACATGTCTTACCAAGTCATTGTCGCCGGTAGCGATGGTATCCGTGTCGCGGGCACGGATGGCGAGAAGGCTTGGTGGTAAATTAGCGCCGCGCCGACTTTCAAACGTTTGAGAGACACGAAGCGACGCCAAGACTTTAAACGCTCAGAGCGTGTGATTCGGTTATTAATACGCACAGATTTTTCTAAAATACAAACTAATTTCACACTTTCTTTCTAAGACGTCTGCGCGAGCGCATCCAGGGCGCCGTGGGACAAACGCTTTTTCAACACGTCGAACTCTCTGATTTCCATGTGCACGAGGTAGCACAAGAGACGGTACAGAGCGGAAAGCTCACCTAGTTGCTTCGCTGTTCTTTCGTTGATCTTTGCTTCGACGTTCACGCCAGGAACAGCTTGGAGCAATACCCGCGGTAAAGGTTGCGTAAACGCCCTGCATCGTCTCCACAACTCTGATCCTTGCTGGCCGACTTTACCCGGAAAGAAACACGCGATCATGGCCCCGAAGAAGGCGATGATGGCTTGTATGATGAGCTCTGCGTAAACGAGCAAACAAGCCGCGGTTTTCAAAACGAGTCGAAACGGAATGATGGTTCCTTGACCGACGACCACGAAAGCGTCTAATGTAGCGTGAGCCGCCGCATCAGCACGTTCGGCCAAACTATGTTGATCTTTTTTCATCTCGCTCACGCTTCGCATTGCGGCAGAAGCGACTTCAGTCGCCTTGAAACTCATGCGCGATACGAGATCAGCTTCGTGCTTCATGATTGAACCGAACTCCTCCGCATGCTTCGCGGCCGCCCGCCTCGCGGTCTCCGCAGCTGCGGCTGCTCGCCGCGCCGCCGTTTCTGCACTTTGACTGGCCCACTCTTGACAGTCCGCCGCCCAACTTCGCGAAGGTTTTTTGCCGCGGTCTGGCATCTCCTTTTTCGGCTTTTCATCCGTCGCGTGATCCGCCGTCTCTTTCGACGGACCGTGCGTTCGCTCGTACCAGTCGTACGCGTCCGCGTAACCCATTTCGAACAATTGTTTCAACTTGTACGGTTCAGGCGGGTAGAAGCACCACCAAATCGGAATGTACCTACTCGGTTTGATGTCGGCGCGAGACGAATAAAAAGGATTGACAATCACAATGTTCGGATTTGTCTCCTTGCAGTGCAACTTGCTAAAAGTGCCGTGCTTCTTGAAACCCTGAAGTACTTGCATGTCTGTCACGGCACCGTCCAAGCAGAGCCCGAACCCGCGCAACCATATGGGTAAGCCACTCAGCGGCACGATGCACGCCGAACACAACAACGCCTGAATCAAAAAGTCGTACGTCGGATACGAGCTGATTCTGAGGTTCTTCCACGATGGGAAGATCCTCGTGATTGAAACTTCAAAGCGTCCAGACAGCAGCTCATGCGCCTTGGGGTCACAAAACTCCGTCATCGCGCCTTCGCAATACGCGCGGAGTTGAAAAGCGCCCAGCACCGACCGTCTCGCGCGCGCCGCGCAAATGTATACGTACTGCGCCAGGGCGTCCAGATCGCAGTCCATGAACAAGAGCGCGCCCGACAGTGCGCCACCGGAGGTTCCGTACACTTTCGTTTTACTGCGCAGTCGCCCACACGATGGAGAGTCGCCAACCGTCAGTCCAGAGTGTCATCGCGTCGACGCTCCTCGAGGCGCACACATCGCGCGTCGAGCCGCGATCTCACCGCGCGCGCGCGGTGACGCGATAACGCGCGAACGCCAACGCACCTTGCCATGCCCAATTCCCGCATCGCCTTCACGACGCCGACGTAATACACGAACAACCATCCCGAACTCCCAAGAGCGATCTCGTATTCAAACTGTTTCTCCGACTCTTCGCGCGTCGTCGACGACGGATCCGACGCCCCGGACGGCGGATCGCGATCACTCGCGCCACGCATGTCGTCGATGTGCGCGCGCGCGCTCGCCCTCGCTGGCGCGTCGTCGTTTCACGCGTTCTTTGGAGTTTCCGAGAAAGCGTCTCCAGTCACGACCGGCCGAGCGCGGGGGACTCGGTTTTGAAACCTCGCCTTCGCGAGAGGAACGGACGGCACAGTGGGACGCGCGCCGCGCGTGCGGCGGCGATCGCGCGCGCAAAGGCGACGATAAATTTATTTTGACGCCATGTTCGCTCGTCCGCGTCGATCCGCGCTTCGCGCGACGACGGATATCGAACCGAGCGTCACCGCAAGGTGTTTTCCGTTCAAGTGCGTTTAAACCGTTCGGCGAGCGAGGCGAGAACGAGGCGACGACGAGAGCGACTGACGAATCGGTGGTGACGACGCAGATATTTTAATAGCATTCAATCGGAGATGCTGGAGTTTTTGGTGAACACGCGTCGGTCGTTCGTGATGAGTGCGTGTCGAGAACCCGGTGCCAAGTTTTCGCGCCGGATCGAAAGACTGACGACTCGACGCGCGACGTCCAGGCGCGCCGACCGGGAGCGGGAAAACGACTATATTTGAATTAGCGATGTTGGCGGCGTTGCGAGGACCGAACGCAACGGACGCGGTGGTGGGCGGATTGAACAGGAGAAAGGTGATTTATCTCGCGCCGAACCGCGCGCTTGTCGCCGAGAAGGCGCGAGACTGGCGCGATCGGTTCGGTCAAATAGGCATCACGTTCGCGGAACTGACGGGAGATCAAGATTTTGGTGGTGATATTTGGGGCGAGATCGAGAACGTCGACGTCATATTGGCCACACCGGAGAAGTTTGACAGAGTCACCCGTCTCGACGCGAATCGGGGCGGCATGTCCTTCTTCAGCGACGTCGCCGCCGTGCTGATCGACGAAGTTCATCTCATCGGCGATTCTCGAGGCGGTTGCTTGGAAGTTATCGTCAGTCGGTTGAAGTTATTGAGCAAGTCGTCCGCGCTGTTGCATTCTCATCTTCGTAGCGTGCGATTCGGCGCCGTGAGCGCGACGATTCCAAACATCACGATGCAGAACCTCGCGAGTTGGCTTGGTGCGGAACGCGGCGGCATGTTCGTATTCGGAGAAGAGTATCGACCGGTGAAATTGCAGACGTACGTGCGAACTTTTTCGGATGGGACGAACGATTTTCTGTTTGCCAAGTTTTTGAAAAACCACGTCTACGGCGTCATCTTACAGTTTTACCGAGGTAAGCAAACGCTCGTCTTCTTGGGATCTCGCGACAACGCGCTTCAGACGGCGAAACAACTCGTCTTGACTTCTCGTGAGAATGGAAACACCTTCGCGCATCCGCAGTGCGCGCGTTTTCTGCAAGAGGCTTCGACGCGAGCGAAGAACAAATCTCTCGCTGATTGTATTCTCGCCGGAGTCGCGTTTCATCACGCCGGTTTGGAGAAGGAAGACAGAGAACTCGTCGAAACGTTATTTCGTGACCGTCTCTTAGTTGTATTATGCAGTACGAGTACGTTGGCCGTCGGTGTGAATCTTCCAGCGTACCTGTGCGTCGTGGCCGGCACTGAAATCTACGACGGCGGCGGCGCGTACAAGGAAATTTCCATGGATAATCTGCTACAAATGATCGGACGCGCGGGTCGACCGCAATATGACACGGAGGGAGTCGCCGTGGTGATGACCAAGAACTCTCTCAGAAGTCGTTACGAAGGTTTGGTTCACGGAAAGTATCCGCTCGAGTCGAGTCTGCGCACGTCGTTACCAGAGTCTCTGAACGCCGAAATCAGCTGTCGAACTGTGAATTCATTCGACGACGCGTTGGAATGGTTACAGAGCACTTATTACTTCATTCGCATGTCCAGCGAACCGAAAAAGTACGGCGTACAGCACGGTGAAACCGCTGTCGACGCTTCGAAACGAACGATCGCGGCGACTCTGAGAGAGCTCTGCAGCACCGGAATGTGCGCATACAACAATTACGCAAACAACAATTCGATTCAGCCGCTTAAAGCGGGCGACATCATGTCACTTCGTTACTTGCGCTTCAAGACGATGCAAGATATCATGCGCTGCGCCTCCACGTCGTCTTTCGCGGAACTTTTGCGCTTACTCTGCGAGAGCGATGAGTGCTCAGACATCAAGCTTCGTCGCGACGAGAAGAAGGTATTGAAGGAACTCAATCAGTCCGACATTGTTCGATTTCCTCTGCGAGAAGTCACCGGCAAGACGAAAAAACTCTCCGTCTCGAAAGTCATCCGAACGCCGGCTGAAAAGTTGTATCTCGTCGCGCAGTACATATTATCCGACGTTATCGAGCCGAAGATCGCGCTCTTACCGTCCATGCGTATGGAAGGCGACAAGATTTTCTATTTCGGCGCGCGCATCTTGCGTGCGGCTTCAGAGTATTATCAATCGACATTGACGTTTTCCGCAGCGACGAACGCGTTCGCGCTCTCTAAAGCGTTGGATATTCGTAAATGGCCAGACTCCAACATGCACATCTCGCAACTCAAGCACTCGCGCGTGAAAAAGGTCATGGAAAAACTGCTCGCCGCAAAGATAACCACGCTGAGCGACGTCGAAGCCGCGGACCCTCGACGCATCGAGATGAAGGTGGACAAGCAGTTTCCGTTCGGCAATAATCTTCAAGGAGACGTCAAAGATTTTCCATCCGCGCTGTCCATCGTCATGAAGCACCAACTCGTCGGCCGAGAATCGTACAACGTCGACGTCACGATTTCGTTCAAAAACACATCAAACAGTCGACTCACGACGATGAACCACTTACCGGCGAAATATCCGGGGACGTTGTTCATCGGGAGCGAGCACGACGATCGTCTTTTGTACGTTCAGCGATTACCTGTTCGTGAGTTTAGTCTTGACGTGAGTTCGGACGTGCACCACTCGACCACCGTTTTTCACGGCCAATTCAACTGCGAAAAGGCACTTAACGATCAGAAGCCGTTGTGTCTGTGCGCGCGCGTCATCTTCGAACGATGCGTCGGACGAGACATCGAAGAGTATCACGTCATCGAGCGCAATGGTACGAGTCCACAAACGCCCGTGAAGAGCAGATCAGTGACGCCGAAACAATCTCCCGCGTCGACGCCGTCCATGAAGCAGGCAAAAATCGTCATGGATCCGACAACGAAGCGGTTTCGACTCGCAAAGGATGACGACGAGGTCCGCCGAAAAGTCTCTTTCGAAGAATACGCGTCCACCGTCGCGCCGCCGCCGCAGAAATCTGAGGACGTGTGCAACCGTTGCGGGGTGAAGGGGCACTGGGCGCGCGACTGTCTGTTTCCGGATAATCGACCGGAAGCCGATCGACCGCGTCTCGCCGACCAAAAGTGTCACCGCTGTGGCAATCTCGGTCATCTTGCGCGTGATTGCACCGTTTTACCCGAAGGCGCGTGTAGAACGTGCGGTGTCATCGGTCACTTTGCGCGAGATTGTCCCGGTCTCGATATCGCGATCGATAAAGTTGAGCCGGCGCCTCCGCAACGCGAGACATCCGACTCGGACGACGCCGTCAGTTGGGATTTCGTTTTCGATTGAAACGAGCGACGACGACGACGACTTGTATATGTATGATGTGAATGAATACACGTAGATAGATTTGATGTTTGGTACAGTAGTTCCTAGGGAGATGACGGAAACTCCTCCTCTCCGGCGGTGAATTCTAAACTATTTTCAACCGCCTCGATGCTCACCCGTAAATCCGCAATCGCGCTTGAGAATAATTGTTCCAAGTGTTCCGTCTTTTGGAGCGTGCGGTGCGTCTCGAAAGCCTTGCAGCACGCGCGGTACAGTTTCCATAGCGCATCTATCAATCCGAGACAATCGGATCGCGAGAGCGGCGGCGCCGGAGTGCTCGGCGACAGCGTCGTCATGGACAACGGCGTCGGCGCGGTGCGCGCCGACGTCGCCACCGACGCCGGCGAAGGCGGCGGCGCCTTGACGCTCGGCGCCGGCGACGGATACGACGCGCTCGTCGGCGTGTCGAGTGGGATCCCCACTCCCATCGGCACGGCGGTCTCGCTCAACACGCGCCTGTGAATCATCGGTAATCTCGGCGTCGATTGCCGAACCTCCGCCTTCGGCGGTTTCGGCGAAGGCTCGGCGGGCGTCGGCGTGGAAAATCGAGGCTCGTGCGCGTCGTGTCGACTCTCGGACGGAAAGTCGATGTCAAAGAAGGATTGAATCAGCGACGGCACGCCGCCGTTCACGCCGGCCGCGAGGGATCCCTGCAAAAGACGCTGCAAGAGCTCCGCCTGAGGCTTACGCGCGTTCGCCGCCGCTAACAGCGCGAAGGTTTGCTCTTCGAGCATCTGAATCGCGCTCTGACACGGGTTCATCTCCTCGACGGACGTATTGATGATTCGCGAGCGCGGTAACAGATTGGGAAACTCTTCGTCCACGGTGATCTTCGTGCGACGGCGACCTTGATACCGAAGGCCGGCGACGACGGGACCTTGCGCCTGACTCACTTCGCCGGTTTCGGTGAAGACGACGGGCGCGTCAAACGTAAACTTGCCGCAGCGAGAGAAACCCTTGCCGCCGACGCCGCCACCGATCGCCGTCTGCTCGAGGGCGTCGAAATCAATCTGTAACGCCGTGATCTGTAAACCGGCGCACCCTTCCTCCACGATGGCGTCCGAGTTGGTGGACATGCACACCACCCGCGTACCCGGTTGCAAATACTTGGACAGCTGCGAGATGATTTTTTTATTCATCTCGCCGAGCGTTCGTTCTCGCGGCTCTCGGTAGACCCACTCCGAACCGACCATGTCGTCCCACGCGCCACCGATCAGACGAACGCGCCAAAACGTCGCCGGCTCGGGCGGTGGTTTACCCTTGACGTCGAGTTCGTACCGCTTGGGATCGCCGACGGAAAACGTGGCGTCGAGGCGGCGGAAGAGCTCCGCCATCGTGGCGTGCGATTCGCTCAGAGAGTCAAACTGACGATGCGTTTGCCAAGAGATTTGCGCCGTCTCCATGACGCGCAGCGCAGCCTCGAGATGGTTCCCTCTCGTGAATAACTCGACGGCGCGCGCGAGATGCGCGAGCACTTGTCGCTCTCCGATTTCCTCGGTGCCGCACCGCGTTCCCGCCACGGCGGGGAGCGGCGCCGCTCCCTCGGGAAGAGCGAAGAATGATTCTCGCAGAGCCTTCACGTCGTGTTCGAACCACACGCACACGTTCGGTGCGGCGACGGAGAAGGCTTGCATGGCGATGATTCCCGCAGCCGTGGACGCCTCGCCGGCTTCGACCCAGTGTTCGCCGTCGGCAAGTCTGTCGGAGAGCGAACGCAACACCTTGACGTGCGCGGCGGGGGATGATTTCAGCGCCAATGCCAATGATGCCTCGAGATCAGCCGCGTGTGGGAGATTGAGCGCACTTCTGGGATTCATCGTCGCGTTCGCCAAGCGTCGAACGCACAGTTCGGCGCTCTCCAGCGTGTGCAGCGTATCCTTGACCGAGTTGTTCCACCCCGAAGGACTCACCTCGGTGCCGGATTTGAGACTCTGTAACGAGATGGATAATCTCTCTTGACGCGACACCGGTTTGAGCGGGAAGAACGCGGCGTGCATGGCGTAAATCAGCGTCGGGCAGAGCGGTTCGCTCGTGCCGAAGATTTCCACAGATGATTCGAGCATGGTTCGAAGATTGGCCACGGCGAGCTCTCGCACCGGCGGAGGACGCGCCGCCGCCTTGAAGACGGCGATGGCCGCGCCTTGTAAAAAGGCGTAAGGCGCGACGCCTGGCGCGTTTGCCGGTGACGGTGGGTATTCCTCGAGCGGTACGTTGATTTTGCGCGGATGCAGAGATGCGAAGAGCACTTTGCAGTGTTCTCTGAGTAAAGAATCCAAAATCGGCGCGGACATTTTCCACGAAGATTCGCTCTGCGGTCTCGACATGATGGCGAGCATGACGCCCAAGATTCCTTCCAACGCGTTGAACGAAACGCTCTCGGACTCGACGTCGTCGTCGCTCGGTACTTCGATGTACGACGTCGGGGAAGACTCGGAGTACGCCTTGGGACTCAGCCTGGTGTTCGGAATTTGCACCGTCTCGTTTTGATTTGGAACTTTTCTTCGCATGACGCCCATCGCTCGAGCCGCGGCGCCAATGACGCCCCACTGGGATTTTAAGCTTCCTCGACTGTGCCACTCGCTGATGAGACGCAGTATGATCATGTACACGCAGGTGTTGAGTTGACCCGCGGCGACGCGCGGATCGTAGTGAAGCTCTGAATCCGCGGTTCCCTGCACAGGGCCGGAGGGCGACCACGAATCGTTACCGTCGGTTTCATACGCGAAATCTTCCGCAGCTCTCGAGAGGATGCTCACGAAATTCTTCATGCGAACGGGATCCTCGGCGAGCCAGTTCCACAAATTGTTCGCCTGCGTGTCGCGCGCGAGCATCAAAATGCTCACCAGCAAGTCGCGTCTTCCCACCACGTCGAGCATCTCGATGGTCTCGCGCTGCGAGATTAAAAGTCGTAGCAACGGCGCGTACGCAGCCGCGATGGAACGACGCGCGCTGGAAGATTGCCAGGAGCGGTCCCATGCATGTCTCGTCAGCGTCGCCGCGACGATGCGAGACGCCGTTTTCGCTCGTTCCGGATTGCTTTCGAGGTTCCACTGCATGGCCTCCGTGAACGCCGTGACCAGAGCGTCACCAGCGCTGTATTTCGAAGCATCGCGTGAATCTTCGCTCCAGCCGTTTTTACCTTCGTAGACCGCAGAGGCAGTGATGATGTCGAGTATGACGGGAGACGCGCACAACGTGTCGAAGAATTCGCGCAACAACGCCGTGTGTCTGACGCCGCCCTGTCCAAGACTCTTGACGTGCATGGCGGCGAGCATGGTCGCGAGAGGCGCGAGCGGACCGGCGCGTCCGAGATTACCGTTTCCTCTCGATCCCTCTTGATACTTTTTCATTCCCGGTATGGAAAACATGAGGGTGAGAAACATGGCGACGCCACAGTTCAAGTTGCGCGCTTGATCCATGTCGGCGTCTGACGGTAACATGCGTTCACCGCGAGTCTTGATTTCATTCGACAAAATGTCGATGACGTTTCGCAACGGCATTTCATCGTTTTCTATCGACACGGTGTCGCTCGGTGATTGCGCTCGATCGAGCGCGACGGCGCGATGAATCATGCCAAGAAAGAACCACGACATTGAAAGAGCCTCCTCGTAAGGAACGTACGGTTCGCGAGTCGCCGCGAGTACGGACGCGTAACGCTTGGCAAGAATGGTGTGCGCCGGTAACGCCGATCGCGAGGACCCAAGCGTCTGCAATTTACCCAATTGTTTACTCCACGAACGCTCGAGAGATCCGAATCCGAGTGTGATGTACGCCTCCAACGGAGGACTGTGGCTCGCCACTCCCTTCAACGGAGGCGTTTCCCCAGGCTCGACGCGTTGTACAGCCGCGGCGACGCGAACGAGCGTGTGGAACGCCAATATACCAATGTCTTGCGTCGCGTCGACTCGCTCGTACTTCGGCAGCGCGGGTATGAGCGACAGTCTTCTCTCCAACAAATCAGCGCTCTGCGTAAAGTCGTCGCTCAACCCAGCCGAGACGAGAGAAGCGCCGTCGTCCTCGTCCTCATCTCTGCGCGAGTCTTTGCTCATCCGCGAGCTTTGCTTCTCTTCTTGTTCGTATATGTCCATTTGAGACGAATCTGAAACTCTCAACGCCAAACTCATGAGTAGATTTAGTACCGCCGGTAAGTGCTGAATGAGCGCGTGCACGTTTGCGAGAGAGAGTTCACTCACTGCTATTCTCAGTTTATCTTCGGTTTCTGGTGTCTGCGTTTCACGCCACGCGCTTGTCGCGGCATAAAGAGCGCCGATGTGTGAGTCACCCGTGTGCATCGTCGACGCGAGTCGAAGACGCACGTGTACGCATTCCTTTCTTTCCTCCCAGTACGGCATGTGCGCTCGAACGTTTGACTGCAAGTACTTTGGTAAAAGTTCTCGCACCGCGACGAGGCGCATATCGCCGCCCGTGGGCGTCGTCGCGCTCGCAACCTTTGCCGCCAAGGTTTCGGGTTGAGAGCACAGATTGATGACGGAATGGCCGAGCAATTCTTCCTCGCCGCCACCGCTACCGAACATGCCGTTCGAAGCGCTTTGCGCGCCGTAGATGCTCAACACGAGATGGTGCGATGGATTCAACCGCACGGGCAGCCGCACGCGCGCTTCGTGATAAAAGACACCACCTTTGGAGCGCATGCGGCTCATGGTCGTCCAGCTTTCGCGACACATCCCCCGACCGCACGGCGACGGGAAAGCCAGCAAACCTTTGCTTTCAATCTCTAAATCATCGTCTCTGAGCTGAATACGCACTCGAAGGTCTTGACGTTTGCCGATGTCTATCGACTTTACGTACACGTACAACTCTCGAGAGAGACCGTCGTCGATGGCTCCACCCCACGCCATTTCCCAATCGAAAGCGCCGGTCGCGACGCGCGGGTTGAAAGAGCTCAACTCCTTGACGTGCACTAAACCTCTCGGGAACTCGAAACCATTGATTTCCGAGCCAGTCGACGGCGCGTTGAACGGCTTTAATCGACAAATCATTCTGCATCGAATCGGTTTGTGCGATTTCAGAGAGTGACTCGTTCCGTTGGACATCGCCGCCTCGAGGAGCGCGTACTCGCTGTACGCCTCTTTGACTCGATACATCTCCGAGCACGACGTTTCTTTCAACAGCATGTTCGCGCCGATCGCGCCTCCCACGCGTAAGTCAAAGATCGGTAACATCGCCCACGCGAGTAAGTTTCGACGCTTGGACAAATTTGGATTTTCAACCTCTTGCGCGGCGAGCCCCGAGCTTCCGTCGGACGAGTGCACCGACGTGGCTTGCGTCGATCTCGCCTGCGTCACCTGTTGCTCTTTCGCCTGACGAAGCGCCTCCATTCCCAGCACTCGCTGTCGCTCCTTGTCGGCGTGAATCTTCGCCTTACGAATGTCTTTGTGCGTGTACACCTTGTCCTCTATGCCGCCCTCGTCCGCGGCGAGATGGGTGAGATGCGCGATGAGTCTCAGATTTGGCGTCAAAGCTTCGGCTGGAACGGTGAACGCGGCGATCGTTTTCTGCTGTTTTGCGTTCGGCCACGAAAAATGAAAATTCTCGCTCACCTTGGTGCGCGTCTGTACGTCGTACAGCGCCATCGTTCCCTCCACCGTCTCGAGCGCGCCGACTTCAAAGTGAATCTCCGCCACCTCCAGCGTGAACCGTAACGTGCGACTCTCTCGCTCGGCTGCGCGCGTGGACACAGCGGGTAACTTTTCACCACGAACCAACGCGCTCTCCGGCGTCTTCGGAAGCGCCAACGAACCCGGAAACGGATGCGTGCCTCGAACGCCCGCGTGATACAACTGCAGCAGCGAACCATCCGTCGCGAAATCATTCGTCGATTCCACCGTCTGACCATTCTTCCCATCGCCGCCCACCGATGTCGACGCCTCTATTTCCGTCGATCGTCTCCTCTCATCTCCGTCCGCGTCCTCACCCTCGTACCGCTCCTCGTCTCGTTCGCGCGCCTCGGCGCCGCGCGCCCAGCCGTCATTCGTCCCGCGCTCCAGCGTCAACCACCTCGCTCGCTTCGACGCCACCAACGCCTCGACGTGCGGCACATCGATCTCCGTCGCATCGATCGCCACCGGTCGGTATCCACCGCCGTCCTCACCCGTCGCGCTCGCGTTGACGACGCTCGCGGCGTTCGCGTCGACGACGCTCGCGTTCGCATTCGCGTTCGCGCCGCCGCCGAACGACCCCGACCCCGACGTCCCGCCTCGACGTCCCGGCGCGTGTAGCGTCCCACCCCGTCGCACCGCGCGCCACGACATCGTCCCCCACCGCGTCTCGCCGTCGTCGAACGAACACGATCGAACGAATCAAATCAAATCCAAATCCCACGCCGAGTCCAAATCAAATCAAATCAATCAATCCGCGTCTCGTCGCGCGTCGTCGCGATCGCGCGTCCACCCCCTCTCGACGTCCTCTCTCGACCCCAACGCACGCACACGACGACGACCGAACGCACGCGCGCCTTCGCGTCCACGCCCGCGTCGTCGTCGTCTCCCGTCGACGCACGCACCGCACGATGACCGCGTCGCGTCGCCCGGTCGTGTCGCCCAGTCGGTCATAAAATGACCCATAACTCTCTCCACACCATCACCATCGCATCTCCAGATCCGTCTCCACGACGGTTCAGAACTCTATCGCTGGGTCGTGTCGCGACGGCTTGTAACCGGACGCCCGGAGCGGGGCCGCGCCCCGTCGCGTCGTCGCGTCGTCGCCCGCGTCTTTAAACATCCGCGTGGATCGCGCGTCCGCCTCGAGCTCGCGGTCCGCGACCGCGATCGGGTTGAGACTCGGTCGAGGCGCGCGTTGAAGCGTCGGGCACCGCGCGAGGCGGGGAACCGAACGGCGCACACCGGCCGCCGCGAGCGGCGAGCGGGGAGCGCGCGAGAGCGGAGACGCGGGAGAGACGGCGCGCGGCGCGGCGAAACGCGGCCTGTTTTTTTGTACTACTTACTGCTTTGTCTTTATGTGTCGTGGGTGCGTTCGCGTCTGTCGGTCGTCGGTCGTGACGATTCGGAAGACGAACGGACGCGATCGACTTCCCGCTCGCTCGAAAGACTAAGGGTCAGACAGACAGCTAGTCGGGTTGAACAGGTCACGAACACGCTAGTGCTACTACAGAACTACTCTTCCGCGAGAGAGAGAGCGCGCTAGGCGCGCGCGGGAACGGCGCGGTAAAAGTGCGGCGCGAGCTCGCGAAGCCAATCCGCCTCGACGACGGTGACGTCGCGCATGTACTCTCTGTCCGTGCGCACGGCGGAGCAGTACACGACGCAGGTGGGGCGGGAATTGAAGATGGCAGAGCTCGGGTGCACGCGAAGCTCTCGCGCGCGAGCGCGAGCGCTCAAGGCGCGGAGGGAGTTGAAGACGGAGCCGTCGGCGCCGCCGCCGTACGGAGCCAACGCGGCGGCGTTGGCGAAAAAGCCAGCGGCTATGGCGCGGCGAATCGGTATCGTATCTTCGCCGCAGGATGAGTTCGTGATGACCCCGAGTCGGTCGAGGTGGCGCTTTAATTGCGCGCGAACATCACCCGCGCGCAAGAGCGCGCGGTGATTGAGCATGTTGTTGTTGGCGAATTTCGACTGGTTTCTCGCGTCGCAGTACGCGTCGTGAATGTTCAGTATCATGATCGCGTCGCCCTCTTCCACAGCGAAACGTTGACGCATTTCATCTAAACGTTTCTTTTGACCGCGGTGCGTCACCCACAACGAACGCACCTGCATGTACGCCGCCACCGTGAGCGCTTCGCGGACGCACCCCATCTCGCCGCTCACCAAAAGCATTTTGCCTAATTGAGGTTCCACCGGAAGCTCCGCCAAGTGAATGCCGAGTGGCTTCGTGAGTTTGGCGTCGTCGTCCAAGGCTCTGAGCGCGTACAAGAGTTCGAGCGCCTTGATCATGTTCGACGCCGGCGGTGGCGAAATCCACTCAAAGTTCATGATGTTGTCGATACCCATCGCTTTGATCTGTAACACCGTGCTCGCCAGATCGCTGCGAACGATCTCGGGCGCGGTGACGTCCGCCAAGGCGCGGAAATCCAATTCGGTGCACAATCGGAAGCACTTGCCCGGCCGAACGCGACCAGCGCGTCCCGCGCGTTGATTCGCGCTCGCCTTGCTCGAAGGCGCCACGTACAAACTCTCCATTCCTCGCTCCGGATCGTACGCCTTTTGTTTCGCGAAACACGAGTCCACGACATACACGATGCCTTCGATCGTGACGGAGGTTTCCGCGACGTTCGTCGCCACGACAACCTTTCTCGTGCCTCTTTTCGGAGGCCGAAACGCCTCGAGTTGCGCCGCGGGATTCAATCCCGCGTACAGCGGACACACCACTAAATCTAATCCAGCGCTCGAATGTCTATGAGAATCCCTTCGCATCTCTCGAGCTTCTTCTTCGAGCAAATTCACCGCGTCGTCGATCTCTTCTTCGCCCGTGAGAAAGACGAGGATGTCGCCCGGCCCTTCGCTGCGATGCACTTCCAATACCGTCTCCACCGCCGTTCGCACGTAATCGCCCGTCGGCTCATCTAAATAATGCATCAACACACCGTGTGCTCGCCCCTCGACGGACATGATGACTGGTTTCCTCGAAGGCTCGTCGCCGCCTTTCCCGTCGTCGCCGCCGGGGGCGGCGGCGCTCGCGTCAAAAAATTCCGCAAACGATTCCGCCTGAATCGTCGCGCTCGACACGATCAAACGCAAATCGCGTCGCGCGCGCTGCACCTTTTTTAAGAGTCCCAGCAACAGATCCGTCGCGAGCGTGCGTTCGTGCGCCTCGTCCACCATGACGACGGAATATTTCGTCAACAGCGGGTCCTCGGCGAGTTCTCGCAACAACGCGCCATCCGTGCAAAACTTAATCTCCGTCTTCCCCGGCGTGCACACGTCCTCGAATCGTATCGCGTACCCCACGGCGTCCCCTAACACGCACCCCACCTCCTCTGCGACGCGCTGCGCCACCGTCTGCGCCGCCACGCGTCTCGGCTGTGTCACCGCCACCGCCCGTCCACCTCGACACCACCCGCCGTCCCGAAGAAACTGCGGAATCTGCGTCGTCTTCCCGCATCCCGTGTGCCCGACCACCACCGTCGTCTGATGACGCTCGACGCAATACAGCACCTCGTCTCGGTGCGCGGCGATGGGAAGCGCGCGCCGTCGCGCCGCGAGCGACGCTTTGGGATTGCGCTCATAGTGAATGCAACTCGGCCCGGCGCCGTCGTCGGCGTCGACGTCGGCGCTCAGGAGCGTCGTCGGTCGATCGGCGTCCGGCGTCGACGCCCCGGGTCGCCAGAATCCCGACATCGCGTCTCACCGAACGACGCCGGTCTCGCGCGCGAGGGTGTGTGTGACGACGCGCGCGCCGAGACGATGGATGCCCAGCCGGGACGCCGCCGCCGCCGCGCCTCGAGCTCGCGCCCTCGACCGCGCGGAAGCCGCGAACGCGAATAGAGGAAAGAATGTGTACGGGTGTGATATTCACAAACATACTACTAACCGGGGCGAACGAACGAACGAAAGAACGCGAATCGATCTCGTCGCCCTGCTCACTCCACGGTGACCGACTTGGCGAGATTTCTCGGTTGGTCGACGTTGTGCCCGCGCAAGACGGTGAGGTGGTAACTCAACAACTGCAACGGAATGATGTTGATCAATGGCTGCAAGCAATCGCACACCTCGGGAACCTTGATGAGCATCTCATCGCTCGCCGCGTATTGATCGAGACTGTCGTCGTCTTCGCCGACGATGAGGATGCACCTGGCGTCTCTGGCGCGGAGTTGCTCGATGACGGATTTTTGCTTGGTGTACGAAGAGTCGCGCGTGGCGATGACGACGAGGGGCAAGGTTTCGTCGACGAGCGCCAACGGACCGTGCTTCATCTCACCGGCGAGGATACCCTCGGAGTGTAAGAGCGCGACTTCCTTCACCTTGAGCGCGCCTTCGAGGGCGGTGGCGTAGTTGTATCCTCTTCCGAAGAGCAAGAGGGAGTTTTCGTCGACGAGGGACTGCGCGAGCTTCTTCATCTTTTCGTCGAGGTCGAGCGCGCGCCGCATCGTCTCCGGAAGCGTGGCGACGCCGCGCATGATGTCCATACGTCGATCAGCGCGAGAGCGAGAGTCTTCGCTGAGCGCCAGGGCGAGGAGAATGAGCGAGGTGATTTGACACGTGTACGCCTTGGTGGAGGCGACGCCGATTTCGGCGCCGGCGTTGATGTGCAAACCGCAGTCGGTGGCGCGAGAGATTGCGGAACCGACGACGTTGACGATACCGATGCAGAGCGCGCCCTTGGACTTGGCGTACTCTAACGCGCGCAGCGTGTCCGCGGTCTCACCGGATTGAGAGATGAAGATGATAGAATCGTCGCGGAAAAAGGGACACTGTCGATCGAGGACGTCGGACGCGAGCTCCAACGTCACCGGCAACTCGGTGAGCTCCTCCATGAGCTGACGCACGGCGATGGCGCTGTGGTAACTCGTGCCGCACCCACACAGAATGATGCGTCTCGAACGACGAATCGTGCCCAGATAATCTACCATACCCCCCAAAAAGACGCGTTGCACCGTCGTTCCGTCCGGGCAAAAGACGACGCGACCGCGCATCGTCTGTTGAATGGCGTCTGGTTGCTCGTGAATTTCCTTCTTCATAAAGTGATCGTAGCTCCCCTTCATGATTTGTTCAACCTCCATCGTCAGGGTCTCAATCGTGCGCTCGACTTCCGCCGATTTCACCGTCGGCGCGTACGCCAAGCTCGGCGAATCGTCCCCTTCGGAGTGAATCTTCTCCATGCGATAGATGCCGTACGCGCCGTTGCGAATGTGCGCGACGTCGTCGTCTTCGAGGTGTAACACGCGCTTGGTGTGTTCAACCATGGCTGAGGCGTCAGAAGCGAAATAAAATTCAATGGAGGTTCGCTTCGCGCGCTTGGACGTCGGCACGAAACCTTCACTCGTGACCAACGCGTGCTGTTCGCCCGGATGCGGACCCTCAGCGATGCCCAAAATCAACGGAGAGCCCCGCTTCGCCGCCACCAATTCACCCGGGTAGTGCTTCGACTTGAACGCCAGCGCGTACGCGCCCTGCAATTGTCTACACACCTCCATCACGAGCTGCCTGAACGTGCACTTTTCGTGAAACTTATCGTACAAATATTTCGTCAACTTTGGAATGACTTCGGTATCCGTATCGCTCTCAAACACGTATCCCTTCCTCGTCAGCGTCTCTCTCAACGCTTGATGATTCGTGATGATACCGTTGTGCACGACCAAAAAGTCATTCCCACTGTCGCTCGTGTGCGGGTGCGAGTTTTTCGGCGCCGGCGGACCGTGCGTCGCCCATCTCGTGTGCGCGATGCCGCAGTGCGACTCAAACACCACGTCTGGGTGCAAATCCTTTTCGCTCTCCTTCAACAGCGTCTCCAGGTTGGCGATCTTCCCAGTCTGACGAAACACCTTCGCCTCCGTGTTCGACACCTCGCTCCCATCGTCGATCGCCAATCCCGCCGAATCGTACCCGCGATACTCCAATCGCCGCAGACCCGTGAGAAGTTTCTCGACGATCTCCTTTTGGCTCTTCGGGCAGTTGTAGTTGCTGTACGCGAAGATGCCACACATGACGCGACGACGACGACGACGACGACGACGCGATGCGTGCGCCGCGTCGACTCGTCTCCGCGAGACCCTCCGCGCGGACGTGTGCCGCCGCGCTCGATCCATCGATCGAACGCGCATCCGCCGCGCATCCGCGCGGAGGGTCTCACGGAGAGACGCGCGGGTTCAATAGTGTAGACTAATGAAGCCTATCATAGAAGGGTGAGTGTATGTGCACACAGTGTGAAGGGTGCTTTCTTTTGAACGGTCGCGCGGCACCGTTACCGCGACGCGCGTCGCACCACATCGAGGCGTCGACGGCGTCGACGGAGTCCGCGTGGGACGCGCGCGAGCGAGCGCGGAAGCGCGTACCCGTGCGAGGTCGCGCGCGCGCGCGATGTGGTGCGAGGGGATGCGCGAGGGGACGCGGATGATGGATGATGTCGACACGTCGGATGCCGGGCCCGCGGGAGAATGCGCGCGAGCGCGAGGGACTCGCGCGCGGACGCGACCGCGCGCGAGCGTCGAAGGGCGAGGAAAATGTGTTCGAGTTCGACCGAGGCGCGAGGGCGTGCGCGCGGAGACGTACGAGAGTCCGGTGGGGTCGCCGGGACGGTTTCCCGACGAAGGCGCCGAGGCGATTATGGCGGCGCGAAGGACGCGACGGGCGAGGCGAGGACGCGCGAACGGGCACGATTTGCGACGACAGCGCGGTCGGAAGACAACGTTGGAGACGCGCGAGGGCGGTGCGGGGATGAGCGAGGGGAGGCGTGAGGACGCGGTGACGCCGGCGTCGGCGGGCGCGTTGGACCGTTTGCCGCGAGACTGTCTGTTGAAGGTGTGCGAGTTTCTGGATATAACGAGCGTCGAGGCGCTCGCGCGGACGTGTCGAACGATGCGAGAGACGACGACGGATGATTTTTTGTGGAAAAGGCTGTACGAGTCGAGATGGCGGTGGAGACCGGCGCAGACTTGGGCGAAGAGCGCAAAGTTGCCGTTTGAGTCTAATTTCAGAACCGAGGCGGAACGACCGGACGCGTACCGGGGAGGTGAAGGTTGGCGAGTCGCGTACAAGGAGCGATACGCGACGCGTCAAATGAAGCGAAATTCCACGAGTCAGCGCGTCGTTCGCGTCGTGAGCGCGTCCGACGAGAAGTCAATGCAAGCGCGCGCGTTGCAGAGAGTGCTCAACACCATGACGGCGGGCGACGTCTTGGAGCTCGGCCCGGGAACGTACGATGGTCCGCTCACCGTCCCTCCCGGCGTGGAAATCTTAGGTGTGGGTAAACGAGAAGACATTCTCATCGTGAGCGATGAAACGCCGGCGATTAGAACCACGTCTTGGTCGCACCGCGACGACAAGCTCTTCTCCGTCGTCACCAACATCACGTGCTTCAGACGCAGCGCCACCAAGCGTGGAAGCTTATCGGGCGACGGTCATCAAGCGTGCGTGTACATCTCCGACGGTTCTAGATTACGTCTCGATAGTTGTGATGTCGTAAGCGCGGGTGAGGGCGTGGTCGCGCCGGCGCGCAACGCAGTGGCGCACGTGCACGCGTGCAACATTCACTCTTTTCTGACGAGTTTTCTGACAATGTCCGAGAGCTCTCTGTCGGCGTGTCGAATCACGGCGGCGATGTCAAAGGATGATGAAACCGATCAGATGGAGGGAGTTCCGTCGTCGTTCGGATACGATCGTTTGTTCGCCGCCGTCACCGCTCTTTCTGGCAAGGTGTGCATCGCGAATAACCGCATCGTGAACGGTTACGCGCACGCCGTCGTCTTATTCGACAGAGCGTACGGTCTGATCAGCGACAACCTCATCGCGAACAATGTGGGCGCTGGGATTTCCGTCGGTGTCTCATCCTTCGCGGATATTACGAGCTCCATCATCGCCAATAACGGAAGCGTCGGCATCGCCATGTGCGGTCGCGGAACGATTCGAAACTCAGAAGTGCGAGGGAACACGTTCAACGGCATCGATATTTCACAGAGACACGGTATTCGAGGTTATTTGCCCGCGCAGTTCGATGAGTCTGACGAAGAGCTCGACGTCGAGGAGGAGTTTTCAGCCTTTCTCATGGATTTGGACTCTGAACACAGCGACAAGGACAACTCCGGCGAAATCAACTGCGTCGTGGAGGGGTGCAACATAGCCTCCAACGCGAACGATGGTATCTGCATCTCTGGTGGTGCAAATGTCGACATCTTGGGATGTAGACTCACTTCGAACGCGTTCAACCTTGCGGTTGAACGCGGAAACGTTCGCTGGAGTCGCGTCTTCGTGGAGGGAGAAATCTTCAACCTCAGTCGAGCTGCTAAAATTCGCGTATCGTCGTCGTACTCGACAGTGCAACCGATTCCGTTGTTCCTGTCTACTCCTGTACAGTGTGAACCCAACCCGGTTAGTACCATCACCTTGGCACCTTGGCAATTTGTCCCGCCGAGTGTTTCGTAATTTTTGACGACCTGGCAGGCCTGTGTAAAGTACCTGTGTTAAAGTTACAACTTGTAAAATGCTATCTGATAGTGCTTTTCTCACTTTTCTCACCCTTTAGACTCTAAAACTTTGCGAGCCGCGCTTTGACCGGCGAGACGCCCGCTGCACCACGCCCAAAGAAAGTTGAATCCACCGATTCGACCGAACACGTCGCACACCTCGCCGCAAAAAAATATCCCTGGCGCCTTGAGCGATTCCATCGATGCAGTGTTTAATTCATCCAGCGCGACTCCGCCACCCGTGACCTCAGCCTTGCGATATCCTTGATGTCCTTTGACCGCGATTTCGTACTCGGTCAATACTTTCAAGAGCTTGAGACGATCATCCTTTTTCAGCTCAGCTATTTTGCATCTCGAATCGACGCCCGATTCCGCGACGAGAGCGTCGGCTAATCTGCTCGGGAGCGCTTCTCGGAGTCGGCTCACGACTAGAGCTCTGCCGGGTGGTGCTGTCAGGCGCTCTTGCCACTCATCTCGATTGATTCCACTCCAGTTGACCATCATTTTCGGCGACGCGTCTGTCGGATCGTCAAAGTCTTCGTCTTGCGTGCTCCCGCCCTTGGCGTTATTCGCGCGCACCAGAGGGCGCACCAGGTGATGACTAAGATCTAAAATGCTCGGTCCCGAAAACCCACGGTGCGTGAATAAGAATCCCTTGCGCGTCGCCTGCGCGGCCTTCTTTTTACCTCCGCCTCCGCCGCCGGACTTTGATTCCGTCACCTTGAGCTCGACTTGCGTGGACACGCCCGGCATGGCTTCGCCCCCAGGGTGTGGCCCGGTCAGAGGCACGAGCGCCGGATACGGCTCATTGAGAGCGTGACCGAGATCACGCCTCGCGATGGCGTATCCCGTCCCGTCCGTTCCGACCGCTGGAAAACTCATACCTCCCATCGCGAGAACGACGGTTTTCGCGCGCACGTCCGACGATCCTCGCACTCGAAGCGTCCACTCGTCCGCGTCCTCGTCTCCGGAACGCGAGAGACCGTCGATCGAGGTCTCAAACTTAAACGTCACCCCCGCGCGTTCGCACGCGCTCACGAGCTTATCTCGCACCTCTTTCGATGAGTTGCTCAGCGGAAAATATTTATTCGTCTCGTGCTCGATGCCGAGCGCTAATCCCACATCCACCTCCAACCACTCCTTACACCGATCCACGCTCCACGACGCCAAGACGGCTTTTAACCTCCTGTTGGCGGATTCCGTCACGAAATCCTGCACGCTCGCGCTCACCGGAAGCACGTTACACCTGGCGCCGCCCGACATCAAAATTTTCTTCCCGGGCTCGGACGTTCGCTCGAACACCGTCACCTCGGCGCCCGCTCTCGCGGCGAAATACGCCGCGGTGAGTCCCGCGGCACCGCCTCCGAGCACGGCGACGTCCGGTCTATCGCCGTCGTCGCGCAGCGCGCGAGGCGCGACGACGAGCGCGCGGCGGCGGTGGCGGTTAGCCGATGACGGCGGCGGCGGGACGAAACGCGCGCGGTGCGCGAACGCGACGCGCGCGCGGGCGGGTGCGGACAGCATCTCACCCGCCGCGCGACGACCGATCCGCGTCCGCCGCTCGAACGGACGCGCGGTGGCGAGTGGAGAGAGGTCGGAGGGAACTGTGCGTGTTTTCCTCGCGCGGCGCGTTTTGTAACAAAACAGCGGTGATTGATTATTCATTCATTCATTCATTCATTCGATCGACACGGTCGAGTCGCGTTCGTCGTTCGCATCTAATCTTCGAGTACATTCATGGGGATGACGCCTTCGCTGTCGCGAGCGCCTCGTCGTTTGGCTGATTCCGATTCCGGGAGCGGCGAGTTGCCGATGGAACGAAGCGGCGTCGACGCCGCGTCTCCGTTCGCCTCGCCTCCCGGCGTGGTCTCGTCGACATCGGTGTTTCCTCGGTCCATCTCATCGTCGCCGCGATCGTCCGCCGCGTCGCCCGACGGACGCTCGCCGTCGTCGTCCGCTGCATCTTTTCGCGGCGTCCTTTCGCGCGTCGTCATCTCGTCGTCGTCGCCCTCGTCGCCGAAAGAGACGCTCGCCGTCGCGCGCACGGATTCACCGAGTTTATCGAAGAGTTGCTTGGCTAATTCGTGGGATTCGCGGACGACGTGTCCATTCTTTTCGAGTTGCGCCTTGGCGCTTGCGAGCGATTCTCTGAGCGGCGCCGTCTCGGCGACGACGTCCGCCACGCGCGCATTGAGAGACTCGACGACGCTCGCGTGTTCGCTCTTCAGCGCCTCAATCTCTTCGATGCGTCGCGCTTCAGCAACTTCGAGCGAGGTTTCGAGCGCCTCCTTGGACGCCGTCGTCTCGGCGAGTTTGGTTTCCAACTCTTTCGTCGCGGACGCGGCGTTTTCCACCACGCGTTTTGCCTCGTCGAGTTCATTCTCCGCCGCCGCGGCGCGTTGCTCCGCCGACGCCAGCCTTCGTTCCAATTCATCGACGACTTGCGCGTCGTTCGTCTCGTCGCTCTGTTTGCGTCGTTCGGCGTCCGCCTCGGCCTCGCGTCGCGTCGCCTCGACCGTCTTTTCCAATTCCTCCACGCGCGCGCGCAGCGTCTCGTTCGCCTCGCGCGCCGCGCGCAACGCCTCGGCGGCGGCGGCGCCGTCGTCGTCGTTGCCTCGCGCGCGCTTCGAGTTCGACCCGTCCTCGCGTCCGTCCCCGACGCTCGCCCCCGGCGACGACCGTTTCTTCAACTGTAACGGCGTCGGCGCGCCGTTTAAGAGAGCGCGCGTCGATCGCGGCAGCGTTCCCTCCGGGTTGAGTTCAAACCTATACTCCAAGTGAAACGGCAGCGTCACCACGTCCCCATCCTTGAGCGCGACGTATTCATCCTTTTTCAATTTCACCCCGTTCAGCGTCACCCCGTTCCTGGACAGATCGACGATCTTCACCTCCAATTCGGGCGGCGACGCCTCGGCGTCCTTCACCTCGCACGTCACCACGGCGTGCTTGGCGCTCACTGCGCGTTCGGTCGACCCGACGTCGGTTCCGTCAGTCACGCGATCGAGTCGAGAAGAAAACATACGCATATATATACACCGCGCGCTCCATCACAGACCACTCGATCGATCGATCAAACGCCTTTCGCGCTCATTCGGCGTATTCAAAAAAAACCACATTCGATCGCGTCTCCTCCACGTCTCCTCCACGCGCCGCTCGCGCGCGCACGCACCGCTCGCCACGTCCAACGCCACATCCGCCGGTTGCGTCTTCGCCCGCGCGGTTCCATCCTTATTCATCACGATTCGCCCGACGACGCTCGATCGCATCCGAAGCATCAACCCTCCACCTCGCGTCGTCGCCGTCGTCGTCGCGCACGCCACCGCGCGATCGACGTGTCGCGCCTTCACCGCGTCCTCGGACGTCGGCATCAATCGTCCCCACCACGTCGTCGGCGCGTCGTCGTCATCGCCGTCGTCACCCATCGTCGTCGCGCGCGTCGTCGTCCCAAGTCGTCGTCGCGCGAGCGTCACCGGTCGTCTCGTCGACTCCCCGCGGGTGTGTGCATGATTAGGTCTTTCGTGTGTACGATACGCGTGTATTACACGTATAGAGATGGTACTACACGCATAGAGTCTGTCATTGAGAGACGTGTGGAGCGCGACGCGTCGGGGGTCGTCATCCATTGACCCACGCGTCCGATCGACCGATATATATACGTGTGTGTGTGTGTTTAGATATGGTTTAATAGATATACAATACGGTGTATGTATGCGCACGTTCTATTCCATACAAAAAGACGTCCCCGCGCGTGATGACTGATGATGGCGACGGCGACGGGGGCTGGCGCGTCGGGACGCGTTCGTCAGTCGACGACGACGAGGACGACGACGAGGACGAGGCGGTGGTGCGTCGTGGATAGCGTCGATAGTATTCGGTGTGAAGTGACGCGACGCGTGGAGGATCGTCGACGGCATCGAATCCGAATCGCGTCGACCCATCGCGTGCCGTCGACCCATCTCTCGCGCGTTCGTCCGATCGACGCGCGCGATCGACGGTGGTGATGACCGTGGGGTGGACGCGCGGTGCGTGTAGAGGGGACGTCTCGACGTCGACGTCGCGTCCTCGGTCGACGGTGTCGAGACGAGACGAGACGAGACGAGGGTCGAGGAGGACGAGGACGAGGACGAGGGCGAGACGCGGACGAGGACGAGACGCGGACGAGGACGAGGGCGTCGACGTCGACGCGTTCGGTGACGGGCGAACGTCGTACGAGGAGGCGTACGAGGAGGCGTACGAGAGCGATGGGTGGGAACACCTGACGACGACGGGGGGGACGATGGATTTGGAGTGGGACGGGGACGCGGGGGCGGCGGCGGCGGCGCGAGGACGCGGGGGGGGGACGGCGACGCGCGCGGGGGAGGCGTGGGGGGGCAGAGGCGTGCGGTTGGACGAGGAGATGAGAGAGGTGATGATGGCGTCGTCCTCCGCGGTGATGATGGAGGCGTCGGGCGGTGTCGAGACGGAGGAGGGCGAGGAGGACGGCGTTCAAGACGGAGACGAGACGAGACGACGCGCGGGGACGCCGAGACCGCTGTACGGGAAAGCGCTGACGAAGAAGATCAAGGAATTGGGCGATGCGAGACGGTTGGGTGATGTTTTCGCGCTCTTGGACGCGTCGACGATTCCGACGACGCCGAATGGGAGAAAAATCACCATCGGTGCCGTCGTCGGGGCGTGCGTCAAGTGTAACGATTTGGACACGGCGCATAAACTGTTGATGAAACTCGACGGCGTCGACGAGTGCGGCGCGGGCGCGCCGGCGTACAGCACGCTCATGCTCGGATACGCGAGACGGGGTCGTCTCACCGAAGCGCTCGGTTTGCTCGAACAGTGGGAAAAGGGTCGCGGGCCAAAGGATGGGAAATTCGGCGTCGGCAGGCGAGGCAACATCATCTTGCGAGGGTCGTGGAGGTGGTCCAAGGAGGACGTGCCAAAGTACAAGAGACGCGATGACATGGGCACCGAGTGGCACCCGAAACGCACGGCGACGACGCGCATGCTCTTCGCCGCGCTCGACGCGTGCGCGACGAACGGCGACGTGCGAAGAACGCGCCAATTCATGAAGCGTATCTCCACGTGGGAGGGTCGCGTGAAGGGTGGCGACAAGTTTAACGAGGACGAATACCTCTGGAACGCGCTCGTCAAGGCGTGCGCGCGAAGCCAAGACGCGTTGTCGTGTCTGAACGTGTTACCGGAGATGTCCAAGGCTGGCGTGGAACCGACGAGAGTGACGTACAACATCACCATCTCGGCGTGCGCCAAGGCTGGACGACCGGATTGGTGTCGAGCGCTCCTCAGAAAGATGGATAGAATGAAGAGCCAAAAGATGCGTCCGAACGAAATCTCGTACACGACCACCCTCATCGCGGAGACGGCGGCGGCGAGAGATATTTTGGGTGGGGAATTCGCCGGCGGCGTCGACGTCGTCAAGGAACTGTGGTCGCGCTTCATCGCGCGACGCGTCAAGCAGGATGGCATCGTCATCGGTGCCTTTGTGAACGCGTTCGTCGCGTACGGGGACATCGACACGGCTTTGGAGGCTTTAGATTTCGGGTACATGAAGAAGATGTACATCAGTCCGAGCGTGTACTTCACTGCCATGCGACTGCTCGCCTCGAACGCCGACGTGGACGGATTGAGACGGCTGAGTGAAAAATTGCGCGCCAAGAATAAGACGCCGGAAATCGCCGCCGAGTGCGACATGTTCGAAGCCGAGGCGTGCGCGGCCGCGGGTAACGTCGAGGGCGCTCGCGCCGCTATTTTCCGCGTGCAAAATGGAAGCGAAGCCACCGCGGCTAAGGTTTTCAGAGAGCGCTCCTCAGGAGTGCTCGTCGCACTCTTCGTTCAAGAAGTTCTCGAGTGCGAACTCAACGCGCGCGGCGACGACGGCGGCGAATCGTTCGACGAAGAAGACGAGGACGAGGACGGAACGCTGGAAACCTTTGACGACGATATGATTCTCAACCACAACGGTTCGCTGTGTCGATGGGAAAAGCCAGACGTGTGGAGCGTCACGCAGGCGCTCGATTTACTCGACGGCGCGTGGTCGTTCGACGAGTTTGACGAACAGGGCATCGGTGCGTCGCCCGCCCCACCACCACGCGGCGGGTGGGCCAACGCCGTCGCCGACGGGAACGTTGATCCGTTGCTCTTTAAAAACGGCGTCGAACCGAGCGAACCCATCGATTCCGTGCTTCCAGACGTGGGCGAGTGCTTGCGCCGAGGCGACATCGTTCGTCGAAGCGATTCCGTCCAAGACGCGCTCGAGTCACTCAGAGATAATCTCAAAGCCGTCGTCATCGATGACGACACCGGCATTCCCGTGGGTACGTTTCGTCGCGCCGACGGCGCCGCCGTCGAGAGCTCTGTCACCGTCGGCCAAGTCATGAGCGCCGCTCCCGAACGCCTCTCACTCGACGACACCACCGTCGGCGACGTCGCGATGATGTGCGTGCGAGATTCCGCCACCCTCATCGCCATCGTCGACGAACAGGGTCGCATTGTCGGCACGCTTCGCCAGGATGACATTCTCGTTCCCGCGCGTTGGGCCGAAGGTGACTCGGCGTCGCCGCGGTGATGAGCCCCGCGAAGACCATACGCGTACATTTATTATTAATACAACCGCACACCGCAACGCACGATGACCTACCTACGCTCTATTCGCTCGTCTCTCCCACCCTCGCCCGAAGCGCCTCGTGTTCCTCGACGAGTCGCGCGTACCGCTCCTCTTGGTAGGCGATTTGTCGTCGCGCGATGGCCATGGCGGTCTCCACCCCTCTCGTTTTCTCCTCCAACGCCTTCTCCAGCGCGAACACCTCCCGCTCCGACGCCTCCAAACGTCTCTTGTACATGTCTCGCGAGCTCTCGACGTCCCCGAGTGCGCGCTCGGCGACGCGTCGTGCCTCGGCGTGTTCGCGCGCGTGTCGCTCGGCATTTTCGATGACATACTTGAGACGATTGATCTCCGTCTTGTCGCTTCGGAAAAAGGCGCCGGGACCCGCGTCGCCGAACGCGCGCGTCGTCGTCGTCGGTCTCGACGTCGTCGACGCGCGCGCGTCTCGCCTGGCGACGGCGACGACGACGGTCGGCGCGAGACGGTGCGTCATCTTTTGAGGCGAGTGGCGACGGATCTCGCGCGCGTCAGAGCGCGGCGGGAACGATGCGAGCGACGACGCGCGGCGAGGCGCTCGCGCGCGAGCCCGCGTGGGAGGCGTTCGTGCGCGGACGATTGATGCGAGAGGAGGACGTCGCGCGGTTGACGAAGATCGCGGACGTGGCGCGAAGTCTCAACCTGCGATCGGAGACGACGAACGCGACGGCGGCGCACAGGGACGCGGCGAGAACGATGCGAGCGACGCTGGAGCATCACGGGGACGCGGTGTGTGAGACGCTGTTGGACACGCTGCGAAACGTGGGGGCGGTGGAGGCGACGGAACACGTGTTGGCGTTGGTGGACGTCGTGGCGAACCCGCGCGCGTGGAGCGGAGGGGACGCGGCGAGCGACGCGAGGGACGAGATGTTCGGGGCCAAGCTGTTCGTGCGGTACGATTCGAGCAATCGATCGAGGCCCGACGATGGGTTGATCTCGATCGAGGGCGTCGGGGGGTCGGAGGACGCGTATTACGTCTTGTCCAAGACGCTGGCGAGGCCCGAGGACGCCAACTCGAGCTTCATAAAGGAGACGGCGTCGCGCGTGTTGACGAGGATGTTGCAGATCGGTCTGAAGAGCGGTCGAGGTGGTGGGGCCGAGGGTGAGGGCGCGCGAAAGAGCGCGGAGAGCGCGAAACACGCGTTGCGAACGCTCGTGTCGTGGTGCGCGAAGGAGTTGCGGGCGACGGCAAGCGGAGGCGATGAAAGCATGGTTCCCGCGGTCGCTTCTGCGCTCGCCGGAGTTTTAGACGACAAAGATGCGCGCGCTTTCGCGGCGAGCGAGGGCATCGTGACGGCGTTGACGCCCGTGTTGCGAGCGTCGGATCGGTCCGGGGTGCAGACAATGTACGAAGTCGCGCTGTGTTTCTGGTTGATGAGTTTTAGCGCAGATTTGCGAATCAAAATGTGTGCCAGAGGTGCGGCGACCGTGAAAGCGCTGATGGCTTGCGCGGGAGCGGCGAGTAAGGAGAAGGTGATTCGAGTGTGCATTTTGGCGTTGAAGAACATCACGAACCGTCACGGCGCGCACGGCGATGCAGCGCTCGACAACTTCACCGCCGTCGATGAATCGCTTCGAAAATTGGTACACAATCTCTCGCTTAGAGGTTTCGAGGATGAAGAATTATCTTCCACACTCGAGGAGCTCGAAGAAGATTTACGCGCGAGACGCAAGGAGGCGAGCAGCTGGGAGCGCTACAAGAACGAAGTCATGAGCGGCAGTCTCGAGTGGAGCGCCGCGCACAAAGATGAAGGATTCTGGCGCGAGTGCGCGACAAAACTCACAGACAACAACTGTCAAATCTTACGAATCCTCATCAAACTGATCGACGGGAGTGAAGAGATGGATCCGAAGACCCTCGCTGTGGCGTGTCACGACATCGGCGAATTCGCCGTGCACTACCCCGCCGGACGATTCTTAGCAAACGATTTAGGAGGGAAAGAACATAGCATGCGCTTGATGACGCACTACGATGAAGAAGTGCGCAAATCGGCGTTGAAATGCGTGCAGAAATTGCTCGTCGCGAGCTGGCGCTCTTTGAACACTGACGCAAATTCCGCGAATTGATTGTTGCGTGAAAAAAATTTAACTGTAATAGCACAACTCACGTCTAGAAAAATAGATGGCTAAGACTACGTCGCGGTTTCCGGCGAATCGCTCGCGTCGCGATCGCGCTTCTTACTCGTCGATGACGCTCGAGCGAATAAACGCTCGCACTGCGCCCAGTCAGCGTCCTTCGTCACCGGACTCTCTATCAAAGCTGTGGCGCCGTGACGCGCAAAAATTTCAAGTTGCGACACCGTGATATCTTCGGCGCGTTCGACACTTCCGAGATACTCATCGCTCAAGAAAACGCCCGCCCAAGGTCTGAATTTCATTCTTGCGAGCAACTGCTTCGACGGTAACCATACCGAGCAGAAAATGTCGACGTCCGGACCGACCATCGTCCTCACGCGCGTCAATCCACTCTCGAGCGCGTCGAGATCCGTGCCAATCTGAAACCAAATTCCACGCACTAAACCAGTCCGTACCTTTCGATCCAATCGATCGTATTCACGTTCGAGATCCTTTGTCTCTGGAAAATACGGATTAAAAGCGACGTCGAATCGAAACGACGAATGTTCGCGTTTCCACGCCCTATCCATCCCGAGCCTCCGAAGCATCTCCACCGAATCGTTCACGCGACTTCCCGAGCCGGACACCAACAGACATCGATCGATGTTCCTCTCCCGCAGGGCGCTCGCGAACCTCTTCAAACGCTCCGCCGCTCGCGTCGAGTCTCTCTCATAGTTATTCTTCATGGAATAATGCGGCACACAATCGACCTCTCCGCACTCTCGAACCGCATCCAGCCAGCCGACGATGTCATCGCCCTTGTCCTTGTTGGGCAGGTTGACGCGCGTCGCCGCGCGCCCTCGCGCGCGCAAAGATTGCACAGATGTCTTCAGTTGGGCCACATCTTTGAAAAACAGCTCGTAGCGCACGCGTGCCATGTCTGTCGCGCACCGTCGCCGACGCGCCTCGCGCGCAAATATTCTCCCACGCCCGTTCGCGCCGTCTCCGGCGTCGCTCGCCGTCGCGCACCGTCGCGCACTGCGGTGGCGATCGATTCGACACCGAGACGATGCATTCGCCCGTCGCCAGTCGCGGGCGCGAGCGCCATGACGGAGCTCGACGCCGCCGAGGACGCGGCGGACGGCGCGGCCGCTCGAGACACGGTCGTCTCCCCGACGTCCACGTCCTCGCCCGACGCGCCTCGTTGGCGATGCGTCGCCTCGAGCGCGGACTTGCGCGCGGTGGCATCCGCGCGCGTTCGCTTCACGTGCGTCGACGCCACCCCGGCCCTCGTCGTCCTCGGCGCCAACACGGGATCGGCGTACATTTTCGCGCGCACGCGCGGTCCCACGACCGCGCGCGGGTCGTCTCGGAGCGCACCGGAGCGACGATTACGATTCGTCGCCGTGGTGTCGCCGGAATTGCTCGGACGCGCGACGGGAGACCGCGCCCGCGCCGCGCCGCAGAGCGTCCGCGTCATCAAAGCCTCGCCGTGTGGACGCATGTGTGCAATCGGTTTCGCGGACGGGAACGTGCGAGTGATAGAGCTGGACGAGGTGACGCGAGAGGAGACGCGAAGACGAAGCGCGTTGGGCGCGACGGTTGCGTTTTTATCGACGTCGCACGGCGGGCGACCCATCACGGCCATGGTGTGGTCGGTGAACTCGAGGACGCTGTACGCTGGGAGCGATAAGGGGAGGGTGACGCTGGTGTCGTGCGAAGATTTCGTGCGGTGGTGCGATGAAGGTCGACTGGGACCGAAACCGGCGGTGGTGAATAAGACAGAGTACACGGACGCCGACAGCGGCGTGCACCAACTCGATAGTTCGAAGAGCGATAGTAATTTATTGATGAGCGCGCAGTCGAGCGTGAAGCTCGTGCCGGTGGATGGCGAGAATTGCGGAGTCGTGACGAACGTGGGGAGTAAACAACGCGAGGGCGCGTACGGAAGTTGTTTCCACGATTACGCGGCGCTGAGCGTCGACGAGGATGAACTGGTGGACGAGGAGGATGTTTGGGACGACGACGCCGTCAAGCGCATCATCGAATACGCCGTAGTGGCGCGACCCGGACGTAAGTTTTGGATCGCCAAGTTCGACAACCATGCGGAGGAAGCGCAGGTTGAAATCATGGCCACCATCAAACCAGAGGTGCCGGAACCGTCGCCCGTGCCCGGTTGGAATCGAGACAATGAATCGGTCGAATCGATGAAAACACTATCTAAAAGGTTCGAGTTCGGCCTGATGCGGCGTCTCGGACCGTGCGTGTTATCGACCACGAAACGAGCCGTCGCCATCGTCGACGTGGCGTCGCCAGCCATTGCGAGATGGTACCCGTTGCGAGAGCCCGGAAACGCCGACGTCGGCGCCGGATTCATCGACGCGTGCGTCTTCGATCACCGTGCCTTCTTCTTGACCCCGTCGGAGGAGGGTGGGAGCTCGGTGTGGTGTTTAGAATCTTTCATAGACGCGCCAGCGCTGGCGCGCGACGTGGTTCACGAGTCTCGCGACGTGCGCTCGATGATTCGCGCGTTGCAAATATGCCAAAAGACGTCCACGTTCGACGAGACGTTATTCAACAAGGCACAGGAAACGCTCGAATCATCCGAAGGCGTGGACAAAGCGTCGGTGCAGACGCTCGCTTCTCTGATAGAGTGGGGTGAGGAAAACGGGACCGCGTTGATGGACGAAGAACGAGGCGACGACGACGACGACGACGACGACCCTCGCGAGTTGGTGAGCGGAGAAGTGGCGTCTCCGACAAAGCCGAATCCGTCGGAGAGCGGCAAGCCTCCTCTCGGGAAAGATCGTTCGTCGCGAGAGACCACCCTCGTCGAAGAGGGAGTGTTGTTATCTACAACGACATTCCCAAAGGCGGAGACGGACGGCGGCATCTTCTTCTATAATCCTCGCGGAGTAACGAAGAGCGTCAAAGCTTCGGAAGACGGCGACAAGACGCGCGACAGCAAAAAGGTGAAGAAGAGACGAGCGCTCATCTTGGACGATGTGGGCGAAGACGTGACCACGTTGACGCCGATGCCACCGCCGCCGAAAGTGTCACCGGTCGTGAAGAAAAACTACGCCGTAGATTGCCCGACGAACGACGCTGAGTGGGAAGAGTGCGACGAATTTGACGCCGACGAGTGGCGAGCCGCGATTAAAACCGCGGAGGATACGCTTCCATCGGAAGGAGAGGCTTTCGAACATTGGGAGTCGTATGGCGCGGTGAAGACGACGTCGGATGCGACGTCGAGACGAATCTTCGGAGAGACCGTGCGTCTCAAGTGTAGAGCCGCGATGAAGGCGCGGGTCGCCGACGCCGTCGAGTGCGTCGCCCTGCTGAAAGAGTCTCGAATCAGTATGGACGCGTCCAAACTGATCCCCGCGCTTCGTCGTTGGCGCGACACAAAACGGGAAGCGCACACACTGTTCGATGAGCACGAGGAAGGAGAACACGCAACGATTGTCGCGAAGACGAAGCTTCAAAGCGAAAGCTTGTTGCTGCGAGTCGAAGCCGCGCTCGAGACGGCCAGCGAAGAGTTACAGCTCGACATCACGTCTTCTCGGAAGCACAGTCCGGTGACGAAACCGCGCGAGAACGAGAAACCATCTCCCGTGAAAGAACGCGTCACGACGGATATTCTCCCGTTCGAGGACGTCGAGAAGGCTTTGATGGATGAAAACGTTGCCGATGTCGGCGTATCCGTGGAGTCCGATTGCGTCGCCTCCTTACGAACAGCCGAAGCCCACGAGACGGCGTCGATGATCACGAGGTGTCTTCAACGCGCGCTTCAAGACTTCACGAAGACGTTTGAGATGGATACGTCGACAGTCGACCGTTGCGAGTCTCGCTTGAAGTGCATCTCTCGCGTCGGCTCGGCCGCGCTCGGACCCGCCGAGGCGGTGCGATGTCTCCTCGCGGCGTCCGAGGACGACTCCCTCTCGCGCGTCATGTCACCGACGCACGCGAACGAGCCCGCATCCGCGGCAATGAGCCGAGTTCTCACCGTCATCGTCTCCTACCTAACCTCCGAGAACTCCATCGATCTGGACGTCCGTCGAAGCGCCGCCAGACTCCTCGAACCGCTCGATCTTTACCTCTCCAGACCTCCCATGCGAGCCTTTGGACGCTTCCCTCAGCTCCAAGTCGCCCTCAGGGCTGAGCTCTCCGGCACGACTGACCGATTACCCTTCGTCGAGCGCGTCTCAAACGACGACGACACCGACGCGTCGTCGCTCGTTGTCTCCCACGCCCGTCCCGCGGACGCCTCCGTCGAAGACTTTGGCGACTGGGGCGTCGAGATGGATCTCCGCCGGTGTCCAGCCTGTCGCCGCTCCCTGCTTCGAGACAACGCCGGTCCCCTCGTCACGTTCATGTGCGCGCACACCTACCACAAGGCGTGTTGCGCCGCGTCCATGGCGTGTTTCGCCTGTCAGAAGACTGTGTAGAGTCGTACAAGGCGTGCTGTTGTAAATGCAATGTTATTGAACCACACCGCGCGCGCTTAAGCATCGCGACCGCCCGTGAACGCGCTTCACACCCGTCGCGAAACAAATTTCCAAGAAAACGCTCGAAACGCTCCGCGCCGCATTCGGTGACATCACAACGCGACCCTCGCTCGCGATGCGCGTCGACGGCGACGACGGCGACGAGGCATCGTGCGAAAACCACCGCGATGCGCGTCGATCGCGCGCGCGTCGTCGCGCGTCGTGTTTCGTGCAAAACGCGCCGCGTCCGTCGCACGCATCCCCGAAGGAGGTGGCTGACATGGCACACGCGACGTTCGAGGGGCGAGGGAGGCGAGAATCGACGGAGGACGTGGACGAGGAACGCGGTGAGTCGCTCAGCACGATCGCTTTTTTCGATTCCGTCGATCAGTTCGACGCGCTCGAGTACGCGAATCGTCCGAGAAAGAGCGAGAGCGGTGAGGGCGCGAACCGCGCCGTCGAATGGCGAGAGCGCGCGCGAGAGTGTGTGCGAGAGGGACTGGAGAGCGGACACGCGACGATGTGGATGGCCAACGTCACGGTGTGGAGTCTGTTCGGGGATGATTTACGACTGTTGATGACGGACGCGGACGCGGACATCGGATTCATCGTCATGGTGTGGATCTGTCTCGTGAGCTTTGGCGTGGAGGTGTTGTTGAGCGTGTTCGCGATGGATGATTATCTGGGTCAATTTTACTTTTGGCTCGATCTCGTGGCCACGCTGAGTCTTCTCGCGGACATTCCCGCGTTCATGCGAGCGGTGGGGATGGATCCGTGCGAAGGCGTGGACTCGTACGGGACGCAGTTCGATCGAGCGTTGAGCTCGGGGAACACGCAAGGCTCAAAGGACGTCGCGGACGCCGGCTTCGCGAAGGCTGGTCGAGCGTCCCGAGCGGCGACGAAAGCCGGACGAATCGTTCGAATAATCCGTTTGATACGTCTGGTGAAGATTTTTAAATCCTACGAAGTCACGCGACAGCGCAACGAGCGTCGAGAGAGCTTGATCAAACTCAAACGAGACAGTCTCGCCAAGCAGAGTTTTCTCGCGGAGGCTGAGGGACGCGACATCGCGGCGAGCGAACGCGACGACGAGCACTCGTTGTCGGACTTTGAAGAGTCTAAATCTCGAGTCGGACAGAAACTGAGCGATTTGACGACGAAGAGAGTGATTGTTGGTGTTCTTCTGATGCTCTTCTTACTTCCGGTGTTCAGTGTCGATCTCTACGCCGTCGGTGAGAAGAAAGACTTTATGGACGGAGGCTTGACCATGGCGCACGAGACGTTCGTCAACGGTGGTGAAGGAACGAGAGGGTTTTATCAGTCCATGGACCAATACCACGCCGGTACGAAGGGCATGTATCGTCTCGTGGTGAATGGAACAGATTTCTCAGACGACGACAATCTCTCCTTCATGCTCAACGACCGAGCCCACAAGCGTTTACGATGTACTGAGTTCGCGTACACCACGTACTCGTCGCAATTGTTCGATGAGAACAAGAGTGGTTTCAGTTTCGCCTTCTTCGATCTTCAGAAAGAGAGCCGAGTTCAAGCCTTACTCAACATCATGCGCACGCTGTTTGTCTGCGTGATTCTCACCGTCGGCGCGGTGTACTTCAGTAAAGACACGAACGCTTTGGTCCTTCGCCCACTCGACCGAATGGTGAGTAAGATTCAGACGATGAGTGACAACCCGTTGACGCAGTTTGACATCAGCGACGACGAGGAAGATCAAATGGAGACGAGACTTCTCGAAAATAGTATATCGCGTATATGTTCTCTCCTCGCAGTTGGGTTCGGCGACGCCGGCTCGGAGATTATCGCAGAGAATATGAAACGCGGAGGAGCGATCGATCCGATGATCCCCGGTAAGAAAATGGTTGCTATATTTGGATTCTGCGACATTCGACAGTTCACGGACACCACGGAGGTTTTACAAGAGGACATCATGGAGTTTGTGAACACGATTGCCAAAATAGTTCATTTGGAAGTGCACGTACACGGTGGTAGTGCAAACAAGAACATCGGCGACGCATTTCTGCTGGTGTGGAAATTTCCTCGTGATATTTGCGAAGACGACATCACGAATTTTGATGACATCGATGAGGTGAAAAGACGAAAAATTCGAATGGTTGCGGACAATGCGTTGGCATCGTTTGTCACAATCATAGGAGCGCTTCGTCGGAGCTCTCGATTACATCGATATCGCAGGAACAAAAACTTGAACAAGCGCATCAACAATTTCGACGTAAAGATGGGTTTCGGGCTTCACGTCGGTTGGGCTATCGAAGGTGCGATTGGAAGCGAGCACAAGGTTGATGCCTCGTACTTGTCTCCCAACGTAAACATTAGCGCGCGTCTCGAAGCAGCCACGAAGCAATTCGGAGTGCCTTTGTTGTTCACTGGGAATTTCGCAGCTTTACTTTCTCCTGATGTTCTAGAGGAAACCCGACAGATCGATCGCGTCAACGTCAAAGGTTCTCTTCATCCCGTCAAACTCTATACGTACGACGTTCGTCCAGAAAATATTCCAGTACCGAGCGGCGGTACGAATCTGCACTGCGACTTTGAAGACGAGACATTGAGTATCATCGAGTACAGCGACGAGTTCAAGCAACATCCAGACATTGTCGAAATGCGAAGGGGCGTATCGAGGCAGTTTTTGGACGATTTCCGGCGTGGATTAGAATTGTACACGGACGGTGAGTGGTCGAAGGCGAGAGATATTCTCCAGAAGACGAAAACGTACGTCAACGCTCTAGGCCAGGAGGTCGTGGACGGACCGAGCGATAGTCTCCTGACGGTGATGCAAAAGTACAACTACAACGCACCAAAGTCCTGGAAAGGTTTTCGCGAGCTCACAGAAAAATAAGAATTATCTACGACTACACAGTACTATCATATACAGCTCTTTAAAGCTCTTCGCGTTTCGCGTCACCCCATCTGTTGTAATTCACGAACGAACTTATGAAGACGGACTCGTCTAGATTCAGAGTCGCGTGCCACCAATTCGTGGGAAAGTACAAGGCCTCTCCCGCGTGCACCGTGCACTCCAAGATGCCGCCGTCACCCTCTCGCACATCGCCTCGACGCAGAGCCTCGAGCGCCCAAAAATACGCCGTCACGTTCGGTTCAAACGTCGGCGCGGGATCCGGCGGAGCGACGAACCAATGCTTCCTCCCGATCAAACTCTCGCTCCATCCAGGTCCGTGCTGATGCATGGGAACGCCGCTGTACCGTCCTCCGACGCCGAAACTATACGCCACGTCGGCGTCCTCCGGCACGAATCGAATATCCTCGTACGAATCGAAGAGCTCTTGAAATCCGCTCGGCGTGTTCCCGTGTTCGTCCGAATGATCGCCAAACCAATACCACGTCGTGCTCGCATCTTCTCCCCGCTCGGCCGGGACGTCTTCCTCCATGTACGCTCGCAGCGTCTTCTTTTTCTTCTCGTACGAAAACGTATTCGACGAACTGAGGACAACCGTCTCGTCGCCGAACGCCGCCAACAGCGCCTCCCTCGACACGCGCTCGCGCAGTCGCGCGCGCGTCGGACCGAGACCCGTGACGACGACCGGCGTCTCGGCGTCTCGAAACGTGCGTTCGAACGCGTCCGGGCTCAGGTCGTCGACGTCAAGTTTCGGCAGCGTGCACGGCCGCGCGTCGAAATCACCCGGGAAGCGATACCAATCGCGCGCGCGCGCGGGACGCACCGCCAGGAGGACGCACATCGACGCGACGAGGCACCACGGCGGCGACCTCGTCCTCGCGCGCATCGCGATCGACGCTCGGGGAGGCGAAGAGTGTCGACGTGTCCGTCAAGATGTCCACACGGTTCCACACTGACCGACGCGCGCACCGGCGCGCGCGCGACGAGACGAACGATGACGAGGGAGAGGAGGACGCGCGCAACGGTGGTTGCGCTCGCGCTCGCCGTCATGGCGACGGGCGTCGCCGGAGGAGACGCGTCGGCGGTGGCGTCATCGGTGACGTCGAGTTTTCAACGCCCGGACGCACATCCAGCCGTGCCGCTGATGCGTCGAGGACGCGAGACGGCGGAGACCGCGCGAGGGACGCCGACGCAGGTACACCTCGCACCGACCGCGTCGGGCGAGGTGACGGTGGTGTGGACGACGAGGGAAGCGCTGAAGGAGGAGGACAAGACGGTGGAATATTCAACCGACGGGGGGCGAGAGAAACACTACGCAAAGGCGACGAGCGATTCGTACACGACGCAGTTGTGCGTCGGAAATCCGACCGCGTTCGCGCCGCGCATGGGACAGACGCCGGCGGTGGACGGCGACGCCCTGGTTCGATTGGCGAACACGAGCGCGTGGGCCGACTCGGACGCGGCAAACTATCGGGTGGTGACGTCAATCGAGGACGTCATTCCGAGCGGATTCTGGTCGCAGCGGCCGACCGATAAGGCGGCGTGTCTGGGATATTCGAACCCCGACGCGGTGTACCATTCGCCCATCATTCATAGGGCGAAGATGAAAGGATTGACGCCGGGTAAGGAGTACGCATATGTGCTTCCAGGAACGACGGACGCGAGAACGTTCAAGGCGCCGATGGTGCCGACGAAGCACTCGAAAGTGCCGACGAAAATCGCCGTCGTCGGTGATACCGGTCAGACGGAGGTGACGCAGGAAGTTTTGACGCACGTGCACAACGCGCTCGGGGACTCGGAAGTCCTTTTGCACACGGGCGATTTATCGTACGCCGACGGTTTCGCGCCGAGATGGGATAGTTTCGGTGTCTTGGGCGAATTTTTGCTCAAAAGCATGCCCATGTTAGCCGTGCCGGGAAATCACGACGTCGCGCAGAATGGAATGGATCTCGTCTCGTACATGATGAGGTATCCTTCCCCGTACGAGGCGTCGAAGAGCCCATCGCAACTGTTTTGGTCGTACGAAGTAGGTCAGGCACACATCATAGGATTGAACAGTTACGCCAACGCGCAGACTGGAATGTTTGACGGTTCGGACACGCCCATGACATCGTGGTTACAAAAGGATTTAGAGAGTGTGAATCGACATTACACGCCTTGGGTCATCGTCGTATTTCACACTCCGTGGTACAACTCAAATCACGGACACTTTAAAGAAGCTGAACGCGCGCGCAAGGCTCTCGAGCAGACGCTCTATGACGCAGGCGTCGATTTGGTCTTGAACGGCCACGTACATGCGTACGAGAGGTCGCACCCAGTCTTGAACTACGGCTTGAACGACTGCGCGCCTGTACACATCGTCGTCGGAGACGGCGGAAACTACGAAGGCCCATACGGAAAGAGCTGGATGGAGCCTCAACCCGCGTACAGCGCGTTCAGAGAGGGGTCTTTCGGTGCAGGATCGTTGGTCATCCACAACGATACGCACGCGAGCTGGGAATGGCGCCGAACGACGTGCGTCGCGAACACGACGACGGCTGAAACGTACTTCAGGAAAGTCGGAGACGCGAGCACTTGTCAATCCTTTCCCGACGTCTCCGCGCAAGCCATGGAACCCGTGGATGCGGTCGTTCTTCGACGAGATGTGCAAGCTTGTCCGAATAAAGCGGTGGGATCGGCGAAGAGAACGAGCGATGGAGGAACGCCGTACGTTCCGGAGTCGAACGCGCCCTCCCTCTACACCGCCATCATCGTGCTCGTCATTCTGTGGCTCGCGACCAGCGTCGTTCTCATTCGAACGCTCAAAGTGATGCGAGAGATGAAAACGAGGATGTATCGTTCGCCCGGTCTACTTTCCGGTGAGGACGAATTCGACGACGAATTCGGAGAGAGTGCCATCGGTCTCAAGGATTTTAACGCTCCGTAAAAAATGTAACATGTATCACAAGTGCTTAGCTAATCGAGTTACAATAAAATTTTCGTCTTAGTCGTACGCAGACCAATCCGACGCCGCATCGCGACCTCGTCTCGGTCCGTTCGAGTCGCCGTACGCGTCACCGGCGCCCCCTCTTCGTAGACCGCCGCTATCGTTTCTGCGCGTGTACGAGAACGTGCCTCCCGAGCTTTGTTTACTCGATCTATCCTCAACACCGGCCGAGCGCTTCGCCGCGGCCGACGCACCGGACCGACGATCCTTAAACCACGTGATAATCTTACTCGCCGGAAGTCGCGTCGCTTGCCGAATGCTCTCCACCATGGCGTCGTCCGGGTACTGCGTCACTGCGTACACCTTTTCCAAAGTCGCGATGTTCGACGACCCCAAACGCGTCTTCTTGTACGTCTTATACGCCGGCATTCCACCCGGTCCGCTTCCTCGCCTACTCCTTGCCTCCGACGCCGCCTGTCTCTCCGCCTCGGCTCGCTCCGCTCGCGCCTCTCGCTCTCGCTCTCGCGCCTCCCTCTCGGCGTCCTCGTTCGCCAATTCCTCCGCGTACCTCCTCCCCAGCTCCTCCGCTCGGTGTCCGTTTCGCTTCAACCAACCGATCACCTCGTGTCGCTCCAGTTCCAGCTCCTTGCACAGCTCTCGCACCTCGACTTTCCGTCGTCCCCTCGCCAACGCGCGCTCGAGCGCGCGCGTCTTCGCCCTGGGAATCTCCCGCTCCGCCTCCGCCTCAGACGCCTGTCGCTCGAACGCGTCGAACAGGTCCTCCCATGATTCACCACCCTTTGTCGCCTTGGTCGAGACGCGCGGGTTCATCGCGACGCGCGCGTTCATCGCGACGCGCGCGACGTCGACGCGTCTCGTCGTTCGACCGGCGGCGCGCGCGACGACGCTCGCGCGAGCGAGAGAGGGCGTCGCCGACGCGCGCGCGAGCGCGAACGGCGTCGATGCGATCGTCGTCATCTCGAGACGGACCGCGTCGCGAGAGGGACGGCGGCGCGCGCGTCAGAGAGAGGCGGCGTGTGACGACGACGCGAGGGGCGTCTCGACGTCGCGCGATTCGATGACGCTCGAGGGGGGCGAGGAGGGCGACGGGCGCGCGGCGGCGAGCGGTGGAGCCGATGACGCGTTCGCACGCGGCGACGCGTCTCGAGTCGATGACGCGGACGCGTGGGCGGAGGCGCACTTCGCGGGGGAGGAGGATGGGACGACGCCTCTGTTGCCGACCGAGGATGCCGAGTCGGGCGCGGTGGAGGCGCGATGGACGTCGGAGACGCGGGCGAGCGCGAGAGAGATTTTTAACGAGCACGGACGAACGCTGTGCGCATTCGCGGGGACGCTCGTGGTGACGACGATGAGCATGAGCGTGCCGTTTCCGTTTTTGGCACAAGAATTCGCTGCGGCGCGCCTGGCGCCGGGTAAGGTTGGGCTCGTGTTCGCGGCGCTGCCGTTCGGGACGCTGTTAGTATCGCCGTACGCGCCGAAATTGACGTGGCGCTGGAAGGCGACCGACGTGGCGAAGTGGTCGCTGTTTGGACAGGCGATGAGCGTCTTCGCGACGACGCTCGGCGGACGGTCGAGATATGAAATTTGGTTGGTTACCCGTCTGACGCAGGGATTTTTTAACGCGGTGACGAGCGTGACGATGCTGTGCGTGGTCACGAGAGCGATTCCGGAGGCGGTTTCACTGTGTAGTGGATTACAGGAGATCGCTGCGGGGTTCGGTACGATGATTGGGCCGGTCTTCGGCGGTTGTTTCTACGACGTGAGGAAGAGCCCGACGCTCCCTCTCGTCGCCAACGGTATCGCCATCTTGGCGTCCATTCCTCCGGTGATGTACGCCATGCGTGGTCTCGATGACGTGAGAGATGGGAGCAGTCCCAATTCAACGGAAGATGACGACGCGAAACCGAGTTATGTGCGCATTCTGCGTCATCCGACGTTTCTCGCCACGGCGCTCGCCGAGCTCGTCATCTCGAGCTCGTTCGGTGGAATACCGACGACGCTCCCGCTGTATCTCCATAAAAGTTTCAATTTCATGCCTTCGATGATCGGAGTAGTGTATTCTCTACTGGCTGGTCTGTACGCGCTCACGACGCCTCTGGTCGGCGTCATTTCGCACCGCGACTCAAAGTTGACTGACATCGTCTTGTGCCTCTTCGGCATGGGTTCGATGGTGGTCGCCCACCTGCTCTTTGGACCGTCCTCATTTCTGCGGTTGGCAAATCTGAGCGAGTCGTCGCGTCGTCGCGTGTGCGTGTGGGGCGCGAGTGTCATATACGGCGTCGGTTCTAGCTTTGCTTTCGTTCCGCTTCTCCCGCTCATGGCGAGGTCGGTTCGGAACGAAGGCGCCCGTTACGTCGATCTCGCAAACGGCATGTTCGTGAGCTGTTACTTTTTTGGTGAAATGTTGGGTCAGCTGTTCGGCTCGTCTCTTGTTCACGCTCTTGGGTATCCGCAGGCTTCGACGGCGTGGGCTCTCGCCATCATCGCGAGCGCGAGCGGTCTCGTCTCCGTGCAGTTTGGAGCCGCGATGGCGCGTCGAGTCAAGCGAGTGCGAAACGCGCTGTCTCCAACGGGCGCGGAACAGACGTTAGATTCTACGATGTTGTAATTGTAATGCTTAGGTGTAAACGCGTGTGACGCGGGCGTGACTTTCGTGTGTTGGTTGCGTCTCTTCTCTCATTGCACAAACCTATTTGACTTCGTCCATCTAATACTACCATGTCGAGCGGCGACCATCTCCAGCTCCTCACCAATAAATTTCCACAACAAAATGAGAAATTTAACGGTAAGACTTTTGGAAGCGCGCGCGCGCACCACGACCGCCCGCCTTCTTCGGCTCCATGCGACGCGGGTCCGCGACGAGCAAGGTTCTGTCGTACGCCAACAAAAGATCCTTAATCTCCTTCTTGGAAGCTTCGTCGACGAACTTTTGGTAGTACGCGACGAGGCTCTTGGCCACCGCCTGTCTCACGGCATACATTTGGGACACGTGTCCACCACCCTTCACGCGAATGCGGATGTCCACGTTCGCGAATCGCTCCTTGCCGAGCACGAGAATGGGTTCAACCGCCTTGAGTCGGAGAGTGTCCGGCTGGACGAGGTCGATCGGGACACCATTGAGGCGAACCAAGCCCTTACCGCGCTTCGTGTGCGCCACGGCGACGGCGGTTTTCTGTCGAGGAAGGGAAAAGAGACAAACTCACAGTCAGTATTTCGCTCCACGCACGCGTCAAAAAGTCATCGCTCGTCGCTCCCGGTGACCCACGATGTCTCAGCCCCGTGAGGCGTCTAGCCCTAGCGACGGAGGTTCCCGATGTGGAGAACGTCCGGCGCTGCGCCGTCGAACCCGCGCGACCGCTCGCTCGAGGACACGAACGCGCGGAGAAAATACTCTTCCGCGGATTCGATCGATGTTACGTACCTTGCGCCCGAAGGTTTGCACGCTCTGCACGCGGAAAGAAAGGATGAAGACGCGCGGTTAGGGTCATGTCACACCTCGCGAAGATCGAACGCGAACGCGAACGCGTGCGAGGCGCCGCGCGGCGACAGAGCGCGGACGAGCGCGCAAAACGCGCGAATAAAAGGGCGCGGCGCACGCACCATTTGCTCAGACATGATTGCGTCTCGGTGAGCGTCGAGTAAAGGCGGATTCCTGACGCGATGGACCGCAGGAGACGAAGCCGATGCGAACCCATCGAGGGTTTATGTCAATCTCTCGCTTGGAAACTTGTTAGGATACAGATGAATTTAGTACTACATTACAAGGCGGTCTACGATAATACACGTGACGTCGTAATCAAGCGTGGAAAGAACCATCTGAGTTTCCACGCGAGGGCGACCTCTTCGCCGAGCGTCGGGAGCGCGGCGACGGCGACGGAGGCTTCGTCGAGACGCGCGCGCTTCAGACGTGCGATCTCGGCGGATCCAACGGCGCTAAAGTATACGTCGAAGAATTTCTCTGCAATGCGAGATATGAGCTCGACGAACTCGTCTGCGTCTATCTCACCCGCATCTTCGCCGACGACTTGAAGCTGCGCCAAAGCGAAGGCGTGCTGCACCGCGAGAGGCGTCAGGAGGTGACGATCGGCGTCGTTGAAACTCACGATTTGCATGCGACGGCAAAGCTTCATGAGCTCCCTGAGATCCATACTTTCTAAACCGCCACCGACGGCAGTTTTCGCTTCGGCGGCGGCGTATTTAGTGAAGACAGCGCGTATCTCTTCCTGAAAGTCGACAATCGCGGCTCTCACCGAGCGAAGTCGCATTCTCGTACGGAAATCTTCGACATCTACGGAATGAGCGCGCTTGCAGATGATATCGTTGATGAAGTGATTCACTGTGAGCGCGAGATTTCCCATCTGAACGCCGCATTGTTTGGCCAAACGCAACACGCCGCATATGAACTCCGGCATGATGAGCGTGCGGTCGCTGTTAGACACATCTTGATTCTTTACTTTTCGCCCACGCTCGTCCGTCACCCAATTCAATCGAATAAACAATAGTTCGACGCTAGATTTGACCATTTGATGCTTCGGATGAGGTCCAATAAGCTTACAATCTTTGACAAAAGTCATCCAGTCTCCCAGCGCCATGCTTCCAAGCTCGGCGGCGGTGATGTTTTCATCAAATGGCTTCGTCATGCTGGAATAGAATTTGAAAATGTTTCGAATTGTGGGATAATGATTGAGCAGTTGTTTCTCAAGATCTTTCGCGGTCGTCTCTCCTTTTTCGCGCCTGAGCAAGTCTCTAGACTCGTGCGCCACGGCGCCAAATACCGAACCAAACTCTTCAACAATTTGCTCTGCGGGATCATAATCCTCTAAGGCATCGATTTCCGACGTCTGACTCTCCGATTCGCTCACAGACGAGCATACGTCAACTTCATCGATGTATCGACGGAGTAACTCATCCTCGATCAGAGTGCGTTGAGCTTGAATCATTTCAAGAGCCGCTCGAAACTTTTGCACGGATCTCGGGCTGAGTGGTCTTCGACACAAAACCTTTAAGGCATCTCGAGCGTCTCGAACGCACTTCTTGCGGATCTTTATCCGAACAGGGAGGTGTTCTTCGTCAGTCTCGTCGATGTCATCGATCACATCAAGTTGCCGGGCCAGCGTTTCTTGTGATGACTGCTTCGCTTTGGGCGAAACATCTCGTCTTGGTCCGCTCAGCCTCACCTCGACCGGTGAGGCCGCCCTCGATGTGCAAGCTGAGTCATCGGGAAGAGAATTCACTCGTCGCCGCCGAAGTCCCGTGTCTACTTTAGGCTCTATGCGTCGTAATCTCTCCCTCGTCGAGGCCATGCGCTTCTTGGAAGAAGCTGAACTCGCGCTTCGTTGCGACGCGGTCGAGCTGAGCTCTCGAAGCAAATCATTCGTACGATTTCTTCTGTTACCCAATATTAGTAATTGTTTCGTTCGCGCGCTTTGCATCCATGCGAAGCGTCCACGATGACGGCGAGTCTGCAACTGAGCTGCAAGCTATTTCTGTCTTCATTGTGAACTCCAAGACTTTAGTCGACTACGCAAGGGTCATCACATCACCCACGAGGGTCACCACATTACCCACGACCAAGACGCACGGCGACAGGGATTCCCCCGAAGTCTTCTCGACGATATCGTCCAGCGTCCCGAACCACGATCTCTCGTCGGCTTGCATACCGTTTCGAATGACGCAGCACGTCATCGTCGACGGTTTACGCGCGTCGCGTCTGAGTCTTTCGACGACGACGGGGAGCGATTTCCCCACCATCAAAAACACGCACGTGTCGATTCCAGCGAAAGCACTAAAATCAATCCCATCCGGATCGTGCGCACTCGTCACGCTGAAGTGTCGCCCCAAGTCTCTATCCGTGAGCGGTACGCCGACGCTCAGCGGCGCCGACAACGCCGACGATATTCCCGGAATCATCTTATACGACACACCGGCCGCGCGAAGCGCCGAGATCTCGTCGCTCACTCGAGCAAACACCGACGGACACCCGCCTTTCAACCGCGCCACCTTTTTCCCGCGCTGCGCGAGCTGAACGATCAAATTGCAAATATCGTCCTGTTGCCACGACGCGCTCGCGCCGCCTCGCTTCCCCACGGCGATCACCTCCACCCCCTCCTTCGTCGCAAGCCCGAGGACGTCCGATGACGACGCCCCCAGATCATCGTGCACCACCGCGTCGCACCTCGCGAGCGCGCGCGCGGCGCCCATCGTCATCTGGTCGACACCTCCCGGTCCGGCGCCGATGAGAAACACCGACACGTCCTCGTCGCCCTCGCCCCGTCGCGCGCGCGCGATCGAGCGAGCCGTCGACGGACGACGCGCGCGCGCGCGATCGTTTCCGACGCGCGCCGGCGCCGTCGTCGGAAGTCCTCTCGCGCGCATGGCGTCGCGCGCGGTGGACTCGCGCATCACTGTGCCGCGCGAAACGGATGCATTCATCGCTCTCTCGCGCGCGGTCGGCGTGTCGCGCGCGGGGCGAGCGCGGACGCGGGCGCGGGCGCGGACGTGGGAATCATGGACGCGGACGCGGACGCGGACGCGGATCGTCGTCGTACGTGGAGAGACGACCGAGAGACGGGGACGGGCCTCGACAGTTGACGGAGGCGCAGCGAGAGAAACTCGAGGCGCGCGCGCGCGATGAGCGCGAGCACTTTGCGCGCGAGCTTGAGGCGGCGCGCACGGGTGTTGGGGGATCGCGGTCGCACGGGCGGTGTCTGGTGGACGACGAGGCGACATTGTTCGGAGAGGTGAGCGAGACGCCGGGTTCAAACGCGAGAGCGTACGAAGACGTCGGCGCGAGGATCGTCGGTGTGGAGCGAGATCCCATCGATGCGGACGCGCGTGAGTTGGAACGGAGCGTGGGGATGCCGAGCAAGGTGGTGGATAATTTACGGAGGGCTGGGATATCGACGTTGACCATGGTGCAGCGGTACGCGGTTCCAGTCGCCGCCGACGGTTTGGACGTGTTGTGTAACTCACCGACTGGTAGCGGAAAGACGGCGGCGTACATGCTTCCTTTGATCGGTAGATTGGTGAGAGAGAGTGAAGATGGAGGTTCTCGCGAGGAAAAATACGACGGCGATGGCACACCAGTGAAACCAAGAGTGATCGTTCTCGCGCCGACTCGCGAATTGGCGCTACAAATTCACATGGAGACGAGAAAGTTTATCTTTGGAACGCCCCTCTGGTGTGCGTGCGCCTACGGTGGGAATTCAATCAAACCTCAGTTAGAAGAGCTGTCGTTTTTGCCTGAAATTTTAATCGCCACTCCGGGAAGATTGCTTTCCATGGTGCGCGAAGGCACGTACGTCGATTTAAGTCGTGTCGACACTCTCGTGATGGACGAAGCAGACCGTATGCTTGATATGGGATTTGAACCGCAACTGAACGAGCTCTTGGGAGATCATGGGATGCCTGGTAAAAATGAGAGACAAACTCTCATGTTTTCTGCCACGTTCCCTCGACAGATCCTGCGACTCGCTTCATACTATATGCGTGCTCCCCCGGATGCCGCCCGCGTCATTTGTGGGCGCGTCGGCTCCACGGTTGCGGGCATTCAGCAAGTTCTCATCGAAACACCTCATCTGCGGGAACAAAAGTTTCCGTACTTGATGAAAATATTAGAAGCTGTGGAAAAGAAGCGCGAGCACGACGGTGAAGAGGTTGGCCTCACGTTGATATTTTGCAAACAAAAGCAAACGGCGGAGTGGTTGCGAGGAAGGCTTGTCGAAGAGACAGAAAATAAGCTTGCGGTTGAAGAGTTACATGGGTCATTGACTCAAGGCGCGAGACTACGGGCGCTTGACGCGTTCGCATCCGGTGCCGCCAAAATTTTAGTCGCCACAGATGTGGCGGCTCGCGGTTTGGATTTACCAGAGGTGAATCACGTTATAAATTTCGATTTACCGACGAAAAAGAGTGAGTTTGATGACTACATCCATAGAATTGGTAGGACAGGACGTGCTGGTAGGAAGGGCATCGCGAGCTCTCTCTACGTTCCGGGGTTCGCTCGCGATATAGGTAATGGTCCGATATACGAGGATTTGAAACTCGTTTTGGAGGAGACGAACACGACGTTGCCCTCTTGGTTTGCTCATTCTCCTGACGCCCGGGGTTCGCTGGAGGTATCGAGCCCGTCGTTTGAGAGGGGATACAGAGGAGGAAGGGCGCGGAAGTTTTGATTTAGTCGATCCATCGGCTACTTGCAAGAATTGTAAACTATCGCTACATCGCACGCGTGGTGCGCCCGTCTAAAACTTTCCATTATACTTCCCATCCGTCACCTTCCCGACCACGGGATACTTGTCTTCGAATTTAGCGACCCATCCGTTCAGTGCGTCTCGCTGGCTCGCGGCGAAATCGCTCACATCCGCGCATAAATCCTTCTCCTCCAGACTCACTTTACCGAGGGCTCTCGAACAGTCGATGCCGGTGAACGCGTTGTACGGTCCCCCTTTGCCGTAAAAATCTCTCCCGCGCGTCACGTCGAAGATGATGCCTTTCGCGGCGAGCAGAATCGGTTTCATCTCGTCTCGACCGTCGTACTCGCGCAGCTGCGCCAACGTCAAATCGCCCTTGGCCATCGGTTCTGGGAAAGTCTCTTCCTCTTCATCATCGTTCGCGCTCCTCTTCTCGCCCGGATTGATGAAGAGGACGCGCGCGAGGTAGATGATCGCCAACGCGATGACGACACGCGTCCACGACAGCTCCGCGATCGCGCTCGAGAGGTTCATCGCGAGAAGACTTCGAGACGGCGCGTCCGTCGCGTTGTGAAGGAGAGTACTGAAGAGCAATTTTGATGTCTATGACAAAATTTACTTTAAGACTAAGGTCTGAGAGCCATCGCGAAGCTTTTTCATGGTGAGCATGCTGCTAATCGCCTTTCTAAGCTCCTCGGTGCCCGCAGTGCTATTGAGTAGACCCTTTTTACGACATGTCTTGGTGATGAGCTTGACGGTGGTGCTGTCGGGATTCTTACGAATGACATCGATGATGGTCGCCTCGATCGGCGTGTGCTGCGGCGCTGGGGTCGCAATGCGCGCCACTTTCGCCGCGCTCGCACCCGCGGCACCTTCACCGACTCCGGCTTCACTGGCGCTTCGCTTCACTCCAGTCGCAGACGCCGGCATCGACTTGCTCGCCGCGGCGGCGGCTTCAGCTTTTTCTTCCGCCTCCAATTTTTTACTTCGTTCGACGAAAGAACCGACGACGTTCTTACCGATGACATCTTTATCCGGATTGAAACCATCTTCCAACTCGGAGTCCGAATCTGAGTCACTAAATTGTCCCGCTTGCATTTTTTCTTGCTTGCCTAGTAACTTTTTCACAGCTAATCCCTCCTTGTCCAATCCCTCCTCTTCGCCGTCGCTGTCTCCATGAGTTTTCGTCGGATCCTTAGGAGCCTCCTCGCCCTCGGGAATGGCGACCTCGTCCTCGTCGTCGTCCCACTCCGCGTCGTGCTCCCAGTCTTCTCTCCCGTCGTCCTCCTTTGACTTGCCAGCTTTCTTACCAACCTTGGCATCCTCGTCGTCGCTATCGACTTCCATGCCCGGAATGGCCTTTTTCTTACCCTTCTTAGCCTTGAACGCATCTTCCTCGTCGCTCGAGTAGTCTCGTTGGTCACCTTTGTCCCCGCCGCTGTCGTCGTCGGAATACCCCAACTCCTCCGCCGATCGGTCCATGCGGCCCCAGGCCTCACCGACGGCGCGCTTTCCAGCCTCCATCTTGGCTTCCGCTTCTTCTAACGTGAAGACTCTGCGTTGCACGTTGTGTGAGAACGTATACCACTCCTCGCACGGTTCGCCGAGGAGTCCGTCGTCTTTCGCCGTCAACATGAAATACGCCGCGCCCTGCCCGTCCTTCGTCCCCGTGTACGTCCCTTTATTCGTCTTCTTCCCACCAGAGAGCGAGATGACGTTGCCGTGCACGGCACTCTTACTCGGTCGCATCTGCCAGTCCACCGGCGCGTTTTCACCCCCGGTAAACGTCGGCGTTCGCTCTCCTTTGAAGCGTCCGACGATGTACTTTCGAGCCGGGTGCTTCGACACCCGCAGCGGGTACTCTCTCACGAGATGCGCGGTGTACGCACCCCCGGAAACCAACGCCTCCGAGTCCGCCAAAGCCTCGATCGTCCCGTCGCCCCCCGCGCGCTTCGCATCGTCGGTCAGAACGAGCTCAAAGTCGCGGTACCGTTCATCCTTCTCCAATCCTTGCACCTCTTTGCGCGCCTTTTTAAGCGCCGCGATCGCCTCTTTGACCGTCTTCGCCGTCACTTTCGTTCCGGGCGCCTCTTCGCTCGCGAATTTCACGTGCGCCACCGTCATGATCGGTCAGCGCGACGGATAGTGAAGACGCATCCTCGCACGCGATCGCGGGCACCGGGGCGCCTCCTCGCCGGCCAGGGCGAGGGCGCGGGAGGCGAAAGAGTCTCGGCGAGTTGATCGTCGTCGTTCCGTGCGTCGAGAGGACGCGAGGGATGGTGTGGATGCGCGCGCGAGAAGTTCCGAAGGATCGAACGCGAGGCGAAGCGCAGACTCGGCGCGAGCTCGGCGCGTCTCAGACTTGTGTTTGTTAATTAATGACAAACGCTCTCTATCGAATACTAGATTTCTGGTTGGTACACTGGCGCGAGCATAAAAATTACGCCAAGTTGACCGGCAAGTTCATGATGTTGGTCGCCATGTTGCAGCCGAACGGGTTGGCGACGTGATCCTTGAGCGCCGCGACCGGGCCTTCACGGTAGACGATCGCTTGCACGACGATGCCGACGAACGCAATCATGGCGGCGCGGCCGTTCTTGATCTCCTTGAGCTTCATTTTTTCATCCTTGGAGCCCATGCCCATCGGATCGAACGGGAAGGTTTCGTTCACACCCGAGGAGCCGGTGGCCAACCAACCTTGAATGCGCTTGTTCTCCAAGTAACCCATGACCGGGAGCTGGATCGCGAGCAAGGCGGGCGCCGGGAAACCGTAGTCCTCCGTGCCGGCTTCCCACCAGCGCGGCTCGATGCCCGCCACTTCGGTACCGACGATACCCGCGACAGCCATCATCGCCCATCGGGAGTTCATGAGTTCCGCCTCTTGGTAGTACTTGAGGCGTTCCGGGTTGGAGCCCAAGCCGAGCGGGTCGAAACCGTAGTCGCCGGCGATGGTACCGTCGAGGTGCGCCGGCGCCTCGTACGGAGTCGGCAACCTACGCGCGGGGGACGCGTCGCGCCGTCGTCAGTCGTCTCATTCACATCACCATCGATCGATCCGTCGTCGCGCGCATTCTTTTCACATCGTTCGTTCTCATTCATCACCGTCGTCATCACCGCGCTCTCCCCCCCCGCGCGCGTCCCGCGCGCGCGAGAGCGTCCGATCCGCCCCCGACTCGCAGAGTGGATATCGCTCGAGAGATACGGAGATACGGATGTGCGCCATCGAGCGCGACGCGACCGACGAGTGGTCGCGACCGATATCGCGAACCGTGGACGACGCGAAACGAACGAAAAAAATTCCCCCCCACCGACGCGTCGTCCACGGTTCCTCGCGCGCGTCGCCTCGCCACGCACCACATCTTACGGTCAGCCCCGGCGCGCGCCTGGACCGCGCGACCGCCTCGGGAGGCGGTCGCGCGCATCGCGCTCGGCGCGACCTTCGCGGTGGTTCGTTGCGCGAACATCTTCTGCGTGCGTCTCGAGAGGTCGAGTGTGGTGTATCGCGTCGTACGCGCGGACGGACCGGTACGTCGGTGCGTCGGGGTGTGTCGCGCGCGCACGAGCGCCTCCGATCGATCGATCGATCGATCGAATGCGATCCATCATCATCATCCGTCACCGACCGCGAAGGTCCGATCGTCCGATCGTCCGATCGTCCGATCGTCGATCGTCGAGTCTCGCGGACGAGAGAGGGAATGCGTGTGTGTGATGTGATGTGATGTCGGTCTTGATTTGGGTTTTATATGGGTTTTCTTCCGTCGATGATGAACGACCGGTGCGTGCGTGCGTGCGCGAAACATTAAAAGTAAAAACCAACGGAGACCCCTGGACGTGGACGATGGGGAGTGTTGACTCGAGAAAGAGTCCCACACACACGCCGTCGTCCCTCGATGAGGGTCATCGACGAGTCGATGCTCTCGATGGGTCGGGGTGACGTGACGACGGGCGCGGTGGGCGGGGATGGGGGCGCGGGGAACGCTCGCGCGGGCGTGACGTCGTGCGGCACACGCGGACGCGTACGGTGGTCGAGTCGAACCGAAATCATGTCTGCGTTTTCCATGTCCGCCGTCGCCGCCGCGCTTCCGACGTCCACGAAACTGTCCGCGGCGAAGTCTTTCGCCGCGCGCGGGGCCGTGCGTGGGGTGGCTGTCGCGCCGACCGCGTCCGTGTCCCTTCGAGGCACGGGACAGCGCCGTCAGCGCGGGGCGTTGGTCGTCGTGGCCGGTGGAAAATCGATCGGTTGCACGCTTCACGGGACGAGACGTAAGCGCGCGCGCAAGAGCGGCTTCCGCGCGCGCATCGCCACCGCGAATGGACGCAAGGTCTTGAAGTCCAGACGCGCCAAGGGGCGCAAGGTGCTCGCGCCCGCGTGCGCCGTTCGCGGGTGGAACAAGGAGAAGAAGTAGAGAGATGGATTAGTGTAATGTTCTCCCCTCGCGCGTTAGAGAGCGGCGCGGAAGCGTCGCATTTGTTATAGAATTCAACCCATTTGTTCGCACCCTCGAGGACGTCATCGCCTTCAGGTTTAGGTCTTTTCCGTCGTCGTCGAAGCTAGGCGAGAGGCGGACGGAGCGATAATCTGCGCGCATCGCGCGCGACGCTGTGCGAATACAATCCTCTAAACTAGAAATCTACATCGTCTGAATCGCCCGCGTACGCGCGAGCGGTCGAGATGAGCGTCTCGATCGTCTCGGCGCGCTCGACGGCGTCCACGGACCACGCCGCGAGCGTGGCTTTGCCGACGGCGGAGGCGGACGCGCGAGCGAAATCGCGCTCGATGGCGTCTAACACTCTCGACGTCGCCGAGCTCGCGGTGAGCCTGATGAGTGAAGAGACTGAGGACGGATCGTCGGGTGAGAAGATCTTGGGGAAAGGGAGCGGTATCGGTATCGCGTCGCCGACGACGCATCGACGACGCGGACATCGATAGAGCTCTTTGGAGAGGACGCCGTCGAGGACGGAATTGACGACGGTGAAATCGTCGGAGACCCCGCGAGCGATGAAATATTCTGCGAACGGTGTACAATCGTCGTCGTCGTCGTCCCGACGCGTCGGCATCGCCGGCGTGACCGAGCGCATGGATCTCGCCAACGCCTCGGCGTCTTCGGCGCCGCGGACGGCGGGCGAAGGCGCAGACATTCGCGCCGAGGTGTGCGGTCCGGGCGCGCGATTCGTCATGAATCTGGCCATCTCGTGCATGCTCATCGCTTCGTTTGAACCCTTACTTTTCAGTCGCCAGGGCGTCGTGATCCCCTCTATCGCGAGCGCCGCGACGGACGAGGCGTGGAACCAACCGTTTTGCCGCAAGCCCGCCATGGTCGGGTAGTCGTCGCACGCGGCGAGCGGACAATACAAATCGGACAATCCAGCGAGCGTCGTCGACGCGAATGCGGCGTTGAGCATGTCCACGCGCTTTTTCTCTCGCACCTCGGGAGGACGCACGGAGAAGACGCTCACGGTTCGTCCGTCGTAGTCGTCTCGAATGTCCTCGAGCGCTCGAGCGCACACGCCGCCGAAAGCCGTCGAGTCGTCGCACAAGATTCGAAACCCTCCGAGCGTGTCGCAATCCTCGGCCCAGTATCGTACGGCATCTCGCACGTCCTCTCGTCTGTCTTCGCTGTCGATCCACTCCAATCCCTCGCCGAATCCCTCGAACGCGTCGACGCCTTCCCACCTCGCCGTGAGCGCGAACGCGTTCTTCGCGTGCAACTCCACCTTTAAGTAATCGCTCCAATGATCCGCCTCGACGTCTAATTTACTCGCCGCCTCTATCAATTCTCGTTTCACATCCTCTGGATCCTCCAGCGTCGCCCGCTCGCGTCCCTTCGACCCTCGCTCCAACGCGCGTCCGACCCCTCCGAGCTTTCTCCGTCCCAACTCTCGCTCCTCCTCCTCCTCCGCCTCCGAGTCCTCGCCGCGCACAATCTTCCGCACCGCCGCCTCCGCCTCCCTCGCCTTGGCCTCACGCTCGAGCGCCAACACAAACGCGCTCCTCTTCGCAAGAGGCGCTCGAAACACCGAACACCGTCCGCCCCACGTCCCCTCCGCCGCGCTCGCCGACGCCGCCGCCGACGCCCGCGAGCCCGTCGTTCGCGCAATCATCCCTCGCGCGTCGAACATCACCACTCTCGGGACGTACGACGACGACGACGCGCCGCGCTCCGCGTACTCCACTCGCCAATCGATCGACGAGGACGAATCACCGTCGTCGTCGTCGTCGTCTCCGCCGTGCGCGTCATCCTGAATGTTCCAGTAATGCGCCCCGACCGCGTTGGCGTGCGCGCCGAACTGTAGCGTCACGACGCTCGCGACGCCGAGCGACATGTCGTCTCGGTGACGCCCGCGCGATCGCTCGATGCGCGACGACTCGACGACCGACGAACGACGACGACGACGACGACGACGACGACGATGTCTGGGGAACGGTGCTCGCTTTGTCGTCGTCACAGCGGGGACGCGTTGACCGAGGAGACGACGACGACGAGGACGACGACGCGCGCCATGTCCGCGGCGGTGAGAGCGTGGCGATGGATGTTGTCGAGACTGTTCGCGAACGCGCCGAACGCGCCGACGCGCGTTCGCGCGGTGGGGGCGCCGGGAACGGTTGAAATCTCTTGGACGCCGGGACCGAGGGCGGGGACGTATAACGTGGAGGATGAGGAACACGTCGTGAGCGTGCGATTCGTGGACGGGGCGTGCGGTGAGGCGCTCAGAGGGTGCGGTGAGGATGGGTGGATGGACGTGTACGTCGGCACGGAGAGGACGTTCGCGCTGAGGGTGCCGGGAGGGGCGGACGCGGGGGCGCTCGAGGCGAGAGTGCGCGCGGAAAACGCGAGCGGGACGAGCGCGTGGGTCGCGGCGGAGGAACGCGTGCGCGCGTTGGATGGACGCGCGGTGGTGGAGGAGGAGGACGCGAACGGGGAGTGGGGGGCGCACTGGGGGGCGTCGACGAGAGCGTCGACGCAGAGGATAGTTGAATAGCGAATCAAATGTAGTGGTTGACAACGTACGTTAGTTTTATGATAATGTACACGCGCGGAACGTCGTCGCGCTCAGTTCTTCTTTCCAGAAGTCCAGATCCCCGTGAAGCATTCGTCAAACATGGCCTCTCTCGCGGATTTGTAATCCAGAGCTCGCTTGCGGAATCCGATGAGCCGTTGTTTCTCTTCGATGGTGATGTTGAAATCCTTTTGTTCCAACACGGTGTCGGCGAGATAATGAAGCCACAAAGCGTTCGTCTTCGGATTATACTTGTTCCATTTACCCTTTGTGACTCGCTTCATGCGACGATACGTCTCCGACTGGCAGTGTCCTTTCGGGCCGGTGAAGAGCTCTGGATCTGCGTTCAAGTCGCAGAACGCGTCGCCGTTCTCCGTCGAGAGTCGAGAGAGCGTAAAGTCGATAATGGTGACGTCCAATCCAGCGGTTTGAATGTTGAGGTCGACGCCGTTCAATCGCGCGCGTTTTTCTTTCGAGCGGACGCGCTTGATCAAAACATTACCCCAGTGCAAATCTCTGTGCTCAAACTGCGTCGCCTCTTCGGCGACGGCGAGGGCGACGACGATTTGGAAGAGCATGGCCACGGCTTCCTTCATCGATCGAATATCAAAGTGTTCCAAGTCCGTGCCGCCATCGTCACACGCGAAAGCGATGTAAAGTTGCTCGTTTGGAAGGTTGTCGGGTCTTTCATTCTCGCTCTCGCCGGTCTTGGCGTATTTGTCCCACGCTTGGAGCAGCTTTTCCGAGTACGGACCTCGGCAGACGGATGCGTCGACGAGACGAATGAAGCCGTCGGTGAAGTTTTTCGTCGCGTCGTCGTGCTCACCCTCGCGCAGAGTCGTAAGACACTTCAAAATCGCAGTCTCGGAACGGATCTCGTTCGGTCCCATCTGCACTTCACCGTTCACCAGGGCGTCTCCGCCCATGGGGACGATTTTCATCACGACGCCGTCTTCGCCTCGGTACGCCTCTCCGTACGTTCCTTCGCCAATCTTTTTCACGCCGTGCTTGACGTAGGATTTGATCAGGGACATCATTGATTTGACTTGGTCTTCCGATTGGTCGCACGTGCGCAAAAGCGTCGCCAGAGGTGAGCTCTTATCGTCGATGATCAACTTCTCCATGTCCTCTTGAACGCTCTCCGTCTCGTCCTCCGTCTCGGCGATCGATTCCTCCTTTTCAGCCTCTTCCAAAGCTCTCAAAGTTTCGCCGTTCGCGCTCATCGCGAAATTTTCTTTGAGCGGAGTGAATACGGGAAGAGACGACACCCAATTCGACACGCGATCAAACTTATTTTCGTAACCCGCGGGCAAACCGACGCGGCGCAGACTCGCCGTGGACTCTCTTCTCTTCGATTCCATCTTCGCCTTGAGTTCGGGCGCGTTATCCACGAGCCCCAACCCTTGCAAAGCCTCGATTAACCCGTTCGGACTCATCGCCACCCGCTCGCCGAGCTGCGATTCGTGCCGCCTCGGCGTCGACTCCTCGCTCTCCTCCGCCAGAGACTCGCCGTCGACGTCGTCGAAAAACGCCCTCGACTCAGCCAACTTGGCCAATCTCGCCTTGTGCTCCCGCTCCGCCTTGGCGTTCCGATGAAGTTTATTCCTAGACTTGAACACGAACGTTCGTCCCACCGCACCGGGACCCGACACCGAGACCGAGACCCCTTCGCGCGTCTCGTCCTCGCCTCGCGTCGCCGTCGCCTCGCGCACGATTTCCAATCCACGCGCCGTCGCCGCCTCTCTCGCCTCGGCGCGCGCCGATCTCAGTTTCCGCGTCTCGGACGCACCGCTCGCGTTCGCATTCTCCGCCGCCGTCTTCACCACCGCCGCGCGCACCGTCGTCGTCGTCCCATCATCATCAACAACATCCCGCGTCGTCGTCTTCGTCCCCCCACCGCGCGCGCGTCCTCGCTTGGACTTATCCCTCCCGTACCGCACCACCCCGTTCGACGCGATCGCGGCGGCGACGTCGACGAACCCTTTCCCATCGTTCGTCTCCACCGCTCGAAGCGGCTCTCGAGTCGTCGTCGACATCCTCGTCCGTCGTCGTCGCGATGTGTCGCGACGATTCACCTCGATGGGTGATGGGCGTCGTGCTCCATTCGTGTGTGTAAACAGTGAGACGTGTCTTTTTGTTTCATGGTATAACTGTTTGTCCATATACAATCATGGTACCCACGGGGGCGAGGCGATGATGGCGCGTCTCGCGCGTCGTCGTCACGCGTCGACGCCCGCGGTCGGGCCGCGAGAGATGTGGCTGCGAGAGATGTGGCGAGAGATGTGGACGAGGGCGAAGACGCGACGGGCGGTGGTTCGGGACGATCCGAGCGTCGACGCGGGTCGCGAGACCGGCGGCGGCGGCGATGAGGAGGAGGAGGAGGATGGTTTGAATCAGGCGCGACGACCGAAGACGACGACGAGGCGCGCGGCGAGCGCTGAACGCAAGGCGACGGCGACGACGACGACGAGGAGGAGGAAGAGGCGCGCGGCGAGCGCTGGACGGACGGCGGTGACGACGATGGCGACGAGGAGGAAGAAGCGCGCTACGAGCGCTGAACGCGAAGCGACGGCGACGACGATGCGCGCGCGGGCGGCGGCGACGACGGTGTCCGTGGGAGTGCCGCCGACGACGACGCGCGGGCCCGCGAAGCGTCGACGCGTGGAGAAGGCGTCGGCGACAGAGACGGACCTTCTGGATGATGTGTGGATGATTATCTGCGAAAAGGTGAATCGCGAAGTGGACGAGGATAAAAAGACGAGGACAAATCGAGCGGGCGTCGTCGTGGATAAACGGAGAGAGGTGTATAAGAAAAGATTGGATTGTTTGCTCGCGATGCGACAGACGTGCTCGCAGTTGCGAAGGGTGCTGAGCGGTGAGTTCGGGGAGGAGTTATTTCGACACTCGTTTGAACAGCTTGCCGAGTTTACCGACGCCGCGTGGGGCGAGTCCGACGCGCCGGCGACAATGCTGTGGAGGCATAAGGCGTGGTATTTGACCGAGCTCGGGTGTCAGGGGTGTGATAAGCACGCGACCGTGCGCAAGCCGAATTGGACGTTCGGCGTGCGCATGTGTAAGGAGTGTCTCATGAAGCGCACGGTGTGCGACTACGAGCTCAAGCGCGACGAGGAGTGGTCCAAACACGGAACGTACGAAGAACTCACGGTCGGTTTGCCGAGCGACAAAGTGCACGGATGGAGCAGACTTTCGAAGGAGTCGTACACGATGACGAGATTTTGGAAGAACTCGGTGAAGAAACGCATCGCGTTGCTGAAACGCGCCAAGACTCCGGCTGAACGCGCGGAAATTTGTGCCCCGCCCAAGCCGCGCGAAGATTCCCATTCGTTCGAAAAGAACGCGCGCAAGCGACGTAAAGAAGAATTGAAGGCTGAGTTGGCTCTCGTCGGCTGCGAGATGCGGGGCGATAGCAAGCTCAGCAAGTTGTTCATAGACGGCTTCCCCAAGAGCCGTCGTGACCGCGAGCGGTGGACGGCGAATGCGGTGGCGCGTCGAATGGCTGAGATGAAATACATTCACGAGTACTGCGCCGAGTTTCGAAACATCATCGACGGTTGGCGCCAAGATATCGACGAGCTTCACGACGAAGGCTGGGGTTTCCACGCTGAAATCACGGAAGAGGTCACGGGCTTTCGCAACTTCGGCGCCGCGGTGCGAGACCTCGCCGACGGGTGGTCGGATTTCCCCGCGCGCTGGCCCTGGCTCGCCGACCCCGCGGCGTGAGCGCGGACGACGACGCGATCACGAACGCGATCACGAACGCGAAAACCGTTCCATTTTTTTGTACCAAATGTAATGTGATAGATACGACGCCGCTGTACCACCACCAGTCATCGCTCCTCGGGGAGTCCCTCTCAGTCTCGTCTCGGCGGTTGCGGTGCCACGTGTGCGCGCGCGGGCCGACGACGGCGACGACAGACGGACGCTCGTTCGCGCGAACGAACGAACGGACGGACGGACGGACGGACGGACGGACGGACGGACGGACGCGAGAGAGCCGATCGCGCGCGGTCGTCGAGGACGAGCGTCGACGGAGGCGCGCGCGAAGGAACGAGCGCGAGCGAGACCTAACGACCCGAGGCGACCGCGGCGCGGTGCGGCGCGAGGGCGTCGGGCGAGACGCGCGGGATGTCGGACAGCGAGGAATCGTCGTCGGTGGAGTTGGAGTGTCCGCTCGAACAATTGCTCGATCCCAAGTTTACGGGAGAGGTGACGAAGCGAAGCGTGATCGAGCTCCTCGGGGAGAGGAGCGCGAGAGAACTCTCGGCGACGAGCGAGCGATGCGTGTGTAAGAAGGGATGCAAGTACAAAAAGTACGTCGATTGCGATGAGTTGTGGTGGCCGAAGTGCGCGGAGGCGTGGTATGAGCCGGGAGAGGCGCCCACGCAACCTGGGAAACCGCCAAAGGATAAAAAGAGTTGGAAGAACGCGTTTTTGGCGTTGCGACCGGAGGACGGGCCGACGCCGGAAGAAGTGGCGAGGCGGGAGGCTAAAGTGGCGAAGAGAGAGGCTCTGCTGGCGAAATGGAAGGAGGAAAACTTAGCGGGAAGTGGCTCTTTGCGAGGTCGAGCGGCTGGAGTCGGAGACGTAGTGGCTCCAGTGGACTTGAGCGACAAGGAGGCGATGCGCGCCTTTTACAAGAGCATTCGCGCCAAACCTCGAGGCAAATCGGCGCGAGGATCTCACGCTCCCGTGTTCACCGGAGACGCATAATGTTCTCACCCACTCGCGAGGACAAGCACGAACGAAGACGACGCGCGCGATTTAGAAGAACATTGAAATTTTACCCACGACCCATTCTTTTATTCCTTTTTCTTGAGCCACAAAAAAAGCAACCGAAGAGCGAGACGTGCGGCGGCGTCCTCAGACGACGGACGGTGCGCGTCCACGATCGACGGCGCGGGAGTGATGATGGTGACCGATGCTCCGGCTCCGTCTTCTCTCCCGCGTCCGTCGACGTCGTCGTCGGAGAGCGAATCCAGAGCCGCCCTGGAGCGGGCGTTGACTCAGGACAACGATCCTCTCCTGGACGTCGTCGAGCGCGCGGTGACGGCGCCCGCCGCGGGACAGGCCGTCACCAGACGGCGCGGCCGTCGAGGTCACCGCTCGGGACCGTTCAATGAGGAGGCGTGGGTCGGGAACTTTGGCGTGCTCCCTCGCGGCGGTCGGAACCCGAGAGTATCGCCAAAAGCTGACGGAGGTAAAGCGCAGAGCTCTGGTAGGATAGGTTTAGTGGCGACGGAGAGGGTGAATGAGTGCGAGATGTTGATACGAGAGCGCGTGACGGCGATACAGGGAACGTTTAGGAGCAAGGGCGCGTGTCTTGGACAACTCATGGTTCGTTTGAGAGAGAGAAATGAGATGTACGCCAGCCGAGCGCGAGCTCCGCCGCCAGAGTTGTCGAGAAAACTACTCGCGAGCGTGGAAGAGAAGGAAGAAGTGCTCTCGGCGGGGGCGAAGATCGGTGTCGAGGATGAAGAAGCGTGGCTCGAATTCGCTGCTTTCGTCAAATACAACGCTGTGACCAGGAACTCTCGACCGGCGACGACGTCGGGAATAGGCGGAAGCTCCGGATTCGTTCAGTGTTCCATGGTGATGTTCGACGCGATTAGCGCGTGTAATCACTCGTGTGATCCCAACGCAGAGGTCAGTCAAGTTTCCGACGAGGGTGAGGTTACTTTGTACTCTTTGCGGGCTATAGATCCTGGCGAAGAAATCACAATATGTTACGGGAAACCATCCATGCGTTGGCTGCCCGCGAGATGCCGACGACGAGCTTTGCGAAAAGACTGGTGTTTCGAGTGCTCGTGCGAAAAGTGTGAAGCAGAGATTGCCTCTGGCTTGGCCGTTAATAAGCCAATGTCACGTCCTTGGGACATATTAGATCCAAGATGGTTTTTCTGCACTCACGACTACACTACCGGTTTCGAGTCGCACTTCGACGCTGAGGGTAATTTGTTGGCGATGAAGACAAGTCCCAGCGCTAGCACGAATACATTGACGTCCATGGGTGGTGAAGATATTTCTAGCAGTGCTCTCTCGGCTTCAGATGTATTACACCGGGATTTTGAAGGCAAAATTAGACTCAGCGGTGGGAGAACGGATGACCACGGAACCGATGACGACACTGAAAGTAGTGGATTTTCTACCTCCTCGAGTGGTTCCTCGGCATCTTCGGTGGACTTGGATGACGAAGATTTCGATCAAAGCTCGAGCGGGAGTGAAGATGAAGATGTCATGCGTTGGCACGAGCGTTGGCGTTCGAAACGCCTGAAGACATACAGTATTAAAAACATTGGTTTGCTGACACCGCTCCAGCTCTACCGCGCCATGCAAAGATGTCAGATTCGGCAAGATCATTGGCAGTTTCTCGTCGTCAGAGAAGCATTGATCATACAGATTCTGAATGACGCATCGTTACAGATCAATGTCGTGGGGAAAAGGCCACCCGCCCCCACTCTGTGGCCTCAGTCGACGGCGAGCGGCAAGTTTCGAGCCTTTAAACTTCTCCTCAATCACTGTCGTAGTCTCGCACGCATGACTCCGAATGCGGCGAACTTCATCGAGTTATTCGCAACTCTTGAAAATGTGTATTATTGGCACGCCGTGGACGGTTGGTATTATCGCCAAACGGACAAACGCCGTCAACTCAGAGCCGCCAAAATCGGCACTCGCGGCGGCGACGACGCAGCACCGCTACCCTCCGCCGACGATTTCTTCAAACTCCCAGAGCGGAGTCGTTGGTGGTTTAGGTTGGAAAATCTTCGCGATGCCGCGCATCCGGACGTCCTCGCGTGGAACATGAGTTTCGGGAAATCTCCGAACGCCCCCTTCTGAGCGCTCGGCTCCTGCTGCTGGCGACCGACCGACCGCACGACGAAGATGCTCATTTCCGTTCTTCTCACCATGGATGATTGTCTACATCTTCCATCAGCAACTCATTTCTTGGTTCATGTATCGTTAATACCCCCGGCACATTCCCAATTGTAAACAATCAGCAATCACGATTTTGCAAAAAAAGAACCTCACGTAAATTGTTGAGTCTTGACCCGCCATCAGCCCCCATCGCCTCACCCTCGCGCTCACGCGTCGGGACGTATCCGCGTCGCGCGCGGCGCCGTCGCGTCATTCCATACCTCGTGTAACATGGCCCGTACGAAGCAAACTGCCCGTAAGTCCACTGGTGGCAAGGCCCCGCGCAAGCAACTCGCCACCAAGGCTGCCCGCAAGTCCGCCCCGGCGACCGGCGGCGTCAAGAAGCCGCACAGATACC
>Ga0255774_10000045_pt1 | contig 118899 bp, 84 predicted proteins | sample 101ome_17_FD_179972 | JGI IMG/M metagenome (GOLD analysis project Ga0255774, IMG submission 179972) | Coastal salt marsh microbial communities from the Groves Creek Marsh, Skidaway Island, Georgia - 101407AT metaG (version 2) | ecosystem: Environmental > Aquatic > Marine > Intertidal zone >... | reverse complement strand
ACCCGATCTAAACGTCATATCGCTCGCATAGACTACACCCACGAATCCCGATCATCACGAATCCACAAAAATCGCACAAAAGTCGGTGTCACCGCACAACCCTAGGCGCGACTGCACACGCGCTCGGTCGACCTTCACGTCGTTTGGATTTCGACTCGTGCAGAGCAAGACGAGTTACCTTGAGTCATGAACGGTCACTAAAACCGCACCCTTCGCGCTCCGAACGAGTCGAAATCCGTCTACGGCGACCGACCGACCGATCGATGGACGATGGATGACGAAAGTGCCACCGATTCGTCTTCCGTGTGCCGGAGATGGAGGAGGCGTGAGGGCCGTGCGAGGACGACGCGGGCGTGAGAGGACGACGCGCGCGTGAGAGGACGACGAGGAGGAGGAGGAGACGACGAGGACGACGTCATCGTCGTCGTCCTCACCACCGTCGTCGTCGATCGACCGATCGATCGACCGATCGACCGATCGATCGATCGGTCGCGCGTTGACTGATTTTGATCGATTTCACGTCGATTCGTTCGAGGACGACGACCGCGATGACGGCGCGACGGCGCGAGACCACCGAGACGGAGACGACGGAGACGACGGAGACGATGACGACGGAGACGATGACGCGCGCGATGATGGTCGACGCGCACTCTCGCGCCGTCTTTTCCGCCAACGCGGACGGGTACCGATGGCGGAAATACGGTCAAAAAAACATCAAAGGGTCGAGACATCCGCGATCGTATTATCGATGCACCGAGCGCGGGTGTCCGGCGAGGAAGAAGACGGAACTCGCGGAGACGAGAGGGCGATGGGAGGACGTTGAAGGTAAGACTCGTGTCGAGGGGTGGAGGCGTGGACGTGGGAATCCGTCGTGTCAGACGGGGACGGCGGTGTTGCGGGTGACGTACGACGGCGCGCACACGCACGGGAAGCCGACGGCGACGCGCGCGACGGAGACGACGACGGAGACGACGACGGAGACGACGACGATGATTCCGATGATGGTGACGCCGATAAAACGCGCGCGTGTGATCGAGGGTGAGGGTGAGGGGAGGACGATTCGATCGGGAGCGTCCGTGGACGCCGACGCGGAGGAGACGCCGCCGCGGAGACGAAGGGCGAAAATCGTCGTCGACGCGGAGACGCCTCCGCCGACGAAGAAACCGGTGGAGGCGAGATCGAGCGCGACGAAACCGAAGCGAACGATACCGCCGACGTCTCGACGACGACGAGGACCCGAGCGCGAGAGACGCGAGTCGTCGTGTAGCGCGGCCAAGGCGACGTTCGCGGATGCCCGGCGCGCGGCGACGAGTCCCGTCGCGCGAGACATTTTCAGCTCTTTCGACGATTACGTCGATCGCACGCGCGCGTGGGAGCAGCGTCAACACCACCACGACGAGTTACGATACGATTTCGATCCGTTCGTCGCGCGTCCGGACGTTCGCGTGCGACGCGAATTCCACGACGGCGTGTTGACTAAAATCTCCGCCGAAGACGCGCGTCGCCGCCGCCGCTCGCCGCCGCCGTCTCCCGCCTGGCCGTTCGGCGAGATGGATCTCGAGACGAGACTTCAAGAACTCACCGACGAGGTCTCCGCCGAGGAGAGACTTCCCATGTCTCCACCGCCGCCCGTCTCCCGCGCGGACGCCGACGCCCGGAACCGCCGTCGCGGCGAGCGGCGTCCGCCCGCCCTCTGCGTGGCGCGAGACGTCGCGCCCCCGCCGCCGTCCGCCGCCGTCCGCCTCGCGTCCCCTCGCGCGTCCGACTCTTGGTTCGGCGGGTACCTCCGCTCGCCCTCCATCATCGACGCCATCGTCGCCGGTTCACCGCTTCTCGCCTCTTTCACGAGAAACGTTCGTTCGTGGTGCGAATCGCCCTCCTTCGCCGCCCTCTCGCCGCTCCCGCGCGGCGTCCTCGACGGCTTCGCGCGACACTCCGGCGACGCCTCGGGTCACTTCTGTTGACGGCGGTCGACAGATACACACACATCGCTCGCTCGCTCGCACGCTCGCTCGCTCGCTCGCACGCTCGCTCGCACGCAGAAGACGTAGGAGACATTGTCCACCATCGCGCTCCTCGACGCGTCGTCGCCGCCTCGTCCCGTCCCCACCAATCTGTCACTCGCGCTGCACTCGTCGACGACCGATCGCGCATGGCGCTTCGAAAAGTCGGGGAGACCCCGCTCGAGCGCGCGCGGCGCGTGGCGATCAACGAGGCGGAAAAACTCGAGGCGCAGCGAGACGCCGAGGCGCGCGCCGCGTTCGAGGCGACGTTTAAACGCGCGGGAAAGTACCCGGCGCGTCTGCCGCCGGTGGGCCAGAGACTCGGACGACCGGACGACGAGGCGAGCGAGCGTCGACCGCCGGAGGCGTTGGCGCGAGAGGTGTTGGAGAACATCGGTGAGGATGGTGATGGGGCGGCGGGTGACGAGGCGCGACGGACGACGTCTGGGTTCGGGGCGGGGACGACGGATCCCGTGCGCTCGACGGCGAACGGCGCGGGCGTGGGCGGCGGCGCGGCGGGGAAAGAGAGCGCGTTCACGGTGGTGTCGAGAGATGGAGAGGATAAACGCGTGCACAGAGGTGGAGAGAGAGTGGAATTTCGGGTGAAGAGGAAATCGGACGATGAAGTGGTGGCGAGTGGAACGGGGAAAGATTGGAACGACGGGACGTACGGGTGCGCGTACGCGGTGGACGCGAGAGGGGAATACGAGGTGGAGGTGACGATGAACGACGTGTCCATCCTTGGATCACCGTTTGAGGTGTTTTACAGCGCTCCGCTTGATGGACCTCTCGTGGCGAGAGGACGCGCGGGGGTGGGGCGCAGATTACCGAGCGGGGAGAAGGCGCCGTTGGGCGTGTGTCGAGACTTTTTAGTGGGCAAGTGCGACAGAGTGATTTGCAAGTTTAAGCACGACGCGCCGCCGCCTCCGCCGCCGCCGCCGTCCGGCGAGGTCGTGGACGTGCCGCCGCCGCCCGTCGTGACGGAAGAATTGAGACGAACAGTGCACGTGTCTAATTATCCCCTCGGTCTCACCATGGATCAAGTGAAGCAAGTGTTTTCGTTTTGTGGCAACATTGTCGACGCGCGCGAGGGCGGCGCCGGGAAAAACTTTGCATTTCTCGAATTTTCCACCGATAAAGAAGCCCTCGCGGCGTTAGCGCTGAACGGAATGAACGTGGGCGGACGAAACATCAGAGCGGAGTTGGCCAAGACGCCTAAACTTCTCAATCCGAGATCGTTCACGCCTCCCGTCGTCCCCGCGGCGCCGGCGGCGCAGAGCGAACGCGCAAAGGCGGCGCAGAGCGAAGCCGCCGCGCGCGCCGCCGCCATCTCCGCCCGCTTGAGCGCCAAGGGGGCGCAGGGGGACGACGTGCGATATAAACCGTATTAGAAGAGTAATCGCTTGGAGGAAACACAGCGCTTTTGACTCGAAACGAACATCTAAGAGCTAACATTACACAAAAACCGCGCTGAGCACTTCCGCTCCGGCTACTTGTCGAGTTTGTATACATCGAGCACCCAGACGAGAAGAATATTATAGAGGGCGTACACGCCGTAAAAGGCAATGTATATGTAACCCATTTTTGCCGTCAGTCTAAACTTATTGCTGCTAACGGATGCAATGTAAAAGACGAGCACCGCGAGGAGGATGAGCGCAGATGGCAAGAGTTCGTCCGTGTTGACCAAAATGTATGTCGGTTTCTGCCAAGAGAGGTAGCAGAGCCACGGAAGACCGAGTCCGAGCCAGATGTCGAAGACGTTCGATCCAACCGCGTTCGCGACGGCCATGTCGGCGTAACCATCCTTGGCGACAGAGATGGATGAAAGCGCATCCGGAATGGAAGTACCGGCGGCGAGCACCGTGGTTCCCATGACGACGGCTGGAATCTTGAGCAAACATCCAATCCTCGCGCACCACTCCACCATGAAGTGAGAGATCGCCCCGATCCAACCGATGGACAATAAAAACGACGCGATGTACCATGTTTCCCATTTCTCCTTGTGACAGGGCGGAATGGTCGCCGTGAACACGGCGTACCACGGAAGACTCAAAACCCAAATCGGTCTATCCTTCCACTCGGCGGGCATCTCCCACGGACTGCGATCGTCGTCATCATCATCGTCTTTACTGGCGTTTGCGTCTTCACCGCTCCCGTTCGCACTCTGCGCATTATTTCTGTGAGGATGATGATTCCAAGTCACGCGGTCCGTGTCTCGGCGAATCGCGCGCAGTTGACCCGGACTCAACGCTTGCAACTTTGGCCTCCCGTGGATGCCCGCCTTGAATCGCTGCGCGGCGAAACCGACGAGCATAGAACCGGTTATGGAAAGTTCTCTCGTCAGTTTATTGTCACCCTCCTTCGTCGTCGACGTCGTCGCCGAGGAAGGTTCATCGCCGCCGACAGCCTCTTCCATCTCCACGGCGGGGTCGGGTCGTCCGAGACGATGTCCGAACTTTGCGTCCAACCACTCCATGAAGAAGGCGTTCTTCCACATGAAGGCTATGTACAGGCCGTACAGACAGACGTAGATCAGACCCTCCCACCAATCTATTCTCCCGCCGTTGAACGTGGCGACGATACCGATTATGGCTGCGCAGTAAAAGCTGCAATCGCGAGTGAGCGGCTTCCAATCCAAGTCGAGCGTCTGCCCGGCGAAGATCACCGTGGTGCCTATGATGACGAGAATATTAAATACGGCGCTTCCGACGATGGTCCCGACGCCGATGGCGTTATCGGTTCCACTGTTTATCAACGACACGGCGCTCGACGCGAGCTCCGGCGCCGAAGATCCAGCCGCCATGAACGTCGCTCCGGCGACATCGTCGCTCAGACCCAAGACTTCGCAAATTTTCTCGAGCGACCCAACGAAAAAGTCATCGCACACGATGGCGATACCGATGAACAGATAGACGACACCGATGAAGTATAAGACAATACCACCCGGTAATTCCCAATTTTTCGTCGGTTTACATGTCGACGAGCTCAGGAGCGTTCTCCCGACGCCGACGCTCGCTGTCTCTCCGCCTCTCGCCCAGTCCCTCGCCGTCGCCGCGAGCGTCACGCACGCCAAGACGCCGCCCAAGATCCACACCGCGTTCCCCCTACATCACACGACCTACCGTCAGTCACACGTTCACGCTCTCCCATCGCGCATCCCACGCGCCGCACGCACGCCGACGCGCGTCCCGCGCGCGAGGACTCAATTCAACGTTCGACCGCCGATTGAATGAATGTAATGAATGAATGAATGAATGCGCGCGCGCGCGTTTCGAGAATTCACAAAGAAATCCGACGATACCACCGTCCCTCCCCATCCGCGTTCCTTGCGCTCTTTCTTCTCCACGCACCTCGACGCCCGTCTCGCGCGCGTTCGCATCGCGCGCGCCGTTCGCGCGCGCCGCGCCGTCGCGATCGCGCGTCGTCCACCGCCTCGACCCTCGCCGTCTCCGTCCATCGCGTCCGATCGATCCCGCGCGCGCGCCCGCGAGAGAGAGAGACGGCGAGAGACTCGACCGACCTCGACGCGCGATCGATTCCCGCGCGCGTCGGCGTCTACGCGCGTCGCGCGACGATTCCACCGCGCGCCCGCGATCGACGGCGCGGCGCGCTGCCACCTGTCCGATTCAGGAGACTTTTAGTTTTGGTTTTGCGCGTGTTTCGGGTGATTCGTCCCTACTTGAGTCCTATTTTGGGCATCCGATCACACGAAGATTACGATGGAAGACGACGAGGAGGAGGCACGACGGGCGATTGATGATGATGATGATGACGATGGGCGCGGACGGGAGTGGAGGACGCGCGCGGTCGACGTGCGCCTAGGCGAGCGTCGAACGAAGGCGTCGAGACACGATCGGTGGACGCGAGACTCGACGCGACGCGATCGAGATCGGTGGGGGTGATTTGATTTGATTTGAATTGAGATTTGCGACTGCGATTACGATTCGAGCGAGGGTCGAGGACGGACGCGGAGGATGATTCCGGGACACAGACCGGGGATGCCGGGACACGGGGAGGGTGTGGGACATCCAGGCGCGATGGTGGCGGCGCCGATGGCGCCGGGACCGCCGGGACCGCCGACGGGCAGCGCGCCGGGGCCGGTTACGACGCGACCGGGACAGAGGGCGTATCCGCACGTGCCGTTGCCTCAGCAGCAGTATCAACCGCCGATGGGACAGATGGCGCCTCCGATGATGCCGCCGGGGATGTTACAACAACCCGTCGGAGGTGGAGCGGTGGGGATGGGGGCGATGCCGCCGGGGCCCGCGCACGCTCCGGCGCCGCAGGCGTCGCATCCGCACCGACCGATGCCAAGCGCGGCGGCGCCGAGAGCCGGAGGATCGACGTCGAGAATAGACCCGTCGCAGATTCCTCGACCGCAATACGTAAGTCATGAAGATAAGGTGACGTATAACACGAGAAGTGAGATGGATCAGGCAACGCATCCTCCGTCCGCGTGCTTGGAATACGTCGGGTGCGATTTGGGATCCGCCAATCCACGATACTTGAGGTCCACGATGAGCAGCGTGCCGAACTCGGGAGACTTGCTCTCGACGAGTGGTATGCCACTGAGCATCATGACTCGTCCACTTGCGCTACCGCATCCGGAGGAAGCGCCGATTCCCGTCATCGATAACGGCAAGACGGGTCCGATTCGATGCGGACGTTGCAAGTCGTACATGAATCCGTACATGCGTTTCGTCGACCATCTGAGATTTGAGTGCAATTTTTGTTACTTCGTCAACGAAGTTCCTCATGAATACATGTGCAATCTAGGAGCCGACGGTAAGCGCACCGATTGGACCGAGCGTCAGGAGTTGTGTCGAGGATCGGTGGAATACGTCGCCCCGCCAGAGTACATGGTGCGCCCGCCGATGACGCCGGCGTACTTGTTCTTGATCGAGGTCACCGCTCAAGCCATTCAGAGTGGGGTCACGACGAGCGCGTGCGAAGTTATCGCTCGCACGTTGGACAATTTACCTGAGGATGCGGAGGTCGGGATCGCCACCGTGGACAGTCAGGTTCACTTTTATCAGCTCAGGGAGGGGATGGAAAAGCCGGCGATGCTCATCATTCCTGACGTGGATGATTCGTACGCACCCCTGAAGAGTGGACTTCTCGTCACCCTATCAAAACATCGCGAGTCGTTTGAAAATTTACTCAAGATGATCCCCGAGACGTTCTCCACGTCTCCTCCGGGTGCGTGCGCGATGACGGCTGGCATCAAAGCTGGCATTGAATATCTGAAACCAGTCGGCGGGAAAGTGATGGCGTTCGTCGCGACCATACCGAACGCGGGACTCGGCAAGCTCGAAGCTCGCACTGGTACTAGCGGTCAACGCACGGGAAACATCGAGAAGGAGCCGTTGAAGTGCATGGGACCGGCGGATCGAACGTATCACGCCATGGCGACCCACGCGGCTGAACATCAAGTTTGCATCGATCTCTTCTTGTGCGTGTCCTCCGCCATGGACATCGCCACGCTCGCTGTGTTGCCGCGAATAACGGGTGGTAGTCTGTACAGATATCCAGGTTTCGACGTGCAGAAGGATTTCGCTCAACTCCACAACGACTTGAGATGGAACTTCATTCGTCCGCAAGGTCTCGAAGCCGTCATGCGAGTCAGAGCGAGCGCGGGTCTCGGCATTCAAGATTACAATGGATACTTCTGGAAGCGAACGATGACAGATGTGGACTTACCGGCCTTGGACAGCGATAAGACAATCGCCGTGACCCTTCGGTACGAAGACAAACTCGTGGACGGAAGAGAGGCGTACGTTCAGTGCGCTCTGTTGTACACGACACTGACAAAGCAGCGTCGAATTCGAGTTCACACCATCGCGCTCCCGATCACGTCTGTCCTCGGTTCGCTCTTTCGATCCGCCGATTTGGACGCACAGGCGAGCTGGGCCGTTCGAAAAGCGGCAAACACCTTGCTGTCTGGAAACGGTACCCTCGCTGCCGCGAAGGATGCGTCTTTGCAGCAGTGCATTTCGACGCTCTACGCATACCGCCGATTTTGTGCAAGCAACAACAGCAGTGGGCAACTCATTCTACCGGAAGGCTTGAAGACGCTACCGCTCTATATGTTGGGATTACATAAATCTTACGGATTGCGATCGGACGCCTCGCCCGATGATCGAGCTGCGTGGTTGTATCGCGCCTTGTGCGCTCCGCCGGAGCTCTCGACGCCGGCAGTGTATCCTCGTCTATTCTCGATCCATGATTTGCCCAAAGACGGTGCGTTTCCTCCAATTCCGCCCTGCGTCTGGCTCAGCTCAGAAAAGCTCAATCAAGACGCCGCATACTTGTTGGAGGATGGGCAAGAAATTCTCATCTGGATTGGCAGACAGCTTCCAGTTGACAAGCTTCGAGACATGTTCGGAACTGAAAACGTAGACGACATTGTGTCGTCGCGATCCACTCTACCACACCTCGACAACCCGTTGTCGAAGGCGTTGAATGATTTTATCAACTTTATTCGTAAGCAGCGAGGTGCTTTCATGCGAACTCGCATTCTCAAGCGCGGCGACAGTCTAGAGGCGTTGTTTTACAACCGTCTCCTCGAGGACCGAAGTCCGGCAGGCATGAGCTACGTCGAGTTCTTGTGTCACTGTCATCGATTGATCATGAATAAATCCAACTAGGCTGAGCCCAACTAGAATAGCAAAATATCCATAGACTAGGCCATGCAATCGCTATACTCTAGGAACCACGGTACGTGTTTGTCACCCCGGCCGTCCCAGCGGGGTGAGAACGCACCGCACCGACCGCTCACGGCACTCGCGCGCGCGCGTCGTTGCGCTCGAATCTCGAACCAACCTCGCGGGGGGTCGAAAAGATGAAGATCGCCATCGAGGGATGCTGTCACGGGGAGCTCGATGCGATCTACGCCGCGATCGCGCACTTGGAGACGGTGGAGGGCGTGAAGATTGACTTGTTGATTTGTTGCGGCGATTTCCAAGCTGTGCGCAACTTGGACGATCTCGAATGCATGTCGGTGCCGGATAAATACAAAGAACTCGGAACATTCTACAAGTATTACAGCGGTGTGAAGACGGCACCGATCCCGACGCTCTTCATCGGTGGCAATCATGAGGCTTCGAACTACTTGTGGGAACTGTATTACGGCGGCTACGTGGCACCAAACATCTACTACGTCGGCCATTCGGGGGTCGTCAACTTTGGAGATTTGCGCATCGGAGGCTTATCGGGAATTTACAAGTTTCACGATTACAAGAAAGGTCACCACGAGCGACCACCGTACGCTGGACACGCCGTGAAGACGGCGTACCACGTACGAGAGTTTGACGTCTTCAAGCTGAAACAAGTACAGGGTGATATCGACGTGTTTCTCAGTCACGATTGGCCGCGTGGAATCGCTCAATTTGGGAACAAGCACGAGTTGTTTCGTAAGAAGAAGTTCTTGAAGGAAGAGATCGAGAGTAATTCGCTTGGATCGCCACCCGCGGAGGAGCTTTTGAAAAAGTTAAAGCCGAAATACTGGTTCTCTGCTCATCTGCACGTGAAGTTCGCGGCGCTGGTGAACCACGAGGACGAGAGGACGACGAAATTCTTAGCGTTAGATAAGTGTTTGCCTCACAGAGACTTTTTACAAGTCGTCGATTTACCAGGAAAAAGTGCAGAGGGTGGTTTCTCGCTCGACGAGGAATGGCTTTCAATTTTGAAAGCGAATCATGAGTACCACTCCGTGACGCATAGTCCGGCACAGTTACCGGCGTATGGTATTCCAGAAGCGGTCGAAATCGAATCACATAGGCAATGGGTCAGGGAGCGATTAGAGGCCGTGGGGGCGTCTTCGAGAACACCTCCAGACTTTGTGGCGACGCGGCCGGCGCACGATCCATCGACAGAGACCCGAAGACGCGGTCGCGCTCCATCAAACGTCGACGCCAATCCTCAGACACAAGCCTTGATGGATTTACTGGAACTTGATCTTAAAATTACGGCGAACAGCGGAAATGGAGGCGATGGAGGCGATGTACAATATTACGGGGTTCCTCGCCGCGGTCCGTTCGGCACCGCGCCTCCGCGACGAGCGCCTCCACCTCCACCCAAAGTCGCTGATCCGGACGAGATTGAACTTTAGATAGCAGTGCTGTAGATAAACATTAAAAACGTTGTAAACAGATAATAGTTTTGTGATTTCTAGACAACTAACTGGAAGAGTTTCCGGTGGGAGGAGTACGACTAGCTGGGGGAGCCGTGCGCATCGATTCCTCCTTCTCCCCATCCACCTTTTTGGCCTCATCGGCTGTATTCATGGCTTTTTTGGCGAGTTCATAACCAGCAAAGTTCATGGCACCGAGAGGAGCGATCCACGCCATGCGAGGAATCGCACCCTTCATCAGCGCCAAAGGTCCCTCCGTCTTGACGATGTGCGCCATGGCAACCCAGAGCGGCTGGCCGAGAGGCACCGAGCCCGTCATCGTACGAGTTTTCATCACGTCGAACGGATTGACCATAACAGACCCAAGAGCACCAGCGCACGCTCCGACCATGATGACTTGGTAATTCTCAAGCTCACGTCCACCCTTGAGTGCGACGGCGCCCTTCTTCAAATTCTCGTAAATCATCAAACCGGTGACGTAAAATGGAATCTCACGAGTCAATGTAGCGGCAGTACCGGCGTACAGAGCGCGTGGATTCGCCTTCACGATACCTTTGATGGCAGCCGCCACGTTGGGGTACTGATCCGTTTGTAACCGCTGCTTGAGAACTTCACACGGAATCCGCACGCACGTACCGAGAAGCGTTCCGAGACCAGACCCGAGGCCCTGAATGGTGGTCTCCGTGACCATCGGTAGAGCCATGGCGGGCGCGAGGGCGATGCACACGACTTCATACGTCGCCGTGCGTAAGCCGTGGCCGGCAAAGTTACCGGTGACGGACGGAATGATGCCTTGATACATCTTGCGCGGGCCGAGCTTGGGAACGCTCTTAATGAGCTCCAAGAGCGACGGACCCTTCCCGACAGCCGCTTGGAGACGCGTCTTCAGAGTGTCTAAAGGGTGCATCATACTCGTGGTAGACGCCGACGCTAATCCTCCCGCAAACGCGGCGCGAGCAGCCATGGCGAAGCTCCCAGATCTCGGGGGCGCGCTGAACTGCACAATTGTCGCCGCCTCAAACCACAGTCTCGACGGGTCCGTTTCTCGCGCCACCTCGTGCGGCATGAGCATCAAGAAGTTACGAAACTGCCCGTACGTGACGTACCCTTGGCGCGAATATTCCGAACTTCCTCTCAAGTAATGCACCATCGCCTTGGCGTTCTCATCCGTGGCGGCTAATCCTAAACGGTCGAGCACTTGCTTGACGTCGGACGACTTGAGTAACCCGTTTCTCGACATGGACATGGAGTTGAACATTCGCAGTATGGTGGACTCACGTTCGTTCATCACGCTCTGAAAATCGTCCCAATCGATGTTACGCGCAAAAATCTTCGGCCCTTTCGCCTTCTCCATGAATGCCTTGGCGTACGTGGGCGGTAAATTTCTCTTCTTCATCGCGTGCTTCAAGTCGTCCAGGCTCAATTTACCCTTCTTCGACCGATCGATCTCGTCGAAAAACTTCCGTCCCTCCTCCTCGGTGTAGGCGAAAAAATCAGCCACACTCTCCAATCGCCGCTTATCTGGATGATACTTTGCCTCGCTCTGTTCTTGTCGAATGTCCTCGATGAGGTTGCGTAAATCTTCAACCTTGGGCACCTTGATCTCCTTGAGCGCCTCGTGCGCCTGCGCTCGCGCCTGCGTCAATCGCTCTCGAAGGGCGTCGGGGTCCACCTTGGTGGATTCCAGTTTGGCTAAGAAGGCTCCAATCCTCTTCGTTCGTCGTCCGCGCGTCGCCATCGCCGTCGTCGCTCTCTGTTCGGCTCGCACCACGTCCGCCTCGCTCGCCCTCACCACGCGCACGCCGACACCGTCATCCTCCCCGTCACCATCGCTCGTCGTCGTCGTCGTCGTCGTCTCTCGCGCGCGTCGTCTCGGTCGACGAAGCATGCGGACGTCGCGTCTCCTTCCTCTCTCTCGACTCCTTCACCGCCTCCGTCTCGCGCGTCGTCCTCCACCGACGGACGGACGGACGGGCGGTGGCGGACGCGTCGCGCGCTGACGAGGCCGATTCCGTCTTTCGGTCGAGTCCGTCCGTCCCACCCCCCCCGGGTCGGTCGGTCGGTCGGTCGGTCGGTCGGTCGGTCGATGGGTCGATCGGTCGATCGATGGGTCGGTCGATCGATCGATGGGTCGGTCGATCGGTCGGTCGGTCGGGTCAACGCGACGGTTGAGATGGATGCGACGGCGGGGAGGGGAGGATCGACCGCGCGCGCGTCGAAGGAGGACGCGCGCGACGAGACGACGATGGAGCGCGCGACGAGGACGAGGACGAGCGTGAGCGCGCCCGCGCCGACGGATGCGTCGTCGTCGGGGTGGACGCTTCGAGAGGCGTCGGTGCAGGCGACGCGACCGAGGGTGGACCGAGCGGCGATGACGACGAGGCGAGTGATGGTGGACGCGAGCGAGCGGTGCGCGGACGAGACGTTCGGGAGGGTGGAGACGAAGGAAGGGATAGAGAGGGAGGAGACGTTCGCGAGAGAGCTCGAGGAGGCGCTGCGAGGATGCGAGGATGCGTTGACGGCGAAGAACGCGGGCGGCGAGGCGGAGGCGAACCGACGCTGGTGGTAGGAGGTAGCGGCGTGTAAAGTAATGCGGCTGGCTGTATGTATCATTCGTATCATCGTCACACAATCTGTTCGTTCGCGGCGCGTTCGTGTCTGTCTCTGGCTCACGTCTCCATGGCGTCGTCGTCCTCTTTCTTGGAGTCGTCCACCTCGGACTGGATGGCTTTGAGAAAGTTTTCCAAATCGGCGACGCCGCTTTGCTTGAGACCGAACTGCGCCATGTCCATCTCACCGCTCTGAAGTGCTTGACTAAACGATTCTAATTGACTTCGAAATTGCGGCGTGCGCACGAGCTCTTGCAAATCTTGCGTTTCGCGATGCTCTTCGGGGAGATACTCGAGCAAACGTCCTCGGATGTTTTCATCTCTGAGGAGCGGACCGACGAGCTCGGGGGTCAAGATGTCTGGCAACCCGACCGGCGCTGTGCGGGGGGTCGAACCGTCCAAACTAGCGAAAACACCTTTCAACGCATCACTGCTCACGATTGGCGTGAAGTTCGCCGCGCTGGCGGGGGTTCGCATGCCCTCCGTCACCTTGGCGGGCGCCGCGGGAGTCGCCGCGGGAAGTGTTGTCGCCGCCGGCGTCGGCTCGACGGGAGAAGGAACCACGTTCGGAGGCGGGGGCATCATCACAGACGCTGCGGGAGTTTCCGATGGGATCGCATTACTCGTCGTTTCCGGCGCCGCTTCTTCCATCTGAGCCTCCGCGGGTGCCTCCTCCTGAGCGCTCGTGTTGGCTTCAAACGCCGCCATCACGTTCGTGTTGATGGTGCGGTTGAACTTGGTCAGGATCGCCTCCTTGTCGGTATCCTTCGACTCTTGGAACCAGAAATACATGTCTCGATCGCGCTGTTCGATGAAGGCGAGCATGAAACACCCCGGTTGCTTCATCGTCTTCAAAACAGCCTCATCCGGAAGGATGATGAAGTCTTCCTCAGCCTCGAATCCAGTCTGAGGATCTCTCGGTCCCCATTGAATCTGTTTCAGCGAATCGTCGATCGCAGCCTGTATCACGCGCAGCGTCCCTTTCCTCGCGTCCGCGCTCATTTTCGTCCCGTCCCTCCGCAAAAGTCCGCACTTCAACTCACACAAGATGACCTCTCCGTTCGTTCCCGTGTTCGTTCCAACGCCTCCATCGAACCCACCGGCGCCCGCGCGATCGCTCCCGAACAAGTTGGGGACGGAATCCATCTTTCCCTCCCGCGATTCGTCGTCTCGCTCTGCGGTCGCTCGCGGGCGACGCCGCGTTCGCGCGAACTTTTCTCAACGAACGACCCGAGGGTGAAAAATGGAAACCGAGGTTCGCGACTCAACACCACCCCCTCGCTGCCCGGCTCGAGAGAAAACGAAAGTCGGTCAGGAACTTGAAATTGACAACCGGGGCGCGCGACTAAACCCTTCCAACCTCGACGGCGAGCGGTGTCGCCCGAGTGCGAGACGTCGGCGAAAACGAACGCGAAAGACTGAGTGTGGGACGTCGGGACGAATCGCGGCGCTTCGATGCGCGAGGGAGGGTCGAGTGAGCGACGAATTGCGGTTAAGTTTGTGTCTCGACACTACATTCGCGAGACATTACTAAGCCCAACGACACGACAATCTCTTTCGTGCGCTACACCTCCAAGACTCTAAGATTCCTCGCCCCTTACTTCTTGGCAACCTTGTTGCCTCTCTTGGAGTACTTTTGGTTGCGAAGGAACTTCGGATCCATCTGCGCGCGCGACGTAAAAAGAAAAGGTCAGGTCAGTACGCGATCAGAGTCGACGGGAACCACTGGAAACGAGTGCCAGGGCGAAAAATCGCGCGTGCGAGCGCATACTTACCCCCTTGGTGGACGGCTTGCCGACGCGCTTTGGCTTCTTGATGCCTATGAACGAAAAAACCACGTGCACCCGGTCAGTGAAACGACTCTATCTCGATCCCAAGAGTTGTGAATGAGGGCTTGACGCGGCGACTCATCTGGAGGCCGCGCGCACGCACGCGAGCATCTCTCTCTCGCGCTGATCAACAACAGAGGTAGATCATATTATTTCACTCGCTTTTCTTTCCCCGTTCCCCGCCGAGGCCTCCATCCCGTCGCGCGCTCGCCCGGAAGGAATCCCGCTCGCCCTCGGCGCTTCGCCCTCTTCGAGTCGTGGAATTGCACGCACTACGTACCGTTGCGGTGGTTCTTGTACGACTGGTTGTGAGCAGTGTGGTTGGTAGACTTAGCCATACTTCTGTTCTCGACGCTCTAGGCTAGTTTGCGTGCTCGAAAAGGCGTCACTCGTCCCTCGCGCGCGCGTTCTCGATGCCGCAGAGGCGACCGCCGTCGGCCGAAGCCCTAATGAGATGATCATGTCCATTCGAGTTTAGCGATGAAAAATGGTCGTGTCGTCTCATATACAGAAACAAACTTCACTATGTCAGACCGTGCATGAAAAAATTCATGGGCGACCGCGAGGCGAGAGTCGATGCGGTCGAGGCGCGCGCCATCCGCCTTTTCGCGACGTGCGTGGAGGAGACGTAACCATGTCCACCAAGAACGCACCGAGAACGGTCAAGGATGTCCCGGCGCAAGAGTTCGTCATCGCTCTTGCGCAGTACTTCCGATCCACGGGCAAGGTACGTTTCAGATGCGCGCTCAGCCTCGATGACGAGGTCGCGATCGCGAGGCGACGGTCTCGCACCGTCCCCGCGCGTGATGCGACGGACGTTGGAGGCGCGACAACGGGGCGACGAATGGATGGTAGTCTGTCACATCGTTTCCCCTGCATGCATTCGTCGATCGCATCGTCAACGTCGCCACGTTGGCCGACATTCGCACCGACGGCGCACGAGCTCTAGGGCTACGAGCGTCGCGCGAGTGGGTTCGGCGGTCGACGGGATGAGCGCGATCGGCGCGCGCGGGCGGGGAAGCGTCTGTGATTGTTTTCATTCCTTCATTCGCCTCGTCCGTCGGTGATATCGAGGCCGCGATCAAGGGATGCGCGACGCGCGGTCCTCCGATCCAGCTCGCGGGGTCTCCACCATAACCCCACGCGTCCTCCAACGCGCCGACGCACCGACTCGACCACTCGTTGTGTCAAACTCTGAATGAGCGCGCGACTGACGATGATGTAACTTTCAAACGAATAGATGGAAGTCCCGATGTGGGTCGACACTGTGAAGACGGCGACGTACAAGGAGCTTGCGCCGTACGATCCGGATTGGTTCTACATTCGTGCCGCCTCCGTCGCTCGCAAGCTCTACACGAAGGGTAACATGGGTGTTGGTGCGTTGCGCAAGTCTTACTCTGGTGCGGGTAACAGAGGTGTCTGCCGCCACCACCACCAAATTGGCTCCGGCAGCGTCGCGCGTGCGGTGCTCAAGCAACTTGAAGCCATCGGCGTCGTGGAGAAGGACGCGAAGGGTGGGCGCCGCATCACGCCGTCTGGTCAACGGGATCTCGATCGCATCGCCGGTCGCGTCAGCGTCCCGTCTTACTAGACGACTATGATTTCTTGATGCGTGATAGTACATAGGAGGTTAGCTCTGAAATATCATGTGGAGACTTTCAAAAAAAACAACACTCACCTCGTTGAATTTAGGCACCTGACTCTCGCCTGACAGCCCGCGAGCGACTTGAACACGCGTCCTGTTCATTTCGCCGCGCGCGAGCTTCGCGCGCGGGCTTCGCGCGCGAGGGCGACAGCAAACGAATCAACGTCGTCCTCGGTGTGACCCGCGCGCCATGTTGACCGATAGCGACTGCAGCAACGACTACGAGGCGTACGAAAACGACGCGTTCGCGACGGACGACGGAGTCTCGGATTCTCTGACCACGACGTGTGTCGAGGGAACGCGCGCGAAGGGTTACGCGATCGTGGAGGCGAAGGACGTGCTGCCGCTTCGGAACGCGTTGATCGATCGCGCGGCGCAGCTCTTAGGCGTGAGCGTGGAAGAAGCGCAGGCGTTACTCAGTCATTACTCTTGGAATCTGGAAAACGCCGCGACGCGCTGGTTCGAAGACATGGCGAAGGCGCGAGAGTTGTCTGGACTGAGCGATCCCAACGCGAGTGCTGCTACGTCGGGAGAAATGACTGATGCGCTCACGTGCGGTATATGCTTTGACGATTTTGAGTCTCACGAGTTAACCTCGGCTGGATGTGGACACAAATTTTGTTCAGAGTGCTGGATAGGATACGCCGCGAGCAAGCTTTCAGACGGTCTCTCTGTGGTTGATACTAGGTGTCCGATGTCAAAATGCCCCATAAAAGTTTCGGAAGATGCTATGCGACGTCTCTTAAACGATGATGAGTTGAAAAGATTTGAAATGCTCTTGATGAAGGCCTTTGTTGAACAAAATCACAAGTTTCAACCGTGCATCGGTTTAGACTGTGAGCGTGCTATCGCGCTTGAAAGCGTTCCTACTGATCCAGTAGCCGTGGAGTGCACGTGTGGGACTTGCTTTTGTTTCACTTGTCAGCAACAGCCTCACGATCCGATTCACTCGTGTGAAGTAGCGAAAAAGTGGTTAGACAAGGTGGCCGCAGAGGGTGAAAACTCGTCTTGGATGCTGGCGAACACGAAGCCGTGTCCAAGTTGTAAGCGACCAATCTTGAAGAATGGAGGCTGCATGCATATGCATTGCTCGCAATGTCATACCTCGTTTTGTTGGCTTTGTCTTGGACCTTGGGACACCAAGGCTTACGTCTGTGCAAAGCGTTGCAACAAGTATGAAGATGACTCAGATAAACTCGGCAAACAGCAACGAGCCAAGGATGCTGCGGTGCGATTTGTACACTACTTTGAACGTTTCAACGCACACGCAGCTGCGGGTAAAAAAGCGACGGATGATGTCGAAAGATTTAAATCAACCATGCTCCTTATCTTGATGAATTTACAGCGTACCACTGCTCAGCAAGTTTCTTTCGTGATGGATGCCCTGAAGCAGGTGGCGAGATGCCGAAAAATTTTGAAGTGGACGTATGCGTTCGCGTACCTCGAGTTGGGTGATGATAAATCGAAAAAAGAATTCTTTGAATACATTCAAGGTGACATGGAGGCATGCCTGGAAAAGCTGTCTCGGATGATTGAATCGGATATCAAACCCTTTCTACCGCCAGAACCAGAGCCTGAAGACGACCCACCGCTTGCTCCTGCACCGTACGGTTACGGTTCCAGGGCGCCGAAAAGACAAAAGAAATCCGTCCAGCAGACTCCGCCACCGATCATACCAGACGTCGAAGACTACGAGTATCCGCAAGAAGAACGAGAACGTCTCGAAATGGAGTTTTCCCAGTACAGAGCACACGTCACAGACTGCACCGTCGTGCTCGGAAGATGTTGCGACACTCTGTGCACTGAGATGTCCAACGGGCTTTTGGGTACGTCAAAAGATAGAAGATAGAAACGATCATTTGAACACATGTTGTGAAATTATTATGTAAAATACGCTACGAACTAGAACCTAAGCCGCACTCTTCACCTTGCCGCTAATCTTAATCATGGGCAAGTCCAAGTCCGAATCGAGCAGCGTCACGCCCTCCGGCACCGTGACGTCGCGGATTTTGATGATCTTCCCTACATCGAGTGCGGAGACGTCCATCATGAAATGTTTAGGTATGGAATCGCTCCTACATCTCACCGGCACCGTATTTCTCAAAATTTGTACGAATCCACCCCTCTTAACCCCCGGACTCACGTCGTCTCCCTGCGTCCGAACGGGGACGTGCACGCGCACTTGCGTCTCCGGCTCAACCTCCAAGAAACACACGTTCTCCACCTTTCGATTGTACGCATGCATGTCCACCTGTTTCGCCAACGCGCGAACAACCTTCACGGGCGCTTCCGATCCATCGCTCGTCTCCTCGCGCACTTCCAAATCGAACAACGAGCGCTGCGTCCCCGCCAGGGTGAGCCGCCGCACCGTCGCGTTCAACTCTCGTTCGCACAAAGAAATCATCCTCCCTCGTTCCGCCCCCGGGGCGAATATCAACGCCGGCACTCGTCCCTCCCGTCGCACCCGTCTCGACGCGCTCGATCCTCCCTCGGACCGCGTCTCACACGTCAGTCGCTCCACCTCCCCGCTCGACGACGCCGCGGAGGTGGCGATCGACCGCACCGCGAGCGTCACCCACCCCTCCACCATCGCGCTCGCCACCGCGCCTCGCGCGCGCGATGCGATCGTCGCCATAATCCCTCACCACCTCACGCGCACGCGCACGCTCACAGTCACGCGTTCGACGCACGCACGCGCGCGTCTGTCGTCCTCGAGCCCGCGCCGTATCACTCATTCACGCATCACCGAGGGATGGATGACACGACGATTTGAGACTCAAGAGACTGAGACCGACCGACCGACTGACTGACTGACCGACCCGCGGGGCGGCGGCGAGGACGGTCGAGGAGCGACGACGGGAGAGTCGAACGCGCGGGGCGATCGCTCGGCGCATGTCGACCGAGAGTAAGAGAGAGGTCTTGGAGGTGGCGCTGAGCGAGCTTCGGTCGCTTCGAAGCGCGCGCGCGGTGCGTGGCGAGCGACGACGGTCGTTCGTTCGTTCGTTCGAAGCGCTCGAGATGAGAAGGCGCGCCAACCGACTGACGGACCGAGACTCGACGCTCGTGTTTGCGACGCAGGTGTACGAACAGAGGGGAGACGTGTACTTTTTGAGCGATAAAAAGACGGTGACGGCGAACGTGAAGAGCGCGCTGGCGAAGGAGACGGCGTCAGAGGCGGCGAAGAAGAGGTGAAGAGCGGGCATGGAGGCGAAGAGCGGCGAAAAGCGTCGCCGCGGGGACGCGTCGACGTCGAGAGGGAGCGATCGAGGCGTGCCGACGGGAGCGAAGAGAGATGAAATCGATCGCGTGAGAAAATCGTTGCCGATTTATCGGGCGAAAGATAAGTTGATGGAGGAGATCAGACGGAGCGAGACCATCATCATCATCGGCGAGACGGGGAGCGGGAAGACGACGCAAATTCCGCAGTACGTATACGACGATATTACGCTCACGAACGGACTGATGGTGGGCGTCACGCAGCCGAGACGCGTCGCGGCGGTGTCCGTATCGCAACGAGTCGCGGATGAGACCAGAACGGAACACGGGAAGCTCGTCGGATACGCCATTCGTTTCGAGGACGTCTCGAGCGAGGAGACGCGAATCAAGTTCCTGACGGATGGTATGTTGCTGCGAGAAGCCGTCGCCGATCCGCTTTTGAAAAAGTACGGAGTGATCATGATCGATGAGGCGCATGAACGCACTCTGCAGACGGATTTTCTGTTGGGAACAATCAAGGGTGTGCAACGGCGCCGCCGCGAGGAGCAGGACCATCGAGGCCAAACCTTGCCGCCGTTACGCATCATCGTGATGTCTGCGACGCTTGAAGCGTCTAGTTTTAGTAAATTTTTTGATGGCGCTCCGGTTGTGTACTCTCGTGGTCGAACTTTTCCTGTGGAAATGTTTTACACGGAGGAGCCGGAGGAGGACTACTTGGACGCCGCCATGCTGACGGTGCTTCAAATCAACGCGGAAGAAGCGCCAGGAGATGTCTTAGTATTTTTGACCGGTCAAGAAGAGATCGAATCTCTCGGTAGGATGTTACGAGAGCGCGCAGCGAAGCTTCCTTCCGACGTGCCGAGGTTAAATGTGCTCCTGTTGTTTGCGGCGTTACCGCCGGAGGAGCAAATGAAGGTGTTTGAAACAACGCCTCCGGGCACTCGCAAAGTTGTGCTCGCGACGAACATCGCGGAGACATCGCTCACAATAAACGGCATTCGATACGTCATCGACTCTGGACTGAGTAAGATGCGCATTCACCATCCGCGCAGTGGTGTTGATGAGTTGGCCATCACTCCGATAGCCCAGAGCCAAGCGCAGCAACGAGCCGGCCGGGCTGGGCGTGAAGCACCAGGGAAGTGTTTCCGTCTGTACACCGAGGAAGTCATGCCGAGCCTGGAGCGATACGTGAAACCGGAATTATTACGCACAAACTTGAGCGGAGTGGTCTTACAATTGAAGGTACGTTCTCCAAAGCCGATGCGAACGCTCTCTAATCTCGCTTTACCAACAATCAACTAATTAATTAATTTTCCACAGGCGATGAAAGTTGATGACATTTTGGCTTTCCCTTTCATAAATCAACCACCGAAAGAAGCTCTACTACGTTCTCTCGAATTATTATACTCGCTGGGTGCGTTGGATGATCAAGGAAAGTTGAACGACGTCGGGAAAAAAATGGCGAGATTTCCGCTCGAACCCATGGCGGCGAGATGCATCATTGCCGCTGAAACAGAGGGTTGTGCGGTCGAGACACTCGCAGTCCTCTCCATGCTGTCGACGGACAGCGTGTACCAATTTTCTAAAGATTCTAACGGGCAAAAGAACGTCGCTAGACACAAACTAAAGCGTAAGGTGAGTGCATGCAAAAAATTAAATTAATTATTTTCTGACACAATTAATTAAGGAGGGTGATCATTTGACGCTTTTGAAGATATTTCGGGAGTTTTCATCTCTCAGCTCGAAGAAAAGTCGTGATTGGTGTCGCGAGCATCAGATTAATCATCGTGCGATGACAAAAGCGGTGAAAATCAACGAGCAACTTACTCGGGCAGCGCTGTCACAAGAAATTAAATTGAAATCTTGTGGTGATGAATTTGAGCTCGTTCTACGATCGCTCGTGTCTGGTTTCTTCATGAACGCAGCATCCAAAGGAATGGACGGGTCGTACAAAGTGTTCACGACGGGTCAGAAGCTGACTATTCACCCGAGTTCGGTGTTATTTCAGTCACCTCCGGAGACGGTGCGTGCATTCATTTTTTGATTTAATTATTTATTGCTCACATTTCTTCGCTCCCGACAGATTCTATTCAACGAGTTGGTGAAAACTAACAAAATGTACGCGCGAGATGCCTCATCTATCAAGAAGAGTTGGTTGTCAGAGCTTGCTCCGAAAACATTTTCTAGACGCTCGGCGAATTAGTTGCTGATTAAGATTAAGATTAATTCCAACGCTTGTATCAAATTCCTGTTACATGTTTCCTACATCCATTCCTGGATCAGCCATGCCTATTATTCGTTTCATACGAGTCACTTCTCTCTTCGCATCCGAGTTGTTCGGCTCGAGTCTCAAAGCGTCTTCGTAGTCCATCAAGGCCTCGAGATAGTTGCCACCCACTGACCTGGCGGTGGCTCTTCTCAAGTACGCCTTCACATACCTGTTATCAAGCTTGATGGCAGCAGTGCAGTCATCTTCAGCTAATTCGTAGTTTCCGAGCTTGAGGTGAGCCATGGCTCTATTCGCTACGTAAACAGGACTTGAGGGATTCTTTCCTATCGCCACGGTGTAATATTCGACGGCGTCTTGGTACTTTCCTTGTTTGAGCGCCTCGTTACCCTTCACCTTGTCAGACTCACCTGGAGCCTCTGGCGGGTTCAGACGTAAAAGTTCGTTTTCTAAAATGCCCGGAAAGGCCTCAATCACAGCTGGTGCTATTTCCCGAGCCGCGCTGATTAACATTTTGTCCATTTGATATCCGCCGATGATGGATAAGCCTTGCGGTCCCTCGACACTTGGCGCTTGCAGTGGGATGGAGACTTGGGGCAGTCCGCAGAGGGTGGCGATGCACAATAGCTCAAAACATTTCTTTCGCCACGATTCAGTCTCTTTATCAGTCTGACCTCGTTTCGGAGCTTTACCTGGAGTTGTTGGAAGTACGAAAATTCCACCTCCATCCAGGATGCGATCGACTTCCTCACGCACTTCCTCACGGATTTCTTTGAGGCGTTCAACTTCGTCGGCGTTGAGCTTTGCCGCCGCCTCCATCCTGGCTTTCACAGGATCGCTGAGTCTCGGCTTTTCTTCCGTGTACCATTGACCCAAATTCTCCCAGATTTCGGCGCCCATGAGTACCCTCACCATCTCGCGAAGGCAATCCAAGCCAGCGTCCTTGCGGGTCCCCACAAAAGCTCGAAACTTGGGGCAACCGATGACAAGGTGCTCCGTGAGATTCATGCGCTTGAAGTTTTCTGGATCGATATCTTTCAGGGCTGCTACGGCAGCCACAGCAGCGCATTGCGCATGAGGAGAAGATCTCTTCTCACTAACGGTATCCTCAAGCAAGAACCAGCGGCTGGGAGTGGTTGGCGCGTACTTGTCTGGTTCCGGCAGGAGGACGCTTCCAACTTGTTGAAGGATGTCGATGGATCTGGCAAACCAACCGACCGTATCGAAACTCGGAGCTAACGATTGGACGCCGCGCATGGATATCGACCCATGGCTTGTTCTGATACCGTAAACTCCGCAGTATGACGCTGGAACTCGAACGGATCCGCCGGTGTCCGTGCCGAGCGCAAAATCGCACCCCCGCAGAGCGGCAGCGCACGCGACTGCAGAACCCGAAGAAGATCCTCCAGGAATCAAGTCCTTCGCCCGTGGATTGATCGGTGTACCGTAGTGTTCATTTTCTCCGTTGATCGAGTACGCCAACTCATCCATCACCGTCATCCCTACTGCGCTCGCGCCCGCGTTGAGCACCGCCTCGACGCACGTGGCGTGCCTCCTCGCCTCGTTCGCTCTCCACGCCGGGCATCCGAATCCCACGCGTCTCCCTCGAACGTCGAATATGTCTTTGATGCAAAATTTCAACTTTTTCAACCGTCCATCGCTCGCGCTAGGGATCTGGACGTCCTCGCTCGAACGCACAAAGGCGCCGAGTTCCTCGCTGGTGACCTTGTCATCTTTCTTCCCTCGTCTCGTCGACGTGCCATCGCCGCTCTGTTCGCGCGTCTTTCGACCGCGATCTCGTCTCTTGGCGAGAATCACCGTCACCAGCGACGATGCCGCGACGACGGCGACGACCACCGCGCGCATGGCGTCTCACACTGCGGCGACTCGGCGCGCACACGATGACTGACGCTCACTCTTTGACTTCCCGCTCGGCAGTTATCGGCGGTGAACGTCGGTGAGAGCGTCGCATGGGACCGTCCTCGCGCCACGGGGACGGGTTCAGGGCTCGGACGGGGTCTCGACGCGCGCGACCGACGATCGATGTGGGGGATCCGATCCGTCCGGGGGTACCGGCGCCGCCGTTAACGCGAGCAGAGGCTCGAGATGGTGAGTTCGCATCGGAAAAGCTGACGGCGACCATCGTGCAGCGAGGGTACGGTGAGAAAGAGCACAGGGCGTACATTCAAGCGCGCACGGGAGATACCCTGCAGATGGTCACTCCCTCGGTTCTTCGCGACGTCCTCAAGGCGATGACGGAGAGTAAAGTGCTTCACGAGATTCGAGCTCAGGCGAATGAGTTAACGAAGGAAACACGTCGAGTTCCAAAGAGAGGGTCTCGAGAGGATGAAGCGTACGGTAGATGCATGAAAGAATCAGATCTCAAGTCGTGGCAGGCGCCGGGGTTAGTCCACGCGAGCGCAGAGGATATACATACATTCTTTACAGACTTGGCGGGAGACACGAGTTTACTCAACCTGCAGCAGCGGGTGCCTCACGGCGTCAGAAAACAAAAATTATTCGAAACTTTGTACGCATACAGAGTGGCAACTCACCGCGCGATGTGGGTCGTCAAGGTGATCTATTTGTCTCAGTGCAAAAGCGACATTGCTCTGTGTAAACGTTCGTGGACAGAAGATTTGCTCGCGCATCTCTTCGATGTACTCTTTCACCATCAACACATGGAAAGTGAAGAGTGCTGCGAAACTGAGTCGAAATACGTGATAGGACTCGCACATTATTCCATAGAAGAAAACTTGGTCACCAAGTCAAAGTTTCTGAGCGACTTTTTGAGATTCACTCATGAGCAAAGGGTGGCAAAAAGAAGTGATTCGGAATCATCAACTTGCGATTTCATCAGAGCGATAAGTCCAATGATGCGCTCTCTGGTTGTGCAGGCCTCTGAATCGCACGCTGTTAGCGTAGATTTGGTAGAAAAGATATCATGGTGTCTTCAACAAATTCTGAAGTCGGGTAAAGCAACAGACAGACATGTCGTGATGAGCTTGAGTGACACCGCCGCTTCTGTTGTGGCTGCAAACATTGATGCTTTTGTCGCTGCACCTCGGGGCAATGGCTTAGATGTCATATGGAATTTACGGCACGATTTTACGACACAAAATTTGCAGCTATCGCGTCGTCTATGCGAAATGATGGATATCGTCGATGAGCGCGTGAGGTTGCTTAAACGAGCTACTCATCCAGAGTGCATCGCTATACATGTTTTTACCTTGGTTGAACTCTTACATGAACTGTTGGATAAATATAATGAAGACGATGAAGAGAAAATATCCACTCTCGTCAAGAAGTATATCGCCGATCAGGAAGATGACGAGTCCGTGTGGAAAATGTTTGTGGTGACGTGCTGCGACTGGTCCATGGACACGTCTGGTGGCTCGGTAGAAAGTCGATTGGCAGTGGTTCGAAACGTTCTCAATGTACTGAATTCGTCACACTCGGTGAGTGTATACGCACTAAATTGGATAAAATCAAAATCAAAATGCCGCGCCAACCCGTGTATCGATATTCTATCTCAATTATTGGTCGAATTATTGTGGTCAAATGTGATAACACTCTCCCAGCTCGAGAATTTCGTCATAGCCGAAGGAATCGTGGAACACCAAAGTTGTAGCACTGCACGGGAATCACTTCCCGTTTTCCGCGCGTTCGTTGGCAGGATCGTCCAGAGTAACGACGAACGAGAGGAGAAATTGAATGGCGCAGTGATTCAACGACTTGCGCAACTCGTTGGTTTCGTCGACACAGCCACGGTAGAGAACTTCGTTTCGGATGCGGATGCATCAGCGTCTGATTTCCCTAAAATTACTACTAATTATAGGCTGAAAACAAAACAAGAAGAAAACGTCTTCAGCGTACTTGGCTCGGTGACAAATGCAAACTTGGTATCAAAAAGTGAAGAGTTGCGTGGTGTTTTCGCTGATTTTCAGAATGCAGAATCTGATCTCTACCGAGTCGTGCTTGTTTCTCTGCTCTCAAACCCGAAACAATCGCTGCTTATCGCTGAACTTATTGGCAAATTAGGACCCGATGTCGTCAAAGGGCTCATTTCGCACGTTAGTCTTGAGATGATGGGTTTCAAAAATCTCAAGGCAGGCGCAAATGTTTTCGACAGCGACTACTGGAAGAGTTTGCAAGCAGAAGAGCGTTTGGATATAATGCTCAGTATATCCACACTACAGCTCTGTCTACTTCATAATATTCCAACCAGTAAGCGGTCCGTTGCCGAAAGCCTGATCGACGCCAACATCTCACAATTGTCAGAGCTGGCTCGAGCCAAAAATGTATCGCATAAAGCACTTCACTTTTGGGCACGCATATTGACGATCATCCCTCTGATTGGCTACGTCTTCATGTCCGTCGAATTATCCGAAAAATTTTCGCAGCTCATTTTGACCATGCTCGATTCAGTTATCGGCGAAACGATCATCGAAGAGACGGATGAAGATCGTATCGCCGAATCAGTCATGGGAGAATCGCTCATTGATCGTCTCGTTGCACTGTTCTCTGTCGTCTGGATTGGTCAGATCCCGCGTTGGGCGCCGGTCATGCCAAAGATGCCATTTCGAGAAGTATCAAGCATCAGGCACGCACTCGAACGATCGATCGATTCCAAAGAAATCACGGCGATAGTGCGGATGCGTCTGAGACGTGCCATCGGAGTAGCGCCGCATGGTGCCGCCAACCAGAGCGTAAACGCATGGAAAATATTAGCTACTGGCGCTGCAAGACCGACAAAAAAAGTCAACGTTGACGAAAAAGCAGCATTCTGGCTTCAAGGTGCTGTGCGACGACCCGGAGGCAATCTAGCATGGGAGAACTTGAATGCGGAACCAACGTTTCGCTCATAGTAATAGGTTACAACATAGAGAAAACTTTAGACTAATTGTAGAATAATTAGGTAGTGTAGACCGAACACACGTACACGCTATCATAGTTTCGAAGTGATTAGCTTCTTCGTCACCACGCGACCCTTGTGACCGACGACTGTTGTGTTTGGAGGTAAGTCATGAATGAGCGCCGCACCCGCGCCGATTTTACAGTCGTGTCCAACCTTAATATTCCCAAGAACGCTCGCATTTGAGCCCACCACCACACGCTTACCGAGTTTTGGATGTCTGTCGCCTCTCACTTTACCAGTCCCTCCCAGCGTCACTCCGTGGAGCAGCGTGCAATCATCGTCCACCACCGCCGTTTCGCCGACGACGACGCCATGACCGTGGTCGATCATAACTCCGCGTCCAAACCTAGCCGCGGGATGAAGATCCATCCCGTACACTTCAGAAACTAAACTCTGCATTTTACACGCTAACACTTTTCTCTGATGTCCCCAAAGCCAGTGTGAAACTCTCTGCGCTTGGAGTCCGTGAAAACCTTTAAAGAAGCAAAACGCGTGCGTGTACGACGGACACGCCGGATCGCGCTCGACAATCGCCTTTAAATCAGCCCTAGCGGCGTCACTGATCGATCCCGTTCCCGGTCCTCTATACACTCGATGTTTTTCCTCGTTCGTCGCGTTGAGAGCGTCCATTATTAAATCGTTCCACTGTCCCGCGAGAATCGTCGCGCTCGCCATCTTCCCAGCCAACAGAAAGCCCAATGCGCGCTCAAAGCTCGGTTGGTTGAGTATCGTGGCGTACACGAACCCACCCATGAGTGGCTCCTTATCCACCAACGCCTGCGCTCCCGCGCGAAGGGACGCCCATATCGGATCATCCTTCACCGACGTCGACGTCGACGCCATCCGAGCCGGCGCGTCACCACCGAGCCAGCCAGCCTTTCGCGCCGCGCTCTATCCTCACCGCGCGCGCGCCTTCCTCCCCCGACGATGTCGACGCGCGAACGAACGACGAACGCGTCACCGTCCGTCGATCGCGCGTCGTCGTCTCGCGCCCACGGAATCGAACGCCCAATGAATGTCCCGTCGAGTCGAACGCGCCCTCACGGTCGAGGTCGAGGGTCGACGCTGGGGTTGTGGACGACCGACCGACGATGGATGGGACGACGGGAGTGTGTGACGCGACGTGCGCTCGATGTCGACGACGACGATGGGGGTGATGCGCGCGCGGACGATCGCGGCGATGTCGACGACGACGATGTCGACGACGACGTCTCGCGCGACGCGGCGAGGAGCGACCGCGAGACCGAGACGGGCGGTCGCGGTGACGGCGACGCGGGAGGGCGACGGCGTGAGCGAACTCGCCGCCATGGACGCGGTGATCGATCTCATGCTCGGGGCGAAGAGCGACGAGGAGGTGGGGAAGATTGTCGTCGAGAACGTGTTGATGTTCGACCAGAAGATGTGGATGCGGTTCGCGTCTCGAAGCGATACCGCGGAGGGAAGCGCGGAGAAGACGAAAATCATGGAACTCGCGGGCACGTGCATGAAACTGGTCGAGGCCATGGTGGAAAAGACGGAGAGCACGATGGAGGAGGCGAGCGTGAACTTACAAACGGTCGTCGGCGCGGCGGCGGATCCGTCGAGCGGTGAATTCGATGTGCCGCTGAACGCAGACGCGCTCGAACGCATGAAGACGGCGCTCAAGTCGGTGACGGTGGACGAGCGAACGCTCAACACGCTGTACGCTTGGATTCGCAAGTCTGATGAAAACGGGTTGGACGGTATGGTGCACATTCTGCAAAGATTGCTCCAGCTTTACGCCGCTCGCGAGCTCGATGAGAATTCATCGGCTCTCGATACCGTCATTCGTTCCAACGCCGAGGAGTGGCAGATGCACTTCATGGACATCTCCAAGGATGGTTACAACGAGAACGCCTTCACAAAGGATCTGCAAAGACGCATGGAGGGCGTGGTCTTGAACCTCCCGAACGGTTCGTACGCGCAACGCGTACAGGCGGAGTACTTGAAGGAAATTGAAGACCGCGGAAAGGAGTTCTTCGCACAGCAGGCCTGAGAATATTTTTTTAATAAATTTATTGATTGCAGCTAATACACTAATTCTTACCCTCGACATCGTCCTCCACTCGAGAGAGTCCTCGACCCTTCATCTTGAGGAGCAGAGAGTTACCCATGACGCCCAGCGAAGAGAAGCCCATGATGGCACCCGCGACGGACGGAGTCAGCGAGAGACCGTACGCCGGCAACAGCGCGCCCGCGGCGATTGGTATGCCGATGAGGTTGTATCCGAACGCCCAACCCAAGTTTTGCTTGATTTTATTGAACGTTGCCTTGCTCAAATCGATCGCATCCCCGACTTGAGGCAATCTATCGCCGAGCAAGACAATGGAAGCCACTTCGCTCGCAGCACCGACTCCACCCGCCATGGCAATGCCCACGTCGGCTTGCGCTAAAGCTGCCGCGTCATTGATACCATCACCGACCATAGCGACGCATTTCCCCTTAGACTGAAACTCTTGTACTAATTCAGCTTTACCCTCGGGACGAACGCCGCCGTAAACATTTTTCTCATCGATTCCGACCAGTTTACCGACAGATTGAGCAGTCTCAAGTCTGTCGCCGGAAATCATGATGGTTTGAATATTCTTATCATGCAAGCGCTTGATGGTTTCTGCCGCATCCTTGCGAATCTCATCTTGCATTTCCAAGACACCCACTATTTTACCATCGATGCCGACGTACACCGGCGTGCGACCCGGGTTGTCCTGCTTATTCACTAACTCGGCGGGAACGTTTTCGTTGCCTTGCACGTAAGACTTAGTACCAACAGAGACCCTCTTTTTGTTCACGATGGCGCTTGCGCCCGCGCCTGGCTCTTGTTTAAAAGTGCCCTCATCCACATTTTGCGTAGAGGTTCCTTGCTCGTCGGCTGCGGTGGCGATAGCTAGGGCTAATGGATGTCGACAGTTACGCTCTACCGCACCTGCGAGAGCTATGATTTCAGTTTCGCTGTACCCTCCTGTGGCTCGCGCTTCCTTCAAAACTGGCTTCCCGATAGTCAACGTACCAGTCTTATCAAAGATAACGGTGTCCAAATTGTTCGCCTTCTCCAAAATGTCGCCTCCACGAATGAGCAAACCGTGGCGCGCACCCAGTGCTGTTCCCACGAGCACCGCCGTTGGAGTCGCCAACCCGAGAGCGCACGGACATGCGACAACTAAAACTGAAGCGGTCATCTGAAGGGCGATTAATATGGGTGCATTCGACGCCGTTGCCGCCGTTACGAGAACACCGGGGAAGAGCTTCGTGCCCACTGTGCTCCAGAAAGTGAAGGTTGCCGCGCTCGCTGCCATCACTCCGTACACGAACTTGCCAGAAACTTGATCAGCGAGTCGTTGCACCGGTGCCTCGCGCTGCTGCGCAGATTCCACCATACGAACAATTCCCGCCACTTGCGTCTCTTGACCAGATGCGATGACTTCAATGGTGAGTACACCATCGCAGTTGACAGTGCCTGCGGAAACAGCGTCGCCTGCTGTTTTTGGTCGTGGTATGGGTTCACCTGTGATGGCAGCTTCATCCACCGTGCTGCAACCACTCACTACCGTCCCGTCGATCGGAATGCGATCTCCAGGTAAAACGACGATTTTATCCTTGGGCTCAATCACAGAAGTCGGAACGGTTCGATAGAAGGGATCGCTAGATCCCGCGGAGGGTGTCGAAGAGGATACCAAACGCGCCGTATCTGGCACCAGATTCAAAAGCGAAGACATGTCGCTCGTTGCTTGCAGTTTCGCGCGCTCTTCTACGGCGCGACCAAGGAGCACGAACGCAAGTAACATCACAGGTTCCTCAAAGAATGTTGGCCAACCCAATCCTGGAAGCATCATTGCTGCCGTGCTCATGGAAAAGGATGCCAGGGCGCCGAGAGACACTAACGTGTTCATGTTGGGTCCTCCTCGACGTAAGCTTTGCCAGCCATCGATGAGAATTTGACGTCCAGGTCCCGCCATCGCAAAGAGAGAGAGCGTGATATGCACTGGATTGCTGTGCAAAACCTTCAACCATGGCGCACTTGCATGTAAAAAGTGAGAAATGTGACCAAGCAGGCACGCACCCGCGAGACCCCAAGCGATGATAACGCGCCGCGTACTTTCTTCGATGCGTCGTAAACGCTCTTCTCGCTTTTGCTTAGCCGCTTCTGCTCCCGTGACACCGGCTACAGCGACACCGCCAGCGTCTCGAAGCGACGTGGGGAATCCCGCTGCGGTGACGAGCTCAGCCAACTTTGTCCCGACATTTTTCGCTGCTTCTCTCACAGCATCCTCAAATTCTCCACCATTGAGCTCATTGATCGCCAAGTTGATCCGTACCACAGCAGATTCATTCGCCAAGTTTACAGATGCAGTTCGCACATCATCATCCCCCTCTAATACTTTCCTCACACTCGCCGCGCAACCTCCACAATGCATGCCGTGTACGTCTAGCATCACGACTTCTTCTAAAATCCCATCGCCGCCTGTGCTGGAAGATGTGAAGCTGGGTTTACCATCATGTGAACCGAACGAGCCATCACCGTCACCTCCTCCACCGTCGATACCACCTCCGACGGAGCCGCCGTTACCGGATAGAGCTCTCGCGCGACCCGCAAACGCAAAGGAGCCCATCGCACCGGCACCTAAGCCCCGTGTAATCCACCGCTTCAAACCATCGTCACGCTTACCGTCTTTAGTAGAACACGTTTCGCTAGTCGCACCGCACCGCACGCACCGTACGCGACGCGACATAACGCTGCGGGACGCCACCCCTGTGTTCGCGCCCCGAGGCGTTGTTGAAAGCTTCAGTGGATCGTAGCGCACGTCGACGCAACTTGGCGAAAACTCACTCAGTGATGACACACAATCGTCTATCTTCGCTTTGAAGCCTTCGCACGCGACGAAAGTCGCTCGAGAACGCGCGTGGTGACCACGAACGACGACCCTCGCGGATGCGCAGCATTTGGACCTTGAAACGACGCGCGTCTCGCGATGACGACTCACATTGACGCACGTGTGTGACGTCACGTGTGTCGTCAACATGTCGTTCCGCGCGTGGCCGGCGCAGCGACGCGATCGACTCCGGCACGTGCGCGCGAGTGAGGAACGAAAAGTCTACTACTCATTTCTCATTTGCTATCGCTATCGCTACCGTAATCACCGAGAAGTCCACCTAACCCCGGGCCCGATTCGTCATCATCTCGCGAGGTCACAGTGTCTACTTTAATATTTTCTTCGGGTTCCCTGGCGACGACTTTCGGTTTCGCGCGCACGGCGACCACTGGCTTTTTTCGTGACACGAGTGTCGGCTGCAGCTTCGGCGCCTCGTCCGGCGTGACGTCGAGTCCCGGTTTCGTTGCTTCACCACCCGCGCCACCGTCCATGCGTTGCGCGCGTTTAAATGCCTCCACTTCATCTTTCTCTTCGCGCTTCCGCTTCGCCTCCGAAGCTCTCAGAGCGTTTTCAACTTCGTCCAAAAACTCAACCTCCTCCGCGTCCAGAGGTTTGTTCTTCCCAACCTTCATCGACTGCCAGTTTTCTTCAAACTCCAGTTCCTTCATCTCTTTTTGCTCGGCGAGTATTTGATACAACGGTTTGGACGATGACGGATCGTTGCCTCGAGCGGAATCCGGTCCTTCGCCGCCGCTCTCGCGGATGGCTTCGAGCTCACTCTCGGTGACAAACTTGGACGCCATTTTCTTAGCTTCACCCGCGCCGCCGCCGCCCTCGAGAGATGGAAACACGCTCGCGGTATCTCTTCCGAGCACTTTCTCTCGGTCGAACGTGCACTCCTCGCGCTCGACGCGAACGAGCTCCACGCCTCGTCCCATGTCTCGCGCGTCAGTGTGTGCTCTGCGTTCGGGCGGGCTCCCGCCATGACGGACGCCGCCGAGACTCCCGCCAAGGCGGCGGGGAAGAAAAAGCTCGGAAAAAAAGAGCGCATGAAACTCAGAGCGAAAGAGCTCGTCGAATCGGGCGCGATGACCGAAGACGAGGCGAGAGCGCACGTCGGACTCAACCCACTGCCGAAAGCGGCGGCGCCTAAAACGTCGGCGCCGAAGGCGCGAACGGGCGGGCCGCGAGGCCAGGGCTCCGGTGCGGGAGGACCATCACCCGCGTTATTGACTGCAAACATTCGGAACGCTTCTTCGCTCGGCGAAGTGTACTCGATTCGCGACACACACGCCGGACGGTTGAATCACATTCACGTCTCGGCGCTGTGGACGAGCGTGGGACGGATGCGCTCGTCCATGGGGGCGAGTGGATCGAACGATACGACGAACGAAGCGCACGCACGCTTAATAGTGCAGACGATTGAGTTTGTCAGAGATACTCGATCGAAGATTGGAGGTAGAGAACTCGCAAACATTGCTCACGGAGCGGCGAAAAGCGGAACAGTTGACAAAAACTTGATGACGAGCCTATCGAAAGCGATAGAGCGTCATTTGGGACAGTGTAACAGCCAAGAGCTCGCAAACATCGCGTGGGCTTTCGCAAAGGCCGAGTATAAGGATGAAAGACTTTTTTCAGCTCTAGCGAGAATGGCAGAGAGACAAGCGGAACGTTTCAACGCGCAAGAGCTCACAAATGTAACGTGGGCGTTTGCAACGGCTGGTCATTCTGATGACGCTCTATTCAAAGCTCTGGTTTGCTGTGTTGAGAAACGTTTAAGTGAATTTAACACGCAAGGCTTATCAAACACGGCGTGGGCATTCGCCAAGTCGGGGCACGTAAATGTCACTTTATTTAGAGCAATGTCGGAGACGGCACAGCGGTGCGTGGATGACTTCAATGGACAAGACTTCTCTAACTTCGTTTGGGCGTTCGCTAAAGCGAGTCAGTACGATGCGAAATTGTTCACCATTTTAGCAAAGAATGTGAGCCGTCACTTGAATGTACTCAATGCGCAAGGTCTGACGAACACAGTTTGGGCCTTTGCAAAAGCAGGACATTTGGACACGGAGCTCTTCTCGTCCTTCAGTTCGGCGATTGAGCAAAGATTACGGACGGGTTCGAGTGATTTTAATTCACAGGACATTGCGAATACCGCGTGGGCTTTTGCGAAGGCTTGTCATATGGATGAAAGCCTATTCAACTCACTGGCGAGACTGTCCGAGACTTGCTTGGATGACTTTAACACTCAAGATCTCGTGAACACGACGTGGGCTTTCGCGAAACTGGGACAGTATGATGGCTCTCTATTTATTGCAGCCCGCAAGTCGATTCTTCATAAGCGTGTTGATGACTTGGATGCACCAAATATCGCCAATATTGCCTGGGCTTTTGACAAAGCGAGCCAGTTGGATGAACAATTATTTGGAGCATTGGCCTCAGCGGTGGAGCGTCAAGTAGACGATTTCAGCGCCCAAGATCTCGTCAACGTGGCGTGGACATTCGCTAACGCGGACCAAGTGAATGATAGACTATTCGAAGCGCTAGCTGGAGCCGTCAAGCGACTCTTGGATGAATTCAGTGATGAGGAGCTTGACAACTTAGAATGGGCCTTTACCAAAGCCGGTCAACAAAGTGTCGTGAAAAATCTCAAGCGAAAGCGCAAAGGCGGAGACGGAGCTGGCTCAGAATATTCGAATCGGCAAGTCGATGTGTCGAAGTGTGGGAAAATAATCGTCGCCGGTGGCGGTATCGGGGGTGCTGCAGCGGCGGTAGCGCTGCAACGAAAAGGATTTGATGTGACTGTTTTGGAGGCGGACGAAAGCTTTGACGCGCGTGCGCAAGGTTACGGTCTTACCGTCCAAGCTCAAGACGCCATACAAGCTATGGGTGTTGATATATCTCAAGATGATGCCCCTTCAACTTCTCACTACACTTTCTCAGAGAAGGGAGAAATAATTGGATTTTTCGGAGAAGCCTTTGGATCGAAGAGCAAGGATCGACGGGAAACGCAAAATTCTGGACGATTCATTCACATTCCCCGGCAAGTACTTCGATCTCGAATAATCCAAGCCGTGCAACCCGGGACTATTCGGTGGAGTAGTAAGCTGAAGAGCTTTGCATGCGAAAACGATGCGAAGGGCGTGTCTGTGACGTTGATGGATGGGACCAAGCTGCAAGGAGCACTGTTAGTGGGTTCAGATGGTATCTTTTCCACAGTTCGTCGACAACTCGAGCTTCCAGGAGACCGTCTAAATTACGTCGGACTGTGTGTTGTTCTCGGCATCGTGGATGAGAAAATCATGCGTGTGCAACTCGCCGAACGGCGGATTTTCGAGACAGTTGATGGTGTCACGAGACTGTATGCTATGCCCTTTACGACATCTTCTACGATGTGGCAACTCAGTTTTCCCTGTTCAGAAGATACCGCTCGAATGTACACCAAAGATGCCGCGAGTCTGAAGAAAGAAATAACTAGGCGATGCGCCACATGGCACGACCCCATACCAGAAATGCTCATGAAGACGCCTTTGGATTGTATGTCTGGGTACCCAGTGTACGACAGAGAACTCTTAGACCCAGAAATTCTTCGTCCAGAAAATAAAATTCATCGCCGAGTCACATTGATCGGTGATGCCGCTCATCCAATGACCCCATTCAAAGCCCAAGGGGCGAATCAAGCTATGAGTGATGCCGTCCTTCTCGCTGAGTGCTTGGTGGAAGGTGTGCACAAGCACGGCCCCGTGGATGGTTTTAACGTCGCGCTTCCATTATTTGAGCAAAAAATGCTGATGCGTTCGAGTAGAGTAGTGATTGGTTCTCGAGAAAAGGCGAAAGAGATGCACAGCGCGCTGGCTCTGCAACTCGCGCGCAGATCTCAACGCGAGGCAGAATTTGATATGCAGAAGACAATTTCTGTGCTTCGTGAGAAAGGTATTGGAGCTCAAAATGCAACTGATTCGCGAGGTTTAGACGCTATCGTCGAATCAGAGGCATTGTCTCACTCACCGAGCAATCAAACGGCGATTTCATATGCAGAGCACCGAATTGAGTCGCGAGGACGAAAAGTTGTTTTCGAGGACGCTGATTCGGCTGAAGAAGCTGACAACAAAAATCAAAAGAAGCGGAAGGAAATCAAAGCAAAGAAGGAGAAGAAAGAGAAGAAGGAGAAAAAGGAGAAGAAAGCGAAGAAGATGAAGCTTTGAAGTTGTGTTGTAATACTTATTGTACATTTTAATCCTCGAAACCTTCCTCGTCCGCCTCATCTTCGGCAGCACGAAGTTGTTCACGATAATATTCTGACTCTCTGAGGGAGACCCGCTGTGCAAATCCTAGTACGAGGCGAATAGCTTCTCGTCTTTCGTCAGCAGGAATACGCACCACCTCTGGCATGATTCCGCTTTGCGCGAACTCTCTACGAATAATGTCATCACTCGAGTTCAGAGCACTGGCATCGATAATAATTTCACTACCGGTCGTCATCAAGTCTGCGGTCTCCGTGATAAAATTCGCCAAGCGTCCGTGGTCCCAGCCGTGCACATCTTGGACCAACCAGAGAGATCGGACATCCGGACGGTAGCCAGCGCGCTCGAGACGCTCCTCTAAGTCACCGTATGCGATGTCTTCCCCCGTCACGTCGAGCGGAACGCGCCTATGCGAACACGCTCTGGCCGGTTTTGCGCCTACACCCTTCAAGATTTTAGCCGTTTGCGTGTGTACAATCCCATTGGCGCACTCGAAAATTGCCGTACCGCTTGGAAAAGGCAAACGAAACGCCCTCGTATCCGCCCCCGCCGTGATCACTACAACCTGTCTGGCGATCCCGTGCGTCTCCACATTATTTTCATATGCGTTCATCATAGCACTTAGACGCCGAAAAGCTAAAACATCCATCGCGTGCGTCGCGCTCGACGTCGAAGTAGTCGCCTGAATGCTCTCCGCCGCCGCCTCGCGAGAGTCGCCATCCAGTATCGCGTTGGCGTACACATCCTCATCGACGCCCTCGATCCGCCTCCGCACTGCGATTTGAGCTCGCGACCACGCTTTTGCATCCATCTCGCTCATCTCTCGATCCTCGATCGACGTCTTCGTTGCGCTCAGCGTCGCCGAAGACGCATCACGACTGCCCGACGCCCGCCTCTTTCCCCATACACCGAGCCCCTGGCGGCGCGCTCGGCGCCGAGAACCGCACCTCGAGCGCGCGATGCGCGTCGACACAATATTTTCGACGCACACCGCCGACATGTATCCGATCGCGCGTCGTCGTCTTCCGCCTCTCGCGTTCAGACGCCGCCACATCGGCCATTCGAGAGGGCCGAGGGTTTAGAGTCCCGTCCCACCCTCGAGCGGATGGATGACTACGCGTGCGTCACACGACGCGCGCGTGGACATGGTCGCACCCGCGCGAGGCACCCTCGCGCCGAGCTCGGGCGCGCTGCGATGCGCGCGATCGTCGAACGTCGGACGGCGTCGATCGGGACGGGCGTCGGGAACGACGCGCGCGCGAGCGATGACGACGTCGTGCACGATGACGACGGTGGGTGAGCTGGACGCGACGTCCAAGGTGTGCGCGGCGACGGCGACGCGGATGCGAAGGATGACGATGCGTCGATCGCACCGCACTCGCGCGCGATCGTCGAACGTGCAGGCATCGTCGTCGTACTCGGATGCGGCGAGCGCCGTGAACGACGGGTTACGTCTCTTTGAGGCGAGAGAGTACGAGGCGGCGACGAGAGCGTTCACGAGCGCGCTGGGTATGAATCCGAGCGAAGACGAGGCGCGAGCGGCAAGCTATAACCGCGCGTGTGGATACATTAAGCTGAACAAGTACGAAGAAGCGAAGGATGATTTGATCGCCGCGGTGAATACGTACAACTTGAAGTTCAAGGTGCTCATGAACGACCCGGACTTGGACACATTTCGAGCGTCGGCTGAGTACAGTGAGGTGGCGGCGGCGGTTAAAGGAGGCCAAGGCGCGTCGACGATGGTCAACCTGCGTGCCGAGGCGCAGGAACCTTTCCGATTCATCAAGCTTTATTTATTTGGAGGCTTAGCGGCGGGCGCCGGGCTGGGCCTGTTCATCATCGGCACTCGGTTGGTCAAGGCCATGCAGGGAGGCGAAGGGGCTCCGGATCTCACGGAGACGGTGACCAACTTAGGAATCAACGCCGTTGCCTTGGTAGTATTTTCCTTCCTGCTACGTGGTGAACTCAAGGGACGGGAACAAATTATCCGCAAGGTTGAGCGCGAAGAAGAATTGGGAAGACTTGGCGTTATGTTGGGCGACAGTGATAAAACTGCCTTGTTCTCTCGTTTGCGGGGTTCTTATCGTGTCTTTATCGTCGCTGGAAGCGACGAACATATCACGAAGACGTTCGAAAGCCTTGAACGTTTCAAGGAAAAACTCTCGAAGAACAAAGTTGTCATCTTAACGGTGAATATGGATGAGGTTGAAAATGGAGACGAGCTTCCATTTGGACAGAGAAGACGAAAAGCGAAAACGTCCAAGAGTACGGAATTGACGGCGTCCGCGGCGGCTGCTCTCCTTGGTGGCGATAAGAAGTTGAAGGTGACGCCAGTGGATAACGCAGCGTGGAAGCGTTGGATCATCAACCAAATCGAGTCTTCGGGTTTTGATCCAACTGTTCGCGACGTCTTCTTCGGCGTCGCAAAAAATGGAACGATTTGGAAATCTGGCGCAGGGATTCCAAACTGGATGAAAATTTTCGAGGATTTACCGGACGAGGAGTCCATTCAAGGCAAGGTTTCGGGCGTATGAGCAATAGCAGTAGCGATTTAATCAAGCGAGAAATTTCTCTCATTACAAATCGACGACGAGATCGCGTTCACGCAGAGAGCCAAGATAAAAAGCTTAAAAAGGGAGGTAATACGACCGGTGGCGCCGGCGGTGGCGTGGGTGTAGGCGGGGGTGCCGGTGCCGGCGAAGGTGATGGCGTCGGTGTACCTGTGCTCGGCGAGAACGTATACACTGCACCATCCGTGGCCATAGCAAGAAAACCTTGCGCATGACTTACGGCGAAATATACTCCATATTTGTTTGGAAGGGCACATCCTTCGCCCCAGCTCACGATTCCGATTTGTTTTCCGGAAACAAGCAACGGGCCGCCGCTATCGCCTTGGCATGCGTCAGTGCCGCCCGACACAAAGCCGGCGCAAATATTTGATGACAAAATATCGAACGGGCTATACGAGGAACTAGCCGTGCACACATCAAACGATTGCACAGGCACGTGACCCACGAGTAAGACGGAACTCAGGGCGTTGTCGTCCTGTGTCCCCCATCCAGCTACTTGAGCGATTTCGCCAACGTACATCGAGTGATCATTCCAGGAAAGAGAAACTGGCGGAAAACTTTCAACGTTCACCTTTCGCTCGAGCGTAAGCACGGCGACGTCGAACTCGAATGTTGAAGCGTCGAATTCCGGGTGACCATCGATTCGACTAATATATAATTTTTCAGAGGGGTTATTGACGTCTTTCTGTGCGCCAAAGCTTGCTAAAATGCCGGCGTATGCGGCTACATTACTCACGCCCGCAGAGTCAAAAAAACAATGAGATGCCGATAAAATGTGCAACTCATCTATGAGAGTACCCCCACAACGAAAGTAAGCATTATTTGAGTACGTGACTACAAACAAAGCCACCATGAACGTCCAATCAGACTCTTCTGAAGGAACCTCCCCTCCAATGATTCGTTCCTTCTCAACAGTTCGAGAACGGATGATGGTGGTCGAAGTTGAAGCGCGTGAATCCAGTATGAGCAAAGACAACACTGCGATCAAGAAGGTTATAGCGACCATCACATTGCCGTGTCGGCGCATGGAAACGTGTGCGGTTTGTAATTCACATCAGGTTGTTTGTACGTCACATCATTTCTCGTTATTAACAATACGAACTATATTACATCGCTAACTCATTCATCTTCTGCGACCAACTGGCGAACGTGTTCGATAAGCTCTGAAATGTTTTCGCTTGCAAGCTCGGGTTGTTGCGTCTCTCGGCGAGTTTCGCTTCTTCTTCTTTCAATATCCTCGGAACCATCTTTTCCATCGATCTGTGGATGTGGGAAAACGATGGTCTTTCATTTGCATCCTGCTGCCAGCACATTTCAATAATTGCAGATAATGCCGGATGTAAAGTATCAGGAATTTTAGGCCTCAAAGCTTGATCCGCAACGCTCCTGGCTATCTGGATCCCTGTTGAGTGATGCGGTTGGTACGGCTCGATTCCAGTGGCGATCTCATACAGTAACACTCCAAACGAAAAGACATCGGCTCGATTACCGTAGTGCTGGCTTTTGATCACTTCCGGAGCCATATAAATGTACGTACCAGTCTCTCCTGTGAGCTCTTCCCCATTCTCGGCGACAAAGCGCGCTAATCCAAAATCTGCGACGACAGCCCGTCCATCAGACATGATGAACACGTTGCTTGGCTTCAAGTCTCTGTGTAAAACAATCGGCGTTCGCGTTTCAAAATACACAAACGCATGTAAAATATCCATAGCGATAGACAGACGTTCGCTCAGCGACCTTTTATTTGGTAAAGCCACGCCTTTGCTTTGGTAGAGCCACGCCTTTAAAGTTCCACCCGTCGCCATTTCGGTGACGAGAGAGATGCGCCTCTCTGCCTCGAGAGCGGCACCATAAAACGCTAAAACGTTCGGATGTCGCATTCTCGACATGATGAAGCACTCCCTCAAGAGCGCTCTTCTCGATAAGTCATTCTTCATCACGTTGATCTTCTTCACGACGACTTTCGCGCCGAGCCAGCGAGCCGAGAAGGCTACGCCCGTCGTCCCCTTGCCTAACTGCTCGTCCAAAGTGCACGCGCCGTCCACGTCGATGAGCCAGCCTTCATCGCGCGCGCGCGCACAGAGGTCACACAATTCAAGCCGCGATCCAGACGCGATCGTGCGCTGTTCCTCGGCGTCCATGTGGGACCATGTGCGAGAGATGCTGTGAGGTGCAACTGAAAGTGCATAAATGAATTATCGCTACGCTATGACTATGATACAACGTTTTTCTTTTCTTCTCGCTTTCGTTTCGCCTCGGCCGCCTTGACGATTTTCTCTTGTCTCTTTTGCTCCGCAAACGCCGCCTTGGCCACTTCACTATGCTCAAGAGCGCAGCCGTTGGCCTTGGCGCGAACGTGGCGCATCACCCAAGCCTCGGTGACGCGGTGCGCCGCTGTGTTGTCTCTGTACTCATCTTTCTGTCTCAGTGCATCCAGGCGCGCCGCTTCATTCGCCAGCTCACCCTTATTGGGCACAATTATGTGCGTGACGTTGGACGTCACTCGGGACATGATGGTGGCTCCGAGTTCCTTTAGTCTCTGTTCCACGTGCGCCCGAGAACGAAATTGGTTGTAGTCACCGTTTCGTACGACGGCTATGCATTCCAAAGGGAAAGGTTCAAGAGCTTGTTTTTTCTCGTTTGAAATCTTCGACTTCAAGTTGTACATTTGCCACATCTCTCGCTGCCGCCGAATCGTCTCTAAATCGCCGTCCAGAGCTGTGATAACCTCTGCTTCTACCCTGACGTCATCGTCCTTGTCATCTTCGCCGTCTGAAAGAATGATGATTTCCATCTTCTTTTGCTTTTTCATCATCGAACCACCATTTTTGAAGTAAAAGTCCAGCCTATTCATGTCCTGCTTCAAGTCGACTAAATCTAAAAAGTGCTTGTTCACTAGCTTTTCCCTTTCCTTCGGAGTGCTGGCATTGACAGTTGGCGTGATTTTCTTTGGCTTCAAAAATTTGATGAATTCTCTCAGTTCCGTGTAGCTCGAGTGCTCAGAATACGGAATCGCGTACGTTCGCGTGCGTCCATCATTTTCTATCCACGGTTTCACGCGAAAACATCCATCTTCGTCCATCTTTTTCGTATAGCTCCAACCGGTGGGAGAAAACGCGACGACAGCACGCCAAGTCGGTGCCTCCTTTGCCATCAGTTCCATCATGGCCTTGTGATTTGAACCTTTACCGAGTCCGCACACACGCACTCGACACTTTGCGGCTTCTTCTGCGTTATATTCTTCGCACACAAACAAGTCATCTCGCCACCACCCACTCAGTTGGAGAGATTTTTTGCGCCTCGCGGTGACGCTCGCTCGACTCTCCGCCCCCTGACACACCGCTCGTATCGCCCTCTCTTTTCCTATCGAATAAGATCCACAGAGGAATAAAGTTCGCGGTTCTCTACGCGTCTCATCTCTCGCGATCTCTCGCATCTTATTCAAAACGACATCCTGATCGGGAAAAGTCCACTTCTTCTCGCAATACGTCGTGTCCAAGTACACCTCATCCACGCAACCGTCCCGACACGTCAATAACAACTCTTTCAATCGCGCATCGTTTCGAACTCTCGCCGCCGCGCGAAAATCACCCGTGTGTAGCAGCGTCTCTCCCGTCGTCTTTCTTCGCAAGAACACCAAACACGCCCCCGGACAGTGATTCGCGTCGATGAACGTCGCCTCCACGTCTTCCACCCCCTCCAGAGCCACCGTTTCACCGATCTCACAACCCACGACCAACTCGGGATTCACGCCGAGAAATTCGACCACGAGCGCTGCTGTGATCGTGGAACAATAAATTTTCGCCTCGCTCAAACCCTTGACGCGCCCGAACGACGAACTCAACCCGCAGTAGTGGTCCGAGTGAAAGTGGCTCAGGATGTAAACTTTCGCGTCTGGAGACTGAAAGTTGAAGCCGTCCACGTTGATTCCGGGGAACCGACCAGGACGTTTGATCGCCCCTGACTGCGACGCCATGTGGCACCCGTCGGGCGTCGCGCGCGCGCCACCACCGCCGCGCGTCGACGCCTGACCCGCGCCGCACTGTCACGCGGTGCTTACTTTCCTGGGCATTGGGACCTCCGCACTCGACGCCGCGAGAGTCAATCGTCGATGGAGGCAGCCGCGCGCGCGAGTCTTTTACCGTCCACGAGTGCGCGCTCTTTCCCGAGTCGATCGCGCGCGTCGTCGCGTTCGTTTTCGATCCCTCGGCGGCGGCCACGAGCGAATGCGGCTCTCGCTCCCGGCTCCGAAGCCGTCGCGCCCGTCGTTCTGTACGAGAACGACGCCCTGATCGTGGTGAATAAACGCTCGGGTCAGTCGTTTCACTCTGAGTTCGAGCCGGGTACGCTGGCGTCGCTTCGCAGCGCGCGAGACGACGAGGACGAACGGTTGTACAGCGTACACAGACTCGACAAGGGCACGAGCGGTGTGCTCGTGTTCGCGAAAACGAAAGAGGCGGCGCGCGCACTGAGCGAGGCGTTTGAGAAACGATTGATAGTGAAATACTACGTCGGTGTATCGTCGAAAAGGCCGAAGAGGAAGATGGGGACCGTCATCGGTGACATGAAAGCGAGCCGCCGAAGTCAGTGGATGTTGTTGCAGAGCAGAAACAATCCCTCCGAGACGAAATTCTTGAGCTTTGGATGTGCGAGCGGAACCGATGGCGTTTCAGGACGGCGAATGTTTATATTCAAGCCGATCACAGGGCGCACGCATCAATTACGCGTCGCCGCAAAATCGTTGGGCGCGGCGTTGATTGGAGATAGTACTTATGGCGGTCTGGCGAATACGAGGCTTTATCTTCACGCAGCCGCGATTCGAATTCCAGATTTAGGCTTTGGACCACCAGTCCAGATTATTTGCAGTCCTGTGAGCGCTGATGAAGATTGGGATTCCGAGGCTTTTGATAAATACTTTCCGCAAGAGTTGGCGGAAAATTATGGCGTTTGGTTTGACGATCAACCGCTATTGCGCTCTTCTCTCACTACGAATTAAGGTTGTATTAATAACTCACACTATCGCTAGCTACTGTTGGGATTATTGTTGGGATTATGTACCAGAAGAAATGCTATAGGGAACTGAATATCGTCATGAATGAGGAATGCCTACAATCACGTCGTCTCTGATGCCGCTTTGCGCTGGCATTTTGCACAATCTTACTCTGTAAGATTGCTGACGGGCAAACTCTCCACGATCGGCCTCAATCGCACTCTTTGCACGTCTCGGTAATGCGGCGAGAGGCTCATCGGGATTACTCGGATCGACACCCTGATGCCCGCTCCAATCTGCAAGAGTAGCCGCCGACATGTATGAATCGAAATCGAAGCCAGCAGCTCGCATGAGTTTGGATCGTGGCCGTTCGATTGTAGGCTTTTCGAGTTGTATGAGATCATTGCGCATCCTATTCAAGCTGCGCATACCACCTTCCTGAACTTTCCCCACGCAGCACGGAGCAATTATGAAAGGGATTCTCTTTTCAATAGCTTGGTTCATGACAAAGTCTGAAGCTTCGCCGCAAACGTGCAGTGCAATGGCAACATCGACATCAACATCTTCACACTCCTCGATGAGACCCACGCGAGCCGTCACGTTGTCCAAACCAGACGCCGCTATTCTTTCGTTTAATATTCGAATCGATACTTCGTTCAAATCGACGCCGGTGAAATTGATGTGCCGAAACACGCTCGCGAGCGTCAAAATAGTGTTTCCGGTTCCGCAACCGTAATCGACGACCGCTTTCACATCGCAAACCTCGGTTATCTCTCGCAAATGCGTGACAAACGTCGCCACTTGGTTCCGTTTACGTCGTCCTCGCGCTTCACCTCCCTTTTTGTTCGTTCCGAGAGGATCGACGCCCGGCGGCAGGCTCGGCCAGTCCACCAGTTCCACTTTTTCATCCGCGCGCCCTCTCCACCGATCTTCCATCCTCATCCCGAGCGGTTCCAACGCCTCAAAGGCGTCGAGCAAGCCATCGATATCGTCCCGCATCGCCTGTTTATTCCTCTGCCGATTTCGTTTCCTATGTTCGCGCTGCGCTTGCTTTCGGTCGGAACCGACGTCCTCGCTCGCCGACGAGCTCGTCGCGCTCGCGCGCTGCCGTCGCCATCGCCATCGCCATCGCGACGACGACGACGACGACGGCAGTGTCGTCGTCCTCCTCGAAGACGGCCCCGCGATCGCGCTTCTAGACGACATGCTCGACGACCGACACGCGCGGGGACGTGTGCGGGGCTCGCGTCGGCGTTGCGTTCTCACTCGGCGACGGCCATGACGAGCGAAGGCGACCGACGCGAACCGGCGACGGCGAGAGGCGGCACGACCGTGCCGGCGCACGTGCTCGAGGCCATCTATGGGAAAAAGTCGACGGGCGCGAGCGCGAGCGCGAGCGCGAGCGCGACGGCGGGCGACGGTGGTGCGGATGACGCTCGAGAGAAAAAGGAACGCTATGACGAGAGTTTGAAGTCGTGGTGGCGGACGTACAGCGAGCGAAAGAACGACGAAGAGGAGGAACACGTGGCGGATAGTCTACTGTACGATTATCGCCACCTACCGCGGACGACGCCGGCTCCGAATTATCGCGAGGATCGCTTACAAAAAGTTGAGCCAGACAAGGGCACCGGAGACGAAACAAAGTAGGAAGTATTCGTGGACGACGCATCGCATAGCACACCCTAGAAACGATACGACAGAGATGATTTAGTAGAAATTAATGACACATTTTTCATTTTACGTGGAAATCAAGGCCAAGGTGCACCCGCCATCACGGCCTCGACTTCGGTGACCGTTCGCGGGACATTCGTCCAAGAGACGCAACCGTCGGCGGTGACGACGACGTTATCCTCGAGACGGACGCCCCCCATCGATCTACACGCGTTGATGCGATCTTTAACAAAGTATTGCTTGATGTCAGAATCATCAGCGAGCGCTTTGTCCAGCAAGACATCGATGAAGTAACATCCCGGTTCCACGGTGAGACAGTTACCTTCTTTCACGATGGCGGCGGTCCGGCAGTTCTTCAAGCCGGGCTCGGTACTCCGTGCAGGCGTACCGGGGAGTCCATAACCGCCGACATCGTGTGTGTCCACACCCAAATGGTGGCCGAGACCGTGAGGCATGAAAGTAGCGGAAACTCGTTTTTCCATCAACTCGTCAATGTCTCCCGTGAGGAATCCTCCCGAAACTAAAGCTTGAAGAATCTGTCTCTCCGCCAGACGTTGCAAGTCCAGCCACGCGCAACCAGGTTTGAGAGCTTTCAATACGGCTTGATGAGCCGCAAGAACGCCCTCATAAATGATTTTGGAGTCGGGTGTGAATTTGCCACCAGCTGGAACCGTGGTGGTGATGTCAGCCGCGTAGCAATGGTATTCTGCGCCCATATCCATCAACACCAAATCTCCTTCCTTGATTTGAGAAGCGTTCGGAGCACCAGCGTGACCGTAGTGCAACGTCGCACCGTTCTTACCGGCTGCACAGATGCCCGTGTAAGATTCGTTTCTCATACCGCCTTGGCTGTAACAGACGTGCTTGAAAAGCGATTCCAGTTGGTATTCCATCATTCCCGGTTTCAGGCTTCTGATAACCTCGACGTGTGCCTTGGAGCTCATCTTACTCGCATACGCCAAGACTTCCTGCTCACGCGCCGTCTTCACTGTTCGGAGTTCAGTGATTACGTTGAAGAACGCGTCGGAGGCGTCGAGTTTGTCGCCTACGGAACTCTCTGCGGAACCCAACCCCTCGGTGGTGTTCCCACTATCAGAGTTCACACCCTTCAACGCGTACACCTTTTCACACTCCTTCAGATGGACCTCGAACTCGTCGGCATACTTGACTTCGTCGACGAGATATCTCGCCTTGAAAGACTCCGGCGTCTCGATGGCACCCATCCAGATGGCGTATTCCTCCGGAAGTCTAGGGACAAACAACGTCGATTTTCCGCTCGCCAAGTCGACGGTTCCGAAACAACCGCCCTCTAAAACACCGAACGCCCAGTGGAAGTAACTCTCCTGTCGGAACAACGGCTCGTTATCCGTGCTGTACCTCTGCGCCTGGTCGCCTCCTCGCAGGGCCAACGCGCCGGCGGTGTGTCCTTTCTCCCGCATCTCCCGCACCAACCTCGCGCGATTCTCGACGTGAAGCTCATACGACACTTTCAGCGTCCCCGGTCCGCGTTCGAACGTCGCCACCGCCATGGTCGCGCAGTTCCGCGTTCGAGCGCTCGATGAGAGGAGCGCTCCCGAGGACACGGGCGAGGATGCTCGCGCCGTTCGAGTCTTCGCCGTCGAGAGCGGTCGCACGAACGACGCGGACGATCCGCGAGACGCGCTCGCTCGCATGCGATGACTGTGAGGCGACGACTGCGAGGCGACCTTCGTCACGTCGTGTCGCGGTCGAGTCGCAGTCTCGTGTGGCTTGATGACGATGATGACCTCCAACCTCAATACGTGACGACGCGCGCGACGAGCGAGGCGTGGACGATGACCCGACGCGCGTCTCGACACGATCGCGTTGCCGTTCGCGCGGGGTTTATTTTAACCGCGCTCGCGACGCTGTCGTCGTTCGCGGGGGTGGAGGCTGCAAACTTCAAACTGTTTCCGGATTCTCGCGTTGACGGCGTCGAACTCGAGTTTCCGCGCGGCGGTGGCGTCGCGAGGCACACGTATAACCTTCAAAATCTCGACGGGAGCGCCGCGTACGAGGTGAAGGTATCGTATAGGGCGACGAACGCGGCGAGGGTGTCGGTTGATGCCGAGAGAGTCTCGAGTTTCGGTGATTGGATTGGCGCGGGTACTTTTTCGACGAGCAACTCTCGAACGGAATTACGGAGAAAGCTTTTGAACGTTGAAAAAGCAGTTTTGACTCGGAAAGCATTGGGTGGATCGGGCGTTTCGCAGGCTCGGGTGGTTGTCAGCGCGGAGTTGGAGGGCGTGTACTGGGCCGGGAAGGACGCCGCTCCGCGCTCGCTGACGTACAACATCGAGGTGCACCGTTTGGTCGCGGCGGGGAAATTCGGTGAGATTCCCGTGATCGCGGTGCCGATCATCATCGTGTGCGTCATGTTCATCGGGACGGCGTGGCTGATCTCAAAATTCGTGAGTGACGTGATTGTTTGGCGCGTGTACGACAACATCTTTAGACAAAAATCCAAGCTTGCGGCGCTCAGGGGGAAGTCATCTGCGTATCAAGTAACCTTGAACGATACGATCCCCGTACCTGTAGATACCGTCACCGCGTGATTCTTCAAATCTACGAGCACTTTTCTTCATGCATACTATATAATACAGTGTAGAACTAGAACTATGCAGTCTCTGCGTCTCTGCGCATCGCTTCGACTTCTTCCATCGCCGCCTGCATATTGCCATTCGATGGATTGTGTCCGTTAACACCTACCACTGGATCTCCGAATGATGAGACATCGGTCTCTGGTTCCCCCAAACAGACGCTCGGCCAGTGAAACTTGGCGTACGTTCGCCGAAGTTTCGTCAGCGTGATGGACAGAGTCTTCTTCTTCGACGTTGAATCGTCTTCTTCTAGTTCCCAATAACTATCCTCCTTCGAAACTCTTCGCGTGAGTTCACCCTCTAGCAAAGTCACTCCGTCAACCACCACATTCAACGACTTGGTCGCTATGTTCACGAGGCAGTCGCGCGAGCGCAGTTCCGAGTCCAACTGAAATCGCACGACTATTTCTCGTTCATCTTGCGTCCATGTGTACTTGGAAGTGGTCCCACCGCAACGTTCTGGTGTCAGCGATACAATACCTCCTCCCTCCGCGGAAGAAGACGCGAGATTTCCCTCGGCGGCCAGACGAGCGAGCTCAATCTTGAGACGAATCTGTTCTTGGTCGAACGCCGCCTCGGCGGCTTTCTTGGCGGCTTCTCGACGCGCGCGCGCTTCAGGGGAGAAGTGTTGACGATAGATGTAATATCCCGATGCGCTCACGACGACCGCCGCCGTCAGGGCGACGATCGCGCGGTGTTCGCCGCGCGCCATCGTCTTCGGACCCTTCGCGTGGGGAGAGGGCGACAGTTGAGTTGAAACTCCCTCGGGACAGAGCAAGTCCGGACGCGGTGCTCGTGTGCGAGGCGTGAGTTTGGATGATTATAAAACGAAAAGGCGTGAGTTTAGAGGTAAATCTTTCATCGTTTGGTGGTGTTGAATGAACACCATATTGGTTTGATCGACGAGCACGTTGAAGCGCCGCGCCATTTTTTTGTTTTTTTTTGAATTTTGAACGTCGTTGTACGTTGGAGGCCAAAGATTTAGCCGCCGAAACCGTACAAGGTGCGGCCTTGGCGCTTGAGCGCGTAGACGACATCCATGGCGGTGACGGTCTTTCTGCGAGCGTGCTCGGTGTAGGTCACGGCATCACGGATGACGTTCTCGAGGAACACCTTGAGGACGCCACGGGTCTCTTCGTAGATGAGACCGGAGATGCGCTTGACACCACCACGGCGAGCGAGACGGCGGATCGCCGGCTTCGTGATGCCTTGGATGTTGTCACGGAGAACCTTGCGGTGACGCTTGGCGCCGCCCTTTCCGAGACCCTTACCACCTTTACCTCTGCCAGACATTGTATCTGTTCTTACGTCGAGTAATGACGACGGGCGGACGCGCCCGACCGCCTCGAGGCGGGCGCGGGTGAGGCGAGGTGAGCGCGCGGGAGGGGGTGGGTGTCCGTTCGTGATCGGTCAATTCACGGAACGTCCGATTGTCTGATTTCGTCGCGTCTTCATTGTCGTGATTGGGGTAATCGGTGAGTCGTGACCTGTCAAAATATACTAAAAAACAATCGGCGCATGAAAATGACGTCAAAATCATCTCTCTCGCTTCCGAGTCACATTTTCGAATCACGATCGGTCAGAGGCCCCGCGACATCGACTCACGCGCGCTCACGCGCGCTCACGCGAGGATTGCACTGAGCGTGCGCGTGCGCGCGGACGAACGTCATTCCATACCTCGTGTAAAATGGCCCGTACGAAGCAAACTGCCCGTAAGTCCACTGGTGGCAAGGCCCCGCGCAAGCAACTCGCCACCAAGGCTGCCCGCAAGTCCGCCCCGGCGACCGGCGGCGTCAAGAAGCCGCACAGATACCGCCCGGGTACCGTTGCGCTTCGTGAGATCCGCAAGTACCAAAAGTCCACGGAACTCTTGATCCGCAAGCTCCCGTTCCAACGCCTTGTCCGGGAAATCGCGCAAGACTTCAAGACGGACTTGCGATTCCAATCCTCCGCGGTCCTCGCGCTCCAAGAAGCGTCCGAAGCGTACCTCGTTGGCCTTTTCGAAGACACCAACTTGTGCGCCATCCACGCCAAGCGTGTCACCATCATGCCGAAGGACGTCCAACTCGCCCGACGCATCCGTGGTGAGCGTGCGTAAATTTCTTGTTTACGCAACTGCTTTCATCTACTAGACAAAAAAAGAAAAAAAACGGCGCGGTGCTTCAAGGTGCTCGTCGGTCAAACCAAAATTGGTGTTCATTCAACACCACCAAACAAAGAAAGATGTTCCCCCCGCGCTCCTAAATCAACTCGACGCTTCTTCTGAAAAGTAATTGAAAAGTAATGGACTAGGATGAGACTACAATGAAGATACTAGTCGCTATCAATCGAACACGCGCTCTCCCGTGCTCATCGTCACCCACGTCGCGGCGCCGAAGAGGTAGACTGCGGCGGTGACATACAGCACCGCGGACCAATTACCGCCGGTGGCCTCGAGGACGGCGCCGGTGGCGAACGTGCCGACCATACCTGCGATCGAACCCGCGGTGTTTGCCATACCGTGCAACGCACCGGCGTATTTGGGGCCTATCTCTTGGAAGTTGACCAAGAATCCAGCCTGAGTGAACGCCGTGCAGCCCATGGCGACGGTGAGCGTCGTCACCGCTCGAGCGGCGGTCATGTCGGCACCAAAAGCGGCCAAAATGATGAGGCACACCGCTGGACCGATGAAACCAACGCTTTGAATGAATTTACGCGTCTTCGTCACCGACCATCCGCGCGAGTTGATGAGATTATCCGCCAATGTTCCAGCCACGACGCCGCTCGCCGCCATGGTGGCCCACGGAAGCGCGCTGAACCACGCGGCTTCGCGCAGATTGAGTCCGACGACCTGCTTGAAATACAAAGGCATCCACGCGAGCAAAATGAAGATGGCCCAGTTATTGACAAAGTTTGCGATGATGCACGCCCACGTCGGGGCCTTGGATAGGAGTAATTTGAACGGAGGCGGCGTCTTCTTTTCGGCGACCGTCTGCTGGTCCAAAGCCGTGAGCGCGCCGCCCGGGTTATCGACGATGTAACTCAACTCCTCGGCGTTCACCATTTTTGATTCTTTCGGATACGTCGTCGCCACAAAGTTCCAAATCACCGCCCACACCAAACCGAGCGTCCCGAAGAGAATGAAGGGTCCCGGAATGCCGCCGTACGCCAACAGCGCCGGAGCCGCAAGCAAGCCAATCATCGAGCCGCTTTGAAAACCACCCATGGACACCGCCACCGCGCGAGAGCGCTCAGTCTTCGGAACCCACCGAGAGATGACGTTGTTCATGCACGGAAGCGCCACCCCTTCACCTAAACCCATGACGGCGCGCGCGGCGAGCAGCGCGCCCAAACTTCCGCTCGTCGCCACAAAGGGCGTCACCAACGTCGCCAGCGACCACACCGCGATTCCAAACCCGAGAACGATCTTCCCACCGTACCTGTCTGCGAGCACCCCCCCGATGAGCGGCGTCAGGGCGTACCCCCACAGGAACGAACTCTGCACCAAACCGACGGCGCGCTCTCCCCAACCGTTCGCCGCCGCCAAGGGCACGCCCGCGACGGACATGATCACCCTGTCCGCGTTACACAGCATGAGGGCGAACGCGACCAATCCCACGACGACGAACCGATACGCACTCGCCCTCGCGCCCTCGCTCGTTGCCGTCGTCGCGCCATCCGCCCCCGCCTCGACGCGCGTCCCTCGGCGTCGCGTCGTCTCCCCGAACGCTTCCCATCCACGCCTCCACCCGTCGCTCACCGACGACGCGCGCACCACCGTTCGCCCGCGCGTCACCATCGCCTCCGCGCGTCCCACCACCACCGTTCGTCGTCCACCCTCCCGCACCGTCGTCTCTCCCATCCGCGCCGTCCTCCTCCTCATCGGTGTCGTCGTCGTCGTCGCCGCCGCCGTCGTCGTCGACACCGCCCTCGTCACCACCACCGACGCCGACATCCCGCGCACCGCCCGTCGTCGTCCCACCGCGCGCGTCGTCCACCACCACCTCGCGCGCGTCCCTCTCCCACCGCCCGCGCGCGCGCTCGCTCGCTCGGCTCGGCTCGAGTCGGTCGAGCGTCGATCGAGCGTCCGTCCTCCCCGGTGGATTTTGACTCGTTCAGAGCAACATCAGTAGGATTTCAGTGACCGTTCATGACTCATTACAGTTGACCAGTCACAACTCACCAACAGGGACCGTGCCGAAACGCCGAGCTCAAAACAAAGGAGAGACGAGACGTGTACACCTCAATCACACTGTGTACCCATATACAGTTGCCTTGAGTCATGAACGGTCACTGAAATCCTACTGATGTTGCTCTGAACGAGTCAAAATCCTTCGATCCGCCGGTCACGACCGGACGCGGTGGGGGACTCGCGCACGGGGCGATCGCGACCGGCGGGCACGCGCGTGGCGGCGTGCGCGACTTTCGTGCGTGCGTGTGCGACTTTCGTGCGTGCGCGCGGCGCGCGCGACGTGCGTGCGGTCGTCGAGGCGTGGGTGAGACGCGAGAGAGGGAGACTTCGAGGCGTCGAGGCGGTGAGGGCGTCGGTGGCGCCCGCGAGACGATCGCACCGCGCGCCAACCGCCCTCGAACACCCGGTGGATGGGAATCGATCCGAAACCGATGATGCGAGCGAACGCGCGGTCGAGGCGGAGCGCGTCCATGGGCGCGATCGGGGAGGAGGTGGGAACGGTGCGAGAGAGCGAGGGTGCCGCGGTGGGAGCGCGAGGGGTGACGGAGAGCGCGATGACGCGATCCATAGCGGCGGCGAGAGCGATCGAGAAGACGTCGTCGTCGGGGGCGAAGGGGGTGGATGCGGGTCAAGGCGTGCGATTTCGTGATGGGGTGAACGCGCTCCAGGGAAGTAGGGGTCTGTTGAAGCGCGCGGCGGCGATGCACGCGCAGGATGACGAAGACGAACAGTTGGTGGGACGGTTCGAGTGCAACGTGTGTTTCGAGACGGCGCGCGAGCCAGTCGTGACGCCGTGCGGACACTTGTACTGTTGGCGGTGCGTGAAGCAGTGGTTGGATGGCGGGAACAATATGTGTCCCGTGTGTAAGAGCACCGTCGATCAGGATATGCTCATTCCTCTCTACGGTTTGGGCGTCGGCGAAGCGAACAAGGCGACGGGGAGACATGCCAAGCAAGAGCTTTCGTCGTCGAAAGGTTTGGCCGCTTTGCTCGGGCTGCGACAGAACGAGGATTTGCCATCGGGACGAGCGCAACAGTTGCTTCTCTCACGTGTATTACTGACTATTGGCACGCTTATTATTATCTGCTTGCTCATCATCTGATACTTTCGCACAAGCAAGCGACAAACATGAGAATTGGTTGCTCCGTTTTCTGGACCGTGTAATCTACAGGCGCACTACAAACGTTAAAAACTAAAACCACGTCGCGATCGGCCATCACGCCTTGGGCTTCGGACCCTTGTCCGCGCCCTTTCCGCGCCATAAGAGGCGTATGGGCGTTCCAGGGAAGCCTATATTTTCTCGCAGTTGACGCTCCATGTAGCGTCGATACGTCTCCGGGAAGAGCTTTGGATCGTTCACGAAAAACACAAACGTTGGTGGACGAATCGAGGCTTGAGTGATGTAGTAAATCTTCCCCTTACGACTGTTTCTGGACGGTGGCAGCTTCCACAATGTGGCTTCCTGCACGACCGAGTTCAGAGTCGCCGTGGTGAGACGCTTGCGATGATTTTCGCTCGCCACTTGCGCCGCGTCCAAAATTTTTTGAATTCTCTGCCCGGTGAGCGCCGAAGTGTACACTATTTCGGCGTATTCGAACACGCGCATCTTGATGCGCATCTCATCCGTGTACTTGTTCATCGTGTACGTGTCCTTGTCCACCAAATCCCACTTATTAATGCACAGCACGATGCCGCATCCCTCTTGCGTCGCTCTCTCCGCGAGGACGAAATCCTGTTGACTCGGGCCCTGAGTGCCGTCGATGACGAGCACGACGATGTCCGCGCGCTTCATCGCCTGTAGGGCGCGACCGACGCTCAACTTTTCGGCGCCATCCGTTCCTGATTTCACTTGCGTGCGGCGTCGAATACCCGCTGTGTCGACCAGCGTGTACTTGCGCCCGGTGTACTTGTCCTCGACCAAGGTGTCGATACTGTCGCGTGTAGTGCCGGAAAAGTCACTCACGATTGACCTAGCTTCACCAGCCAGACCGTTGAGTAAGGAACTCTTGCCTACGTTTGGTCGGCCGATGATGGCGACGGTGACCGGAATGTCCTCGTCCTCTTCGGGCGCTTCGCCGTCGACTTCCGGCGGAGGCGGCAAAGTAGCGCACATGTTGTCCAAAAGCTCGCCAGTTCCGGTACCACTGATGGCGGACACACCGAGCGGCGTCACATCGCCCAGAGACCAAAACTCGAGGACTTGGTCCTCTCCCTTGGTCGTGCTTTCGCACTTGTTCACGGCGAGCTGAAGAGGGATGTGCGAGTAAGTTCGTCTCAGCCATCTATAAATGTCTTGATCCGCCGTGGTGAGACCCGCTTGACCGTCGACGACGAAAATGAGCGCACTCGCTTCCTTCACCGCCTCCGCGGCCTGAGCCTCGATCATTCCGGGTAAAATCTCCACTCCTCCGATTCTGTCCGTACGAGGCGCCGCCTCGGGGTTCGCCGGTAAATTTTCCAATCCACCGGTATCCACCATCATGAATTCGTGTTCACCCCAATACGAGCGCACGTACATTCTGTCTCGAGTCACCCCCGGTTCGTCGTACACGATCGCTCGCTTCGTCCCGGTGAGTCGATTAAAAAGCGCGCTCTTACCGACGTTTGGCCGTCCCACCACCGCCACTCGCGGCAACGCGTCATCCGGCACCTTACTCCAATCTCTTCGCGTCTTCCTTCGCGTCCGCGCGTCCGCGCGCGCTCGACTCTTCTTCGTCCCACGTTCCACCTCCTCGTCCTCATCCTCTTCCTCTTCCGTCTCGTCTTCGCGCGCGCCGGCGGCGCCTCCGTCCTCTCCGAAGAGCCGCCTCTCCAACGCCTTGGCGTCCTCCACCGTGTTCGCCAACTCGTTCGCCCACGCCGAGGCGTACGCGCTCGCCTCGCGATCCATCCTCTCCATCTCCACCGCGCTCGGCCCTCGTCCACCTCCCTCCTCACCGTCGTCCCCGTCCTCACCGCTCGCCGTCCCGGCGGCGCGCGCCGTCGTCGTCACGCGCCTCTTCCCCGCCCCTCGTCCCGCGATTCGTCCCGGCGCGCACGCGCACGCCCCGCTCGACGTCGTCGTCGTCCTCGTCGTCATCATCCTCACCAGCGCTCGCGCGCACGTCCCCTGCGACGCGCGCATGCCACGGCTCAACCGTCGACGCGCCGCGCCGTGCCGCCGTCTCGCCGTCTCGCACCGTCGACGCGTCCACCGCGCGCGTCGATCGTTTTCATCGATGAACACGATCGATCGATGAAAACGATCGGTGACGTCGGTCGTTCACCGATCGATCGTCACCGATCGATCGTTTTCATCGGTGAGTGTTCATCGATGCGGGAGGGACGACGAATGTCGATGGATGAGTGATTGATTCCGAGTTCGAATCGAACGACATCGAGCGCCGCGGTGTCGACGGGCGAGCGAACGAGGACGGGTGGGATGGTGGAGGAGGACGAGGGAACGACTCGCGCGATGGTGGCGGCGATGACGGTGGAGGAGACGGGAGAGGGAAGGCGTGGGACGACCGTGATGACGATGGGACCGGGCGCCGATGGGTCGGACGCGCGGGTGGGGTCGAGCGAGGCGAGGCGCGCGCGCGTGGTGTTTCGAACCAAGTATTGGACGAATTGGGGCGAGAACGTCGTCGTGTGTGGATCCGCGGAGGCGCTGGGAGGGTGGAATCCAGGGAGAGGGACGAGGATGTCGTGCGCGCACGTCGGCGAGCGAATGCTCGAGTGGCGAGGCGAGGTCGAGTTCGACGATTGGAGGCGATTGCGAGATGGAGTGGAGTACAGATACGCCGTGGTGGATGAGCACGGTCACGTCATCGCGTGGGACGGGGAAGTTCGGACGCTGAAACTGAGCGACGCGGCGACGTCGGGCGAGCGAGGCGCGGAGTGCGTGGACGAGTGGAGCTCGCGAGCGACGGCGGAGAGCGTCTTCAGTCGACGAGCGTTCGCGAACGTGGTCGCGCCCGATCTCTCTCGCGTTGGTGATATCGACGACGCGATCGAGAGTGATCGCGCGCCGACGGTTTCAAAGTCAGGGGGGTCTCGAGCGCTGGACGTGCGGTTGGAAATCAGAGCGCCGCACGCGACGAGGACGCAGCGATTGGCGGTGACTGGATCGTGCTCAGCCTTGGGAAAGAGCGATAAAACGAAGTGTCTTAATCTCGGTAAAGATGCGGGCACGGACGTGTGGTCGATCGAGTTCTGCGTCGACGCGAGTGAGATGCCGTTCGAGTACGCGTACCTCCTGCGTGACGGCGATTCCGTCATAGAGGACGCCGCCGGCAAACGCGAGTGCTCGTTCAGTGTAAACGGTGACGTCCTCAGCGTCGATGAGACACAATTATTTCGAAGAGATGGCTTTTTCGACTATGGAAACGTCTGGAAAGGCTCTGGGATGGCGCTTCCCGTGTTTTCTATTCGCACGAACGAGAGCGTCGGTTGCGGTGACTTCGTGGATTTGCGACAAATGGTAGATTTCGCGTCCACCGTTGCAATGTCCGTCGTGCAAGTGCTGCCAGTAAATGATACGTGTGTGTACGGCACGTTCTGGGATTCTTATCCCTACTCTTCGCTTTCCGTTCACGCCTTGCACGTCTTGTATTTACGCGTACAAGAGTTGACGGGCGTGACGCCAGAACTGGCAGAAGAAATTGAAGCGGCGAGACTCGCGCTGGACTTGAAGGAGATCGATTACGAAGTGACCGTTAAAGAGAAACTGTCGTTCGCGCGTAGAGCGTACTATAATGACGGTGAAAAGGTTCTTGAATCTGATGGCTTCAAGTCGTTCTACGAGAAAAATGCATCTTGGTTGAGACCTTACGGTGTCTTTTGCGTATTGCGTGATCTGTTCGGAACGTCCGAGCACTGGCGCTGGGGAGTGTTCTCCACCTTTTCAAATGACGTCTTGGATAAAATTGATTGTCCAGGCGGAGATTTGTATGAATCCACTCGATTTTTTTACTACCTTCAGTACAATTTGCACTCGCAGTTGATCTCCACCGCAGAGTATGCCAAGTCGAAGGGCGTCATACTAAAGGGTGATCTACCGGTTGGCGTAGACAAACGCAGCGTGGATACATGGATGTTCCCACGCTTATTTAGAATGGATACGTCGACGGGCGCGCCTCCAGACGCTTTCGACACCAATGGACAAAACTGGGGGTTCCCCACGTACAACTGGGAAAACATGGCTGAGGATGACTACGCCTGGTGGCGATCACGCATGCAACATTTAGAACAGTACTTTAGCGCGATCCGCATCGACCACATTCTTGGATTTTTCAGAATCTGGGAACTTCCAGCGAGTGCGATGACCGGCCTCATGGGCCGCTTCCGTCCGTCGCTTCCTCTCACGAGAGATGAACTGGCGTCGCACGGTCTGTGGGACCTCAATCGCCTGACCCAGCCGTACATTCAATGGCACGAACTTGAAATCCTATTCGGTGAACACGTGCAAGATGTTGCGTATCGATACATGATCGAGTGCGATCCAGAACGTGGCTTGTGGCAGTTCCGTCCAGAGTTGAACACCGAGGCAGCAATTCATGAAGCAACAACGGCCCGAAGCGATTTCCCACCGCACTTGGTGGAAGAGCAAGCTTTCATCCGTTCTAGCTTGATCCAATTATTCCAAAATAGATGCCTCTTGACGGATCCAGAGAACGTCGATCACTTCTATCCGCGATTCGGTCTCGAAAAAACGACGTCTTTCCAATCCCTCGATGGGTGGATGCGTGACAGTCTTCGCGACCTGTCAAATGACTACTACTTTGGTAGACAGACGAACACGTGGCGTAGACAAGCGCGCAAGGTTCTTCCTGCTCTGTTGAACTCTACAGATATGCTGGTATGCGGTGAAGATCTCGGATTTACTCCGACGTGTGTTCCGCCCGTCATGGATGAACTTGGGATATTGGGCCTACGCATCCAACGAATGCCTCCGATTGGTGAAAGCGCAGAGTTTGGTCGACCACACACATACTCATACTTGACTGTGTGTTCGCCATCGTGCCACGATACCATGACGACGCGCGCATGGTGGGAGGAGGACGCTGAGCGTCGTGGTCGCTACAGCGAGATGTTCCAAACCGGCACTGAGGATGTGTGCACGCCGAATGTCATGCGTAATATTTTGGCGCAACACATAGAGAGCCCGAGTGTCTTGTCAATCTTCCCGATTCAAGATTTACTAGCTCTTTGCACGGAGTACGCCAAAAGACCGGCCTTGGAAGAGACAATCAACGACCCAACCAATCCCAAACATTACTGGCGATTCAGACTTCATGTCTCATGCGAAGACTTGCTCTCGAATCGGGATTTCGTGAAAGACGTCAAGGAACTCGTTATCTCGCGCGCGCACGCTCAAACGCTGTAATATTGTATTATTGTGTGACAATTTCTTCTAAGAACTTGTTGAGTTTGTCTCTATAATCATCCCTATGCACGCGTCCAATCTCGCAATGGGCTGCATCCAAGTATCGATGCATCACCACCTTACCTTTCTTCTCTCTAATCCTAGCATACTCTTCGATTTCTCTCGGTGAAATCAACACGTCCGCTTCGCTATACATGAAAAGCGACGGGCAGTTGAGCCATTCGTCGTCATCGGTTGAAATCTTCCCCCACGCCCCATCGATCGACCGCAGGCGCGACATCACAGGTCCGGCGTTCATCAATAGCGAAGATAACGTCTCCAACACCGGCGCTGGTTCAGAAGTCGCGCTCTCCCCAGAAAAAAAGACGGCATTCGCCGCTCTCGCCACGATATCGGGCCTCAAGTTGCCCGGCGTGCAATCGAAAACCACACCACGAGTGCGTTCGAAAATTGCTCGAGCCGTGGCGTCGCCATTCTTCCCCTTTAAGATTAAGTTTCCCGCAAAAATAAATCCCCCGTTCGACGCGACGTGCACTAAAACGTCGCGATCATTGACGTCGGGCACGACGTGTTTCGCCACGGCGCGCAGCACCATGTCTCCGTAGACGTCTGCGACCGGGGGCACGAGCGTGGCGAGGCTCGGTGGGGCCACCGCGACTGCGTCCCATCCGGCGCTGCGATACATGTCGGCGTACTTGCGGACGTGCTTGAGCTCTGCGCCGAACCAGCCGACGACGATGGCTAACGGCCGCGGCTCGACGAGCCACTGTTGGTCCGCGCGTTGAAACTCGCAATACGGCGCGATTGTGGTGGCCGAAGAGGACGCGCGCATCGGCTGCACCGCGCATCGTCCTCGTTTTAGCCTCTGCGCGTGCCTGAGCGCGACTCTGTGCGCGTACGCGCGCGCGGACGCGCAAAGCGTGAGTCTCATGCCCAGGCGAAGACTGGAGAGTTCAACTGTTGGTAACTGTGGAAATCCAAACATCTACTTTTCGCTAAACAAGCAACGGAATCTAATATCACTAGCTAGAGAACAGAACACTGACAATCACACGAGCGTGGTGTGTTCATCGTGGACCTCGTCGTCGTTGGTAGTAATTTTGACGCGACTCGCCACGAGCGCAGCCGCGAACACGCTCACCATGGTCAGCGCCATACCAGTGACAGCGTGAAGTTCACCCTGTCTTTTCGTACCGAATGACGAAATTGCACTTTTGATAGTACCTTCCACCGACGACGCACGAGCAGCGCCCAGCGAAGCGACCGACACCGCATCGCCTCGCATGTACGACGAGTAGTGTTCGAGTGACTTTTTGGGGTATCGAAGCATTTTATCTCCGTACTTTCCGTCGTAGTCGACGTAAACCAAACCAAATCTTTTGGTGCGGCCGTCCACCCACTCGACATTGTCGAATATCGACCAGTAGAAGTACCCAATAACGTTGGCACCCTTGTGCATTGCCCCTCGCGCCGCGCCAAGGTAGGCGTCCAAAAACTTGACTCGCTGCGAGTCATCCAAAGATTGCTCGATCGATGGTCTCTCCGCGACATCGATGCCATTTTCGGTGATGATTATCTGCGGATTGCCGTACCTCTGCTTAATGCGCAAAAGTACCTTTTCCAAGCCCCATGGAACCACATGCAACCATTCGCTCTGCGCCTCTTTCCCGATTGGCGCGGTACTGCTTTCAGATGTCAACGTTATATCCCAGGGCTGTGGTTTCCCACTCATTCCTAACTGTGCAGACGCGCGTCCTTCGGCGACATGCTTGACGTAGTAGGACGTGTAGTGATTGAGCGCAAAGTAATCGGTGCTTCCCTTCAAGAGAAAGCTCTCCTCACCCGTAAAACGGGGAAGGAATTCACCAAGTCTCGCACGCATGCTCGCCGGGTAATCTCCAGTGTAAATAGGATCCGCGAACCATCCAAGCTCTTCATCCATAGCATCATTCGCCGCTCGCACGTCTTCAGATGAAGCGGACGCCGGTTCCGCCCAAGCGCTATTCAGGTTGATCGAAATCTTACCGCTCAAATGCGAGTATTTCTTTCTAAACAGTGACACAGCGCGCGCGTGCGCGAGCAGCATATTGTGTGCCACTCTAAGTTGTTCTCGCACCGTCACCTTCCCCGGTGCGTGAACACCGGCGCCGTACCCCATCTCGGCTACGGTTTTCGGCTCGCTCAGCGTCGTCCAGTACTTGACCCCTTCGCCGAGCCGAGAGAAGACGGCATCCGCGTACGCCACGAAATCCTTCACGATGCGCTCATCCGCCCACGCACCGTCACAGACACCCATGTTTGCCGTCGTCACGTTCGCGCAACACCAGATGGGAGTATCCCAATGAAACAGCGTCACGTGAGGCTCTATGCCACGCCTTTGAAGCGCGGCAAACACCTTCCTGTAATAGTCAAACCCTTCCTCTATCGCCGTTCCGTCAGCGCGCATCAGTCTGGGCCAACTGAGTGACATCTTGAAGTGTTTCACTCCAGCATCTGCCATGAGCTCCGCGTCCTCTGCGTACCGCTCGTGAAACTCGATGCCGCTCTCAGCCTCCCGAACCTCACGGTCGCCCAACGTGCTCACGAACTCGTCCCACACGCTCCGCGGTCGATCTCCGCCACTGCCTTCGATCTGCCACGCCGATGTTCCCACACCAAACATGAACGTCGCGGGAAACGTCGGTCTGCGCGCCGGTAGGCCCACCACCGTGTCGTCCTGGGCAGCACGTTGCTGTTGCGCGACGTCGGTCTCACTCGCGCTCGCGACGCCGACGACCGCGAGTAAGACGACGCACAACGACGCGAAACGCATCGGAGGGTCGTTCCCTCGTCTTCGATCGCGTCTCGCGAGCATCTCGTCGCGCGCGGGCGTCTGGAGCGGTCCCAGATTCGCCCAACACCAAACAAAAGGGCGGTGTCTCTGAGTAGAAGCAAGATTTCATTAGAGTGTTCAACGTTGACAATTTACTAAAGGAAAGGCGAGCACGTCAACTCCAAATATCTCTGACGTATCGACCGGACTTTGTGAAATCCATGAGAAGCGCTTCGGCGGCCTTGACGTCGGCGACGCCGCAAACGCCGGCATCGGCGACGATACCGGCGAGGACAGCGTGGACGTCCTTGGCCATGTGTGCGCCGTCTCCGCAGACCATGATGTACGCACCTTCTGCAATTAAACGCGCGACATCTTTCGCGTGTTCTTTCAGTTTGTGTTGGACATACACTTTCTCAGAGGTTTCCCGACTGAAGGCGCACACGAAGCGGGAGAGCGTTCCATCCGCGGTGAAGCCATCCCAATCTTCTCGGTACAAAAAGTCTTCATCAGGTTTGCGACAGCCGAAGAATAACATAGCTTCGGACAGCGCGTATCCCTGTTGCATTCGCGCGCGTCTGGCTTGAAGGAAACCGCGGAACGGAGCGACTCCAGTCCCCGGTCCAATCATGATGAGCGGCGCGGCGGTGTCTTCGGGCAAGCCAAATTTAAGACTGGGCTTGATGTAAACGGGGACTTTCTTGTTATCGCCATCGATTTTCGCGTCGAGCCAATTCGTCGCCACTCCAAGACGCTCACCACTTCCCGAAACCTCGAATTTGACGACACTAAACGCCACCGATGGTGTTGTCGGCGCCGCTTCCGGGGCGCAGGTGATCGAGTACAATCTCGGCGCGAGTGGCGAGAGAGCGTCGAGTAGCTCAGCGAGAGGCGGAGAACAGCTCTTGAATTGCTCTAAGAGGGTCAACAAAGTCGGCGATTGCGACCTTATTTGCGCCTCATAGTCAGTTCGACCGCCTCGCGAAGAGAGATGCAAGAGCGCGTTCTTTTCTCCTTGATCAGAACAGTGTTCAGCCAAAACGCGCAAGAGCGACTTGCGCGGACATCCAGTGATATCGATGTAATTCGTGAAAGCTGACTCCACGGTGCACGGCGTGCGAATGTAAGGTAAAGGATGCGTCGCATGCTCGTCGGTGTCTTCTTTCTTCCAATTGAGCGCGAACACAGCGTCCGAGTCTAATCCGAGGCGACTGACAATGCCTTGAACCAGCTCAGTGTTATTCTGTGGGACCACACCGATCGAATCGCCGGGCTTGTACGTGATGCCGCTCGATCCGAGGTCGAACTCGACGTGTAAAACTCTGCGATCCGAATTGGGAGCGGTGAGTAGCTTTGATGCCGAAATAGTCGCCATGTAAGGAGCGGCGACCGTGTACGCGCCGTTCGAATCGGGACCAGGCGTGACAACAGACGGGTCCACTTCAGTCGTTTTCGGCAACCATTCGACTTCAGACCGACAGATGGGTAAAGGAGGAACACCCTCAACCTTTTTCAACGAGGATTCAGTGACCTTTTTCTCCTCCTTGGGTGCGGTGACGATCTCCTCGCTCTCCTCAACCGTCTCTCCCGAGCGCAACTTGTGCGATTTTGCGCGCGCGACTTCAAGATGCCCCCAGTATTCACCCGTCCACTTGTCGACTTGTTCGTACAAACCTAAAGTGTCATCGCATTCACCACGCTTCGCGAAGGATTTAGCGCCGAGATTTTCCATTATTTGCGAAAACTGTCTCGGTATGGCCATGAACGCGCTGTAATTTTGATCCCCAAGGCCGAGCACCGTGTATTGAACGCCGATCCCTCCTTCTCCTTTTTCTTTCTTAGACTTGCGCTTGAGTCGAGTGAAAAACGTGTCGCAATTATCAGGAGCGTCGCCATCACCCGTGCTCGATACGACGAAGGTGATGACCGCTCCCGGTTTTAGCACGTCATCGGGCTCAACTTCGTTCATGGAACAAACCTCTACGGGATAACCCTTTTCACCGGCTTCCGCGGCGAGGTTTTTGCAAATCTCGGACGCATTCCCCGTCTGAGATCCATACAAAAAGCACAACTTCGCATTCTTCTTCGCCTCCAATTCCTTGTGCACTTGCGCCAACTTTGGGAACATTTTCTCCGACCACGGGACGACATCCTCGTCCAATCCGACGGCGTCGTTCGCCTCACCGCGAGGATGGAATCGCGTCGCACCGAGCGCGACGAGGGCAGAATCTAGCGTCTGCGCGGCTTGGTTGCAATCTTTCGCCGTCGTCGTCTGCCGATCGAGCAACAAGTTCGTGTCTCCGAGTCCCAAGACGGTGAACGTCATCGTATCCTTCAACATGTCTTGATTCGTGCCCTCCTTACGCTTTCGATTAAAGAAACGCACGCACGATCCCGCAGCCTCGGCCGGTTGCGCGTTCTCCACCGTCTCCACGATAAAGATCACCGCGCACGGTTTCGTATCGAACTCGACCTCTCTAAAGTCCTCCATGTCGCGAACGTTCACTTCGACACCGTGTGCCTTTTCCGCCTGCGACGCCAAATCTCTCGCAATCTGCGACGCCGCTTCACCTCCGTGCAATATAAACGTCCTCGACGCCTTCACGACGCGTTCGACGTCGCACACGCTCGTGCTCGCCTCTTTCGCCGCGGCGACGCGCCTTTCTCCTGTCACCGCGCTGCTCTTGCGCATCTTTGCCAGCATGGCGGCAGATCCCGTGAGCGCGACGGGCTCGCTCGACGTCGTCGTCGTCGGCGCTTTCGGTCGCTCGATCGCAGGCGCCGGCACCGGTCGCGTCGTCGTCATCGGTCCGGGCGTCGTGGGCGCCGGCGCGGGCGTCGTGGGCGCCCTGAGCGCGCGCGTGGCGACGAAGCCGACGATGAAGAGGGGCACCCAAATGGGCACCGCGGCGAGCGCGATGGCGACGATGACCGCGGTGACGGCGACGTTGGCTCTCGCGAGACGCGCGACGTCCGCGAGGGACGTCGGGAGCGCCATGGTGCGGCGTCGACGCGCGCGAAAGTGAGGATAAGTTGCGCTCGTTCGGAGGGGTGAGGCGACGGCGAATCGGCGGCGCAAGAAAAAAAATGTCATTACAAGTACAAGACGAGGCGTCGCGCGTGGAATCGCGCGTTTCCCGTCTATTCGAACGGTAGCAATTCGACGCCGTCCGCGTCGTAGCGGGCGTCGAGAGATCGACGCACGCGTTCTCCTTTGGAATCGAAGTGGCGTCCGCCCGCCGATGTCGCGATGTTCGGCAACTCCTTCACCATTCGACGGACCGCGTCGAACGGGGTGAGATACTCCACGGGCGTCGTCGATCCCTCGGGCACATCGCACATGCCCTCGGCGAGCGCGCGCGCGATGACTTCGGGCTCCTCGGCGAGAGCGTTGAATATCTTTTTCGAGACTGGATTCGCGTTGTCGTTGCCGAGCAGCAACGGCGTCAACGCGAGCCCCGGTGAGAGTTGATGAAACTCACAACGCAGCTCCACACCGTCGCGCTTCAAACGCTCTATGTCATCGTTCTGAGCTATCGTGAGCGCGCTCAGTCCACTCTTTGTCGATTTGTGCGTCGCCGCCGTCTTGGAGAGTCGCGCTCCAAACGCGCCGAAACCGAAATTCCACACGACGAAACGCGCGCTCTTCCCGCGCTTTCTCGCCTCCCGCATCACCGCTCGGCCACACAACAACGGTCCGATTAAATTAGATCCCACTACGGACACGATCTCGTCCGCGTCCACGTCGCACAGAGGCGCGTTCTTCGTCACCGCGCCCGCCGCGTTCACCCAGTGCACTGTCGTCGCGTCCGTCGTCTCTTTCGCTACCCTTTCCATCAACGCCTCGACGTCGTCCGCGCGCGACACGTCGCATCGCACGCCAACGACGGTTTCCCCGAGAGACTCCGCCGCTCGATGCGCGCGATCGGCGTCTCTCGACGCGATGAACACGCGCGCGCCTCGTTCGACAAACTCTTCAGCCAGGCGATATCCGACGCCCGACGCCCCTCCCGTGACGACGACCGCCGTGCGCTCGGTGGACGACGGCGCGGACGCGTTCGACGCGCGAGTCAAGACGCGTCGGCGGGGCGTCCACGCCGACGGTGTCGCGGAAGAGGCGACGAGGCGCGCCATCGCGCGACCTCACTCTGAGGCCTCGTCGAGTCCGATGGGCGAGCTCGCGAGCGAGCGCGAGACGCTCTTGGGCAAGGTGCGCGCGCGCGCGAGAGAGAAAGCGCGCGCGATGCGATGACGACGCGATGGACGACGCGCGGGCGCGCGAACGCGAGACTGACGACGACGACGACGACGACGACGGCGAGCAGGCGGAGGCTGGGCGGTCAACACCCCCGGGGAGCGCGGGGAGCGATGCGGACGCGGCGAGCGTGGTGAGGGCGGCGGACGGTGGACGACCGTACGGGGGGAAGCTGATGGGGTGTCCGATGGCGGAGAGCACGGCGTTCGCGCTGGCGTCGACGTGTTGCATCGTCTTCATCGGGGCATCCTGTTACTTTGAAGAGTACGTGTACAAGTCGTTGCCAAACTTTGATTATTTTTGGACGGTGGCGCTGGCGGAGTTGTTGGTGTTTTCGCTCATATCGAGCGCGAGCTCGATCGCGGACGGTACGCTGTTCCAGCCGAGGAAGGCGCCGTTTGAGCTGTACTTGATACAGGCGCTGTTGTTGGCGTCGTACAGCGCCGTGGGAAAGTTGTGCTACAAGTGGATTAATTACGCCACAGGTACCGTCCTCAGGAGTTCAAAGTTGGTCTTCACAATGACTATTTCAATGTTCTGGTTGCAGCGAAAGTACAAGGCGCATCAGATCGTGGCGGCGGCGCTACTGGTGGTGGCGGTGGCGTGTTTCGGCATCGCCGAGCGCGATCTCGGCGGGGGCAAGGAACACGACAATATCTCCGACGTCGATCCCGTGGCGGTTCTGGGAGACGGAAAGGACGTGAAATTATTCTTAGGCTTCGGGTTGTCCGCGTTCGCAATCTTTTTGGGATCATTGCAGACGAACGTGTCCGAACACGCGATGCGTAACCACGACGCCGGTGTCCGGGAGAATATTTTGTACACGAACGTGATAGGTACCGTCTTTGCGTTAGCCGGCGTCGTGGCTTTCGAAGGATCGTCGTCTCTGGTGTATCTACGCACGACGAAAGGGGCGTTCGCCTTGCTCCTCGCCCGTTCGGTGACGTTTTACTTTGGAGCGTACTTCTTCTCGGTGCTCACCAGACATTTCGGCGCGACGTCCGCCACCGCCGTGACCACCCTCCGCAAAGCGCTCACCGTGGTTTTCTCCTTCGTTTTGTTTCCCTCGGACAAGCCCTTCACCGGGTACTTCGTGTACGGTTTGCTGTTTTTCCTCTTATCGGTTTTCGCTGAAGCGGCACCGATGTTCAACTCGTGCATCGAACGCGTACATCGTGCGCGACGCGGAGAGTACTCCCTCAATCCAAACCTGTGAGACGTCTCATATCATCACTAGCATAGAGCGCACACATAGCCCATTAGTCGACCATTCTTTGTACATTCAACACGCCGCGACGGTGTCGTCCATCCTCTTCGTCCCCGACGCGCCGCCCGCCCGAAACCCGACACCCTGCCGCGCGAGATGACTCGCGTCAACCTCCTCGTGCGCGCCCTCGATGGGCGCACGCGATGCCTCGACGTCGATCTCGACCTCTCGTCTCCCCGCGCGTCGCCCATCGCGCGCGTTCACGACGCCATCGTCCGCGCTGACGCCGCGCTCCTCCCTCCCGGGGCGCGCGCGCGATTCCTCACCTCCGCCGCCGCGTGCACCTCTACGAGCGCGTTCACGCGCACGGACGTGCGCGTGGAGATCACCGCTCGCCTTCTCGGCGGTAAGGGGGGCTTCGGCACCCAGCTGCGCACCGCGGCGAGGCGGGGACAACAGACGACGAATTTCGACGCCTGTCGAGACCTCGACGGCAGACGACTGCGGGCGGTGAACGGGGAGAAGAAGATCGCCGAGTGGGAGGCGAATAAGGAGGAAAGAGAGCGAGAAAAACAGGCGGAGGAGTATCTGAAGAAGCAAGCCAAGGCGAACGGGACGGCGAAATTGCGAGAGGTGGAAGAGAAGGAGCGAGAGGCATATCACGCGGAGAGCGCCAAGGTGAGTGAGAGCGTCGAGGCGGCGGTGGCGAACGGATTGAAGGAAGCGGCGGCGATCGAAGCGGCGAAGAGGAAGGGTAAGGAGATCGTGGTCGAGGAGGAGAGAGACGATGATGATGACGACGATGATTTCGATGATTCGGCGTTGTTGTTCCCGGCGCCGGCGAAGAAGAAGATGAAAACAGCGGAAAACAGCGAGAGACGTGTCGATGCGCCGGGGACCTCCTCCGTCGCGGGGACGTCACAATCGCATTCACCGACGTCCGCCGCACCGGAGCCTGCGAAAGAAAAGGCGCTCGATCTATCAGAGTATGATTCAGCAGAAGCGCTCGAGGCGCTCGGTATGGAGCGATTGAAACAAGAATTGACGGACAGGCAATTAAAATGCGGAGGTGCGCTGAGCGAACGCGCCGCGCGTCTCTTCTTATTGCGCGATAACACGCGCGCCGAGATCGATAAGAAACATTGGGCGAAACCGGGACCAAAGTAAGCCTACGTGCGAGCGTTCTGGTGAAATAAATGGTTTTGTTGTTTCAACGCATCTATGCATACGCATCTAGCTAGACTGTTGTAAATTCTTTCTTCTCTCGATTTCTTCGAACTCCTCCGCGTCGATATAACGCGACTCAACCGTTCGACCACCGAATTTTCTCCCGTCCATCATCGCGTGCGCCTTAATGGCGTCGCGCACGTCTTCAAAGCGCACATACGCTTCGCTCGGCGCCTGAGCGTCGACATCTTCGTTGCTCGGCGTCAGAACGATGACGCGAATCACTTTCCCGCACTTCCCGCACTCATCCTCTATGTCGTATCGCAATTCCTTACGCTCTCGGGCGCTCAATAAAACCTTAACGTCCACCATGTTACGTAGGCGCAGGTACGCCGTCGGCGATTTCTGAGGCGCCATCGCCTCTCTCTCGTTTCGCGCGTCCACCGCCGCAGATAACGCCTGTTGAATCTTCTTCGCGCGTTCGAGCGCGTCGAGTTTCGCCTGTTCCGAATTCTTCTTATCGCCCAGCGCGGCGTACACATCTTGCACCTTGGTTGGCGCGGGCAAGACGTGTGCGACATCTAAAATCGACCTCGGTTCTTCTTGATTTTCAAAGTACCCATCCGGTCGATTGATGTGAACCGGTCGACCAAGGACGTGCATTTGATCCAATCCTAGTGCCGCGGTCGCGAGCGCGGGGCTTCGTAACTGCAAGTGCGCGTATCGCTGCCCCGCGTCCATGACGATGCTCAACACGGGTGGCAAATTCCCCACCGCCTGACACGCCTCGGGAACCACCTTTTTCAGCAAATCATTCAATAATTCGCACAGAATCGTCGCCCCGATCTGCCCAGACACCAAATTCCCGATGACTATCTCCCGTTTCAGTTTCTCCATCGTCGCATCGCTCACTCGTCGCTGGTTATTCGCGTTTTGCTCGAGCCAACGAGACGCGAGCGCCTCTCTCGTCTCCGTCGAGCGCTGGTCCGGACGTCGCGGCAGCGCCCCAAACCGCGGTGGCGGCGCCGAAGACGACGGCGGCGCGTACCCTCGATCTCTCTCACGGTACCGATCGTCCTCCCGCCCGTACCGTTCTCTCGACCCGTCCCCGCGTCGTTCCCCGCTCGGCGGCGGCGACCCGCGTCCCCGCGCGCCGAGTCTCTGATCCTCTCGTCCACCGAACCGTCTCTCCCCCCGCTCGTCTCGCCACCGTCCGCGATCGTGCGCGTCGTATCGCTCGCTCGACCGTCCGCGTTCGAACGCGCGTTCGTCCCGTCCATCGTCGTCGTCTCGTCCTCCTCGTCGTCGTCGGTCCCAATCGGATGGGCGTCCGCGTCCCCGCGCGTCGTCGCCGTCCTCGCGCGAGCGCGCGTCGTACCGATCGCGGTGATCGTATCGATCGTCGCGACGACGATCGTCGTACCGATCGTACCGATCGCGCCGGTCGTACCGGTCGTACGGACCGTCGCGCGACATCGTGTGATGGATTGGAAAATAGATTCGCCGCGTCGTCACTCGGTGTCGGTCGGCGAGCGATGGCGTCGCGCTCGCCGTTCGGCGACGCCGACAGCGATGAAGACGACGATTGGTTGAACGACGTCGCGCCCGCGGCGAGCGAAGACGTCGGGAACGCGTCGTGGTTGAGCGATTCGGAGGTGAGAGCGGGGACAGCCGCGAGCGAGTCGTCGACGTCGGTGCCGTCGACGCGGGAGGACGCGGGAGCGGTGGGAAAGGCGAGCGAACGTCGCGAGGAGACGCCGATCGCGCGCGAGGCGACGGAGACGTCGGCGTTCGGCGCGGTGACGCCGAGGGCGTTCGGGTCGCCGCGCGCGACGACGCCGACTGCGCGTCATACGGCGGCGTTTCAGACGACGCCCGCGTCGCTGAGCGCGCGCGAGGTCGAACCGATCGCGGGTGGGTTCGTGGAGGTTTCGAACGGGGATTTAGGGGCGCTGTTCGGTGGAGACGACGCGGATGACGATTGGATGTCGCCGACGACGAGCGGCGCGCGAGAGGCGCGAGACCACGCGCCCGTCGCGAGCGCGGCTCCGGTGCAGGCGCCCGCGGTGGCGTTCGGGGTAGAGCAGATGTCGCCGACACAGGTGGTGCACGCCGTGAGCGCTCCGTTCGCGTCGCCGCCGATGGCGCCTCAGGGTGATGGCGTGGACTTTTTTAACAGTTTTGACGACGAACCGGCGGCGGCGCCCGAGCCGGAGCGAAGCGCGCCCGAGCCCGTCGTCGTGGCGCCTGAACCGCAGCCCACGAGCGCGTACGAGAGCGAGACGTACGCACCGGCACCCGTGGTAGAGGCGCAGCACGCACCGTTTGGATCGGCTACGATTGAGAAGGATGACGGGATGGATTTCTTTAACGATTTGGATAACGCCGCCGAGACGAGCGCGGCCGGCCCATTCAACGCAGCGTCTACATCCAGTTTTGCGGATGGTCCGACGCATCCGGACGTGCCGGCGTTGGCACATCAAGCACCTGCAGCCATGGAGGCTGACGTGAACGCGTACGAAGAGCCTGAAACGAAGGAGGAGATTTCGTATCAACCGCAGCAGGCGTTTTACGAAGAATCGCACGCGCCGGCGCACGAGTATCCGCAGACGGAGTTTGTCACCGGTGGTGACGTTCCTCAACAAACGACACCGTTTGTCGCAGAACCGGTACATCAACCCGCGCCTCCTCCTCCGCCAGTGCAGGCGATTCCACCGCCACCTCCGCCTCCGACGCAGCAGCACGAGCATCAGGACATTTTTGCTCACGCCGCAGCGGACGAGCCAGTGGCACCCATTCATTTTCAAGAACACGCTCCAGAGACGCAATTCACGCAGCACACAGAGTACGTCCAGGAGCCGACGGTGAGCGCTCCACCTATGATTCCAGCCTATTCATCAGAAAATTTGCACAGTCGAGTTTCGTCGTCAAATTCGGTGGCGGAGTTACAGACGCCACCTCCGACGCCTCCGAGACCGACGTTCATGGTCCCCACGCCCATTCACGAAACGACGACCTTAGACCACGGTGGTTTCTCTCAAAATCAAGGAACTGTGCCGTTTACGCCGCCGCCGCGCGTAGACGCCGTGTACGAAGCGTACGAGCCGGCGTGCATGCAGCAACCTCAGAGGTCGGAATACACGGCGGCGCAGTCTGCGAGCTACGGTGGCTACGCGTCCGGTCAACAGATGGAATACGCGGCATACAGCGAGTCGGCAACGCAGAAACCAGTACGATACGACAATGTCGATCGCTCCCCGCACGGTAGGCCGCATCACGTCGCGATGAGCTTTGGTTTCGGCGGGTCGTTGATGTTATCGGGACCCGGATTTCCCGGCGGCAGAACGAGTCACGGATCGACGATACCGCCCTGTAGCTTGCGAGTGTACTCTGTGAACTCTCTTCTGAAGGACGGAAGCGTTCTCGGAAACGAATACGTGCGATCGATGGAAGAAGTAGAGGGACCGCTCGCGAATCGACGAACGGGTGACGTCATGAAACTGATGGACGCCGCGGTGGCTGCCGAGAGAGACCAAGGGCACGAGGGCAAGTCGCTTCTGTATCGCGTGTTACAGACGATGCTTCGTCACAAGGGTGATCTCCTCTCGACGACAGACATACTCGGTGAAGGAAAATCGGGCGCGTTTCGCGAATTGGCCGCCCTGCTCACCGGCGACGCGTCCACCGCGGCGGACGGCGGATGGGTGGCGGCGAGCGCGTCGACGTCGCCGCTCAATCCCGCGAACGCCGCCGACGAGACGGCAATCATTCGCGTAGAGAGTCTTTTGATCGCCGGTCGTCGCGGGGAGGCGTTACGAGTCGCGATAGAGGCGAGACTCTGGCCTCACGCGCTTTTAATCGCGCGACATCTCGGTGGTCAGCACTATCAAGACACCGTATCCGCTATGGCGAAGAGCGCGTGCAGACTCGGTTCACCTTTGCACACGCTCGAGATGATCATGGCTGGATTACCCGAAGAGCTCGCGGTGAGCGTGAGCCCGACGCCGTTCGACGCGCACGGCGTACAAACTCCGAGCGGCGCGTCCAAGATTAGTGAGTTGCTCCCGCGATGGCGCGAGCACGTCGCCATCTTGTGCGCCAATCCGACGCGTGGGGGCGAGTTTGTGCTCAAGGCGCTCGGCGACGAGCTCGGGCGTCAAAACGACATCGACGCGGCGCACGTCGCGTACGCGCTTTCGAGCGAACGACCGGCACCGTACGGGTTTAATTCGCGTGTGTGTCTCGTCGGTGCGGATCATAAAAAGTTTCCGAGGACGTACGTCTCCCCGCGCGCCGTGCAACTCTCGGAAATTTTCGAATCCGCCGTGTTGGGCTCGAATTCTCAGGCGCAGATGGCTGCGCTCTTGCCGTACAAGCTCTTGCTCGCCGGCGCGTTGGCTGAGATGGGCAAGTTACGACAGGCGCTGGCGTACGTCGAATCCGTGTTGAAGAGCGTTCGATCGCTGGATAGACACTGCCCAGAGGTGAACGCAGCGCGCGTCGGCGCGTTGGCGGCGCAACTCGAGGATCAGTTGCACAACGCGCTCAAGGGCAAGGGCGGTCGATTGGCGGGTGCCGCCGCGGGTGCCGCGAAGTCGCTCGTCAGCGGCGTTCGAGGGTTGCTCGACAGAAGCGTCAGTTCGCTCTTCGGCGACGGGGGCGAATTTCAGCAATCGCAACCGACGCCGCCGCGTCAAACCGGCGAGCCGCATCAACAGCAGCAGTACGCGCAGTACGCGCCGCAGTACGCACCCCACGCGAACATCGTGGAAAATCACCCGATGACGTCGACGACGTCTGCGCCGGCGCAGCACGCCGCGACGCACGCGACGCATCAGCGGACGCCGAGCGGGAGTGGGTTGTTGCGCTCCGTGTCTTCACTCTTCGGCGCCTCTGGGCAAAAGCCGCAGTCTCCGCCCGAACCGACGACGAGCCAAGATAATGCGTTCTACTACGACGAAGAACGTAAAATGTGGCTCGAACGAGGAAAAGAACCGCCGAAGGAGGCGCCTCCGGTCGGCGCACCGCCCGTGAGGACTTCTTCTGAGCAGAGCGTCTCCGGTCTCGATTCGACGGGACCGCCGCCGCTCGCGTCTCAAAACGGGCACTCTCCGCACTCGAAACAAGGTGGCGTTCGCTCGAGGTACGTGGACACGTTCAACCACGCCGCATCTCAGAGCGCTTCTCCTCACGCGCAGAACGGCGTCGCGGCGCAAGGCTTCGTTCCCGCGGCGCCGAACGCGGCGGCGGCGATGAAGACGCCGTCCCAGTTCTTCATGCCCGCGCCGTCGGTGTCTCACTCCAGAGACGAATCCACTGAGAGCCACTCATCCTCCAACGCGCACGCATCTCACGCGTACGCCCCGCACGAACGTAACGGTTCGTTCCACGAGGACAACGGCTTTTACGGATACGGCGATTCGGCGCATCCGACGGAGCCTTCGCCTCCGCCTCCGCTCGCGCAACCGCCGACGCAACCGGGCGCCATCCCGGGACCGCCCGTCATCGACCCAGCCTTGCTCGCCGCGCCGTCCCTCGCGCCCGGGGCGACGCTTCCACCCTCACACCACCACGACCACCACCACCGCGGGTCCTCCGCCGAATTAGTCACCGAAGAGCTTCACGAGCTCAATTTGCAATAGAAGACGCAAAGTTGTTGAAGACAGACAAACGTCCACGATGTCACAGTCATGCTCGCTCGCGCGTCCGCGCCGTCGCCCGCGCGATGGTTCGCGCCGCGCGCGCGCGGTCGAGGCGCGTCGAGAACCGCCGTTCGCGCGTCCCCGTCGGGCGTCGATGACGCGCTCGAAACCGTCACCGAGTACGCGCGTCGCGATTCGATGCGATTGCACGAGGGCGTTCCCGGCGACGTGCAGGCGGCCATCGATCGATTGATCGACTCGGGACGCGTCGATGGTGGCATTGAGAACGCCGTGCGCGGAGACGGGACGTGGACGGTGTTCTCGGCGCCGCATATCGTGCGCCTGGCGACGCCGGTGGGCGTGAAGTTTCACCCACTGCGATACGTCATCGAGGAAGGGCGAATTCGCTCAGATGTTCGTCACGGTGGAATCGTGGCGGATGGGTGGTTATCTGCAAGCGGCCGAGTGAGAGCGACTCAGCCTTACGAACTGGACGGCGTGACGCGTCCGGCGTGTAGAATTAGCTTTGAACACTTTTGGATTGGGCCGGGCGGCGACGCGCCGCGGGAGCAGCCGGGTGAAGACGACGACGGGGGCTTTGTGGATAAAGCGATCGATTTCGTGGGTAACTTGGGTTTCCTGGAGACGTTTGCGACGTTTCCCGTCTTGTTTTACGACGAAGAGGCGGGCGTGGTCGTGTTTCAATTTCCTCCTTTAGGCTCCAACATAGCGGCGTATCGCGAGTGAGTAATTAATTTATACGTTGCGTTGCATTTCAATGAATGAATGAATCGTTAGAAAACCGCGTAGCCGGCGAGGTCGCTTAGCTAATGCAGTTGTTCGGCCATCTCGGGTACGGGATGACGTCGCGAATGTTTTCCATGCCCGTGCAAAGCAAAATAAGACGCTCAAAACCGAGACCGAAGCCGGAGTGCGTCACCGAGCCGAAACGACGAAGGTCCAAGTACCAGGAGTAATCTTCCGGCACGAGATCACACTCAGCCATGCGGCGCTCCAAAACGTCCAAACGCTCCTCCCGCTGACTGCCACCGATGAGTTCGCCAACCTTGGGAACCAAGACATCCATCGCGGCTACCGTCTTGTTGTCCTCGTTCAAGCGCATGTAGAAAGCCTTGATGTCCTTCGGGTAGTTGTACACAATCACAGGCTTCTTGAAGTGTTCCTCCGCGAGCCAACGTTCGTGCTCGGTGGCCAAATCGATGCCCCAAGAGACCGGGTAGGTGAACTTCTTACCGTCGGCCACAGCCTTCTCCAAGAGTTCAATCGCCTCCGTGTACGAAACGCGTCCGAATGGCGTGGACGCAATCTCCTTGACGCGATCGATGCACGTGCTGTCATACATCTTGGCGAAGAATTCCAAGTCACCGTAGCAGTTCTCGAGGAGGTAGTTGCAGCAAAACTTGACGTAATCTTCCGCGCACTGCATGTCATCGTTCAAATCGGCAAACGCGAGTTCTGGTTCAATCATCCAGAACTCAGCCAAGTGTCTCGTCGTGTTGGAGTTCTCAGCGCGGAAAGTCGGGCCGAAAGTGTACACGTTGGACAGAGCGCACGCGTACGTTTCGACTTGCAATTGGCCGGACACGGTCAAGTAAGACTTGCCACCGAAGAAGTCGTCAGAGTAATCGATGGTGCCGTCCTCCGCGCGTTGGATGCCGCCAATCTTTCGAGCCGCGCGCTCCATCTCCGACAACTCCTGCTTAAGCTTATCCAGCTTCTTCACCGCCTTCTTCACATCCTTGGACTCGGCGCCGCTCTCCTTCATCGCCTTGATACCACTGCCGCACTCAGAAACTTCCGTGCGCTTTGCGTCCAGTTCTTCCGGCTTGACCGTCGGTTGCACAGATTCAGCCTTTTCGGCTTCGCTCAACATGGTCGTCACCTGGAACATCTCACCAGCCCCTTCGCAGTCGCTCTGCGTGATGCACGGCGTGTGGACATATAAGAACCCGTTCTGGTTGAAGAAAGTGTGCGTCGCGTACGCGAGCGCGCTGCGCACTCGCGCCACGCTCGCGATGGTGTTCGTACGCGGTCGGAAGTGAATCTTTTCTCGCAAAAACTCAAGAGTCTGCTTCTTCTTCGCGATGGGATACGTCGCACCGTCGCACTTACCGCACATCAAAATTTTAGTCGCGTGCATCTCGATCGCCTGTCCCTTGGCCGACTCCGGCGGCGCTCTCAATTCGCCCTCGACGACGACGCTCGTCCCCGTATTCTTCAAATCCCCGAGAGCGTACACGTCGTCCCGCACGATCACCTGCAAATTACCCGGTCCGGACCCATCGTTCAGCGCGAGGAACAACAGCGTACCCTTCTCCGCCTCGCGTCCAGTCTTCACCCATCCACCGACGACCACCGTCGATCCGATCGCCCGCTCGGACGGCGTCTGCAGCACCTTTTCGATGGGAACCCGGTCGTAGATTTTAGAGTACTTGTGCGTCTGCCCTCGCAGATCCATCGCCTGCATGGCGTCCACGACGTCCGTCATGCTTCTTCGTGTCCTCTATCTCGCGCGCGACCGCGACGGCGTCGATCAACGCGTCGAGAACTCACGCGCGGACGGCCGCCGGCTCGAGGGATGAGGAGTGGGTGGGGTCGACCCGCCGTCCGAGTCCCTCGACGTTGACGAGTCCCGACCCAATCGTGAGATTCAGACGCGCCGCGAACGCGCGCGCGCGCGCGCGAGCGGTCGAACGACGACGCGGATCGAACGCGCGTCATGTCCGTCGTCGACGCGCGTCGCGCCAGCGTCGACGAAGGCTCGCCGGGGGAGACGCCGGGTGGTAATCCGTCGCGGCGCGCGTCTGATTCGGACGCCGTGGGCGTCTCGATGGGGACGCGGGAGCGCGCGCGGGCGTCGACGGGGCGCGCGGCGAACGTGGAGGTGATGATACGCGTTCGTCCTGCGTTGCGGCGAGAGATCGAGGGGGCGATCGCGTATCAGCGCGCGGTGGCGGCGACGAGGGGTGGGACGGCGTGCGCGGTGAGCGCGGGGGGCGAGCGCGCGTTGTCGGGGGACGAATCGTTCGTGCACGACGAGACGTCGACGAGTTTTAAGGAGACGACGCATGGAATGACGATGGATGATGATGGTCGAGCGCCGCGGTCGCACGAGTTCGGGTTCGACGCGGTGTACGACGAGAGGGCGAGTCAGGAGGAGGTGTACGCGAGGAGCGCGAAACCGGCGGTGCTCAATGCGCTGAGAGGATATAACGCGACGGTGCTCGCGTACGGGCAGACGGGAACGGGTAAGACGTACACGATGGAGGGAGATCGAGGGACGATGATCGCGTACGGGCAGCAGCGATTCGGATTACCGGGGGACGCGCCGGCGACGGACGGCACCGCGCGCGGTATCATTCCTCGCGCAATCGAGGACATTTTCGATTACATCGCCGAAGATTCTCACGCGAGATCGAGGTATCTCGTGCGCGTAAGTTATTTACAGATTTACAACGAGACGGTGAGCGATTTGTTGAAACCCGAGCGGACGAATTTAAATATTCGCGAGGATAAAAAGCGCGGGGTGTTCGTCGAGGGGCAATCCGAGTGGGTGGTGCGCACGCCGAGCGAAATTTATGGTTTACTCGAGCGCGGCGCGCAGCTTCGGGCGACGGGGTCGACAAAAATGAACGAGGTATCGTCTAGATCACACGCCGTGTTCACCATCATCATAGAACATAGTTTGATCGAAGACGACGAGCCATTGGATGGATTGGACGCGACGGTGGATTCGCCGGCGCAGAGACAGAGCATCACCGTGGGTAAGCTCAATCTGGTGGATTTAGCCGGTTCCGAGCGCGTGTCTCTGACGGGTGCGACCGGTAAGAGGTTAGATGAGAGTAAAAAGATCAACCAAAGCCTGAGCGCGCTCGGAAACGTCATCAGCGCATTGACGGATACGAAGGGTCGGGCTCACATTCCGTATCGCGATTCCAAATTGACGAGAATTTTGGAGGACTCGCTCGGTGGTAACTGCATCACCACCGTCATAGCCATGGTGTCTCCGGCGCTGGAAGCGTACGCAGAGACCTTGTCAACGTTGAAATTCGCGCATCGAGCGAAAGAGATTCAAAACACAGCCATGCTGAATGAGGATTTGGATCAGAAATCTCTCTTGCGTAAATACGAGCGAGAGCTTCGTCAGCTTCGCTCCGAGTTGCAGACGCGTGCGAAAGATTTAGTCGATAAACGTCGTCTTTTAGAAGTAGATGAACAGAGACGGCGCGCGGAAGCGGACAAACTTCGCGCAATCACCGAGCTCGAAGTTCGCTCGCAGCAATTTCTCGTGGAAAAGCAGGAAAAGAGGAGTTTGGAAAAGCGAATCGCTGAGATGCAAAGTCAACTTCTCGGTGGTGAAACGTCGTCCAGTGTGGCTGCGATTCGCGCAGAATACGAAAGAAAACTCAAAAGCATCGAGGCGGAGCGCGCCGAGGCGAGCAGTTCCACGCGCGAGGTGGAGAGGTACAAGGCGGTGCTTTTGAAGCAACGCGACATCATGCTCGGTCTCACGTCGAGACTGCGCGAACGCGACGAGCGAATAAAGGTCTTACAGGACGAAATTGGCAGCCACGAGACGCAGATCGCGACGCTAGAAGACGCTCTCGACGAGAAGACGGCCGAACTTCTCGGAATCAAGCGCGCCGCGGTGAAAGAAACCATGCACTCCGACTTGAGTCGAACGCTGCGAGACGCCCTCGGGGGATGGGTAAACTACGCCGACGAACAGTCTAGCTCGGAGACGGACCCGAAGACTGCGGGCATGGAAGCCGCCGCATTAGAGCTCAAATCGCTTCGTGAGAAAAACGCGCAGCTCGAAGCGCAAAACATCAGCCATAAGAGCACTCTGCAAGAGGTTGAAGCCGATAACGCTCGTCTTCGTTTGGAACTCGTCTCCGCGGACCGTCGAAACGAGGCACTCGCAAAGTGCGAAAAGCTCGAAGCGAAGTGTGCGTCGTACGAGCGCGAACGCACGGCTATTCGAAGCATCATTGAATCGAAAATCAGTTCGTTGGCGACGAAGATTGCCGAAACGGTCGACACGTTACCGAGAGACGTCAAGGAGGATGAAAACTCGGGCGGTCGCATCGTCAGATTATCGCAAGTTCTCGAACGTCTCGTCGCCGCGACTCTGAACGCGCTCGAAGAGGACGACAGAGCGAAAGACGCAATGTGAAGCGCCGTCGCGTCGCGTTGTATTACATTACATGTACCGTACATTTCAAGGACCAACTCGCGTCTCCGGTCGAAACGACTTAAACTTGGGTTGCCGCGCGAGCACTTCGGGCGACGCTTTATTCAACACGACCGCCAGATGAAACACGCTCGTGTAATTCCGCAGCGCCGCGAGGATGACGGCGTTATTCGGTTCAATCTTCTTCGCCGCGTTCAACGACGCCATCGCCCCCTCGGCGTCGCCGATCCCCTCCAACGCCCACGCGCGTCGCACCAACGCTTTGCACACCACCTTCGGTCCCGCTTGCACCGGCTTCCGCAACGCGTACTCGCAATCCTCGATCGCTTCCTCGAACATCCCTCTCTTCACGAACGCCATGGCTCGATTCACTCTCGTCACGCACGTCTCGCGCGTCGTCCCGCCGCCCTCGCGCGCCGACGCCTCCAGCGCTCTCCCGTACGACTCACACGCGTCGACGAACCGTCCATCGTCGTACGCCTCGTTCCCTCGTCGTCCGTGCGTCACCGAATCATCCGAATCCATCGACGCCGTGTGACGTCCCGACACGGTCGTTTCACCACAAAAACGTCCATTCGTCTGCCTCGAATAAATACGACGAATCGGATGAAAGAAGGGTGATGAATGCGATCGAATGCATGAATGCGCGTCACACGTCGACGGGCGCGACGAAGACTCGTCGAAGAAGAAGGCGCGCATTCGATGACGGGAAAGATCGCGCTCGTGTGCACGAGCGCGCGGGAGCTGCGTGGACACGCCACGGGGGCGTGGTTGGAGGAGATCGCGACGCCGTACTATGCGATTCGCGACGCCGGGCTCGAGTGCGTCATCGTGTCCATCGACGGTGGGGAGGTGCCGATCGACGCGGCGTCGGCGAGCGGTGATTTCTTCACGAAGGATTGTGAAACGTTCGTCGCGGACGCGGAGGCGCAGGCGGCGATGAAGGCGAGCGCGAGCTTGGCGTCGGTGGAGGCGGACGCGTTCGAGGGTGTCTATCTCGCCGGGGGACACGGGACGTGCGTCGATTTTTATAAGAATGCGTCGTTGACGGCGTTCATCGAGGCGTTCGTGGCGAGCGGGAAACCGGTGGCGGCGGATTGTCACGGTCCGATCGCGCTTTTGGACGTGAAGCGGGCGGATGGAACGCCGTTGCTCGCGGGCGCCAAGGCGACGTGCTTCACGGATTCGGAGGAAACCGCCGTCGGCTTGGCGGAAACCGTTCCGTGCCTGCTCGAGACGGAGTTTAAGAAGCTGGGCGCAGAGTTTTCCGCCGCCGCAGACTGGACGCCGAACGCGGTCACGGACGGTAAGCTGGTCACGGGACAAAACCCGGCGAGTTCCAAGGCGTGCGTCGACGCGTTTCTCGCCCTCTTCTAAATTTCAGCGTGCTTACTACAAGTACGGCTTCGCGTTGCAATTTAACAAACCAATATATTTAGTTGTGCTCGCGCAACGGAAACCGCACGCAATATTTCGACGTGTTACGCACGAATGAACTCTTCGACGGTTCGTCGACGTTGGGTGGGAGCGAGATGGTGACGGGATTCGCGTACAGTTTCGGCGCTTTGATGGAAAGACTCTGTCGCAAGGACTTGTCGGCGTCTTCGCTCGTGTTGAGCTCCACCTCAAATTCGCCCGCGCTCACGCACCCGGGTAACGTGACCGAAATGCGCAACTCTCGACCGTTTTCACAGCGCACTTTCTCCATGTGAACGGACGGTTCCTTCTGCGATGGGGTCGCCACATCTGGAGACTGACTCGGCGACGAGTAGGCTCGTCGAGCGGCGTGCGAAGACGCGATGTTCATGGACCCGAGCCTCGACGTCAATTTTTCGGCCGTATTCATCATCGGGCGTTCTTCGGCGGCGTCTTCGTCGTGTCTCGCAGCGGGCGCCGCGTTCGTGGCGTCTCGAGCCGCCTTGAGTTCGTCCAGGTACCCGTCCGGACGCACGGGCGGCGTCCCTCTCGCGTGCACGCGCTCATAAAATAGAATGTACGCCTTCTGCTTCATCGCCTCCTTCTCCGAAGAGGGTGACACTCGACTATCGTTGCACAATACCCACGAGTCGTCGCGAAGTTTGACGTACGCCACATAGTGTCCAGAGTGCGCGCTGGCGTAAAAGTCTTGGTGCACCAAGACGCCAAATAATTCATATTCTGGCGCCGTGTCTTCGTACGGCGCATCGTCACTCATAAACTCCGCCAACGAAAAGTTTGAGGGATAGTGCACGTATTTGGTGATCTTGCTAAACCTCCCCGTGGAGTATCGCTTCAAAGGGATGGTCAACACGTTGGGAGACACGTGAATTTTCGATCCCTTCTTTGCTCGCACTAGCGCTTTGCACTTGGAACACTTGTACTTGTTAGACCCTTGCAACAACTCTTCGCTGCAAAAGTTCTCTCTCAGCGCCTCCTCGACCGACGAAATTTTTCCCGTCACCTCGAGCGGTACGTCCAGCGTGCTCTGGAAGCTTTTGCTCACGTATCCGCACTCCAAACACTTCACCGTGCCCAACGTGTATCCACCAAAGACGTGATACACGACTGTCGTCTCTTGCGTGCGCAGATCGAACTTTTTCTCCCCACCGAGATCCTTCAAAAACGTCACGTGCATGGCGTCCAACAACGCGTTGATGAACTCGTGCGAATCCTCCTGGCGTCCGCGTTTAAACTGTCTCGCCACCTTGCTTATGTCCTTTGTCAACCGTCCTATGCTGTGCGCGTCCCGCGACGTCTGCGCCCGCTCTAAGTGTCGAGAGTACTCGCACACGACGCAAAACTTCCTCGTTTCCGCGCACTTCTCCACGTCGTGATGTTTCTCCACGTCGTTGAACCACACCGTCAACGGCGTCGCTCTCCGCAAACACTGCAACGCCGACGCCGCGAAGCACGTGTTCCCACCGTTCGTCAACCCGGATGGATAATCGTCATCGTGCGTTCTCGCCCCCAATCCCTCCACCACTCGCCGCACATCCTCGTACGAGTGCAAAATCCTCTCCGGCGGCATCAACGCTTTCGCCTCCGCGTCTTCGACCTCCTCCTTCCCGCCTTCGTCTCGCGCGGCGGCGTCTCCGTCTCGCTCGACGCGCGTCTCCTCGTCGTCATCGCTCTCGCTCTCGCTCGAATCCACCGTGGATCCACCGTAGAAGAATTTACCAAACACCGACGTCACGGATTCCATCGCTCACGCGTCGACCGCGCCCTCGTCGCGCGCGCGCGTCGTCCGATGAATCAGAAACACGATTCCCGTCTTCAACGAGAAGATTCCAATCCAAACCGTCGCCGCGCTCCTCCTCTCGCCGCGCGTCTCTCGCCCTCGCGCGACGTCGGCGACGGTCGACACTACCGACCGCGCCCGCTCCGACGCGCGCCGCGTCGCCCTCTGGCGCTCGCGCGCGCGTCGGCGCCGTCGTCGTCGCGCGCGACCCACACCACCGTCAACCATCATATATTAGTACTAAACCCTCTATCAAAACATCACACACATAAATACCACTGACCTGCCGTTCGCCGCCCTCGAACCCTCGGGCGAGGCGACGCGCGTCACACCGCACCGACGACGCCTCGCCTCGACGCCGCGCGCGCGCGAGATGGCGACGACGTCTCGCGTCGCGTCCTCGACCGTGTCGACGGCGTCCTCGCGCGTCGCCGTGCGCGCGAGAGGGATGTTTGCGCGACGAGACCTCCTCGACGCGCGAGGGATGGCGACGCGACGCGCGGGACGAGGACGACGCGGCGCCATCGACGCGCGCGCGGGAGCGATCGAGACGACGACGGGAATGTCGACGATGATGCGTCGCGCCGTCGTTCGTCGCGAACGCGGACGCGGCGTCGCGATCGGGACGACGACGACGACGGGCGCGCGGTCGAGACGACGGGGCGAGCTGCAGCGCGCGCACGGGTTGGTGAAACCGCGAGGGATGTCGGATGCGGAGTTTGAACAGATGCTTCGACAGCAAGATGAGCAGTATAAACTGTTCAGCGAGAAGGCGAAGAAGCGAATCGCGAAGCGCGGGCCGATGGAGGGTGATGTAAAGGGCACTAGCGACTACGTGAGCACGCAGAGCTTGGGGGCGCCGGTGGACGTTGAGCCGACGTGGTCGAATTACGCGGAGATGACGCTGCAGGAGTTCGTGAGCGCGGTGGATAAGGGTGAGGTGAAGACGTTCCAGGTGTGGGACGCGCCGGAGTTTGGTTGGTTTCCGCCCAAGGTGTTGCGGAAGATTCCGCGGGCGAGGTATTACCTCGTCACGATGAAGTCGGGCGAGCGGTTTCGCGTGGACAGCATCAATCAAGCCTTGGACACGGCCGCTTTGGATAAGTGCGACAGAATGGGCGCGTGGTACACGTACCATCAAAAGTGGACGCCGTCGTCGTATTCTGGGTTGGAATTTTTGGCGTATTCCATGGGTGGCCTCGCGTTTATGATTGGGTCAATTTACCTCGGCATCGTGCGCAAGACGTCGGTGCCGCAAGATCAGTTTCAAGCGATGCAGTTTGCGCAATCTCGCGCGGGTGCCAGACGAGACGGGACAGTAAATGTCACTTTAGAGGACGTCGGGGGTTTGGAGAACATCATCGAGGATTTGGAAGAGGTGATTGCGTTTTTGAAGGAACCGGAGAGGTTCGCCAAAGTTGGCGCCAGACCGCCGAAAGGTTTGCTCATGGAGGGCGGTCCGGGCGTCGGGAAGACTCTCATCGCCAAGGCGATCGCGGGAGAGGCCAAGGTACCCTTCTACTCCATGTCTGGTTCGGAGTTCGTCGAAATCATCGTCGGTGTCGGCGCGGCTCGGGTGAGAGATCTCTTCAAGCGCGCGCGCATCAACGCTCCGTGCCTGATTTTCGTAGACGAAATCGACGCCTTAGGGACGAAGCGTGCCGCCGCAGGAACGCGCGGCACGGAGGAGCACGAACAGACGCTCAACCAGCTTCTCACAGAGATGGACGGTTTCACTCCGGACACTGGTGTAGTGTTCATCGGCGCGACCAATCGAGCGGATTTGCTCGATCCGGCCCTCTTGCGTCCCGGTCGCTTTGATCGCAAAGTTCGCGTCGGTCTCCCGAACGTGGAGGCGCGCGCCAAAATTTTGCAGATTCATTTGTCTAAGCGCAACTGTAACCCGGAGATCGATACGAAGCGTTTAGCGCAAAATCTCCCGGGCTTGTCTGGCGCGGAGATTGCAAACATTTGCAACGAAGCGGCGGTGCACTGCGTCCGCCGCGACGGCGAGCAAATCGAAGAACAAGACGTCCTCGACGCGGTCGAACGCGTCGTCAGCGGCATCCGCTTGTCTCCGCATCCGAAGGACAGTTTGTTGACTCGCAAGCTCGCGACGCACGAGATCGGACACGCGCTCGTGCAAAACTTGTTGCACAAGAGCACCGGATTGATTGAAAACATTGAGCTCGTCTCCATCATCCCGCGCGGATTCGAGCCGACGATGACGTTGATTCAGAGAAAGCGCGACGAGGATTACAGATATCCGACGCGCGCGAGAATGTGCGAACGCGTTCAAGTTTTGCTCGCCGGTCGAGCGTCCGAGAAGGTGGTGTTCGGCGAAGCGAGCACGCGAGGCACCGAGGATATCGTTGAGGCGAACGACTTGCTCCGAAACATGATCGTCAACTTTGGTTTAGGACAACCGGGTATGATGACGACGTACACGCACGATCCGACGCACTTGAACCGCTCGGACAAACGCGTCGCGCGTTTACAGGGCGTCGTGTCCAAGTCTGGCGAGATTAACCGCTTGGATGATTTGAAAACCATCGCCGGTCCGATTCGCGTGGCGGCGCCTGATCACTATCAATACGCCGAGCGCAAGATGGTGCAAATCCTCAAGGAGGCAGAGGCTAACTGCGAAGCGATGATTCGTGCGCATGTCGACGCAATTGAAGTCATGGTTGATCGTTTGATTGAAAAGGAGACGCTCTCTTTGGAAGAGTTTGAACAAATTCTCGCGGCGCACCCGCCGACGGGCGATTACCCGAAGACGGGTCCGGACACTCCGGTGAAGATGCTTCCCGAGGAGGCGACCGAGTCGCGCGTCGGTCTGCGCAGCATCGACGACAAGGCAGAAAAAATGAAAGCCGCGTCTAGATTCTATGACGTCAGTTTCGGCGACGACATTCTCAAGCTTCGCGACAGCGAGGCGTGGAACAAGCCGCCGACGAGTCTTGGCGATTACGTCGCGCCGTTCGGCGACAGGCCCAGAGAGGAATGGCGGCGCGTCGTCGCGCCTCGTCACAGTTTCAATCATGTCGCGATGAAGGAGATCGATGCCATCGATCCGGAATGGCGTGTGAGCGAGATTGTTCGAATGACGAAGATTAAAGACGACGATAGAAGCGAGGAGTTGCGAGAAGTCATCGCCGCCCTCGAGGCTCGCCGAGCCGCCGGCGAGACCTTGAGCGATTTCGAAGAGCGCCGACTTGCGGTGAGCGAGGCCGAACTCGCCCATTACGCCGAAAAGTGGTCGGGTGAGGGTTGGAGACCGTCTCCAGACTCGCTCAAATACGGCATGCGCTTCGAAGACGACATGGAATTGGCGAAGAAGGAGATTAATTTCTGGAGCGACTTCCCCAAGTCGTACCACTCCGATTTGTACGAACTCGGTCGAACGCTGGACCGATTGACGACCAAGCGTGACGATTAAGCACCGATTGTTTCTCCATTACTAGTAGACTTAGCAATACGAAATGCACACGCATCATCACAATTACAAATTCTACATTCGCCTCCTCGTCTCATTGGACGTGTCCGCGATTTTCGCCGTCATTTTGGCGTACGTTTTCGTCCTGCCCGTGTCGTTTTTACCTCAACTAACTCGCGCCGCCGAATTTAGCGCGCTCGGCGTTCTTCACGAACGCTCCCAACGCCTCCGAACACTCCGGCGCCACGTACGTCCCACAGGCGTGACACCACACGCTCAAATCATCCCACGACATCGCACACGCGTGTCCGCTCGCCTCCCAGTGCGCCTTTCCGTGCGCGTTCGCGTACCGCCCGCAGCCGATGAAGCCGCAGTGCAAACACGCCCAAAGTTCTCGCACCGTCTCGCACGATTCACACGACCTCGCTGGCGTCGTCGGCGTCGACGCGCACACCTCTCGGCAGTGCGCGCACGTCGTCGACATCCCCAGCGCTGGTCCTCCGCGATCGACGCACCCGTGTTCGTCGATGAGTGTTTCAACGCACCGTCGCACATCTTCCTCATCGTCCGCGCCGTCCTCCTCCTCCCCGAGCGCGCGCACCACCTCGAGCGCGCGCACGGCGTCGAAACCGTACACGCCCACCAATCTCGCGAGCGCGCGCGCCGCGCGTTCCGTGATGGCGTCCTCGGGCGTGGACATTTGGACCACGCGACCCCGAGCGTCAGACACTGGCGCACCTCTGCGCTCCGTCTCGCGCGGTGGTCGCCATGGACCACCTCGCGCGTTCGTTGCGCGCGCGCCAACGCGTGCTCGCCGCCTTCAACAAGCGGCAGTCCGATTTCGCGTCGCTCAGGGAGTGGAACGACTACCTCGAGCGCGTGGAGACGTTGATCTTCAACCTCACCGAGGGCGTCGACGTGAACGCGACCGAGGCGGCGATCGCGGAGCACAAGCGCGCGCACGCGAGCGAGATCGCGCACTTCGCGGCGCGCGCGCGGGAAGAGGCGGCGGCGGCGGCGGCGGCGGCGGGAGAGGATGCGGGGATGGAGGACGCGGGTGCGCGGGACGGTGGGTACGCGCCCGAGGCGGCGGGCGCGGCGGCGACGGTGGCGCCGGTGCCGGTGCCGACGAGCGCGGTGAGGCGAGGATTGGAGAATACGAGTCTTGGATTCGATGAAAACACCGAGGAAGGGAAGCGGGCGCGGGCGGAGGCTATCGCCAGGGCGTGCGGGTTCGACGGGAAAGCGGTGGCGAAGGAGAGGTGTCTGCGCGAGGCGTTTGCGACGATTTGGGTGTGAAGGCGTGAACGCCGTAGTGATTTGTTCGTTAGCGATTAGTTTTGTAGCGTATAACAGTGTGTAGTTTCTTTTATTGACGTGGTGCTTGATTCAGTCGCCAGAGGGCGACGGTGTCGACGAGCGTCTCACATGTCGTGCAACAGATCCGACTCTGAGTCGTCGGAGATGACGTCGTCGCTGAATTCGCCCGTCGACGCCTCGAGTTCTTGGTACGCTTGACTGACGGTCTCGATCGTTTGCTGAGAGACGTTACTGACGTCCGTCGCGCGGGCGGTGATGGTGTTGCGCGCCCAGCTCAAGAGTCCCTTGGCGGCGTCCGGAATGGACAAGGCTTGTCGAGCTTCCTTCTTCGCCTTTTCGTCGTCGATAGACTTGGTGAGGAATTCGATCACCTTTCGGTCGTTATCCCACATCGCCTGAAGCTCCGCCGCGGCTTCCCACGCGCGGTCGAGCTCGTTCTTCATGGAAGAGTATTCAGATTCAGAAACCGAGTTTGACTTGAGTTCTCGCAACTCGTCCTTCGCCGTCTCCAATTCCTTCTTGAGCAAGAGGACAACCTCCGCGTTGGCGTCGCGCACAGCCTCAGCCTTGATGGTCGCAATCTTGGCGTCTTCGACCTGCTTGGTGAGCGCGGATTTTTCATCTTCCAAAGCTTTCATTTTCTTCTCCGCTTCGGCGACGTCTCGTTGCAGCGCCTCGACCGCCTCCGCGACGTCGCCCGCGTTCGCGAGGTTCGCTTGCTTGAGCTGCGCTTCGAGAGAGCTCACCTCCGCGGACCAACCCTCCTTCATCTCAGACAAAGCCTTATCCGCGGTGGCCTGCGAAACGATAATTTCAGCCTCGATCTCTTCGAGCTCCGCCTTTGTCTCTTGCAACGCCTGTTCGCTCGCGAGCAATGCGAGCTTGGTATCCTCCAGCTGTTTGTACAAGTCCACTTCGTCGGCATCCATCTCCGGAGTCGATCTGATGGCGGCCACGAGCTCTTCGCGCGTGGACCAGTTCGCCGACTCATTCAAAGCCGCCTCCATGTCCGCGAGCTCCGTTTCGGTCAGCGACGCGAAGACGTCGACGGCGTACTCGGTCGTGTTCTCCGCCGCGCTCGAAGAGGACGACTCCATCACCGTCTCCACAATCTCTTCATCTGCCTCCTCATCGTCCTCGACCGGCGTCTCTTCGACTGGCGTCTCCTCGATCGCCTCGACGACGGTCGAAGTCTCCTCCGTCGCCTCCTCGCCGACGACGCTCTCGATAAACTCCGTCGTCTCCTCAACCTTGCGAGTCGTCGCCTGATTCATCGCCAACGCCTCGGCCGCCTTCACCCGTCTCGCAAGATCCTCATCCTCGTTGAACATCCTCGCGTCGCCTCCCTCCACCGGCGACATTTTATACCTCGCGCGAATCTCATTCATCGTCGTCCCGCGCAAGAGCTCCACCTTGAGATCCAACAACGCCTCATCGTACTCCCGTCTCCGCCACTCATCCGTCGTATCGCTCGGCATCCCCGCTTCCTCCCAACGCACGTACGCGCGCACCTCCACGAGCTCCGGCGGCACTTGGATGGCGTCCAACACCTCCTTGGGCGCCAACCCGAGCGCCGGCGAGCGCGTCGCCGCCGTCCCTCGACCCGCGTCCCCGTCTCCTTCACCCTCCGCGCGCGCGCGCACGACTCGACGACCGATCCTCGCGCGCGTCGACGACGTCATCACACGCGCCGCCGCCGCCGTCACCGCCGTCGTCAGCGTTCGCGTCGCCATCGCGTCGCTCCACCGGCGTCAGTCAAATGATTTAGTTGGAAAGAAATCCACCGCCTCGTTCGAATCCGATTCGACGGCGCGTTCGCGTCCAGCGCACGCCGACGAATCGCACGCGAATCGATCGATCGATCGTTCGTTTCTTCGTTCGTTCGTTCCTTCCAGCACCACCGACGCGCGCTCGACTCTCGCGGCGATGAGAGTTTTTGAAAATGGAGCGCCTGGACGAGCTGGACAGGATGGACATCCACAAGGACTCACTCACCGTTCGTGACTCAAGGTAACACTGTTTGTCCATAGGGGCAAAGTCACGTCGAAACATCTGATGGTGATTCGTCTGGGCCACGTCATCGACCGAACACTCCGACGCACGGTAGGACGACGACGACGATGATGGCGACGATGACGATGACGATGACGACGCGCGCGCGCGTGGTGACCCCGACGCCGACGCGACGCGGGTCGACGACGACGACGCGCGCGATGAAGCGCACGGGAGTGAAGAAGTCGGAATTGGAATCGAACGAAAAGCGACGCGCCGTCGTGGAGATCGACGGCGTCGGACCGGTGCTGTTGCAAGAATTCATGGGTGACGTCTACGCGGTGTCGAACAAGTGTCCGCATCTCGGATTGAGCATGCAAGGGAAGACGCCGTTGTTGAGCGCGACGGTCGGGGACGATTGCACGGTGACGTGCCCGGCGCACGGGTCGACGTTTTCCATGAAGGACGGGAGTCCGAAGGGGGAGTGGTGCCCGAAACTTCCAGAGTTGCCCGTGGTCGGGAAACCGTTCGCGGGTGAGGCGAAGTCGATTCCGACGTACGCGGTGAGCGTGGATGAGGCGTCGGGGGAGATTATGGTGGACGCGTGAGCCGTCGACGCCGAGCGCCGAGGACGGCGAAAGACGAGGACAAGACATCGATGCGCGTCGCGGAGCGCGTGGCGTCGCATTCAACGAGCGCGCGGCGCGTCGTAATATCTATTCGTGTAATCGAACCGAGAGTACACGTACTGTAAAGGTCATCATCAAATCAATCACATCAACCAGTCGTCGTCGCCCGCCCGCAGAGCGCGCCGCGGCGTCGCGTCATGTCCGCGGCGTCGGTCTCGTCGATCGCGCGTCGCGTCGCGCGTCGCGCGTCGCGCGCGCTCGCGTCCGTCCCGTGTCGCGCGTGCGCGTCGAACGCGGTCGACGATGCGCAAGCACGACACGAAACCGTCGTCGGCATTGAAATCCACGCGAGACTGGCGACGAGGTCGAAACTTTTTAGCGGCGCCCCGTCGGCGTACGGCGGTGGTGCGAACGAGCGAGTGGCGCCGTTCGACGCCGCGTTACCGGGAACGCTCCCGGTGCTCAACGCCGGGGCGGTGGCGCTCGCCATCAAGCTCGGACTCGCGCTCAAGGGAGAGGTGCAGCTCAAGTCGAGTTTCGACAGAAAGCACTACTTTTACGCCGACTTGCCGCACGGGTATCAGATCACGCAGCAGCGCGCGCCCATTGTGCGAGGGGGAGAAATCGTCGTCGCAGACGCCGGGAAGACGCGCGCGAGCGGCGAAGGGGGCGATGGGAGGTTGAGAGTTGGTATCGAACGCGTGCAACTGGAGATGGATACGGGAAAGAGTCAGGCGATGGACGACGCGGATGGAACGGTGAATGGCACGCTCGTCGACTTAAATCGCGCCGGTCAGGCGTTGGTAGAGATCGTGAGCGAACCTGACATGCGAAGTGGAGAGGATGCGGCGGCGTGCGTGGAGTCTTTACAGAGAATGTTGCGTTACTTGAACGTGAGCGACGCCAACATGGAGGAAGGTTCGTTACGTTGTGACGTCAATGTGAGCGTGCGAACTGCGGACGAACGCGCGCGAGGCGTTTACGGGGAGCGAGTGGAGATTAAGAATCTCAATAGTTTACGAAGCATCGTGCGAGCCGTGAAGCACGAGGCGAAGAGACACGTCGACGTCATCGCAAACGGCGGGAAAGTAGAGCGAGAGACGAGAATGTTCGACACAAACACCGGGAAAACGGTCGTGTTGAGATCGAAAGAAAGTCTTTTAGATTATAGATTTACGCCCGAGCCGGATTTACCGCCCTTGGTGTTGACGGCGGCTGACGTTGAGGCGGTGGCGAATAGAATGCCAGAACTTCCCAACGACGCGTATCAGCGCCTGGTCGATCACGGCGTCTCACCATCGACGGCGAGCATCATCATCGCGTTTCCATCGACGCTCAAGTACTACGACGTCGCCATGGAGCATTGTGGTGACGCTAAGCCGGCTGATGTGGCGAATTTTGTGGCAAATGAAATTATCGGCGCGGCGAGAAAAGATGCGGGCGCGTCGCACAAAGAACCGCTCGCCACGCTTCCACTCGCAGCCTCGTCGCGGCGCATCGGTCACCTGTTGGGAAAAGTAGCCGAGGGCGCGTTGAGCGGGCGCATGGCGAAACAAGTCCTGGAGTCGCTGATGAATAGTGACGAGCGCGCGCTGTCAGAAATCATCGACGATGTTTGCGGCGGCGGTCAGATATCGAACGACGACGAATTGAAACGCATATGTCAAGTAGTCGTAAACGATAAGCCTGAAGAAGTCGCTTTATTGCGAGGTGGCAAAAACAAGCTCATGGGTGCGCTCGTGGGCGAAGTTATGAAGCGAACGCAAGGCCGCGCAAATCCGAAAGAGGTGAGTAAAACCATACAGGACATCATCGCCAAAATCGAGTAACGTCTTAAATCTGACGATTTTAATACAAATAGCAACTAGCAACCCTCTCACAGCTTGGCCAACCCATTCTCAAAGGCGGAGGCAGCAGACGGGGCGACAGGAGCGCCGCCGACGTACACGTCTAACAACGCCTTCGCAAACTCGGGAGATTCAAATTCGATCTTCGCCGAGCCTTGAACCTCGATGGTCGCCTTCTTCGCACCAGCAGGGGTCCAAGAGATGGTCATCTTCGTTCCCGACTTCAATTTCAAGGATTCAAAGCCCGAACGCATGGCGTCGAGTTCCTCAAGAGCCGCATCTTCCGCCACCTCAGCCGCCTCGGCCACCGAGGCCATGAAATTACCCTCGTCATCCTCCGCGGTGGCCATGTTCGTGGCGATCTCGCGGATTCTCGGAGACAGCGCCTCGTCGAGCGCCTCATAAAACGTCTTACCGTCGACGTCTCGCGCGAGTTCAATCGCGACCTCCTTATCGTAATCACCATCCAGCAGCCCCTTTTCCCGTTGCGCGCGCGCTTTGTCGGCATCGACGTACATCGCGAGCGCGTAAATCTTCACATCGAGAATCGCGATGCGTTTCATTCTGCAGCCGGCGCCGATCGCCGTCAATCCCGACGCGTTCGTATCGGGGAATGATATCTTCGTCGCCGGGTCCGTCACCGCCGCTCTCACCGTCGAGCGACGCGCGGATCCACGCGCGCGCACCCGCGGGCGCGTCGCGATGGTGATCGCGTTGCTCTTGAACGCTCGCACGGAGGTCGACATGTCTAGCCCTCGCGCCGTGTTGTGACGCCGGGCGCGCTCCAGTCCTTCTCGCGTTCACTCGCAACGAGGGCGTCGATCTCATCCGGCGTCAATCCCTCGAACGCGTCGTCGTGCGCGAATTCCAAGGGTGCTGACGTCCCCATGTGCGCGCGAATGGTGTCTCGCGCGCGGCGCTCCAACGCCGTGCGCTCCTTTTCGATTTTTTCGCGGCGTCGAAGTTCGCTGGTGACCAGCTTGTTCCCAAACCACGCCAAGAATGACCCCACGACGACGACGAAGACGGCGTTCTGCCAGCGAGGAATGTGCTTATCGGCGTCGCTGATGTCCACCTCGGTCCACGAGAAGAGCGGGGACGACCCTGCGTAGACTTTCTTCGCGGCGCGCGCTTCGGCTGCTTTGCGCAAAGAATCTTCGTCTTCGGATTTCTGCGACGATGCCGCGCTCGACGCGAGCGCGCGCGCGGTGGACGCGCGCTCGACGTGTGTTTGAAGCGATCGCGCGCGCAGCACCGCGCAGCGAAGCATGTCGACGACGCGTGCGCACGACTGAGGAACTAACTGTCTTTCTGTTACTACTGCTACGATTTCTACTTGGCCTCCTCTGGCGAGGCTAAATCCTTTCGCTCAGCGGTGGCGCTCTGTTCGCTATCTAAAACTTCAACGATGGTTTTGACGACGTCTCGGCGATGGGAGATGTCCATGCCAGGCGACGTGATTTTCTCCATGAGGAGCGCGTCGAGCTCCGCGCGCAGATGTTTGAATAAAACCGCCACGCGCGGCGCGGCTCGAAAGTGGATCCAGCTGTCGCACGTGGCACTTGAACGCTCATGGTTAACTTTGATTTTACCTCCAAAGAGTAAGAGAGGGTAAGGACCGACCGCAGTCGCGTCTCGAATGTACACCTTGGTTGTGCGTACTTTTTCGTGATACAGAAGAAAACGTGAATCGAAATTCGTCAATCCATAACACACGGACGTCGGATGCAAGTGCACGTCGGTGTCGTTCTTTGTGCGTACGCTGACGGTGTTACTGGGATATCTCGAGCGTGCGCGAGTTTCTTCTGTCTTCGGCGCGGCGGAAACGCTCGCGACGTTTGGATACAAGCCGGCGCAGATGATTGCTCGCACGAGCGATTCATTTCCTGCGTTCACGCTCGCTTCTACGAGCGCGCTCTCAAGTTTATTTCGTCGCCCAGTTTTCACTTTGTTGACCGCGACCGGAGGTGCGTGTACATCACCGAGCGCACCGGCGCCTGAACGAAGAAATCCAATCTGGTCCAAAAGCTCGGTGTACTGCTGTCGCATTTCCGAAATTTGTTTCAAAGTTTGACCGGATAAGAAGAGCTTTGATAGGTAATCGCGTTCAAACCCGCGTCCCTTTGAGCGTGCGTGTATCCAACCTGCGTATGCGCGCACGAGTGTCAAGTGATCGCTCGCTTGCGCTGCGATTTTCCTCTTTGCGGCGTCCGCTTCGTCCCTTTTATCCATCGGCGCTAAGAATGGCGATCGGAAACCAACACCGGCAGCGATCGTCAATATAGGATCCAAACACGAAAAAATGGCGCCGTACAGCATCATTTTTCCGAGTCTCGCGTCGACTGGAAGCTCGGCCAGGTGATGACCAAGCGCGGTGAGCTCATCCTTCGAGTCGACGGCGTCCAATTCGTGCAATGATCTCAGGGCAGAGGCGATGGCATCTTCGGGCGGAGGCTCAATCGCCATCGACAGGAATTTTCGAATGTCTCCGAGTCCAAGAATTTTGATTTGTAGGCACAAGGCATCCAAAGGTGTTCGCAAAATCTCTGGAGTGGTGAAATCGGCGAGCACTGTCGATTCTGTCTTCGTGCTGTACATGTGGAAGCAGTATCCTTCACGAACGCGTCCCGCACGACCACGACGCTGCCGACTGCTCGCCTTGCTACACCAAGCCGTCACGAGAGCAGACATTCGCGTCGATGGATCGTACTGCGTTTCACGCACGCGACCGCTATCGATGACGAACACGACGTCGTCAATAGTGATTGACGTCTCCGCAATGTTTGTCGCCATGACGACTTTCCGCTTTCCCGGAGGAGGTTTACTGAATGTTAAACGTTGCTCTTCAGAGCTCAGCGTCGAGTGGAGTGGGATTAGCACGAAACGAGATTCAGCATCTTCCAGATTCGCTCTGAGTCTGTCGTGAAGGGTGCGAATCTCAGCCATGCCGGGTAGAAAAATAAGCACCGCGCCTTCTTCGTACTCATCCGCGATTAGAGCGACGAGAAGTTCAATGAGCTCATAATTGATTTTTTCCTCGTCTATCACCTGCAAACTCTTCCAAGTCGTTTCGCTGTACTCTGGATACATTTCGCGCGTCTCGGGACGAACTTCGCTCATCGCTGAACGCTCGAAGGATTCCTCAACGGCTTCGCGCAAGGCGGCTCCTCGCGCTCCACCCCCGCCCGGCATCTTGAATATCCTACCACTGCGACTCGGCTCGACACCCAGCGCGAACTCACCGTCGGGCTCACAGATGTAGCCCGTCGCTTCTATGGCATCCTCCAATCTGTATTCAGCCACCGGAAACGTTCGTCCAGGTATTTCGACGACTGGACACGTCGTTTCGAGGTGCGACTCAAAGTAATTCTTGAACAACTCCGCGTTGACAGTCGCAGACATGGCGACGAGATGAAAATCTTTCCTTCTGGCTGCGAGAGATCGAAGAATCACGAGCAAGAAATCGCTGAGCAAATCGCGTTCGTGCACCTCATCCACGACGACGTGAGACACTCCCGTCAGATTGGGATCAGTCTGTAAACGACGCAGTAAAATACCTGTCGTGCAGAAGAGCATCCGGGTCTTATCACTTTGCTTGCTCTCTAATCGAATACTGTAACCGACGGTGTCGCCTATTCTCTCGCAACGCTCGTTTGCGACGCGTTCAGCGACTGCAATCGCAGACAAACGTCTCGGCTGAGTGATGATTATGCTCGTTTCTCCACCCTTACCTGCACGCACAGCTTCTTCGAAGATAAACTGAGGCACTTGTGTGGTTTTACCGCAACCCGTAGCGCCGCTCACGACTGCGGCGTTTGAGTCTTCGATTGCCTGAAGGATGACGTCCTTCAAGTCGCGAGCGGGTAGTTTAGCTCGGATTTCTTGCATGTCGCGCCACTCTTTCGAGTTCTCTTTAGCGAGCTCAGCGTCCAAGAGTCTTTTACTGATCTCGGCTCTTCGCTCCGCGTTCATCTTTTCCGTCCGCACACCGGAAATGCCGGCAAGCACACTCGCCGTGGCTGTCGCGAGCTCATCTTCCTCGACCTCTTCTTCCGGTGTCGCTTGCTTATCTAAACCCGCTTTTTTAACCTGATTCGCAAGCCAACCACCTTTGGCCTTACCGCTCTTACTAGTTTTCCCATCCGTTTCTTCGGACGCTGGTGTCGCTTTCAATTTACTGGCGTTTGGTACGATTTTCTTTTTCGCTTTCGCCGCTCTCGCGTTTGCCTCTTCAAGTCGTCGCGCGTGCTCTCGTTCCCATCGAGTCAACTTCGCCTCGAGCGAAAAATTCTCACACACCTCTTCGCTCGCGATGGCGTCCGAACTCGGGGCTCGATCAGATTTTACTTCGGGTTGCGCGACTTCGCGCTCCGCTCGCGCTTTTTCCTCAGCCATCATGGTGCGAAAGTATTCGATCCGTCTGAGCCTCTCCTCTTCCGCGGCTTCTTCTTTCGCTTGTTGAGCCTCCAAGCGCTCATACGTTCGTTTTATGTGCGCACCGCGACCGGTGAGGACGAAAGCGTCGGCTTTGTCGTCGACTTCATCCACCTGCACGCGTTCCGGCTCGGCGTCGACGACACCGCGTTCCGCGAGAATCGTTGGCATATTTTCTTGCAACCACACGACCATCGCGTACACCGCCGCTTCGCCGACGTATGCGTGTGCCTGCGCAGCGATGGTTGCGTTTATCGATCGACGAATCTCCAGTGGCAACTTGTCGTGACACACCACGAATAACGCAGCCTCGGCTGGATAGAAATTATCCGGCGGAAAATGGATTTCGAGTTCGCACGGTTCCCACTGAACACCGTTCGCATCCTCTTCCAACGCCACCTTGACTCTCCACAATTTATTCTCTTCGACGATTTTAAAATCGTCTTCCAAGATGGCCTCGAGCGCCATAGCTTCTTCCCCCCGCTCAGCCAGCGTCTCTTCCTCGCTCGGCGTCGACGTCGGCGACGTTTCGGCGGGCTGTAACGATTTCAACAGGGCAAACGTCGCGTCCTCTTCGACCCATCCCGCCGATTCCAACGACTCTCTCGCCTCAGCCTTCGAGAATCCCATCGTCATCAATCTCGCCAGCATCGCGCGCTGCAATAACAACACATACGGATCCTCGACGGGCGCGTCACTCACCGCCGACGAATTGACGAGCGTCGTCCCGCTCACGTCGAGCGACGTCTTCGACGGACCTTGGTTTTTCGAAGTCTCGCTCAGACGCACGAACGCGTCCGGCATATCATCCTTCGGCACGCGCAGACACAACCAATCCAAAACCATCCCCAAGCGCTCGAGCGCGTGTGCGTTCGTCTCGCCGACTTCGGGATTGGCGCGAATCGCCTCCTCCGTCCACGCCTCGTCGAATCCTTTCTCCAACACTCTTCTCCGCAACCTATCCTCCCGAAGCCGCTTCCCGCGCGCGACGCGCTCCTGTTCTTCCTTTTCCATCAATGATTTCGCCGCTTTCGCCGCGACGCGCGATCCGTGCCGCTCCTGCGCGCTGATTTCGTCCAACACCGTCGCCGCCGTCGCCATGCGCGTCGCGTTCGCGTCTCGCGCCAATCCCGCCGCTCGTCCACGCACGATCGGCGCCGCTAAATCCGCCGCCATCAACCGTTCCCGCGCCACCTCCACCTCTGATTTCTCCGCCTCCCGCGCCGGGGATCGCCCCTCCGCGCGCGCGCGAGCGTCGTCCTCGTCGCGGCGTCTCCGCAACGTCGCGTCCACCGCGTCGGCGGCGTCCTCCGTCATGTGTAAAATCTCCACCGCCGACGCGTCTCCACCCCTACGTCGCGCGTCGCGCGCGCCCGGAACGATGCCCAATCCATCCACGCCGTACCTCGACGCGTCCTCGTCGTCCTCGCCGTCGTTCGAGACCGCGCGCGCGGTCGTCGCGGCGAGCGGTCGGTGCACCCAATCGCCGTCGACATTCGTGTCCCCGTCGACGCGCACGCGCACGTTGAGGATTTCGATCGATCGAGCGACCGGAGGACGCGTCTCGGGAAGCGCGGGGCGACGCCGCATCGTCTCGTCGATGGGCCCGACGAGGATCGGGCGTCGCCGTGTCGAGGGCGGGACGCGCGCGCGGCGCCGAGACGCCTCGTTTTGATGTATTTGACTCTCGCTGATTTCGACTACAAAGGACTCACGTGCCTCGCCAATTCGGACGATCTCGAACACTCCCGAACGGATTAAAGCCGCGCTCGGGTCCCGAGGAGACGACGGTGTTGATCTGACGCAATTGTTTTTTGGCGCGTCCCGACGCGCGGACGGCGCCGCGACCGGTGAAAATCCAAAAGACGGCGCGAAGCGCGTACGCGAGCGTCCAAAATACCAGTCTAAACGGCGTCGACGCGACGTAGACGACGGCGTTTTCAAAGCTCAACGTCGTGGCGAGGTATTTGACCGTCATGAACCATCGCGCGATGAGATTTTCATTCGTTTTGGTGTCGCCCCAGAGTCGACGCTCCACCTCGACGGCGAGTCGCCGCTCCTCCTCGGCGGTGACGGCGCGCGGGACTCGGTCCACCTTGAATTTAAACAACACGCTTCCATCGCGCAGATCGATGCGTTCGACGTCCAACGCTTGTCTCGCCTGTTAGAGAAGAAGAAAAAGAAAAGAAAAGATCGCGTTACGTCGTCAGTCGACTCGACTCGACGCGCGCTCGTCGACGCGCGCGCGCTCTACTAAAAATACGTAAACGCACCCGTTTCTTCACCAACGACTCCACCTCCCGCTCCACCTCCCGCTCCACCATCTGACTTCGCATCTCTCGCTCTATTTTCCTCCGTCTCTCGATCACATCATCCGCTCTGTTCTTCGCGCGTCTCTTTTCATTCGCCGCCGGTCGCATGGCGCCTCGCGCGCGTCTCGCGCTCGCGCTCATCGGTCCCGCCGCGCCTCTCGCCCTTCCTCTCGACGCCGAGACCCCACCGTACGGATCGTTCGTCGGTTCATAAAAACTCGCACCGACGAACGATCGCGCGCGTCCACCCGTCGGCGCGCGAGACGACATCGCGACGTCGGCGGCGTCGAGGATATCGTCATCTTTCGCGGCGATCGTCACCACGGCGGATGACGACGCGCGTTTTCCCCGCGCGAAGGTGTGATCGACGACGAGTCGCGGTCGGGGGACGACGGGCGTCGCAAGCGTTTTCGTCGCGCGCGCGCGCATCGCGGTCGGAGGCGGCGTCGTGTGACGCGACGAGCGCACGCGCGCACGAGTGATCTCGTCATGAATCTTAATTGTTTTGGATATCGCGAGTCGCGACTCTTCGAACGGGTCGGAGCGGCGCGGACGGACGCGCGACGAGGCGACGATGGCGAATCGCCCGTGGGTGGAGCCGTGATGGGTGTGTGTTGTGTGTGGTGTGTGTGTGATAATCAACGCGATGTGTGTGTGTGTGTGTTTCGTGGTCTTCGTCGGAAAAACGAAGCGACTCGCTCGGCGGGACGCCGCGGGGACGAATGGAGAGACGCGCGCGCGTCCTCCGGTCGTTCGGTCGTCGATTCGCGTATATATATACACCATGGCTTGAAACGATGGTGCACGGCGATATCGGTGATCGGTGATCACGCCGCGCGACCGCGAACGGCCGGTCCGAGTCGACCGCGAAGCGCGGCCACCGTCCCCGACGAATCCAACCCGAGCGATTCGCAGAGCGCGATGAGTTCCGCCTTTTTCATCTTGGAGATGGGCGGCGCCTTGGTAACGCTCTCGGTCGCCGCCGCGTCTTTCTCTTCGTTTTGTACCGCCTCTTCTTCCACCACCGGCGTCTCCTCGGTCGTCGTCGTCGTCGTCGTCTCGCCCACCCACGTGAGTTGCTTCTCGAACGTCGCCGTCGGCGTCTCGGCGACGACGGGCTCCACCGTCTCCACCGCCGCGGTCTCCGTCTCCACCGGCGCGGCCGGCGGCGCGTCTTCATCGAACGAGTACGTCACACCACCGTCCGCGTTCTCCCGCACGCGCACGCGCTCGGTCGCCATGTACCGCTCGCCCGCCCGCGTCGTCGTCGTCGGATATCGCGCGCGATATCCTCCGCGACGACATCTCGCGAGCGCGCCGACGCGCATCGACGCCGACGCGCGCGCCGTGAGCGCGGTCGACATCACGAACGGGTCCGGTATCGTCTCGTCGACTCGCTCGCGCGGTCGCTCGGTCGAGTCGCGCGGGTGCGCGCGCGCGTGCGCGTCGTCGTTTGAAAATGTGATTTCAGCCTTCCATCGACACCGACCGGTCGACGACCGCGACGCGTCATCGCGCGCCGGTCGACGCGAACCGAGCGGTCGAGGATGACGACCGGGCGCGATGCGTCGCACGCGGACGTCATCGCGCGATTAAAGGAGGCGGCCAAGGGGGACGCGCACGCGTTCGACGCCATGACGGTGCGTTGACACGACCGACCGACCGAGCGAGCGAGCGACCGACGACGCGATGAGACTGACGAGGCGACGCTCGCGCGCGCCGGACGCAGGTGGAGGACGCTCGCGCTCGACTCGCGCGTTCGAGAGAGATCGCGCGAACGATCGAGACGAGCCTGAAGGCGGAGACGGCGCGTAAGAGAGGTTTGGTTGAGGTTTTCCTGTCGCGAGGGTTGTCGCTGCCGCCGCCGCCGCCGAGCGAGGCGAGCGCGAGCGCGGACGCGTCCGAGGAGGCGTTGGCGAGAGCGCGCGCGGAGGGAGAAGAGAACTGTGGTGGGGGTGCCGGTGACGCGGACGCAGAGGACGTGGACGAGGGTACGATTGAGGGGTTGAAACGCGCGTTGGCGAGTTCGCAGGCGCGCGCGCGCGTCTCGCTCGCTCGCGCGCGGCGAACGCGCGCGTACGCCGACGTTTTGGACGCCGCGTTGAACGCCGCCGCTCAAGCCTAATCGTCGTCGTCTTCGTCGTGTAATGTATGCATTGTCGTTAGTTGTACCATCGCGCGTCGTCCCTCGAATCCACGCGCGCGCGAGGCGTCTTCGAGCTCGAGCTCGAGCGCACAGTTTCAAACCGTTGCTCGGAATACCAGCGCGCCACACCGAGAGGCGCCTCGCGCTCGCGCGCGTCTCTCTCGCGCGCGAACGATGCGTAATCCACTCCCGTTCGTCGCCGCGAGCGCGCCGAACGGTGATTCGCCGACGTCGCGACGCGCGCGCGCGCGCCACGCTCGACCGGATGCGGACGACGACGCCGTGCTCGAGTACTGGGCGCGCGTTCGTGCGGGCGCGGAACCGGCGCCGAGACCCGGGGCGGAGGCGTCGGTGAATAAGCGTCGGTGTGCGCACCTGCAGTCGCACATCGGGGACGTTTTGGGCGGAGGGGCGTCGACGACGAGGACGACGAGCGCGGAGGCGGGGGAGGACGCCGGGGACGCGCTCGAGGTGGGCGAAAAACTCGCGGATGAGGACGTCTTCGAATTGAAAATGCGAGGATGGGAGGAGGTGGGCGAACCTTTGGCGGAGGCGGAGGTGGTTCGACTGAAATCGCTCGGGTCTGGGAGTCGACGGTCGGAGACGGCGGGCGTCGCGGAGGCGTATTCGATGCCGTTGGCGCCCGAGGGCGAGGCGGCGGAGGGAGATGAGGACGACGTGTTCGAGGAGGAGGCGGGTGAGTTTTTCGATTACGATCGACACGAATTGCCGAGACACATGCGAGATTGGTACGCGCCGCCTGGCGAGGAGTACGGGTCGTTCTTCGACGCGAACGCGCCGCCGGCGGGGCGGTACGACTGGAAATCCGAAGAGCGAAAGTACGCGACGGTGAGGAATTTACGTTCGCACGCGCTGTGGTGATGGCGATGGTTTAATTTACGTATATGAAATCAGCTACATGTGGTTGCGTAAAGTACACTGGGCGCGAGGGCGATCGTGCTCAGGCGCTGCACGATAGGCAGCCGTACGAATAGCGAGGCTTTTTCAAAATCGACTCCGACTTTCCCCAGTCGACGGTCGGCCATCCTCGCTCGGCCGCGTGTTTCTTCAATCTAGAGTCTGGATTCACGCACACCGGGTATCCGACGTTTTCCAATAGCTTGACGTCCGACATGCTATCGGTGTAAAAGTAACAATCCTTGAGATCGACGCCGTTTTTATCGCACCATCGCTTCGTCGTCTCGTACTTGCCGTCCCCGTACGCCACGACGCGTATCGTCCCGTCCATGCGGCCCTCGTCATCGACACCCATGATGCTCGACACGACGTTCAACTCACCGGTCTCTAATCCGTAAATTTCCGCGCCCACCGCCGCAGGATGCTGCCACGTCGACGTGCACAAGACGCACCGCTCCCCGTTCGCCTTGTGCGCGTCCAGCACTCGCTTAAAGCCCGGTCGGATGCGGTGCGCCAACTCCATGTGAAAAAAGTTTGTGATGCGTTCACGAAACGACTGTTCGCTCTCACCCTTATACAGCGACGCCGCGTCTTTCCCGGCGGTCTCCGCCCCGTCCCCGTACCCGAAGGCGTATCTTGAAAACCAATACACCGCTGTCCCGATCAACGACATCCCGACCCGTCCCGAATTAATCTCGCTCTTCACCCACAACCACGACGAATTCACGTCGATGATGGTGTGATCGAGATCAAAAAACGCCACGCCGCGACCGCGCACCGACGCCGGCACCGACGCCGTGGGCAACGTCTCCGCCGCCGTCGTCGTCGTCGTCTCCTCCTCCCCGCGCGCCTCTCTCGCCCCCCCCTCATCCTCATCGCTCGCCTCATCGCTCGCGCGCACCACCTTGGGCGGTTTACTCGCCTCTCGCGTCATCTCCCCGCGCGCACCACCGCCACCGTTCGCCGCCGATCCGCGCGTCGCCGCCGTCGTCCCCGTCGGTTTGCCCGGAGGACGATTCTCGCGCTCACTCTCGTCGTCCACGTCCACCGTCGCGCGCACCACTCGCGCGTCGACGCGGTCGTCGGACTCGATCATGGACGACGATACCTCGCGTCGACGCGCGCGTTCGAGGCGCGTCTCGTCGCGCCGCGCGCGTCGTCGACGATCTGTGACGCGCTCGTCTTGGTTTCGTGTTGCCTCAGGATCGAGTTCCTTCTGACGAGTCGTGACCCATGAAGAGTCCCTCAGAGTCCCCCAAACGTCAGTTCGCGTCGACGACGACGCCCGCCATGGCGACGACGGCGTCGACGGCGACGCGGCGCGGTCGCGGCGCGTCCGAGACGCTCGCGCGCGCGCTCTCTCGCGTCGACGGCGGCGCGTGGACGCCCGTGCGTGGGTTGGCGGTCGTCTCGGGCGGTGGGCGGTCGGACGTCGACGACGGGCGCGCGAGGACGGAGGGGGAGGGGGCGAAGACGCGGGCGACGAGCGGGGCGGTCGCGTCTTCGTCATCGTCTTCGTCGTCGTCGTCTTCTTCGGCGACGCGCGCGCGAGAGTTTTTGCGAGAACACGGCGCGGTGGCGAGCGTGTGTCTCACCTCGGCGGCGTTGATGTCGGGACACGCGTGCGCGAGCCCGGTGTTGCCGATGTTGGCGCAAGAGCTCGGAGCGAACGCGACGGAGATCGGTGCGACGATGAGCGCGTTCGCGGCGGGGCGGTTGTTGTTCAATCTCCCGTGTGGGTGGTTCGCGGATAGATACGGAAGGAGGCCGCTCATGGTGGCGGGACCGGCGGTGACGACGGCGGGGATGATTTGGAGTTATTATTCCGATGGATTGAGCGAGTTGTTGGGGGCGAGAACGGTGGCGGGAATTGGAAGTTCGATGTACATGAGCGGAGCGACGGCGATGTTGGCGGATCTCTCGACGAGAGAGACGAGGGCGAGGATATTGGGCGCGAATCAGGCGGCGGTGCTCTCCGGCGCGGCGGCGGGACCGGCGTTGGGAGGGGCCATCGCGGGAGCGGAAGGGATGAGCATTCGTTCGCCGTTTCTTGCCGTGGCGACGATGAGCTCGTTCGCGTCCGCGTATAGCGCCGTGGGCATCGCAGAGACTCGACCGAGCGTGATTAAGAAGGATTTCGTGCCGAGCAAGCATTGGTACTGCGACGGGCACCCCATCGAGGACACGAAGATGTGTTTGGAATTGGGTGAATCCGGCCAGGACGTGGTGTATCGCGATGGGCAAAAGTACGAATTACTCGCCACGACGACGTCCGAGGTCGTCGTCGATCCCAGCATGGCACAAGACGCGGCGATGGGTCGTCTCGTGAAATCCGTCGATTTCTGGGCCGTATGCGGATTAAACTCGGCGCTCTTCTTCTCCGGCGCCGGAGGCCGAGGAACGTTGCTCCCCATCTTAGCGTACCAGACGTTTGGGTTTACCCCCGAATCCCTCGGGGCGCTGTTTTCCGCCATGGCTGTGACGAGTTTACTCGGTCTCGGTCCGGCGAGCGCCGTCACCGACGCGTTTGGAAGGAAAGCCGTCATCGCGCCGTGTGTCATCGCCTCCGCCGCCTCCGTCGCTCTCATGGGCACCACCACGGACCCGATCGCGTTCACGGCCGCCTCCATCCTCTGGGCCGCGGCAGGAAGCCTCATGGGCACCGCACCCGCGGCGTACGCCGCCGACATTTCGCCGAAGAGCATTCGCGGAAGCGCGCTCGCCGTGTACCGCACCTGCGGGGACGTCGGTCTACTCCTCGGCCCGCTCGCGCTCGGCGCGCTGGCAGATGAAGTCGGCATCCCCGCCGCACTCGGCGCGAACGCCGCCTTACTGACGCTCGCCGGTGGTATCTTCCATTTCACCGCCAGAGAGTTTCGCCGCAAACCGTCTTCGTCGCCGCCGCCGTCGAAACGCGAGTGATCGTCGCCCGCCCGCCCGCCCGTTATTAGAATCACCATTTACCTATATCTACATCACTAGACACTAGTACACACTCCCCACGACCCAACCCACGCGCTTACTCCTCGATCGCACTCCTCGGCGCGACGTACCGAAACGACTCCGTCCCGAACGCCGCCTCTCCCAACAACCGCCCTCTCTCGGCGCTCGCCGTCTCTCGCTCCCCCGCCTCCCCATACACCCTCGCCGCGGCGTCAAACCGCATGCGCAACCCATCCCCACCACCACCCTCGTTCGTCTCCCGCGTCGTCCACATCGGTCGCGCGTCCTCCCCACCGCACGCAGGCGTCGCGGCGTCCAACCGTCCCCCCAACCGCACCACCTCCTCGACGTCGCGCGCGAAACTCTCGCGCGCATCATCCATCGCCTCGAGGTTCAACCCCACCAATCGCGCCACGCGCGCGAGTTCCCCCGGCGCGAGCACGGACGCATCCTCACCCTCATCGTCGGCGGTTCGCCCCGCCGTCATCGACGTCGTCGACCACGACGCGCGCGCGGGCGTGGACGCGTGGTGCGCCGCGCGTCGTCGCCAGGGACGCTCATCATCCTCGGCCGTCGCGTCACCGATCGCGCGGGCGAGTCTCGACGACGACGCGAACGCGCGCGCGACGACCGTCGTCGCGCGCATCACCCACCCGCGCGTCGCCGCCGACGTCATCGTCGTCGTCATCGTCGAGTGACGCGCGTCCCGGGGACACGACGCGGGCCCGCGCGCGCCCCTAAACCCTAAACCCTGGATCGGTCGTGACCCGTGGTGCCTATTTACACACGGACCTTTCGGGCGCGCGACAGCCGGGCGCGATGGGCGCGCCGTCCGTCAGTCGACCGCGCGAGCGATCGATCGATCGTGCGCTCGCGTCGTCGTCGGTGGCGTGCGTGCGTGCGTGCGTGTGTGTGTGTGTTCGCGCGCGTCGTCGTGTGTGGTGACGACGCGCGCGTGCGGGAGGGGCGAGCGACGACGACGGGACGGGACATTTTGAAAATCGACGCCATCGCGCGACGACGAGGCGAGCGCGCGAGCGGCGGCGAGGGCGGCGATTGCGGTGACGACGCGGTGCGATCGGTGGTCGTCGTGTGATGGGGGGTGGTGGGAAACGACCCGCGTTCAGCGGTACCACGAGTGGGCACAAGGTGAATCTGTACGGGGAGGCGCGATTGTCTCGCGGCGGGCGCGGCGGCGGACGCGGACGCGGGCGCGGCGGCGGACGCGGGGGCGGTGACGTCGGGGACGGGAGAAGTAAGGCGCAGATCGCAGAGGAGGAGAACGCGTTGCAGAAAGAGTTGGGGTACGCGTTGTTGGAGGATGGTGTCGATCGCGTGGGATGGTTGATGAACGCGAGCAGTACGCAGGTGGAGGATAAAGAGAGCGGGAAGACGTTCGCGGCGGTGAATTGTTTCTTTATGTGTGAGGATGGGTCGACGTTCAAGGCGCAGGCGAGGTACGCGCCGTATTTTTACATCGCCACGAAAACGGGGTGTGAACACGAGGTGGAGGCGTTGCTTCGGCGAAAGTACGGGGAGTACGTGGAAGACATCGTCATGGTGGATAAAGAAGATTTGGATTTGAAGAATCACCTGAGCGGGTTGCAGCAGACGTACCTCAAGGTTTCATTTCGCACCGAGCAAGAGCGCCTGGAGGTGCGTCGGGAGATTTTGCCCATCGTGATGAAGAATAAGAAGAAGTCGTCCGCGGCGGCCGAGTATCAAGCCTTGTCGCATCAAGAGAGCTTGGACGCCGGAATTAAACCGAAGAAGAGGGCGTTGACGGATTACGAGGACGCCATGGTGGACATTCGCGAGTACGACGTGCCCTATCACATGCGTTTCATGATCGATACGGAGGTTCGTTGCGGTCACTGGTACGCGGTGCGTTCGGAACAAGGAGACGTCACCTTTGTCCGTCGAGCGGATATGTTGGCGTGGGCCGAGGTGCGCGTGTGCGCGTTCGATATCGAAACGACCAAGCTTCCGCTCAAGTTTCCAGACGCCGAACAGGATCAAGTGTTCATGATTTCATACATGTTGGACAACCAAGGGTATTTGATCATCAATCGGGAAATCGTGAGCGAAGACGTTGAAGATTTCGAATACAATCCGAAACCCGAGTTTCCGGGTCCGTTCATCGTGTGGAACGTGCCCAACGAACAAGCGCTCATTCGTAAATGGTTTGATCACATGCGCGAGGCGCAACCGAACGTGTACGTGACGTATAACGGTGATTATTTCGATTTTCCATTCATGGAAACGCGTGCGAAAAAGAACGGTATGGACATGTATCGCGAGATTGGATTCAAGTGCGAAAAGTCTGGCGAATGCCGAAGCGACTTTGCGTTGCACTTGGATTGCTTCTGCTGGGTGAAGCGCGACTCGTATCTTCCGGCTGGTTCACACGGCTTAAAGGCGGTCACCAAGGCGAAATTAGGTTACAATCCCGTCGAGGTTGATCCAGAAGATATGTTGCCTTTCGCTCAAAGCCGTCCGCAGATGATGGCGTCGTATTCAGTCTCCGATGCGGTGAGCACGTATTACCTGTACCAAAAGTACGTCCATCCATTTATTTTCGCGTTGTCGACGATCATTCCTCTATCGCCGGACGAGGTGTTGAGAAAAGGCTCAGGCACCCTGTGCGAAGCTCTACTCATGGTGGAGGCGTTCCGGGGAAACATTGTGTGTCCGAACAAGCAAGTGAGCGCCGGAGAGCAGTACCACGATGGACATCTCTTGAACAGCGAGACGTACATCGGCGGTCACGTTGAGTGTTTGCAAGCTGGTGTGTTCCGTTCCGACATTCCGTGTGACTTTTCGCTCAATCCGGAGGGATACCAGAGACTTTTGGACAACCTCGATGAAGATCTCAACTACACTCTGAAGTACGAAGCCAAAGGGCTGAGCAGAGACGACTGCGAGAACTACGATGAAGTTCGAGCCCAAATTGCCGAAAAGTTGGAATACCTTCGCGACAATCCGAAAGTTAAGGTGAACCCGTTGATTTATCACTTGGACGTCGCCGCGATGTATCCGAACATTATTTTGACGAACCGATTGCAGCCATCCGCCATGGTGACCGAAGACGTGTGTGCGGCGTGCGACCATAATCGCCCTGGTAAAGGATGCTTACGGGAAATGGAATGGATTTGGCGCGGTGAACACTTTGCATCCACGTCCAGCGAATACGCAGCCATTAAAGCACAGTTGCAGGTTGAGTCTTTTGCGCCGTTACATCCCGGCGGAGCGACGCGCTCCTGGCACGATCTGTCGTACGAAGAACAGCAAGAGAAGAAGAAGGCGCGCTTAAAGATGTACACGCAAAAAGTGTACAGAAAGGTGATGGAAAAACCGGTGACCAAGGCGAAGATGGCTGGAATTTGCATGCGTGAGAACCCATTCTACATCGATACAGTGAAGGCGTTCCGCGATCGACGATACGAGTACAAGGGGTTGAATAAACAATGGGGTAAAAACTTGTCCAAGGCAAAGGAGAGCGGTAACGCTGCAGAGATCCAAAATGCCGCGAATATGTGCGTCTTGTATGATTCGCTTCAGCTCGCACACAAGTGTATTCTGAATTCATTCTATGGCTACGTCATGCGAAAGGGAGCTCGTTGGTACTCGATGGAGATGGCGGGAGTCGTGACGAACACCGGCGCCAAAATCATTCAAATGGCGAAACGCTTAGTGGATGACATCGGCAAGCCGCTCGAGTTGGACACGGATGGAATCTGGTGCTGCTTGCCTGGAACTTTCCCGGAGACGTACAACTTTACAATCAAGGGGAAAGACAAGCCGTACGAAATTTCGTACCCTTGCGTCGTGCTCAACCACATGACCAAGCTTCAAAACACGAATGATCAGTACCAAACTCTCGTGAGAGATGAAGAAGGTAAACCGTTGCGGTACGAAACGAGCTCGGAGATGAGCATCGAGTTTGAAGTCGACGGGCCTTACAAGGCGATGATTTTGCCGGCGTCGAAAGAGGAGGGCGTGCTCATAAAAAAGCGTTACGCGGTGTTCGACGACGACGACAGATTGGTTGAGTTGAAAGGTTTCGAGCTCAAACGTCGCGGTGAACTCAAGTTGATCAAGGTTTTCCAAAGCGAAGTGTTCGATTTCTTCTTGAAGGGAAATACTCTCGAAGAAGTGTACCAAGCTGTCGGAGCTATCGGTAATCGTTGGTTCGACATGCTCAAGACGAAGGGAGCGAACTTTGAGGACGACGAGCTTTTGGAGTACATTTCGGAGTCGAGCGTCATGAGTAAAGCTGCGGTCGAATACGGTGATCGTAAATCTACGTCGGTCACGACCGCCAATCGTCTGGCGCAGTTCCTCGGCGCCGATTTGATCAAAGACAAGGGTCTCGTGTGCAAGTACGTCATTTCGAAGAAACCTCTCGGCGCTCCGACGTCTCAGCGCGCCATCCCGGTCAGTATTTTCAACGCCGAAGTGCCCGTCGCGCGCGCTTATTTGAAAGAGTGGACGCAAGACAAGGTTCCGGGCGAAGATGACGAAATGCCAGACATGAGAGAGATGGTCGATTGGGAGTACTACAAGACTCGTCTCGCCGGAGCGATTCAGAAAATCATCAGCATTCCCGCGGCTCTGCAAGGCGTAGAGAACCCTTGTCCGGACGTCACGCACCCCGACTGGCTCAATAAGCGCATCCGCGAAAAGAATGACAAATTCATGCAGCGAGATTTGCGTAAAATGTTCCAGAAGCAGATTGCAGAAGGTGTACCGCTCGCCGGTAAAGATTTGAACATTTTTGACATGGAGGATGGTGGTGCGAAAGCGTCGACACCGTCTCGACCGCGGGTCAGAACGTTCAGAAGGGACGCCGACGCGCCTCAGACACCCGAACAAATGACCACACCGTCCGGAAGAGGACCGAGGACTCCAGGATCGGCGAGCGTGGATGCGGGGGTGCCGGACAGGGCGACGGATTACGACGGTTGGTTGAAGCATTCCAAGTCGAAGTGGAAAGCGCTGCGAACCAACATTAAGCGTCAACGCATCGAAGAAGAAAAAGAGCAAGCTCGCATCGAACGCGAAGGCGGGGTTACGCGGCGTCGACGTCGTTCGGATGCCTTTGGTATGGAGGCGTTTCTTGAATCGCGCGAGGAAACCATCGCGCTGTCGACCATGCACATCATTCAGGTTGAAGCTACTCAAACGCCGGGTTTGTTTAACGTCTGGTTGTTCGTGAACGGATCGATGCAGAGCATCAAAGTCAACGTGCCGCGGCGACTCGTCATCGCAACTCGTGAAACGGATCGTGACGGCGATCTCGGTCTCGACGGCAAGCGTCGCATCAGCGCGATTCTTCCTCGCGGCTTCGACGCGCCTCACTTGTACGAAGTGAACGTGCCAGAGCAGAATTTCTCACTTGGGCTCGAAATCGCTGCTCTCTTGTCGGATCCAAACGTGGTGGGTGTGTATGAAAAGTCTGTGCCTTTGCTTGATAGATTCATATACAACATCGGTTGCGTCACGGCGGTGAAGAAGTCGGAACAACAGCGAGCGATGTCCATCGGCGACGAACCGTACGAGATGGATATGCTTCAGATGAAAGCAACGGCCGAAGTGAGTTCGTACTTACCGAGAATGTCGCACATCACGTTCTATTTCGCCGGCGAATCTGGTCAGAAGGGTCGCGGAATTTACGTGCTCCACAACAGTCACGAAGAGAAGGGAACCGTCGTCGTCCATCAGCCGGGTAAGGGTGTGCGCGAGGTCACGGCCGAGCTGTGGACATCGCATCTCCACGAGGCCATCAAGGAAAGCACGGACGGCGAGGACGCGGGCGTTGAGGCACCCGACGTGTCTAAATGGACCGTGCTGTACGCTAGAAACATCGAACAGGTGAGAAAACATCTCAGTCAAGCCATGAGCGAGTACTTGGCCACGGCTCGAGGAGCAACCGTCCTTCTCGTGCAAGCGCCGCCGAACGCTGGTTTGGAACCGCCACAGGATGCTTCATCCGCGCGACAGGGTTTAGCCGGTAGATTGAGCGCACTGATGCCCGCCTCGGGGCGCCTTCCGATTGTCTTCAGACCGGCGTTCATCTCCGATAGCGACTTGAGCAACGATCCCACAAAGGGTTGGCAGCTCGATGCGGCGAAGACTGCGACGTGCCGCATCGTGGAGAGCGCCAAGTGGCTCGAGGAACACGTTCAGATTGCGAGCTATGCGCACATCCCGATCGGCAACTTGAAGTCAGATTGGTGGGTGCACACGGCGGATACGTTTTTCGCGCGCACGCTGCAAGACCACGAACAAATTCTGTGGACTGGATCCGGTGGCGAGCCAGATCTCGGTGGTGGTGCGAGCGCGGTCTCGCTCGGTGGCTTGGACGACGCGTACACGTCGTCCAAGATGGAAGTCATCGCGCCCGGCGCATACCGCTGCGTTTGCGTAGAGTTGCAGGTGCATCACTTGGCGGTTTGCGCCATCGTGAAATCGGGCATTCTGAATGATCTCGAACAAGGCGCGTTGCTCGGTTTCGACACTGGATCAAAAGTGACGTCACGCACGGGCGGCCACGAAGCCGCCGTCGCGTTCAAAACGCTGCGCAAGCTCGTGGACAATTGGCTCAGAGACGCGACGGATCATCACAATGAATACGCCGACGCGCTGCTTTCGCAGATTCATCGCTGGTTATTCAGTCCCAATTCATCGTTGCGCGATCCATCGTTGAAAAATTTGGTTGAACTCTGCATGAAGAAGGTGTTCACGCTGTTACTCGCCGAACTCCGTAAGCTGCAAGTCGAAGTCGTGTATGCCGACATGCGTCGAGTCATCATAGCCACCGGCAAGCACGATCTCGCCAGCGCGTCCGCGTGCGTCGAAGGTTTGAAGACGGCTTTGCATCAGCGCGAATTATTCTCCTGGTTGCAACTCGATCGCATCAACCAGTGGCACTCGTTGCTCTTCAAGGGTCCGTTCGATTACGCCGGTATCAAGGCGTCGACGTTACCGGGCGAGAGTCAGTGGGTCGACTCATTGGCTCCGAACGATTCGCAGCTCGATCCGCTGGCGATGGGCGACGGTGAGGGCGCCCTGGACATGCACTGGAACATCGCTCGTTTCTTACCGGAAGCGATTCAAGACCACTTCCACGCCATCGTGGGTGAATTCTTGCTGTTGCCTTGGAAGCACGAAAAGGAAGAAGACGATCCGCTGCGGGGTCGCACGCCCGTCAGGTTTCGCATCATGAGCGACAGCGATGATTCAGACGATGAAAACTCCGACTCTGAACAAGTGGCGCCCGCCGCGGCCGTGCCGCCGACGCCCGCCGCCGGACACAACGCTCGGGACTTGGATCGTCTTGAGGAGGATAAGACAATCTGGTTGGAGAAGCAACTTGAGACGCACTTTGGACCGAAACTGTTGCGATACGCGCAAGAAATCCAACGCGTCCTCGGACTCGCCGGACCGCGTTCGCCTCCGGAGCACCAGTTCCCGTCGCCTCCCGGCGCACATCTGTCCAAAAAGATGCGAGGCACGCCGGCGCTCGCGTTCGTGAAGACGGTCATCGCCGTATTGTCTCTCGACGCTCGCTTGGCGGGTCCGGTGGCGCTTCTTCGTCGCAACGCGCTCAAGATTATCCGCGTCGCCGAATTCGCCCCAGAGGCTGAGTTCGCCGAACCGTGCGTGTCATACACCCTGCAAGACGTCATCTGCACCGCGTGCTCAGACTGTAGAGACCTAGATCTGTGCCGCGACCCCGATCTCGCCGCCGGTCAGTGGATGTGCACAGCGCGTCTCGACGAGCACGGCCCGCCGTGCGGTCAACCGTATGACAAACAGTGGATCGAGGGCGCCCTCCTCACCGAGATCAACGAACGCGTTCGAAGGTACCAACTCCAAGATTTGAAATGCGTTCGCGACGGTCGCGTCAAAGTGGGCCATCTCGCCAATCGCTGTCCCTGCGGCGGCGTCTTCGCGTGCTCCGTCGCCGACGGCGCGTTGAGCGACGACTTGCGCGTCTTTTCAAACATCGCCGAGGCGCACGACTTTAAGATCCTCAGCGAGACCGTCGAGTGGATGCAATCGAACGCGGCGCGCGGCGCGTCAACCTCTTAGTTCTCATGACGTCATTAATAGCTACAGTACGTTGAAATTCCCGCCACCGCGCTCGCCGTCGCCGGCGTCTCTGGCCCCCAGCCCGCACGCGCGACATCGTCAGACATCGGCACGCGAGTGCGACGCACGCACGCCCGAACGTCTCAACGAACGATCGCGTCTCGCGACCCGGCGTCATGCGGGAGACGAGCGCGAGCGCGGCGTCGACGTCGGCGCGCGTCGCCGAGGAAACGTCGGCTGCGCATCAGACCGTCTTTTATAGAAACCTCGCGCACAGCCTGCCGCCGCGCGCGATGACGCTTCTGAGCGATAAGGCGTTCGCGAATGGATTCGCGGGCGCGATCGCGGGCACGGTGGCGGCGGCGGTGGTCTGCCCGTTGGACGTGCTGAAGACGAGACTGCAGGTGGGCTCGGCGCTGCGAGGGACGAGCGCGGGCGAGTATCTGAGCACGTACGGCGCGCTGCGGAGAATAGTGCGAAACGAAGGGCCGAGAGGGTTGTATCGAGGACTCGGACCGACGGTGACGGCGCTGTTACCGAATTGGGGGGTGTATTTTAGCACTTACGGGGCGTTGAAGAGGCTGTTGAGCGGGAGAGAGGGCCGCGTTTCGTCAGAGGCGGCGAGCGCGGAGGGCGAAGACGCAGAGGTAGACGCCGGCACCGCGCCGGCAAAGGGTGTAAAGGGTGCGAATCATTTGGCGCACATCATGGCGGCGGCGGGGGCGGGAGCGGCGACGATTTTCGTCACTAATCCTTTGTGGGTGGCGAAGACGAGACTGCAGGTGCAGCACTCGCAAGCGCTCGCCGCGGCGATGCCGAAACGCGTGCCGTACACGTCCACGATCAACGCGTTGACAAGAATCACGCGAGAAGAAGGTCTTCGAGGGCTTTACAGTGGATTCGGACCGTCGCTCATCGGTATCGCGCACGTCATTATTCAGTTTCCGCTGTACGAATCTATTAAAGTGGAGCTCGCACGGGAACGCGGCGTTGCGCTCGATAGGATTTCACCGATGGATCTCATGATCTCGAGCGCCGTGGCGAAGATGATCGCGTCGACGATCACGTATCCACACGAGGTGCTTCGTTCGCACATGCACGTGCACGGCTTGGGTCCGTTTCGTGGCATCGGTACCATTGCGAGTCGCATCTTGAAAGAGGGCGGTATCACCGCCTTTTACCGCGGCTGCGGGACGAATCTCATTCGTACGACACCCGCCGCGGCGATCACATTCACGTCCTTTGAGCTCGTATCGAGAGAGATAGAAAAATTGGTCGTCGCCGCCAGTGAGGCTGGCGACGAGGGATGATTTATTTATTTGCTTTGTGCGCCGGCGTTTTGTTCGTGTTGAAACCGACGTAATTTATTTGCCTTCTCTCCGACCGATCTTCCTACTCGCGCTAAAGATGGATGACTACAAAAATTCTTTTCTACACTAGTGTTTATTCACGGTTCGTTTTCTCGCCCCCCAACCTGCGTCTCACGGCGGCGGTTGTTCCGGAAACATCCACGACATGCGTTCTGCGTTTTGGTTCGCCTCCGTCGCCGGTTCCGATCGCTCGCCGCCTTCGTCACCCTCGTCGACGAGATTCGTGCCTTCCATGGACATGTACGTGCCCTCGGAAAGCTCGACGACGACCGGCCCGTCCTCGCCCTCTCCTAATGCTGCATCCGCCGATTTTTGTTCTCTCGCCTCCTCGACGAGATCGACGTCAAATTTTTTCTTGACGTCATTTGCCAACTTTTTCAGCTTGTTCGAGATGGAATCGAGCAAGCGCTGCGCGCCCACGTCCACGACATCGCTCTCCGGCGCGTCGTTTTCCACGTCGATGCGCATGAGCGACACGAGACAGGGTCGAAGAAAGTTGTCTTCGCTGTAATCGTCGACGAAGAAGTCCTCCCCGGCACGTCCGAGCTGCGCGTCCAGGGCGTCGATAAAATTCGAATACAACTCGGGATGCGCAAACACCGCCGTCTCCGCGCACGAACACACCACGTGCGTCAATCTTTTCCACTGTTCTAACGCCTCCATGGACGACAACGCCATCAACAACACGAACGCCAACTGAAACTCCCCCAACAATCCGCGCCACCCATCCGCTTCAAAACACCCCAACGCGTGCTCCAACCGCACGTTCGCGTCCACGTTCATCGCCGACACCTCCGCCGGTGTTTTCCCACTCGGTTGCCGACTCGTCGCCTCCACCGTAAACGTCGCCGCTCGATGCGCATCTTCGAAATACGGCGTCACCGCGCCCCTCGCGTCTCTCCGCGCGTCCGCGTCCGGGTCGCCCGAGACGATTCTCGTCCCCACATCCACTCCACACCGCCGAAGCGTCCCTCGCGTGACAAAACCGCTCAACCGCACCCACTGCTCTTCGATCTCGCGAGGATACCACGCCAAACGCCCGTCAAATTCCCGTCGCGTCGCGCTCGCCGTCGCGTCTCTCACCGCCGCCGCGTCGGCGTCGCTCTGTCCACACCCTTTCCCGAGCGTCTCCTCGCGCGCGTCCCACTTCCTCGCGTCCACCCACCCCGGTCGCGCGTCGATAAATTCCCCGACCGCGTCCTCCGCCCCCGAACTCCCGTGCGTCGACGACGGCGGTGCGCGAATCGTCACGAGATGTAATCCCACCGGCACCGCCTTGACGCCGGCGAATTCGTCCCCGGTCGTCCACGTCGCAGTGTCCATCCCGAACGTCGCGCCGCTCGGCACGTCGAGCGCGACGTAGTACCCGCGCGCGTCGAGCGTCGCCTCGAGATCGGTCGACATGGAGGGAGGCGCGGGGCGACGCGACCGCGGCGCCGTCTGACGTTTTTCAAAATGTTTTCAAAACGGCACAGCTCGGCGCGACGTCGCCGCGCGACGCGGATCGAGTGGACGCGATGCAGCGCGCGATCGGATTATTCGGAAGCGTCGCGAAGAAGGTGTTCACCGAACGCGGGCGCCAACGGTCGTCCGTCGCGGCGAGGGACGAGGGTGAGGAGGAAGATTTCGATTTCGATGACGACGATGTCGAGCCCGCGACGACGACGACGACGACGACGACGACGACGACGAGGAAGACAGAGTCGCGCGCGAAGACGCCGGTGACGGAAATGATGACGACGACGTCGCGGAGGAAATCTGCGCGTGCGAACGCGAGCGATGAGACGACGGTGTTGAGAGACGTGGAGAACACGGCGCCGAGTCGACGCCGAGCGGGCGAAGACGCCGGTGAAGAGGACGACGACGAGGACGCCGTGCGCACGGCTGGAGCGACGACGATGATGCGCGCGCGAAACGCGACGCCGAGTGGGAAGCGAAAACGCGGCGCGAGCGGGATGCCCGTGAAAAGTTTTGATTTCGAAGACGCCGACGTTCGCGAACCAGCGAAGACTCCCTTGACGACGCGGAATCGCGCGCAGACGATGTCTCCGCCGTCGACGAGCGGGCGAGGACGATCGGTCAAGGGGACGCCGGGAACGTGCGTGGCGTCGCCGGCGATCGGGGTGGGGATGACGAGTCCGGCCATTGTCGGGAGGGTGGGCGACGTTGTCGCGAGGCTGGGTTCGGATTGCGATAGCGAATCTGAAGCGGAGACGGAAACGGCAGAGGACGAGGACGATGACGACATGGGTGGAACGATGCCGTGCGACGAAGAGGAGTACGGCGGGGCGACGCAAGTGCTTGATTCCGCCGCGTTTTGCGACGCGCCGTCGCGTGCCGATGCGTTTGGGCCAACCGAAAGCGTTCCGGAGGAGACGGAGCCGACGTGCCCTCGAGGCGGCGATGCGGCGATTCGGCTGCTCCGTCGCCGTTTATTCGGCGTCAATCGCGAACGCCCCGTCGACGCCGAAGGATTAGAGTTCGCGCCGAATCTCAAGGCGCACCGTGACCGCTTGCTTGACATCTTAGAGGACACCGTCTCCGGCGGGCAAAATAACTCGGTGCTCGTCGTCGGCGCGCGAGGTTCTGGGAAATCCCTCGCGCTCGATTCGGCGTTACACATGCTCGAGCGCAGACATCCTGGAAAAGTGGTCACCGTTCATCTTAGCGGGTTACTCCACGCCGACGAACGCGTGGCGATGCAAAAGATCGCATCCCAACTTTGTCCGAACGTGAGTGAAGACATCCTCGGTCGTGGATCCGGCGGTGGGTTCGCCGAAAACGTCGCTTTCATGACGGAGATGCTCAAATTGTTGCAGGGTGGCAGCCGCGGCGTGATTTTCGTATTGGATGATTTCGAACTCTTCGCCATGCGTTCGAAGCAGACGTTGTTGTACGCCGTGACGGATCTTTTGCAACAGTCGTCCGTGCAAGCCGCCGTGGTGGGGGTGACGCAGCGACACAGCGTCGAACGTCTTCTCGAAAAACGTGTGGCGTCGAGATTTTCGAACCGGCGCATCGTGTTTGCGCCGCAGGGAAATTCGACGTCGATGCTCGACGCTGTCGTCAAGGCACTGAAGTTGTCTGAAAAAGACGCGTACCTGTGTCCGTCCGATCCCGATTACGTCGCGCAGTGGAACTTACACTTGAGAGCGGCGATGCAACATCCCGCCGTCAAGGAAAAGCTCGACCGTTTCGGGCGTTTGGAGAATACGCCCTTCGCCGTGAGTAAAGTGGCAGGCGCCGTGCTCTCTCGAGTGAATCGCCAACTGGGTAAAATCACGAGTCAAGACGTCATGGACGCCGTGGACGGTCTGTATCGTAATCCATTCATCGATTCGTTGATTGGTGCGACGCCGTTGGAGTTGTTGATATGCGTCGCCATGTATCGCATGCACACGGCGAGAAAGCGTCCTTCGTTCACCTTTGAAGCGCTCGCGCAGGAATTCAAAGATATGGGCACAAAAGAACAGCTCACGCACGCGAAAGATTGTGCGAGATCCGTCTTAGTGCGTGCATTTGAGAATTTACTCGCGTTAGGGATCGCCACCGCGCACAAGTCTGGATCTGGCGTTCGAGGTGCCGCGGTCAAAGAGTATAAAAACATCGTCCTCGTCGTCGATCCCGAGGAGCTTCGAGAGGCGATTCGCGAGCACCCGAACGCGATTCCGGGTCTGGCGGATTACATGGACCACGAATCTTTGCGGATCTCGCACACCGTGTAGACGAACGAAAGATGAAGCGCGCGCGTTTAATTCATTTTCATCCCGTAGTTTGCGAATCTTTTCTCATCCGCGGCCAACGCCTCCCCCAGCCCTCCTCTGTGTCGAGCGCGCTCGGTCGACACACCTCGCCTCGCGCGAGCGCGTCGCGCGGTCGCGAAGAGGAGTGCGCGTGTTCGCACCTTTTGACATGTCGCTCGCGTCGACGGCATCGTCATCGCGCGTGCACGCGCGCGCGTCGACGAGCTCGAGCCGCCGCCGGTCCCACGTCTCTCGCGCGCGTTCGATCGCGCGGCGCGGTGAAGCGCGCGTCTCGCGCGCGATGTCGATGTCGACGTCGACGTTCGATTGGACGCCCGATGATCCGCGGGCGATGCGTCTGGCGGAACCGAACGCCGAGGCGCCACTTCGCGTGGCAGTGCTCCTGAGCGGCGGCGTGGACAGTTCGGTGGCGCTCTCGCTCTTGCGAGCGGCGGGACACGAGTGCGTGGCGTTTTATCTTCAGATTTGGTTTCAAGAGGATTTTAGAAACACGTGGGATCAGTGCCCTTGGGAGGAAGATCTGGGCGTCGCGCAGGCGGTGTGCGACCGCGTGGGCGTGCCTCTGGAGACGGTGCCGCTGACGAATGAGTATTGGGATTTGGTGGTGAAGGATAGCGTCGAGGAGATTCGTAAAGGACGAACGCCGAATCCAGACGTGCTGTGTAACAGTCGAGTGAAATTCGGTGCGTTTCGCGAGTGGTTGGCCAAGGCGCATCCCGGCGAGTTCGATCGAGTGGCGAGCGGTCACTACGCGGCGGTGGAGAGAGACGAGAGCACGGGCGAGGCGACGTTGGTCATGTCTGGAGACTCTTTCAAGGATCAAACGTACTTTTTGGCCGATTTGAGTCAAGAGCAATTGAAGAGTGTGTGTTTTCCAGTCGGAGGTATGCCCAAGGCGGAGATTCGCGCCTTGGCGCACTCTGCCGAACTCCCGAATGCTGGGCGGAAGGACTCGCAAGGGATTTGTTTCCTGGGCAAGGTCAAGTTTAGTGAATTCATAGCGGAGCATCTCGGGGAAATGCCCGGGGATATCATCGAGGTTGAGTCTGGAACGGTGCTCGGTAAGCATCGCGCGTATTGGTTTCACACCATCGGTCAGCGCAGCGGATTATTTTTACACGGTGGTCCTTGGTACGTCGCCGGCAAGGATTGCGTGAATAACATCGTGTACGTCACCCGTGACTACTATTCGCTCGACAAGGCGCGTGATAATTTCACCGTTGCCGGTTTCAATTGGATATCGGGCGCCGAGCCAGCGCTGGAAGAGATGGAAAATTTGCGCGTCAAGGTTCGCCACGGGGAGAAAATGTACGCGTGTTCCTTTAAATTTATCGACGTCAACGGCGAACGGTGCGGACACGTGAACATCGGCGAAGACGACCAAGGTCTCGCACCGGGTCAATACGCCGTCTTTTACGATGGAAACGCCTGTCTCGGATGTGGGAAAATTCTCGAACCAAACGTCGGCGCCATCGGTTTGTGTCGCGCAGAATCTACTTGTACGTGAATGATGGGACTGGGACATCATCTCTTCACGCGTCGTCACTGTAATCTATTCTCATCAGATCAAGCTACATAACTCTTAAAGTACATCACATTCGGCTAAAAGCTAATCCCTAACGACGAATCTCCCGGCGAATACTCGGCGTGCATGCCCAACAACGCCACCAACGTCTTAAACCGTCCTCGCAAGCGTTCCACCCGTTCCAATATCCCTTCATCCAACGGATTCCCCAACGCGCTCTCTCGAAGCTCCCGCTCAAACGTCGCGATCATTCGCTCCGTCCTTTCGCTGAATCCATGCTCCGCCTCCTCCCTCGCGCGTCGCGCGCACGCCTCTCGCCACACCGCCGCGCACCCGGCGTAGTACCCAACCTCCTCGGCGAGCTCGAATCCCTTCCGAAACCCGAGCTCGCGACCCTCCTCGACGCCCAGGACTCGTCCCGCGGTCTCGCCCTCGTCGCGTCCGAGCGCGCGCGCGTCCGTCTCCATCGTCAGGCACGCCTCCAGGGCGTCCTCGAGCGTCGCGGGCGGCGGCGCGCGCGCGCTCGGTGCCGGCGGCGAATCATCGCGCGCGCGC